>Ga0315273_10014812_pt1 | contig 10063 bp, 11 predicted proteins | sample YL17G02_0_MG_FD_205753 | JGI IMG/M metagenome (GOLD analysis project Ga0315273, IMG submission 205753) | Sediment microbial communities from Yellowstone Lake, YNP, Wyoming, USA - YL17G02_0 | ecosystem: Environmental > Aquatic > Freshwater > Lake > Sediment | place: USA: Wyoming | collected... | reverse complement strand
TTTCGTGCAAATCGGTGGCAAGTCCTGACAAGACGACCGGGAAAGAGGACTCGGACAAAAATCAAAATATGGCCGAAAAACTGCAACTTTCGCGGCAAAGACCTGGTGGGCGCTACTGGACTCGAACAACCCTCAAAAGTCCAGCAAAAACGAGAATCCTCGCCGGGGAGGCGCAAAATGCGGCGCATTTCCGACCCGGCGGACCTGGCGGACCTGACCGCACGTCTGGCTGCCCTGCCGGAAAACGTCCGGCAAGCGCTGGCGGCGGCATTGACGGCAAAGTAGAATACGAGCATCGGGAAGCCCGCTAACGGGCGGGCAAGTGGTCCCTGGCGCGGTTGCGGTCCCTGTCCTTCCGCGACCCGCCGGGGGCCGACCCGAAGAAAGGACAGGACAATGAAACAGCGAAAGAATCCCAAGGCCGCCCCCGCCACGGCTGCCGAACTTGCGAAACTCCTACGGGAGATCGTGCGGAACTATGGGATTGCGAAGTCCCCGATGCCCATCTACTCGCCTAGTTCGCTCTTGACGGCGTTTCACCTGGCGGCGGCCCTGGACCCATCCACCGTTCAAACGTCGAGGAGAATCCCTGGCGGGTGGGAAGGTACTGTCGAGTCTATCGCCCCGCCGAACGACGAAGCCGCGAAGCGTGCCCACAATCTGAAGGCTATCTGCTGGTTGCTGACCGACATAATGCAAAGATGGAAAAACCAACGGCTGTGTTCACTTCAGAGCGATGAAAAAGACAAACTCCTGGCGCTTGCGGACAACCTGCAACCTATGGCGAAAGCCCTGGACGGCCCCGGCAAAGAGGAAGTGGGCGGCGGGGCGGAAGTTCCCTGGACCGACAACGCGCCGGAATACCTGCCCAATTCGGAGGCAGTGAAACTGGCCGAAGGTCGTCTAGAAGTCAAGGAACTCGGAAGGCTGCTTACCCCCTTGAGCGCGATTCACCACATGCGGAAAGGACACCGCTGTAAGGTTCACCTGCAAGACTTCCGGCGCTATCTCACGAACCGCCCCGATCTGGAATCGGCTATCACAGATGAACTCATTGACAAGCATTTGTCCGGTATCGCAACCCGCAAAGCCGAAATCGACAAGCAGAGGCGGACCAAATAGCCGTTTCTATTCCCGGCCTATTCGCAATTCAGTAATCGTTTTCGCAAGAAACACGAGCATTCCCTGCATTTCCTAGTCTGGCCTATTCACAAGCCATTTCCCGAAAGCCGTGTGTGGTATCTTCTCCGGCATGAATACGACCAATGTCAAAAAGAGGGCGGTCGCGGCCATACGGACCATCGTCCGTGGCGCGCGAGAACTCGCTCAGGCCGAGCGGACACTGCGCGAGCGTGCGGAACCTGCGGCTAAGCGCGGCCGACGCGATATTATCACGGCGAAAGGGGCCGCCCATGAGTGACACCCCGACCCCCGACGCCCCCGCGCCGCTGTTGGTGACGGCCCCCGTTGCCGCCCGCATGCTTTCGTGCTGCACCAAGACCCTTTGGGCACTTCGGCGCGACGGCAGGTTGCGCGCGGTTCACATCGGCAAAGGCAACGGCGGAATCCGGTTCGACGTGCGCGACTTGGACGCCTTCATTGAAGCCAGCAAGGAAGGCCCCCCGGAGGCCCGCACATGACAACCGCCGCCGATCTGCCCGTTGTCGAATCCGCCCCGGCCGCTGCACCCGTGACGCCCGAAGCAACCGCCGAACGACTGGCCGCGCCAATAATGACTGTGACGCCGCCGTGCGTCCTTGAAGCCGAGATGGCCGCGTTGGGCGCGATGTTGATGGACAAAGACGCTGCCGCGACGTGCGCCAAGATGCTGCGCCCTCAGGATTTCGTGGACCCGGCGCACCAGAAACTTTTTCGCTTCCTGGCCGAGCACCGGGAACCCGGCGAGACGCCGGACCTTGTGACCGTCATTGCTTCGCTGCGCGCGGTGGAGTTGCTTGAAAGCGTCGGCGGCAAGGACTATATTCTGACCCTTTGCCAGTCATACGGAATCCTTGGCAATGTCAAGACGTATTGCAGCATCATCCGCCGCGCGGCCATACAACGTACGGCAATTCAGGCGGGTCTTGATCTGGCACGGCAAGCGGCCGAACCCAAGGCCAATGTCCCCGAACTGTTGAAGTCCCTCGCCCAGCGCATGCAGCGGGTGACAGAGCCGAGCACGCTTGGCAAACCCTTGACCGTCGCCGAACTTCTGCGGACCTATTCCGCCCAGCGCGAACCCGTGATTGATCCCCTGATTCGACGCGGCGAAGTCGGCAACCTCATATCCGGGCCGAAACTTTTCAAGAGTTGGCTACTGATGCAAGTGGCCCTATGCGTTGTGCTGGGCCGTGACTTCCTGGGGTTCCTGACGAAGATGGGCCGCGTGTTGTTGCTGGACTACGAATTGCACGCCGCCACGTTGGCGAAGCGCCTGTACCTGATGATGACCGCAATGGGTGTCACGGCCGACGACATCGGGGACCGTCTGGTCATAGAACCGCTACGGGGCAAACGTCTGGACATAGACGGCATGGGTGACTATTTCGCCGCAATTCCCCCGCGCCGGTTTGACTTGGTGATCGCTGACCCGCTCTACCATGTGTTCCCCGAAGGCATGGACGAGAACGACAACGCGGCCATAACCAGTCTGTACGGCAGGCTCCAGCACTACGCCGAGAACCTTGACGCCGCCCTGATCGTGGTGCATCACTTATCCAAAGGCGACCAGTCTTTCAAGTCCGTGACCGACCTCGGCAGCGGCGGAGGCGCTCAGAGTCGCGCGGCCGATGCTCACCTGGCGATCCGGCCTCACGCCCAAGAAGGTGTCGGCGTCCTATCCGGCGTCTTGCGGTCCTTCCCGCCCTTTGACGCCTTTTGCATCCGGCGAGAGTTTCCTCTGTGGGTTGAAGCCCGCGACCTGGACCCGCTGGACCTCAGACGCCCGCAACCGCGACGATCCAAGGCCCCCGCCGTGCCGACCGAACCCCCGGCCCCGGCCTGGACCGTCGAACGCTTCGCCGCCGAGATACTGACCGACGCGCCCCAAACACGCGCGGCCGTCCTGGACGCGGCGACCGAAGCGGGTGTTTCCAACGTGCACCAAGCCACGCGCCTTCTGGAACTCGCTGAGGCCGCAGGCAAGGCTTTCCGCTGGCGGATACCCAAGGATAAACGGACGTACTTCGCCGCCCAGCGACAACCTACCTTGACCGGGGAGACGCCATGAAAAGTCATCCAAACAAAAATAACTTTCCCCCCGTACCCCCCCGTGCAACCTAAAGTTGCCGGGGGGCAGGGTACTTTGTGTGTTGTGTGTGTCATACGACCCTTGGAGCATACCAGCGCCCCAGCGGACCTGAACCTGTTGCACCGAAACGGCTGAGGCAGACTGAAACAGTAACGTGCGGTAAGGTGATGTAAGCATCGGTACGGAACGGACTTATGAGAATGAACCGCGAAAACGATGGGACTGAGGCCACGGCACAGGTAGGGCTTGCACACGGCGGCGCTGGCCTCTCGGACGTGGATCGTGTCCTTGATGGCCCTGCGGGGCCGCTTGGCCGTACCGGTGGGCCTGCTGGCGGGCCTCATAACCCCGCTGGCGGGCTTGCCGGCGGCCGGGCCTGCGGCCTCACGGTCGGGTCCACGTCGATCCTAGAGCATCCTGGGCGGCCTGGCAACCCGCGTGCGGCTGTTGTGCTCCGTGCTGTTGGCGAGTACCTGAGGCGCGGCAAGGTAGCACGTCCTGGCCGTGCAAAGCGGAAACGTGCGCCTGATTCTGCGCCTCTTTTCCGTGAACCCGCGTTTTCAGCGTCCGGTGCGGGTTGTTCGAGTCCTTATCGGACTACGCAGCCGATCCGGGGGCAGGATGGGGCCGATCAGCGAGACAAGGACGCGGGCAGGGCTGAGCACGCGGCAGCGGGGCGGACAGGCTCCGGGCTTGCGGCTGAGGCCAGCGACCGCCACGGCGGGCAGGGGCGGGCAGGGCAGCGCGAGGCCCCCCTACGTCAACCCCCAAGGGGGGCCGGTCTCGCGCGCGATGAAGTGACCAAGAAATCTCGATGACTTGTGGACTTGTTAAGATAGGCAAGATGGAGGAATGACAATGAGTGAAGACCTGGTTGAACGTGACGACGGCGACGGCGGCGAAGTGTTGGTTGCCGTTGTGCCGCTGACGCCGAAAGAGGAAGCGTTTGTGCGGGCCTACGCGGACCCGGAATCGGCTACCTACGGCAAGGCTACCAAGTCGGCGGAAGTGGCGAAGTATCAAGAGCCGCACAACGCGGCGTGGAAGTTGCGGCGGCGGCCCCGGATCATCGAGCGGATTTCGGAGTACGAGAAACTGACGCGCGTCGTGATCGGCAAGGTGCTGACGGACTTGGAAAACACGAGGCTGCGCGCCCTTGAAAAAGGCGATCTATCGACCGCCGCCGCCTGTTCGACCTGGCAAGGGCGGCATTTAGGAATGTTCGTCGATGTGGTGGCCGTGGACCCCGGCGAGTTGCCGCGCTACGATGCGCGCGTGGCAGCCGAAGCCCGGAAGATAACGGCGATCCTGCTGATGCAGGGGGCGGCGGCCCCGCTTGAATCGCCATATCTTGTGGCCGCGCCTGCCGCTGGCACAAGTGAGGCCGTCCAGGATGCCCCCAGTGACGCGCCGCCGTTGGCACGCGAGCAAAGCATCGAGGGCGCTGCTGCCCCTGGCCCGGTTCGAGCGACACCGGCAATGTTCGATGCCCTGACGAAAGCAAAACCCCAAGCGCCGCGCACGACGCGGCAAGAAAGCGAGTGACCTATGAAATCTTACGACATCCCCGAAACTGATTTTCTGACGGCAGAGCAAGCAAGCGCGGCCGTCCGCAGGATGCACGCGGATTGTCAGAGTGACCCGGAGCATCCGTTTCTAAACCGGAACCATGCGCAGCACGCGGATTTCGTCGGGGTTTCGACGCGGTTGCATACGATCCTTGCTACGGACGCTGCTGACCGGCAGGACGGGGCCGAGCGCGAGAAACTTGACGCCGCGCTTGCTGAAACCCAAGGACTTTCACCGGCGGACTGTTTGGATCGTGGCCGGGCGCTGCTAAAAACTCCTGGCTACCTTTCCGGTGAAATGCCGCCGGACGAGCGCGCAGAACTGAAACGGCAAATAGATATTTTGTATCTTGTCGGCTGCCAAGAACCCGAAACAAGCCCCCCCGAAGAAATGGAGACTGACGACGATGCCTGATCTAAAAATGACTCTGGCGTTTGAGGCCGAAAGGACGATCGCGCCCCTGGCCGCCTATGTGCGGAAACTCACGAAACAATTGGATACCCTGCGGCAGCGGGAGATTTCTGAGGCGGAAAACCTCACCAAGGCGGTCGATGATGTTGTGCGATGGAAGGGCTTGGCGGGCGAATACCTGGCCGACGGCCCCGGAGGGTTTGCCCGTTTTCAGACTGGCCTTAAGCGGGCAATGGCCAAGGAAGAAACGGCGCGCGAGAGCATCCAGATTTTCGACCGTGAACTTGTCCCTAACGCACAGCGGGAACTGGACACGGCGCGGAAAAAGTTGACCGATGCGTTTGCGGCCCTGGCCGTGGCGGCACGGGGCGATTGCGAAAACAGGTTGACGGCGTTGCTTGCCGCAGTTGTGGCCGAACACGATGCCTTTCAGGATGCGATTCGGGAACTCGGCGCGACCTTTGGCACGGCCTTTCACGGTGAGGCCCCCAAGGTTTATTCCCCCCGTCTTGATGGGGTACGGCATACCATGACGGGCAAGCGCTGGCTGACGTTCTCCAAGGCCCCCACGGTCACGGTTGCACCTGCCACGATGCCCCCCGCTGCGGTTCTTACGCAGCCAAAGGCCGTAGAATCGACGCCGACGGCAGCGCGTGAGGAAAGTGTCAAGGGCGCGACTCCGCTGCCGCCGACTATTGCGCCAGACCATGCGCAAGACGGCCCCGGCCCCCTCAGTGTGGATGCTGCACGGGCAAAGGTGCTGCTACGGTCCCCCGTGGCAACCGGCACGCCGCTGGACGTGGCCCCCGGCGAGACTACGCCACTTGAACCGCCGCAAGAGGCCGCCCCGGTTGACCTGGACCCCGCCCCCCTGGCCGTGGCCGCCGAAGTAGAAGCGGAATTGGCCGCCGAAGCGCCGCCGGTTGACGGCGAAAAAGAAATCTGAAAATTGTGCCGGAAGGCACTTGACACGCAGCATGCGCTGGGGTATACTTCCGGGCATGGTGTGAAGCATAACCGGAAGCATGGCCGTCATTGAAAGGAGAGACGATGAACCCTGACAAGGTGAGAGAAAACAGGATTCGCAGAATGGCGCAGCGGCAAGGGCTGCGCGTTGTGAAGTCCAGACGACGCGATCCACAGGCGCTTGACTTCGGATACTATTACATCGTGGACATATCGACGGGCGAAGGCCCCTTTATTGTTGCCGGTGCTGAAAGTGGAAGGGCGGATTACACTCTCGATGATGTTGAGAAATATCTGACTGGCACTCCAATAAAGCGTCCGCTGAAACGAAAGAAAGGACGGTGAAGCATGGCGAGCATTTCCCGCAACGAAAAGACGGGGCTTAGTATGCTGCTGGTGATCTGCAAGTCTGACGGCAAGCGCCTACGTCGCCGGTTTCGCTTGGGCAGGATAACGGCGTTAGAGGCTGAGGACATTAGGCTGCACGTCAGACACCTGGCGTCCTGCCGAAAAACGGGATCGCCCTTGCCGCCACTTACGGCGGAATGGCTAGGCGCAGTACCCGATACGCTGCGGGCCTGGCTGGTGCTCTGCGGGCTTGCCGTAGAACGTGCGCCGGTCAACGTGCCGGTCTTGGCGGCCAAGCCGACCCTCAAGCCGTTCCTTGACGGCTACATGGCCACGCTGGTTGACTTGAAGGAATCTACTCGCGTTGCTATGGGGCACACCGTCAAGAACCTGGTGGACTACTTCGGGGCCGATAGGCCGTTGGACAGCATCACGGCCGGGGACGCCAAGGCATGGCGGCGGCACTTGGCGGGCGAGGGTGAGGACGGCGAGGACTTGGCCGACAACACGGTACGGCGGCGGTCCGGTTTGGCAAAACAGTTTTTCCGGGCGGCCGTGGATAGTGAACTTCTGATCAAGAATCCCTTTGCGGCCCTTGTGGCGACAGTCAAGGGCAACAAGCAGCGGCAGTTTAACATCACTCCCGAAATGGCCGAGAAGGTGCTTGCCGCCTGCCCCGATGCCGAGTGGCGGACGATCTTCGCCTTGTGCCGATACGGGGGCCTGCGTTGCCCGTCCGAAGTGTTGGCGCTGACCTGGGACGATATTCATTGGGACGCCGACCGCTTGACGGTTCACGCCAGCAAGACAGAGCATCACGAAGGCGGCGGTATCCGGCAAGTGCCGCTGTTTCCTGAACTGCGGGTCCACCTGCGGGAAATGTGGGAGCAAGCCAAGCCGGGGACCGTGTTCGTGATCAACCGCTACCGGCGCGCAGACCAAAACTTGAGAACGAAGTTACTGCGTATCATCCGGCAAGCGGGCCTTGTGCCGTGGCCGAAACTGTTTGTGAACCTGCGCAGCACGCGGGCAACGGAACTGGTGGACGCCGGATACTCGGCGCACAAGGTTTGTCAGTGGATGGGGCATGGGGTGGCCGTGGCGCTGGCGCACTACTGGCAAGACGCTACGGCCGATGACTTCCGGCAGGCGGCCAATGGGAACCGGGAAGCGGCGCAGAAAGCGGCGCAGTACGGTGCGGAATCGGCCTTACCAGAGCGGAAAGCGGAAACCGCCGACGTGCAGAAAACCCCGGATTTACCGAACGATTCCGAATCATTCCGCAATGTACATAAGATACTGGTGGGCGCTACTGGACTCGAACCAGTGACCTCCTCCTTGTAAGGGAAGATGCGCCACCACCTAACCCCTTGTCAAATCAGGCCCTTACGGACGTTGACACCACTGCTTGCACCACCGCTTGCACCAGCAACCCGGAAAACCTGCACGAAAGCCCACCTGAAGGTACGCCGGCAGCACTCACGGCCGCTGCCCTGGCCGCCCTCGTTCACCAACTGTCGCCCGAAGAGCGCGCCCGGCTGGCGGAGATATTGACCGGCAAAGGAGAAACTGGAACGGTGGATGCGCGGTAGGGCAGCGTCCGCCGGGGGGCGCGGCAAAGGTCCGCGCATAGGGGTGTACCCCCCCTACTCAAGTAGCCCAGGCCCTTGAAGGGAGACCCGTAACATGACCAAACCCACCGACTCAAAAGGTGCTGACGCGAAGGAGGTTTTCGAACGTCTGGACGAGATCGCATCTGGCGGTGGCGCCCAGACCCGCTTCTGGCGGGTCAATGGGAAGTGCGCTGCCAAGAAGGCTCGCGGCAAGACCCTCGGCCTCGATGATCACCTCGAATTCGCCTTGGCGGCCTACGACGCCGGGCGGCTGCCAGCGGAGGCGGTCACGTACATGGCCCTGTCATTGATCGACTGGCAGGACGTGCAGCCCCGTGTGCAGGAAGCCTATGGGCGCAACTTCCATGATCGTTATGAGGCCATCCGTCAGGCCAACGGCCTTCAGGAAGACGAAGACCCGCCGCAAGGAGCAGCACCGGCGGAGTTGCAGGCCCTCGATGCCGAACTCGAACAGGTCGAGGGCTGTATCCGCGCAGAAGCACTGGCTCTTCATGCTGAGAAGACGGGCCATCCCTTGCTCAAGGAGATTGCCGCCCTGGGCCAGTCGGATCCGCTTGCCTTGGAGAAGCGCCGGGAGAGGGGCAGGCAGTGGATCTTCGGCCCTCCAGACCCTGCATGGGCAGCGTGCCTGCATGCCAGGGGGACCAGCAAAGAAACGAGGGAGGCAACATGAACTGCGGGCGGTCTCGTTCCTGCAAAGCCGTCACGGAAGACGGGCGACCCTGTCAGGCCGGCGTCCAAGCAGGCTCGGAGTTTTGTTTCTTCCATGACCCCGCCAAGGCCAAAGAGCGTGAAGCCGCGCAGCGCGCCGGCGGAAGCCTGGGCAAGGCCAAGGTCCTGCCGCCCGACACGCAGGATGTCCCGTTGGCATCCACAGCCGAGGCAGTGCGGTTCCTCGGCCAGACCATCAACCAGGTCCGCCGGGGCGAGATCGACCCCAGGGTGGCGAATACCATCGGCTACCTTTCGGCAACGCTCCTGCGGGCTTTGGAGCAAGGCGACATCGAGCGGCGGTTGGCAGAACTTGAAGCGATCATCAAGAGCCAGCCTACGCCTGGCCATGACTTCGACCTGCACGATGACATAGAGGACCCAGCGCCAGCGGCTTGGGAGGAGGAGGTTGCATGAAGACGGCCATGAGAAGGCTTCAACACGCAGAGGCGGCCCTGTCGCCAAAGCAACAGGTTCTGAACTGGCTGGACCAAGCCCTCAAGTTTGGGTCTGAGGAACTGTACTTCCAATGGCTGCGAAAGCAGCCGACCAGTGAGTTCCCCCGAATCAAGATCATAAACGCCGTTACCAACGTGGTGCGAGGCCGTCTTAAGGACCAACCGCTTGAAACTATCGCGCGGGCGATTCGCAGCGCCAGGCAGGAGGTGGTCTTTCTCACGGCACTCGTCATTGACCTTCACCTTCGTATGAAGACCGAGTGCGACCTGTTTGACCTCCAGGCGGCGCTCTGTGCCAGGACGCTACAGGTGCTGGTCCTTGTGTCCTCTTCGTCTCAGCAGAAGGAAGATGCCTGGGCGCCGGAGAACACTGAGGCCCTCGCCCTTCTCGCCTGCAACCAAGTCCAGGAGTTCCTACGCGGTGTCCTCTGCCTGGAGACAACCATCAAGACACTTCAGGACAGGTACTTTGACGGCCACGCGGTGGTCTTCCCGCACATGGCCGCGGTGCTTGCTACCTCGCACGAGACTGCAAAGGCTCTGACACGCGAGGCCCTGGCCATTGTTGCCGCATGGAGAGGCCGGCTCTCCAAGAGTGCCAAGATGGAAGAGACACTGGCCGACGAAGAGACCCTTGCGAAAGAGGCCGCCACGGCCGCCCTGTCGTCGGTGCGCAGCATGACCACCCTCGCCAAGGCCGAAGCGTATGGCGCCAC
>Ga0315273_10014811_pt1 | contig 10063 bp, 22 predicted proteins | sample YL17G02_0_MG_FD_205753 | JGI IMG/M metagenome (GOLD analysis project Ga0315273, IMG submission 205753) | Sediment microbial communities from Yellowstone Lake, YNP, Wyoming, USA - YL17G02_0 | ecosystem: Environmental > Aquatic > Freshwater > Lake > Sediment | place: USA: Wyoming | collected... | reverse complement strand
GGGTTCAACTCTCGGAGATATTTTAACTGTGAATGAAAACACGGGACTGATAAATGTTTATTATCCGATTAATTCTTCTAAGGGAATAAACTCTACTGGGAAAATCTGCGATAGTGTTGGATGCATAACTGTGGGAGCAGGAACAGGAAACTGTCCAGCTGGACAGGTTGTTCAGAATACAACTACTGGCGGAGTTCAGTGTGTAGATAGAGTAGACCCTTCAACAACCTACTATGTGAATGCTACTTCAGTTACTGGCGGAACAATTACTTCAACACAAATAAATGATACTTATTGGTATGACGGAATTACTTATAATGTTTCGGAAGGCGGTGGAGTAGCGCCATTAACACTGTATCTGAATTATACAAATGTCACCACATTTTCACAATGGATTTTAAGAGAATATTATTCAGGTTCTGCTTCACATAATTTACAGTTTGAAATTTATGATTATACGAGTGCCACATGGCAGAGTTATTTTTCTGTCGTTGGACAGACTGGGCAAACATGGATAACCATTCCAATCTTTGATGCTTCGGAGCATATTTCTGGAGGAATAGTTCAAACAAGAATAAGGCATATTGAAACTGGAATTACATCTCACAGACTTTATATTGAGGTTGCATGGTTGGTTAATGGAGGAAATATCGGAGCATCGACAAATCTTGATGGTTATGCAAAATATTTATTCGGATTTAATAACTTCGCAGGAAATGGAACTTTTACAACAAGTCAAAATGTAACTGCAAAATATTTCTTCGGCAACGGAAGTCAACTCACTAATTTAAATGCCTTAAATTTGTCAGGCACAAACGCAAATCAAAACATAAATATTTCTCCTTATAATTTAACAGCATCCAATTTCTTTGGATTTTTAAACTGGAGTTGGATTCAGAATATTCCAACACTCTTCGCATTCAACAATACAAATATAGCATATCAAAATCAGTCAAATACATTTACAAAATCAAATCTGTTTCAGGATAACATTACTATCTCCAACGGAGAAGATTTATTTTATGGAATTGTAATGGTTCAACCGAAGTTAGTGATTTCAAAGACTTCACAAGGCGAAGGTAACTGTGTTTTTCATGTGAATGTTTCAGACAATGATAATATAAAATTATTAGATACTAATTTAAGAGCATTTACTTGTTGGTGTTCGAGTGCTATTGATACAGGAGGTTTATCTGCTTGTTCGTTTTCTGATGCAGGTTCAGGTAATCTTATCTCTACATTAGTATCTTTTCATACAATTATTTTTATGTCAGATTCTTCACAACAAGCAGATATAAGAATTATTGAATCTGTTAATGGTGACAGCACAAGATACTTAAATTGCATAGGCGGTGGTTTGATTTCTTATTCACAGTCATGTTTAATGTTGGCAACACCATGAGAAAAATAATATTGTTATTAGCGTTTGTATTTGTTTTGTCTAATGTGAATGCTCTGACGGTAACTCAATCTCAGGTTGATGCAGTTAATTTTACCGACCCTGCTGTTTGGACAGGCGGTTATCAGTTCGGAGTAATTCAAATGACACAGCAATCTGGTTTCTGGCAAATTTATACTGTGGTAAATTATGACACATTAACTCCCGCAACTGCTTCAACCGCTACAACTTCTACGACATACGAACTAGTAAAGGGTGAAAGAACCTATTACTCAGAACCAGATTTCGCTCTCTGCTGGTATTTGACTGGAAATGCAATAAGTTGTTTTGAGCAATATACATTGCCAGACTGGACAGAACAATTTCTAGCTGATGACTTCTTCCAGAGAAAATATCTTAACAGTCTAAAAACAAAAGGAACAAGAATGCTTCCAAGGGATTTAGCATATTACTTTACGAAATGAGAACTAAAACAAAATTAATAATTGTATCAATACTTTTCATAGTAGGAGTAGCGAGTGCATTATATGGAAGATAAAGATTCAGACGACGAGGATGAGGAGGATGAATCAGTCTTTTCTCACGATCAGGAGAGAAAAGACTTGATAACAGACGAAGAAAGAGAATTATTGGTTAAGAATTTGGTGGTCGCAAGGATTCGGCAGTTGCCCGATAATTTCCGAATTTCTATTGGCTAGGAAAGATTTATATAGTTTAATATTATTAATATTATCATGCTATTACAATGTAAACTATGCAAACACGAGTGGGATTCTAAAATAAATCCTTTGTGCTGTCCAAAATGTAAAAGGTATGATTGGAATAAAATAAAGAAACTTGCAGGAGCGAAAGACAAATGACAATATCTAACAGAAAAATGCTTTTGTATTTAATAATTCAGGCTTCTATCTGCACAGCAATAGAAATTGTAATGCAGAGATATGACGGAACCATTGGAATAGGAATAATTGCAATGCTGTATTTTGTGGTTGCAGATTTTTGGGAGGCGAAAGACAAATGAAAACTAAAAACTGGAAATCAAGCTATACAAATAAAGAAAGGAAAGACAGAGAAAACACAAAAGATAAAAAACTACTCGAGAAGATAAACGCAGAGTCAACGAAGAGATATTTGTCATTAGTTAAATTCCTTTACGACAATCACAAACCTGTTCTTCGTGAGTGGGAAGCCACGCAGGGAAATTTAAGGATAGAGTTTGCAGGAGCGAAGAAATGAAAACTTTAAAAGAAATGTATGAAGAAGGTTATCAACAAGCACAGCAGGAAGGGTTGGAGTTTTTAGACGATTTGGAAGTTGAAGCCAAAAAATATAATATCAAAAAGCATAAACATTTCGTTTCTAAAATTCAGGAAAGAATAGCAGAACTAAAAGGAGCGAAAGGAAAATGAACCACGAACTTAAAATAATTATGATTTGGAGTTTTATACTTGGAGTATTAGTAGGAGCGTTAATAATCGCAAACATTTGGATGTGGATGACATGAATAGACAAAAGTTAGAACACCTAATTGAAACACTCGACTTCGTTAGAAGGTGGCAGGTTGGACAAACGGAAGCTGTCGACAGAGAGATAGCTAAGGCACAGGAAAGTTACAGAACAATGGTCGGGCATTATTATCACTTCAGGGAAAATGCTTTTTATGAACACCAGCAACCAATATTTCCAATTTCCAAAATTGCTTCAGACTATCAAAAGAGAAATACTCCGCCGAGGGTTTTACCAAGTAGTACATTCCCCAATGAAGCGGATGCCAAAAAAGCAGAGGATGTTCTCGTTCCCGAAGGGTTCCATTTCAAATGCAAGTTATGCGGAATTGAAATTCCAGACCCTGCATTTTTTGATATGAACCAAGAGACGGGGGAGGGAGAATGAAAATATTGCCAGAATTAACAATACCTAATGCGATTTGTAAATTTGATAATTATACTCAATCGTTTGAGTGGTTGACTTTAATAATTTGGGTTCTTGCGTTGATTGGATTGTTATGGATACTATTCACAATAATCCAATGGTATAGATGGGAGAGAGAATGAAAATCACAATCAATGAACACAAACTGCAGAAACTAATATGGAAATATTTTATCTTCGGAAAGAATGATGAACCAGAAGATAAAACTAGATTGCGGATTAAAGAGGAGATAGCGAATGAACGCCACTGAATGCTGTGATGCTATTGGATGCAACTGCGGTGGAACTACAATGAATGATTACCTTTCTTCTTTCACGCCTGTTAACATTGTTATAATCTTGGGTATTCTTGCGGTGCTTTTGTTTCTTATAAGATTTTTTTTTAATGCGACACGGAAAAGTTGTTACTTCTAAGTGAACTGAAAATGAAAAAATCTAAAATAATTTTTACCTAGCATTTTCACCTATACCCCTATTGGTTATATATTATATTATATGTATTTATACTCTACTAATTACTACTACTACTGTAAAAAAAAAGATAGTTTTTTTGTTATTAAATAGTTGTAAGAAAGGTTTATTAATTCGTATTAATAATGATTAGTATGAGTTACCAGACAAACAGAGCGAAAATAATCAATTTTGCTAATGACAAAATAGTTCCTCTTCTAAAAGAAAAGGATTTGGAATACAAAGAGGTCGTTCAGATAATTTCAGAGAATGTCGGATGCAGTTCAGAAATGGTAATTGATGGATTAAAAACTCTCATTCCCAATAAAATAAAAGAGATTCATGTTTTGACTATTCCTGATGAAGAGGTAACCAACTGGTTGCGAGATAGAATAAATAAAGAAAAAGAATGCAAACCGATGGAGGAGCATGAGGTTGATGCTATTTTGAGAAATGAGTAGGATAATTTATACGGATGCAGAAACAGAACAGATGTTAAAAGAGATTAGGGAGAAAAATCCAAATTTTAATTTATCAGAAATGGTTCGGCAATCCTTACAAGAACAAATACAACATAAAACAAAGTTAGATTCCAATGTTATTGAGAAGAATATATCTGATGCAAAAAGAACAATAGAAAAGGGAGAAGAAGATTTAAAATTTTGGGAAGGTCGAAAGATGGATTACGCAGTTCAATTAGAAATGCAGAAGAAGGAACAAGAGGAAAGTAAGTCCAAGGAAGAAAAACAAAAAGTAATCCAAGAACAAGCAAAAAAGAACATTACGGATACCTTCAAAGAGGAAATGGGTAGAGAAATGACAGAGTTTGAATTTAACCAGTATCAGTTAGAAGGAACGAACATCTGGGCATTCTGTGATAGATTGAAGGAGATAAAAGTATGAAAATAACCTCTACTAACGGAAAATATTTTAATGGTGATAAATTATTTTTCGTTGAAACTAAGGGAGCTGAACCAATTACTTTATATCGTTTATTTTTGTTAATTAATCAATTAGCTATTAACGAATCTAAAAGATTTAAAAATTTTTTACCATCGCTGTTATTTGAAGATTTTATGATGGAAGCAATTAAACATGGTAAAGAAGGTACAAGTTTTCTAGATTCAAAGAATGATTGGATATTGAAACAAGTTTTGGAGAAATGCTATCCAAAAGAAGGTGAGAAGAAATTTAATTTATACAAACAAAGCAGAATAGAAGATTTTGGAGTTACAAATGGAATCGCATAGATTTGCAGATATTTTTCCAATGATTGAAGGAAATGAATTTGAACAACTCAAAGCAGATATAAAAGAGCATGGTTTACTTCAACCAATAATTCTTTACGAGGGAAAAATACTCGACGGTAGAAACAGATATAAAGCAGTAATGGAATTAAATTTACCTATCAAAACTATCGAGTATGAAGGAACTAAACCACTAGAGTATGTTATCTCTGGTAATCTAAAACGTAGACATTTAACCGCAGACCAAAGAGCAGTAATAGCACAAGAAGTTATGCCAATGCTCGAAGAAGAAGCAAGAAAACGAATGTCTGCTGGTGGAAGGGGTGACAAAATTGTCACACCTTCAAAGTCTAGAGAAGAGGCATCTAAAATGTTTAATGTTGGAACAACATATATTCAACAGATAAAGAAGTTAAAAGAATCTGGGAAGCAGGAGAAAGTTGAAGCAATAAGAACTGGGAAATTAACTCTGCAAGACATTAAACGAGAAGACCGACTTGAAAAAATAAAACACCAACGAGAAGAATTACAAAAAGAAGTTTTAGAACAACCAAAAGGAAATTATGATGTTATTGTTATAGACCCTCCATGGAGATACGATGGAGATAAATATCAAGCGCAAGAGGATGGGTTGCCACAATACTCTCCAGAAGGATTTAGAGGTTCAGTACCATATATAACAATGTCATTAGAAGAAATAAAGAACATAAAAATCCCAGCAAAAGATGATTGCGTTCTTTGGTTATGGACTACTAATTTGTTCTTACCCGATTGTTATCCATTACTTGAAGTATGGGGTTTTGAATTAAAGAGTATGCTCACATGGGACAAGGTTCACTATGGGACAGGTCGTTGGTTACGGAGTCAAACCGAGCACTGCTTATTAGCAATTAAAGGAAAGCCATTTTATAACAATACAAAATGGTCAACTTTAATAAGTGAGAAAAGAACAGAACACTCTGCAAAACCAGAAATATTTTATAGGATGGTTGATGAAATTTGTGCAGGTAGAAAGTTAGATTACTTTGCTAGAAAGAAAAGAGAAGGATGGGATGTTTACGGAAACGAAATAAAATAGGTTAAATATGTCACCACTCCCAAAACAATGCCTCCGCTGTCCAGAGAAGTTCACCCCCAGAACCAAACAACATACTTTGTGTCCAATCTGCACAGCCAACAGTCTAAGACTGTCAGCCCAAAAAAGAAAAGGTACGCACTACAAAACCAGCCACAGTCTAAGACTGTTAAAGAAACGGAGGTCGCCTTAAAATGCCATTATTCAGATATTGTTCAAAGTGTGAAGAAAGATTCAATCCCAGCGGGAAGTTTCAGCAAACTTGCGAAGAATGTCAAAGAAAAATATATAAACGAATAGGACTTGAAAAGAGGAAAATTAACAACAATGGCAATAATTAAAGTTCTTAATTTGTATGCAGGTATTGGCGGAAATAGAAAGCTATGGAAAAATGTAGATGTTACAGCTGTTGAAAACAATACAGAGATAGCTAAGATTTATCAAGACTTCTTCCCGGAAGATAAAGTTATAGTTGCAGACGCTCACCAATATCTCTTAGAACATTACAAAGATTTTGATTTTATTTGGAGTTCTCCGCCCTGCCCAAGTCATTCGAGATTTAGAATGCTATGGAAATCAGAAGGAAAAGATATAAAAAACAAAATATCGGGAGAGTCAGTGAAATTTCCAGATATGAAACTATATGAAGAGATAATCTTTTTAACACACTTCTCACCAAAAAAAACCAAGTGGGTTGTGGAAAACGTTATTAGTTATTACAAACCCCTGATTAAACCTTTTGAAAATGAAAGCCATTTTTTTTGGAGTAACTTTCACATAAATTTCCGAAAGAGGAAAACAAGAGGAATAAGAAGAAATGACGACAAAAATGTAAAAAAATGGAATTTTGATTTAACTCCTTATGAAATGCCATTGAGACAAAAACAGAAACTATTGAATAATCTTATCGAACCAGAACTTGGACTTCATATTCTTGAGATGGCGTTTAAGAAACCACAAACCACTCTGAACATACCAAAATGGCAATAATTAACAATCAACCCGCTAAGAACTATGAAGACCTTTCTGACGAGGAACTTATGGCGGACATTGATAATTATTTAGAAGAGAATGGTTGCGATGCTGTCACAGCAGGGGTTATAAAACGAAGAGTGAAACAATATTCAAAATCAAACAAAAGAGGGAAATATGTCAAAGGTAAGAAGTCATAATCTTGGGAAGGTAAGGCAGCGAGTAATTTCTGCCGGGGTTATTGGTAATCACCTCTTTTCCCTATTGAGTACCCTTCCCAAGATTTATACTCACCAAGCCCATAGTGCATTTGTTGTATGCATTTTCTCGGTGAGCGGTGCTGGGTTTAATTCACCTTCTTCCCAGCACCGAAAAGTATATATACTAACAATACTAAAAATAAGCATGAGAGTTGATTGCCCAAAATGTATGAAAAGCTGGAACTATGGCGGGCAGAATAAATTTTTTGTTACCTGCCCCGATTGCAGAAAATTAGTAAGAATTGCAGGTTCACTGGATTTATCGCCTAAGAAAATTAAAATGAAGTTTCTGGGGGAAAAATGAAAATCGATATGACCAAACCCTCCCATGAAAATTGTCCTTCTTTTGAAGTATGCCAGACAAACGCATGTCCTCTGCACAAAGATTATCATAAAACTCTTTTTACCATAGAAGGCGATAAGACAATCGAAGGTTGGAGGAAGTGCAGATCAGATAAAACCACAAGAATGAAAATCGCCACAGTATTCAAATTGAAAAACCAAGGGCTGACAGAAAAGGAACAGTCTAACCTTAGGCAAAGTATCAAAATGAAGGAACAGATTTTATCTACACGGGAAAACGTCCCAACAACCCCAAATCCAAAGGGCGGAATGGAGGTTTCTAAAGAAATATGAAACCCTATTATGCCAGAAACCGTTTACTATTCCTTTTGGAGCATGTTGATATGAAAAAAGCCTACGAACAGGCTGCATGGTTTGAAGATATGTTAAAAAATGAAAAGGAGGTGAAAAGTTAAAATGGATTATCAAAAAGAATTAAAAAGACTGCAAGAAGGCGGAAACTATTGGAAACCTAAGTCAGGACAATTCAAGATTAAATCATTGACAGAACTTGAAGAAGCCGAACCATACATTAAAAAGAAAGAAGATGGTACAAACGAAGTCAATCCTCAAGCCAAATTAAAGATTTTGGTTGATGGAGAAGAAAAGACATGGACTTTTGGACTTGGTGCAACTCTGGCATCGACCTACGGTCAACTTGTTCATTTAGCCTCAATCAAGGGCAATAAACTAACAGGTGCTGAATTTAATGTAGTTGTCAAGTCCGATGGAAAAAAGAATGACTACACAATTGTAGTTTAATATTCCCCTATTGCTTCAAACTTAGGCGGAAAAACCCCCCAGCAAAGCAGCCGAAGAAATATGCTTGTTCACCAAAATATCGCTGGGGGTTTCATATTCATAACAATCACAAGGAGGTAAATAACACATGGGAAAAATAATCGTTAAAAACGCAGTAGAAAGAAAGAAAGGATTCTTTTATTACTTGGATAAAGAAGGAAATCTATGCGAAGTAGAAATGGCGCGTAAAGGAAAGTCTAAAACAGGGAGTAAGAAGTAAAACAAACCATGCACCCCAAAAAAACCCTCTTCACACGTGTTTGCAGACGTTGTGGCGAAGAATACAACACAACCCATAGGTTTAGTCATATCTGTGAAAAATGCGTGGGGAAATTTATCAGGAAACGAAGCAGTATTGCTTTAGAAGGTAAAAAATGAACAATAAAATCAACGAATGTAAGGAGGATTTAAAATGGAAAAAATAAAAGTAACAATCGAAGGCACAACACCAATCCTGTTTAACCGATTCAGAGATGTAGCTATCGAAGGCAAATCTAAGAAAAGGACAGGCGCAATGGCGGAAGCCGACATTGAAGATAAACTTTATCAGGATGAGAATGGAAAGACACAAATTCCTTCTGTCTATTTGAAAAATTGCATAACTGAAGCATCAAAGCAGTTTAAGATAGTCGGAAAGGGAAAGTCAACATATTCTAAACTTGTAGCTTCAACTGTTAATATAGAACCATTTATGATTGATTTGAAAGCGGGCAAATATGAAATATTCAGAATATCCGCAGTCAATCCAATGACAAGAGGGCGAATGATGACAGAACGCCCAAGATATACAAAATGGAGTGCACAGTTTGAAATTATCCTTAATGATGCGTCGGTTCCCATATCTGTAATTCAAGAGATATTAGAACATGCTGGAAAGTATGTGGGCATTGGAGATTGGAGACCCCAGACAAAGGGAATGCACGGAAAATTCCTTATATCAGAGTTTAAAAAGGAAAAGTAATCATAACACCAAAGAGTATTTATTTTAATTTTTCTTTGGTTTCATATTCAAGGTAAGGTGTGGCTTGGCAAGGCAGGGCTAGGCTTGGCAAGGCATGGCAAGGACTTCATAGTCCATTGCTTATCAATGAACGTCAAGGTGCGGCATGGCAAGGCAAGGCTGGGCTTGGCGGGGCACGGCATGGCAGGGCTTGGCGAGGCTCGGCTTGGCGGGGCACGGCATGGCAAGGCATGGCAAGGCTGGGCGGGGCTTGGCAAGGCATGGCAAGGACTTCATAGTCCATTGCTTATCAATGAACGTCAAGGTGTGGCAAGGCATGGCAAGGCGTGGCTTGGCAAGGCGTGGCAAGGCATGGCAAGGACTTCATAGTCCATTGCTTATCAATGAACGTCAAGGTACGGCAAGGCTTGGCAAGGCATGGCTTGGCAAGGCTAGGCTTGGCAAGGCTAGGCATGGCAAGGCGAGGCACGGAATAAAATCAAAATGGAACAAAAATATAGAATCCGAAAGAAAGGAGATAAGCACATGATAGAGAAATTAGAAAATAACCATTGGATAGGTCGGACACTAAATCCAGAAACTGTCTGGAATTGGTGTGTGTCCACCGAAAAACAGCAAAAAATGT
>Ga0315273_10014810_pt1 | contig 10063 bp, 13 predicted proteins | sample YL17G02_0_MG_FD_205753 | JGI IMG/M metagenome (GOLD analysis project Ga0315273, IMG submission 205753) | Sediment microbial communities from Yellowstone Lake, YNP, Wyoming, USA - YL17G02_0 | ecosystem: Environmental > Aquatic > Freshwater > Lake > Sediment | place: USA: Wyoming | collected... | reverse complement strand
CATTAATTCAAATGCCTGGAACTGGTGGTCTTGTTGGTATTCAAGTTGCTCCTGCTTATGAGTTCCATGTTGCCTCTGAGATTGGCCTTGGACCTACTATGTTTGCCCAAGATAATGGTGCTTATTTTACTATTGGTGATACAGACGGTAATTCGTATGATCTCCAGTTGTATGCTGATAATGGTTGGGTTAAGATTAATGTTGTCGGTAATTATTCCAAGTTTAGCGATGTCGATTCTTTCTTCCATTATAGTGTGTCTGTTGTTCCTGGTAACGCTGAGTTTGATTACGATCATATGTGGACTCTTTGGTATGATGCGCCAACTGATCTTTTTAATCTTAAAGCACGAAATGGTGTTACCTATCCAACTATTCCGCTTTGTCGTGATCTTCATAGTGCTACTTTAGAAACCGTACTTGATCCCGCTGATGAGTTTCTTATCTGGGATACTTCTGTTGGCGCATATCGCAAGACTAGATTGCAGGATTTTAATCCTCGTTATCGTTGGTTTGAGCAAACGGTATTCGTTCGTGTCTCTAATTCTCAATTTACAGTAGTTGATAATCCAATCAATGCTGCTATCTTTGTTAAAGGTGTTCCTATCAGATACGATAACGGGGCTGGTACTACATATTATGGTTTGGTTTATAACGCTGTCGCTGCTGCTGGGAATATTACTATTACTATTGCTGGTGCCCTTATGCCCGCTGGTGTTACTACTCTTGAGCATGGTGATAAGGAACTTGTGCAGGTTGTTTCGTTTGCATTCAATGGTGAATACTCTGATGCAGATGATACTACCCTTATGGCTAATGATCTTCGTACCGCATTCAAGTGGACGATGGGCGCCGGCTATGTAGTTATGATTAGTCATATTCATGATAAGAATGATACCACCGTTCAGCCTCGTTTGAATGCCAGGGTGGCCGGTGCTGCTGTTTCTACTTCTAACGGTAACGCTGGAAAGGTTGTTGCCCTTACTTGGACTGATACCGATACTGACATCAGCACTGCGAATTATGATATTGATTTCGGTGACTCTATTGAAGTCGCTGTTGATAACAATGGCGGCACTGGTGATGCGGCTAACGCTACTATTATTCTAACTATTATTACGAAGTAACAAATGATTACTATAATTCAGCCCAGGCTATGGGGTGGATATGGTTTTGGTAATGATAAACAGGTTTTTGTATATATTAAAGGAAGTGAGATTCCGGCAGGAGTTAATTTAACGGAATCATCTCCTGCACACAGAAATATAATAGCAACGGGAGATGTTGCCAATCCCACTCAGTCTTTTATTGATTTTCCTCCCGGCGGGTGGACGGCATCTTGGGTTTTTGTAAGAGCAGATAAATCATTTTTATATTATGGATCGATTAATGATTTAAAGAGTCGTCCATTTACTTTAGAGTGTTGGGCGAAGATAACTCTTGATACAGGGTTTGATCAAGTTATTATGCAAGCAGATAATGGTGCTGGTGATGGTGTTGAATGTGGAGCTAGGGCCAATAATGCCTGGGTTAAGGTGGGTTTAGTAAAGATTATAAATGTTGCTGCCACTGTTGTATATGGTACTTGGCAGCGTTGGGTAGTTACCAGGGATGATTCAAATAATTTGAGGCTATATATTAATGGTGCGCTAATTGGAAGTGCCGTAGTCGGTTCTTTAAATCTTAATCAAAGGCTTTGTTTTGCTGATAGTTGGGTAGACAGGAGTGTTTGTATGACGGGTAGTCTTGCTGGAATGAGATTTTCTCCTGGTTATTGCCGTTATCGTAATCGTCCTATTTCTCCGTCAAATTGGCCGACTCGTCGATGGTAATTTATTGCTATTTTTGAAGCCGTACAGACAAGAGCAGATGTAAGCTAAATGTGACTCCCAACCACAGACAAGGAGACAACCAGTGAGCCAGATTAAGACCACCCATCGTAAGGTTATTGCAATGAACAATGTTCTTCGTACTCTTCGTGATTCTACTGTTCTTAATAATGTGCGTCTTTCTTATGCTATTGCTAAAAATATTCGCTACATGGAGGCAGACATTGAAGTTATTAAGGAGGTGGGAAAGCCTGATGATGAGTATATGAAGTTTGAAACTGCTCGCATCAAGTTGAATAATGATTGTGCCCAGAAGGATAGTCGTAAGCAGCCCCGCATTATTGATAATAGGTTTGTTATTGATCCTGAGAAGCAGGCTATTTTTGATGATGGGCTGGTTGCTCTTCAGGAAGAGCATAAGGTTGCTATTACTGCTCATGATCAAAAGCAAAAGAATCTTGAGAAGATGCTCGATGATGAATGCACCGTTGATGCCTATCATATCAAGCTTTCTTGGATTCCTCCTACTTTCAAGCCCGGAGATATTGAAGTGTTGATGGAGCTTATTGAGGATGATTTAGTGGTTAGCTGAGAGCGAAAGAAACGACACTGCTGCTACAGCAAGGGTGGATAGATGTTGTCCACCCTTGCTGTAGTATGCAAAAGGAGCGCAATGGCACTTGTCGGTGAGATTGCAAAGACCTCTTCTAGTCGTGGTGTTCGTGGTAAATCAATTATGGTTAGTAAAAGTGTTTTATTAAAGAATATATTCGGTCGTAATATTAGTGTTACTACCATGTATATTCATTTTATTAATTCTAAAACCATTCCTGCCGATGGTCCGGTTGTCCATCATATTAATCCAATGAAAGTCGATGGTGGAAAAGATTTTAGTCTTGTATTAAATTGTGATGGAGTAAAGTTTAATACTGGCTTGTGTGTTTATGCTAGTTCAACTGAAGTAGATAAAACTATTATTCATGGTAATGATTTAATTTGTACTGTATCATATAGCAGGAATAAGTAATGGCTCTTAAAGATAAGATAAAGACAACTGTTGGTGCTAGCATTGCTGGAAAGTCTATTCTCGTTCCTAACAATGCTTATTTAAAATGTTTATTTGGAAAGAATGTTGGAGCGGCACCTATTTATCTCCATTTCGTTGATTTTGCTACACTACCTGTAGATGGTGCGGTTGTTCATAAGATTGCTCCAATGGAAGTCGCTGCTGGTTCTGAATTTTGTTTACAACTTTCCCCTACGCCTATTGTGTTTATTAATGGCATTTGTATTTATGCCAGTAGCACTCCTCTTCTTAAAACTATTGTTGTTACTGATGATATTGTTGCTACGCTTCAGTATTCGGATGGCGTCTGATGAATGTAGGAGAAGCAATTGGGACTCATGATCCTTCTGGTGGAGGTGGAGGAGGTGTTGCCTCTGCTGTAATTAATGATTCTGGTGTTCCCGGTGCAAATGTTAAAAACGCACTAGACAATCTCGATGGAGCAATTGTTTCTTATAATAGAACGGAACAGGAATATATTTCGTGGGGAAGTGGTGTAGTTAAAACGCTTACTCATGCTCCTTATAATATTGATGGATATGATTTTTATATTGACATTTATGCGGAAGTAACATTGGCAGATGCTAACATTGTTCGTCCAGGATTAACTGTTTTTGAAAATGTTACTGTTGCTGGACTGAATTGGGTGAGAGATGGTGCTGCCTCTGGACATTTTGATGTAGCTCCAGGTTCTAGGGTTAAGGTCGGTTGTTGGTTATTTGTTGGGGCTACTTATTCTGCAATTATGACAATGGGGGCAGATCCAACACTTCCTAATTCGGTTACAATACAGGTTGATGTTTTGGCATCTGGGGTTGTGGTAAAAATTAATGGATGTTGGAATAATACTAGTACATTAGATTTAACTTATGGTGTTGATTATCCTCAAAATGCTTCTTATGCTGGTATCCAGGCGACTCCTATGGATTTTTCTATTCCTGCAATTGACCATTTACATGCGCCAACTACCCAGGTTTCTTTCTTTACTGGTGGTCGGGCAAGAATGTGTTGGTCTAAAGATGCTGGATTGACTTGGTATTATCACGATGGAACCGATTGGGTTACTTGTTTGCTTAGTGAATTAAACACTGGCAAGGGATGTGTTGCTTCTGGTTTTATTAATGCTAAGGTTAAAGATGCATTGGGTGTTGATTTAACTGATCTTTCTTGGAATACTTTTGCTAAAGGATTTAGTATTACAGAAGCGGTTGGTATTTTAAGTACCACGAATAACCGTTGTGTTTTTACAGTATCTACATATAGCTATGGACAGGTTAATGCTAAGGGAAAACTTAGTTATGGTATGTATACTGGTGGTGGTTCTCCGATATTGCAAATGAATGTTAAAAGAATTAGTGATACACAAGTAGCTATTACGAATGCAACCATGGGTACATTCCCCAAAGTCCGTGTTTTAGTTCGCACTCCTTAAGAGCACAACAGACAACAAAGATGTAACCTACATTAAAATGCACACAAAAACGTCTATCATAAGTGCGGATATATGGGCATTGTTTAAGAAAGATACTAATATAGTTATCCCCACGAACATATCTGTTAGGATTAATGGAGATAGTGTTATGGGAAGGGGCATCGCTGCCCAAGCAGCTAAGAATTTTCCAGAACTACCTAAATTGTATGGAAAAGCTATTAGAGAAGGAAAGACTATTGATGGATTCTATGTTTTTCCTAAGTTAGGAATAGTAACATTAGCAGTCAAACGTCATTGGAAAGAAGATGCTGACATTAAGTTAATAGAATCACAACTAGAATTATTACAACGATCTGCTGAGAAACTTGACTATGGTACGTTGCTTCTCCCAATGCTGGGCTGCGGTTTTGGTAGGTTAACTTATGAGCAAGTATTGCCGCTTATACTAAAATATTATTTCAAAGAGATGTTGATAGTTATACCTTCAAATGAATTATATGCTAAAGAAGAATACAGGACATCCTTCTTGCCTGGCGTCAATGGTAAAAAGGATCGTAGGGTTTCTCTCTCTGGACAGTTTTGCGATGTAGAAATATGAAAACAAAAGAAAAACCAAGGTTTGTAGTTAGCACTGATAGTAAATTTTTGGGTAAGCTTGCTAGGAATGTAGTGAAGGGAATGGAGAGGAAGGTTGGTTTGTTTACGGAAGTGATAAATGATAATGGCGAATATGATTTTCGTGTTGATTTTAGATTGGGAAACGGTTTTTTCTATGGATGGTTGATTAGTGAAATAATCAAAGAAGAAGACGGAATTGAATCTCTCCGCTGGATTTTAACTCGTGAGTTTCCTATAGAAGTTAAACGTCATATAATTATATCAATGGCCAAAAATCACTTGATCGATGAAGACGCATATGAACAGCTAAAAGATGATTATGGTGCTGATTCCTAAATTAATATATATATTTAAATACACTTGTAATTATAAATACACAGATAGAGATATTAAAAGATTTATTAGTAAGATAGATATTTCTCCGGGGTTAGGACCTAATGGAAATTGTTGGGAATGGAAAATGTATTTGGATAAAGATAAATATGGGCAATTTGGATGTTGTAAGAATAATGTGGTAAAAACTTATAAATCTCATAGAATGTCTTTCGAGCTGTTTACCAACAAATTAGTTCCAGAAGGTTTGTGTGTTTGTCATACTTGTGATAATCCTTCTTGTTGTAATCCTAACCATTTATTTTTAGGTACTCATCAAGACAATATGAAAGATAAGATTAAAAAGAATAGACAGCCATGTGGTGAAAATATGTATAATAGTAAACAAACTTGGAATAATATTAATAATATTCGTACATTGTATAATAATGGTACATATACCATAGAAGAGTTAGCTAAAAAGTTTTTAACAGGAATTGGAGATATTAGCCGTATCATTGCTAATAAAACTTGGTACGATCCTAATTATGTTAGAGTTATGTTTCATAATGGAAATTCAAAACTTAATCAAAATAAGGCAGACAAAATTCGTAAATTATGGGCAACTGGTAAATATACCCAGAAACAATTAGGAAAATTATTTAAAACCGATAGAGCTAATATTGGATATATCATTAGAAATAAGACATGGATCGATAGCAAGATTAAGGAGAATGTAATTGAGCGTTGAAACCCTCAAGCAAGAAGCAACATCAGATGGCAAAATTGCCCTAACTGTTCAGCAAAATATTACTAAGGAAGAAGAAAAGGAATTAGTTCCTGTTCCTCCTCATGTCCAATTGTTATTAGATATGTTTGTCACACATGCTGATAGGCCAGTATATGCATTTAAACATCTCCCGCCAGATTTTATTGCTGGATTATTTTCCAGATATAGTCGTAGTGGAAAGCCACTTGTTGAGGTTTTTATTGAATTGTGTGAGGAAATGGGTGAGGAATTTACTGATGAGGTGAGTTTGGTTTCTTTGAAGAGTAATCTTGAAATGTTAGATAAATTTGCTAATCATCCAACTATTACTAAGATGCATGATAACTATACCAAGAAGGGGCATGAGTCTGTTAAGAAGCTTGCTGACGGGATTTCAGTAGCAATTGATTCGTGCAGCATGTTGGCGGCATCGCAGATATTCAATGGTCGCACTGGCTTTCAAGGGATGGAACGGTCTAGTCGGTATCAAACTGATTTCTTTGCTCCTAATTACGTTAGGAATTTGTTTAAAGACGATCAGAATATCAATATGCGTTTTGATCTTTTAATGAATACTGCATTTAAGACCGCGAAGATGGTATATGATGATGTTTATGCAGCATTGCTTACGCTTTATCCGTATGATATTAATAACCCGTATAACGCTAGTGAAAAGCAATGGGCCGGCTGGATCAAGACTCGGGCTTTGGATAACGCTCGATATGCTCTTCCCGTTGCTACTGTTACTGGTTTGGGATTGGTGGGAAATTCTATGGCTTTTGAGAGGATGTGTGAGAAGCTTGTCTCTACGGATTCAGAAGAGATGCAGGCACTTGGCGGGCTTATTGGTGAAGCAGTGCAGGCGGTATGTCCTACGGTGTTTACTATGCCGGAGCCTAGTCATTATGAATCTAGATATAGTAATTTTGCTGACCCGGATATTGCCGGATTTCGTGAACCAATTATGAACAGTGTTGCTAACGAAAGTAAAGTATTGCTTGGGCCTCCTACTAGTGATGTCGATATTTGTAGGCTTGCGCTAGATAGGGCGCATATGAACAGTGAAGATGTTATGCTTTATTATGCGGCTGTTGCGGTTGGAAGGCAGTTAGGATTGCCGCCAGATGTTGTTTATCATTGGATGTGTTCGCCTTGGTTTAAGAAGTTGGCTAGCCTTGAACATCCGATGCCAGGCTTTAGTGACAGTAAGAAGATTGGTATTATTAGTCATGTGGATTTTGCTTTGCGGGTGATTGGTAAGTATTCTGCGGCATATGATAAGGATGGACAGATTACTAATTTGCGGACTCCGATTTTGAAGCCTATTCCTGGTAGTCCTGATGAGGCAGAGATTGTTGGATTTAAGCGACTTCCGAGGTTTTTTGAATTGGTGAATTTGACGTTTGATATGGTGGTGGATTTTGGTGCGTGGCGGGATTTGAATCGTCATAATATTATGTCTAATATTCAGTGGCCACTTATTCCTAATCTCGGCTTTGCTGTTCCTGATGATTACGATTTGTGTACTGATACAACGAAGGATGTTTATCAGTCTTTGTTCGCCATGAGTGTTGATATGTGGGAATCTCTTACTAAGAAGTATGGTGTATTTAAGGCACAGTATGCAGGACTCCTTTGTTGGTGTCAACGCAGATGGATTTCCACTAATGTTCGTGAGGCTGATTATATTATTGGATTACGCAGCAGATATACTGGTCATCATAGTTATCGCAGAATAGCTCAATTGATGCATAAAAGGATTATATCTCTATGGCCAACGATGAAACAATTGCTTGTATGTGATAATAACGATTATGTGTTTGGACCTAAAGTTCGTACCAAAGATGATAAGAAGAATTCCAATGCAGGAATTCCGATAAGCAAACAATATATTCCAATGTCGCAGCGTGTTGAGCCAGGAGATAATTAATATGGATCTTAAAACTGGATCAAAAGGACAAGAGGTTATTAGATTACAAAGGTCTTTAAATCTGGTTAATTATTTGTATTCTAAATCTGCTATCTTGGTTGCTGATGGTGATTTTGGCCAAAAGACTAAGAATAAAGTTTGTGATTATCAAAGGTATAATAGTTTGGTTCCTAATGGCATTGTAAATAGATTAGTGCAAAGACTGTTAGGAATTGAAATTCTTCCAGGTATTGATGTAAGTGTCTATCAGGGCGATATTGATTGGGCAAAAATTAATGATGTGCATTTTGTCTTTGCTAAGGCTTCTGAGGGTAAATCCTTTAGAGATCCTACTCTAAAGGCTAATTATACTGGTGCTAAATCTAGGGGTATTCCTTTTGGTGTATATCATTTCGCAAATTATCGTTCTACCTATGGCATAGAATTAGAGAATTTTCTTAAAGCTATTTCTAAGATAGGCAAGATGGAATTGCCTCCAGTATTAGATGTGGAAGATCCTAATCATAAATTATCACCTGGGCAGGTTTTGGATTGGACTCTTGCTTGGTTGGCTAGTGTAGAGGGGCAGCTTGGTAGGAAGCCTATCGTTTATACTGGACCGGGTTATTTTAATAAGTATTTGAATGGTGGAAAGGGGTTAGAGAATTATCCACTGTGGGTTGCTCATTATGGTACAATGCAACCTAGTGTTCCTAAAGCCTGGAAACAATGGGATATATGGCAGTGGAGCGGTCAAGAACATATCGCTGGTATTGATGAAGACAATCATGTTGATATGAATTGGATTGTTCCTGGTGGACTTCAAAGATTGATGGCACTATGACTAATGAAAATAAAGGAAGCTTTATACGTTCTTGTATGAATTGTATAAAGAAAAGTGAATGCAAAATTATACCCCATAAAAACAGTTTACGTCGCCACAAAGAATGGTGTAAATTTTTTGTTCCCAACTACAATAAGATTGACAGAATACGAGCCAACCATTCACAGAATACTCTTATTAATCCTGATTCGCCTAGTGGAAAGATGATTGCTCTGAGAGGGGCGGGGGAATTGTTAGGGAAGGTTGAGAGTGTACTTAACGAGCTTGGTGGGGGAGGTAGTGTGGTGTTAAAACAGTAATGCGGCCGGACAAGGCCCCCGGAGGTGAAGAATCTCCGGGGGCCTTGTCGCGTCTGGATTCAGGAGTTCTTGGAAAGCAGCGCCCTAACAGCAGCATCTTTTGCTTCCAACAGCTTATTAAGAGCCTTTGTGCGCTCTGGATTACTAGGTAATGTTGCTACGATGATTCCAGCAAGTTCACAAAATGGCTTTGACACCTTCTGTAGATGCTCGGGAAGGTGCTCGTAAGTAAAGAATTGAAGAACGTGATCGTGATTACTCATCGGGATTATCATCCTCTTCCTTATCGTCATCATCATCTTCGTTGTCGTCATTATCGGGAGTAGGGGTTTCGACATCATCTTCATCATAATAGTCGCATGTAAGACATTTTTCTTCACCATATGTTGCCTTGCAAGTATTACACGGAGGATCATAATCTGGATTAGTTTCTTCTTTTTCTTCGTCGTCTGGTTCGATCCATTCTTCTTGCATGGTACAAAGAAGCTCAGGAGTAATTTCTACCTTATTATCTGGCATAACATATGGTCCACCACATTCAGAGCAGATGGCAGTGTCCATCACATCATTAACGCTTTCTTCATCGTCTGAATCTTCAGCATATCCAAATAGCGTAATTTCACTTGCCCTAAACACAGAGCGACATCCAAAACATCCACAGAATTTGCTACTGGTAACAATATCTTTATTATGAATACAATACTGATGTTGCTCTTCAGTGGTTCGCACTCTATCGCTCACGGCATTGCCTCCAAAACCTGGGGATTGAAGTCGATTGTTAAAATTTACGCCGAGGTAGGTTTTAGGCTTTTACACCTAAAACTATGAACTAAACAGGCGGGAATGTCAAGAGAAAGGCCACCATCTCATTAGCCACAATACTCCCGTAGCAAGTGCAATAACTACACATATACAAAAACCAATAACAATAAAGTTATCTATCTTCTCGTCATCTTCCTCTTGTGTCACTTAGCAAATTCTTCTTGAA
>Ga0315273_10014808_pt1 | contig 10064 bp, 6 predicted proteins | sample YL17G02_0_MG_FD_205753 | JGI IMG/M metagenome (GOLD analysis project Ga0315273, IMG submission 205753) | Sediment microbial communities from Yellowstone Lake, YNP, Wyoming, USA - YL17G02_0 | ecosystem: Environmental > Aquatic > Freshwater > Lake > Sediment | place: USA: Wyoming | collected... | reverse complement strand
GGGAACGGGCTAGATTTCGCGGACGTCGACGGCTTCCAGGCCCCTTTGGCCCTCCTTGACGTCGAACCACACTTCCTCCCCTTCCTTCAACGTCCTGCAGCCGCCTTTCCTTATCGAAGAGTAGTGCACATAGATCGTGTCTTTTCCGTCGCTTTCAATGAACCCGTACCCTTTGTGATCGTTGAAGAACTTGATAACACCCCGCAGCATCTTGAGCATCCTCCTTGCAGGTTGGTTCCAGACAGTCCTCTTGTCCGTTTCTACACGCGCCCCTCAGCGAGATTCCCTCGTTCTTCGGCTCGCTCCCGCGGTTCCTGAGCTCAACGGGGTTTATCGCCCCGCGAGCTCAGACAGATGAACTCCCCGCGGTTCGTCCCGAAATACACGTTGTCGTCGTCGCCGGCGGGCGATGAGTACACCTCACCCCCCGTCTCGAACGCGCCGAGAAGTCGGCCGTTCGACGCCTCGAGCGCGTAGAGCCGGCCGTCGTAGCTCCCCGCGTACACGACTCCGTCCTGGACGAGAGGCCGCGCGAGCACAATGCCCCCTGTCTGAAACTTCCACATCCTCGATCCATCGGTGAGATTGAGGCAGTAGAGACAGCCGTCGTTGGATCCCGCGAAGACTCTTCCTTCAGCGATCGCGATAGACGATTTCACTGCATCTCCGGTAGCGTAGCTCCATCGCTTCGAGCCATTCACAGCATCCAGTCCGTGGACCCTCCCGTCTGCTCCGCCGACGACAACAAGCCCCTGTTCCACAGCGGGCGACGCCGACACCGGCCCCCCGAGATTCGACCGCCACATCACCGCCCCACTCGCAACCGACAGCGCGTAGAGATAACCATCGTAGGACGGCATGAGAATCATCTCCCCCGCCAAGGCGGGCGATCCTCTGATCCGTCCTCTTGTCTGTTTCTTCCACAGCGTCGCCCCGTCGTCCGCAGAGAGACAGTACGCGTACCCGTCGAAACATCCAACCACGACCCGTTCCCCCACCACCCTGGGCGAGCTCTCGATTCTCGTCGTCACCCTTCTGCTCCAGATCTCTCTTCCCGTTCGTCCGTCAACCGCGTACACCTTTCCGCTGTAGTCCGCGACAAACACGCGTCCGCCGCGGACCGCCGGCGACGCGCCGATGCCCGAAGCAGCACTGAATTTCCACAATGCCGCCCCCGTGCCTCGCTCGACCGCGTACATGCTGGCGTCCCTGCACCCGAACACCACACACCCCTCGAAAAGAACAGGCGAAGACGTCACCTCACCGGCGTACGTGTTGCGCCACGCCTCGGCGAGCCTCACCTGACCCCGATTCTCCGGAGACTCGCGCTCCGCCGAGCGTGCACCGCGCCGTTCAGTGACACGGCCGGTGGGAGCTGGGCTCACCGTCTTCGACACTTTCGCTGGCCGTTCGCGCCTCGGGCCCCCGGACTCGTTCTTCCACAAGATGCCCACGAGGACGGCGAGCGCGAGCCCACCGACAGCCATCACCCAGCGCCGCCGGCGAATCCGATTGAAGGAAACCCTCCGCAAACGAACGTGCGGCGCGCCGGCAATGCGCTCCGCCTGGATGGCCGGCGAGTCGAATCGAACGGCGAGAACCCTCCGCGAGACGAGATGGGACACCAGCGATTGACGCACAGCCCTGTCGTCCGCAGCTCTTCCCGGCCCGGCCCACACCGGACTCGACAACGCATCGACAACCGCCTCTCTCTCCCGCTCCGCACACCCGAGTACAAGATCTTTACCGCCGATTCGAGTGCGATCGAGTCTGAGGACCGAAAGAAGATCGCTGAGGTTACTGGCAAAGAGCTCCTGCTGGATTCTGCCGCGATTCAGTTGGAGCCTCTCCACATCCACGCCGTCGGATTCGGCGACGGGAGCGATCCGCCGCTCCGAACACAAGAGCACCTGCGACTCGCACGACGTCAAGACGTAGACTGCATCGACGCTCCGAAGGAGGAGATGAATCCCCGCGGTTCTCCAGTTCTCCAAGAGAACGCCGCTTTCGCTCGACAAGCCGTCGAAACGGGAGAGCAGGTCTTCGAGAAAATCCAACGGAGGCCGCAGTTCCTCGCAGGACAGATACGCTTCGACAGTCGTTCTGTACGCTCTCAGCAGGAACTCGTAGGGAACGGCCGGGCTTTCTTGAAACAGGAGATGAATGCTGCGGTCGCAGCTCGAGTACTCCGAATAGATGAGGTCGCGGGTTCGCTCTTTTTCGGGATGGAAGGTGAGCTCTTTGTCCATAGAAATCGGCCTTGACGCCCGAAGATTCTAGGGAGAGGGCTGGACGCTGTCAACGGCTGATTTCCTGCGAACAGGTGAGAAAGAAACCGATGCGACGGCCGGGGGTCAAGATTGCGCGGGACGGTTGTTCGCCTTGCTTCCGAACAACGAAGTGAACATCTTTCCAAGCCCGCCCTTCTTGGGCCCGGCGAGATATTTGAGGGCCACTGGATGCTCGGGATCCCACTTCAAGGCCTCCGCGAAACTCTCCCGGGCCGTGCTCGCGAGCCCGGCTTGCTGATAGACGAAACCGAGGTTGGCGTGGTAGTCGGCGTTGTAGAACTCCATTTCCAGCGCCTTCTTGCACGCGTCTCGCGCCTCGTGAAGACGAGTGTTCAACGCCCCCAGCGAGAACCCGTACCAGCTGTGGTACGCGGCGTTCGATGCGTCGTACTTGATCGCACTCTTGAGCAGCACGACGGCTTTGTCGTACTGGTTGTGTTTCATGGCGGTCCGGGCCTGGTCGAACGCGAGCTGGGCGGATCGTTTGTCCGCTTCTTTCGCTGACCAGTGGCGCTCGCGTGGAGCCTTCTGCTTGAAGAGACCGTCGTATTCGCGGCGTTTTACCGGGTCGCTCAGAACCGCATATGCTTCGTTGACGAGCTTGAAATCGACGTCGTTTTCGGCCCCAGCGGCCTCGTTCTTTCCGACGACGTCTGGATGAAAGAGCTTCGCCAGACTGAAGTAGGCCTTCTTGATCGCGTCTTCGGACGCCGTTGGCCAAATACGCAGCACCTGGTAATAGTCGATGAATCCCTCTGGTCTCGACATCCGCGGCTACTTCCTCTCAGCCACTGCCTTGATCTCAGCGAGAAGATTCTTGGCGAGCTGATTTTCCGGCTGAACGGTCAATGTCCGCTCGATTTGTATCTGAGCCTCCACGAAACGTCCCTGGTCATACAGGGCCAGCGCCAGGTTCAACCGTGCTTTCAAGTAGTATGGGTTGATCTTGAGCGCGGTCTCGAATTCCTCAATCGAGTCGTCGACCATGCCGCTGTTGCCGTACGCGATCCCGAGATAGTTGTGCAAGTCGGGATAGTCCGGATTGACGGCGATGGTCTTCTTCAATTCACGGATCGCCTCCGCATTGTCACCGTTTTGTATCGCCTGCACCGCGATCTCCCGCCGGACCTGCGCCGAGTTGGGATGGTCCTCGAGGATCTCGTGGAAAGCCTGCTGGACATCCGCGGCGTCGCCGCTCGTGCGCAGCATCCGCATGAGCATGTCGACGTTCTCTTTGTAGAAGCTCGGGCAACTCTCCTTCGCGCTCTGCAGAGCTTCGACGGCGCGGTCGCGTTCGCCGCCGAGGAAGAACGTCCGTCCGAGGTTGATGTGGGCTTTGAAGAACTTCGGGTTGATCTTCAACGCGTGGAGGAAATGCTCCCTCGCGGCGTCGAAGCGGGATGCGTCCATGAGGAGCGCTCCAAGAGTGAATCGGAGATCGGCGAAATTGGGTTTGAGAGAGACCGCCTTCTCCATTTCTTCGATGGCCTCGGCGAGTTTCCCTTCGTTCAACTTCTGTTTGCTCAGCGCAACGTGGGACTCGCACTGGTAGAGGTGCACCGTGGAGACGTCGAATTCCTCTTCGCCGCCGTGCCGTGCGAGGAGGTCCTCGAACGTTCTCAACGCCTTCTTGTAGTGCCCATCATTGAAGAGATCCAAAGCCCGGGAGTAGTCGTTCTTGGGAATGAACTTGAAGAACCGCTTGAGAAACATAAACGTGCCCCCACGCCGAAAGGCTGTGTAAATGGACGCGCCGAGGCCAAGGAGAATCGTTGGCTACGGGGTAGAGAATTGAGCAACGCTCGTGCCGTTCCCGCGCAGGCACGCCGGAGGCGGCCCGACCATCGCTTTTCCTGCCCTGAGCAGGGTTTTGCGCGACATCCTGCACCCGCAACTGTGCACGGGGTAGCAATATCAGGGCCAAGCGTTTGCACGGTTCGGCGAGCCTCGAACACGGAGGAACCCCACCGTACCCTCTTGTTACATAGCGACTTGAAACATTGGGCTCCTCTCCCCTCGGGCGGCACCCCGTTCGATGGGGGCGCCGGTGTGGACCGATTCCTTCACCATGGAGTCCTTCTGGCCGCCCCGGGCGGCGATTTGACCGCCACTCGCGGCGTTCGTGAGGCGCACGTTCTGTAGACTCCCCCGCGCACCCGGCCCCGTGCAAATTGCACGTCGCAAACAAGGTGACCCCTCACCCCGAAGCGCGTGTCCCTCGTTGCGTTTCCGAGGTTCCGGGGTTGCTCTGCGAAGGGAAATCTCCCTCTCGGTGACTCAGCGGGAAGATCTGTCGGACGTAGAGTCCGAAGAAGAGAAATAGAACTCGTGGTAGAGACGGGCGGATTCAACGATTCGCTTCACGTACTCGCGCGTCTCCCAGTAGTCGATCCCGTCAACTCGCTCCACCGGAGATCTTTTCGCGTTCTCCTTGCCGAACCACTTCCGCGCATTTCCCAACCCGGCGTTGTACGCCGCGAGCATCATGAGCGGATCCGCGCCCGAGCTCTCGAAAAGACGCGATGCGTAGCTGATCCCGAAGGTGACATTGACCTCGGGGGCGAAGAGGTCCGCGCCAGCTCCCTCCCCGTATCCGAGCTCCTCCGCGATCTGTTCGCCTGTTGCGGGCATGATCTGCATCAACCCGATCGCCCCCGCACCCGACACCGCCCTGGTGTCGAAACGGCTTTCTTCGCGCATCATTCCGTACACGAGGTGGGGCGACAGGCCGTGACGAAGGCAGTTCTCGAACACCAGCGACGGGAAGGGCACCGGGTACATGAGCAGATCGAAATCGCGGTCGAAAACCCGGCGTCTCTCTTGTTGCAGCGAATAGTAGACCCGCTGGTACACACGGACACTCCGCCACGGCATCGCGAAGTCATCGTAGAGCGCGCCAAGCTCGAGATAGCCGCGAGGAGGCAGCTCCTCTTTCGATTCAACGACCCGCAGCTCATCTTCCGCCCAATCGCGAAAACCCATCTCGAGGAACGCCCGGCCCCTCGTGAGATACGCCGCCGATTCCCCCCCGGGCTCCGACGAACTTCCCCACGGTGCCAGGATGCCGCGTATCCGATCCTGCGCGCCTCCCCGCGTCCGGTAGACCCTCTCGAGGAAACGCAACAACGTCTCGGAGCCGGCAGCAGGGGCCGTCCCGTCGTTCGATAGAGAAGGAATGACAAACGATGACGCGATGTGCGGATCCAAGTAGAACGAGGCGGGATTCAAGTCAGCGATCTCTCCTGTCACCTTGGCTTTTCTGTCGGACTTCCCCATCCGCCCGTAGACGTCAGCCAGGTAGTACAGAAGGGCCTGATCATCGCGACTCGTCTGGTCGAGGGCTTGCTCGAGCACGCGCGCGGCCCGTGCGTATTCCTTCCGGTCGACGTCGTCCAGGGCGATCCTCACCGTGGCCCATCGCGCGTACCGGTGCCCTGGATAGGTCACGACAATTCGCCTGAGGAGCTCCGCGGCTTTGGATGCGTTGCCCGCCCCGCGCTGGAGATCCCATGCGAGATGTAGGGCTTGGGGCGCTTTCGAATCGTAGGGAAACGCCGCCGCGAACCCCTCGTAGGCTTCGGCGGACCGCACCTGTTGACCCGCGCCGCGATAGATTCGCGCCCGGAGCAATTTGGCGTCGCGCTCGAGCGGCGCATCGTCAAAGCGCCCTTCGGCCTCACGTTCCGCGGCATCGTAGTGTTTTCCCGCGTAGAGAATCTCGGCCTTGAGCAGGCGCCGCTTTTCGTTCTCCGGACCCTCCAGTGTCCGTTCCTGCAGGAGGGCCAACAGACTCTCCGCCCGAGACGCGCGGCCGCTCTTGAGGAGGACGCCGGCGAACTCGAGAATGACTTCGCTCGCGAGCTTCTCGGCCGCGACACGCATCAATACGCTTTCAGTGGCGTCCGCCCCATACGGTGCGCGACCTTTCTTCGCCAATTCGAACGCCGCCTGAATCGCCCCAACCGTATCCCCCAGCGCGAAACGTACGTTTACCTCTCGTGCGGCAACCGCCGCGACTCGCGACTGCTCCGCGTTTTTTCTCTTGGTATTCTCGATGAACGCCAGCGCGTCCATCAGACGGCCGCCGTCCACATATCCATCCAGGAGAAGGCGCTCGAAATCCGCGGCGAGACAACTCGGGACTCCCTTCGACATCCGGCGCAACGCGCGATCGCAGGCATCCATCGGTCTTTGGACATGAAGGAGCGCATCGACCGCGACGAGGTCCCTGTACGGCTCGAACACGGCGTCTTCCAGTCCATCGAGAGGCCCGATGAACTCGAGCGCCCTCTCGTAACTGCCGGTCAGCGCCGACAGTCGCGCGCGCCGAAGCCAGTGAAGATAGGCCGCACGAGCCGATGTGATATGGGTTTGGAGAGCGAGAACGCTGTCCGCGCGCTCGTACATGCCCATTTGTGTGAGCAGCCTCGCCTCGAACTGCTCCGCGAGAAGATCGCTCACTTCCGCCGCCGACCGCGCGCACAGCATTTCATATGCACGGGAGTCTTCGCCGAAGAGCGCGAGCAGACGCGCTGAGCTCCAGGGGTCGTCGATGTCGACAGGCTCGCCCCGAAGGCTCTCCGGCGCCGGCCCGACGAGCGCCGCGACCGGCGCCTCGGCCCGCGCGTGCCCCGTCAGCGACACGACGAGTGAAAGCGCCAGCAAGAGTGCGAAAACCGGACGTTTCATAGCGTGGAATCCAAGCAAGCACCCACCACAACCGATCCCCACCCGACCCCTGACGAGCCCGTCTGGATGCGCTCTCGGCGTATGACTATTCCCATTCGATCGTGCTCGGAGGCTTCGAACTAATGTCGTATACGACACGGTTGATTCCGCTCACCGAATTGATGATGCGATTGGAGATCTCCTGCAGGAAGGCGTTGTCCAGCTTGGCCCAGTCCGCGGTCATCCCGTCGGTGCTCGTGACCGCGCGCAGCACCGCGACGTACTCGTACGTGCGCGCATCTCCCATGACCCCCACGCTCCGCACGGGCAGAAGGATCGCGCCCGCCTGCCACACTTCGTCGTAAAGATTCCATCTCTTGAGCCCGTCGATGAAGACCTTGTCCGCTTGACGGAGGATCGCGAGTTTGTCCGCGGTGACCTCCCCCACCACACGGACGGCGAGACCCGGTCCCGGAAACGGATGACGCGCGAGCTGCTCGCGAGGGAGACCTAACGCGGCTCCGATTTCGCGGACCTCATCCTTGAAGAGCACTGCGAGCGGCTCGACAAGCGTGAAGTTCAGTTCTTCCGGGAGCCCTCCGACATTATGGTGAGATTTGATCGTCGCGGAAGGGCCGACTGTCGAAGAGCTCTCGATCCGGTCAGGGTAGAGGGTCCCCTGGGCGAGGAAATCGAACGGCCCTTTTTCGCGGCTCACATCCTCGAAAACCTCGATGAAGAGTCTCCCGATGAGCATACGCTTCTCCTCCGGTTCCGTCACCCCCTCGAGCGCGTCGAGAAACCGTCGTGTCGCATCGACAAACACGAGCGGAGAGCTGAGTTGCCTCGTCAAGAGATCGACGACGTATGCCGCTTCATCCTCGCGGAGAAGTCCGTTGTCCACAAAGACGCAAACGAGTCTTTCCCCCACCGCCCGATCGACAAGGCACGCTGTCACCGTGCTGTCCACTCCCCCACTCACCGCGCATATGACGCGGCCGTTGCCCACGAGCCGCCGGACGTCCTGGACCTTCTCCTCGATAATGCTTCCGGGGAGCCATTCGGCGCGGCACCGACAAATCCTGAAGAGGAAGTTCTCGAGAATCTTGTCACCATAGTCGGTGTGCCGGACTTCTGGATGAAACTGCACCGCGTACCTTGCGGCCGAGGAGTGTGCGAACGCCGCGACTTTGCAGTCCTCCGAAGACCCGATGATCTCGAATTCGCCCCCGGCATCGAGGACCTTGTCTCCATGGCTCATCCAAGCCTTTATCTCACGTGGGACGCCCGCGAAAAGCGGTGAGTCTTTCTGCAGCGTGACGACCGTGTGACCGTACTCTCCTACGGGTGAAGGCTGGACCGGAAGGCCCTCGTCGTGGGCGAGAAGCTGCATTCCGTAGCAGATACCAAGAACCGGCACACGGCACTCCCCGAACCAATCGGGGAGCCTCGGCGCGTTCTTTCCGAAGACGCTCGAAGGGCCACCCGACAGAACGACTCCGTTGGGGCCGGCGCCCATGACATCGGCGTACGGCGCCGCCGGAGGAAAGATCTCCGAATACACTCTCATCGATCGGATACGCCGCGCGATGAGCTGCGTGTACTGGGACCCGTAGTCCAGTATGGCGATGCCGTTCCTGGTCATCGATTGGCCCCTTGGGCTCCGCGCGTCCAGCGAGTTTTCTCTACACGTGCCGGAAGTGGCGTCGGCCTGTGAACATCATGGCCACGTTCGCCGCGTCGGCCGCGTCGACGGCTTCCTGGTCGCGGATCGAACCGCCCGGTTGGATGATCGCGGTGATCCCTGCCTTCGCGAGAGTCGACACTCCGTCCGCGAACGGGAAGTACGCGTCGGATGCCGCCACTTTACCGAGAAGCGAGAACCCGGCGTCGAAGGCCTTGCGGGTCGCGATCTGCGAGGAATCGACACGGCTCATTTGCCCGGCTCCTACTCCGACGGTCCCCTGCTCGTCCGCGATCACGATCGCGTTCGACTTGACGTGCTTGGCGACCTTCCAGGCCATCCGGCACGCTTCGCGTTCCCCAGTTGTCGGTGCGCGCTTTGTCACGACTCTCGCGGATTCAAGCTCGGGGAACCCCGAATCCGCCGTCTGCAGAAGACAGGCGTTCTCCACGAAGATTCCCGTGCACACCGCAGTCGCTCCGTCCCAGAATCTCTCCGGAATGGTCAGCACGCGGACGTTTTTCTTCTTCTTGAGAGCATCGAGCACACCGTCCGCATACGATCGCGCGAGCACAACCTCGAGGAAAAGCTGATTGAACTCCTCCGCAAGCTCCCTGCTCACGACACCGTTCACAGCCACGATCCCCCCGAAGGCGCTCACACGATCCGTCGCAAACGCCCGCCGGAAAGAGCGGAGCTCTTCCCCGCACCAGCCCACGCCGCACGGGTTCGTGTGCTTGACGATCGTCACACTCCCTCTCCCCATATCCCTCGAGACCGACAAGGCCCCCACCAGATCCAAGTAGTTGTTGTACGAGAGCTCCTTGCCTTGATGGAGCGCGAACGAGATCAGCGACGAATCGTCGAGCGTCCTGTAAAGCGCCCCCGTTTGGTGGGGGTTCTCGCCGTAGCGCAGGAGTCCCACTTTCTCCAGGGTCATGTTCAGCCGTTCGGGAAGGCCTTCGCGGGGAACGTTCGACGACAAGAATTTCTCGATTGCCGCGTCGTATGCGCAGGTGAGCGAGAACGCCTCTCCGGCGAACTTTCTTCTCACCTCCATGGGCACGCTTCCCGTCGCCTCCACGTGGGCGGCAACCTCGCCGTACTGGGCCGGACTCGTCACGATGCACACGTGATGGAAGTTCTTCGCCGCGGCGCGTATCAGTGTGATCCCGCCAATGTCGATGTACTCGCACAGCTCTCTCTCCGACAGAGGGCCCCCGGCGAATTTCTCCCTGAACGGGTAGAGATTCACGATAACGAGGTCAATGGGAAACACTCCGCGCCCCTCAAGCTCGACCATGTGACCGGCATTGTCGCGGTCAGCGAGTATTCCGGCGTGTATCTTCGGGTGCAGCGTCTTCACCCGCCCGTCGAGGAGCTCGGGGCTCTCCGTGTAGTCCGCGATCTCCACCGCCTCG
>Ga0315273_10014807_pt1 | contig 10064 bp, 6 predicted proteins | sample YL17G02_0_MG_FD_205753 | JGI IMG/M metagenome (GOLD analysis project Ga0315273, IMG submission 205753) | Sediment microbial communities from Yellowstone Lake, YNP, Wyoming, USA - YL17G02_0 | ecosystem: Environmental > Aquatic > Freshwater > Lake > Sediment | place: USA: Wyoming | collected... | reverse complement strand
GTTTCATTTCGCGCGAACACGGCGAGTTGGTAGGTCCGGGCAGCTTGTGTTGCTCTGCCTCGGGACGAGGGTGGCGGCGAAATGCAACTCCTGGCACACGCGCGCCGCTCAGGGAGCGGCGCGGCGTTTGCGCTGGCCTTGGTGCTGCGCTCAGGCGCGCCAGCATCCCTGGTGCTTCTTTGGTTCTTCCTGCCTCGTTGTGGTGCGGGCATCTTGCCCGCACTTTCCGGAGGGCTGGTGGGAAGGCGCCGCAGGCTTGGCGCCGGGCGGGGCTTGGTGGTGCTGCGAACCGTCGAGGTCGCCGGTGCCAGGCGTTTCATTTCGCGCGAACACGGCGAGTTGGTAGGTCCGGGCAGCTTGTGTTGCTCTGCCTCGGGACGAGGGTGGCGGCGAAATGCAACTCCTGGCACACGCGCGCCGCTCAGGGAGCGGCGCGGCGTGTCTGAGCCGGAGCGGCATTGCGCTCAGGCGCGCCACGATCGGTACAGCTTCTTTGCGGACGGGTGGTCGGGGGTTCGGTCCCCGGACCCCGGTCCCCGCCTCTCTTCCCTAGAGCTCGTCCGCCTTTAACGAGATCGGACCGCGGTAGTTCTCCTTCAGGCTGACCTGCGCGACGTAGCGGTCGAAGCCGCGGTACGCCTGCTTGATGCGGGTGAGCGCGTTGGACTTCCAGTCGACGTAGGGGTTGTCGATCTGCACCGGGTCGAGGCACCCGGCGAGCGCCACCTTGCTCGAGGCGCAGAAGCGGCTCATCAGCGTCTTCGCCAGGTGCCGGTCGCCGTTCTGCATCTCGTCGACGAGAACGACCGAGTTCTCGATATCGAGGCCGCGCAGCAGCGAGGTCGAAAGCAGCGTCAGGCGCCGCGCCGCCTCGAGATCGCGCGCGAAGTCGTGGCCGGCGGCGAGGGCGACGGTGCGGATCGCCTGGAAGAACGGCTCCAACCACGGCGAGAGCTTGGCGTCGTGGTCGCCGGGAAGGTAGCCCATCTCGAAGCGGCTGGATGCCTGCTCGGGGCGGATCAGGATGAGGCCGTTCTCGTAGCCGGGCACCTGCTGTGCCAGCGGCTGCGAGCGCTGGTGCACCTTCATCGTCGAGGGCTGGCCGAAAAGCAGGTAGAGCGCCGCCACCACCATCAGCCGCGTCTTGCCGGATCCGGCCGGCCCGTCGAGCACCACGAGCTGCACGTCGGGGTCGAGGAGAAACTCGAGGGCGAGAACCTGCCGGGGATCGGCGGGCGTGAACGAGAGCACCGTGCGCGGCAGCCAGCAGGAGCGCCGGCTGTCCCAGTACTGGGCGAAGCGCAGCTCGCAGGCGCAACGGCGCTCGAGGTCGACGCGCGCCAATGCCTCGCGCGTCGTGCTGCGCATCACCAACCCCTGACACCACAGCGGCTCCGGCACCTGCTCGGCGATCAGCGACAACGGGATCGAACGCTCGCGCGGCGGCCCGCTGTCGATGAACGCCTGAAGGACCTCATCTCCCACCGAGATCTCGCTGACGCCGTCGAAGATGTCCTCGGGTCGTTCGAGCTCGATCTTGCCGTAGCGCAACGGCTCGGCAGCGAGGCCGAGAGCGTCGCAGCGCAGCAGCATGTTGGAGTCCTCGGAGATGAGCACGATGCGAAAGCGCCCGCCGCCGTTGACCAGCCCCTGAATCCGGCGCACCCCCTGGATGATCACGTTGTCACCGTTACCGTTGCCGCCACCGCCGGTCATCGGTCCGGGCGGCTCCCACGCGATCACTCCGCCGGAGGGGGTGGCGGCGAACTCGGTGAGGCTGGTCTCCCCGCGCAGCAGCCGCTCGGGGTGATGGTGGATCAGCGAGGCATTGCGAAACGACATGATTTTGCGGGTGGCAATCCGCGCCGCCTGCCGGACGCCTTCCGACTTGGAGCGATTCGCCTGCAGATGGCCCAGCTCCTCGAGCACCTGGTGCAGCAGGATGACGAGATTGCCCGGCGTGAGCAGCCGGTCGAGAGATTCTGGGTTTTCGACGAGTGCGCTGGTATCGGGGATGTAGACGTTTGTGGGCGTCATCGTCTTGATAAAGTCTACCACGGTTGTCACAGCCCTCCGCAAAGCTGACCACTGTGCTTGGAAACACAATCCGGTGCTGGTGAATTCTGCGGCGACACATGCAAACAACGGTGCCCGGTCTGACACTTCGCGCCATCGTGCCGGCGTTCGGGCCGTCAGCCGGATCCCGAAACACCTGCGGCTGACGTGGCAACGGGCGAAGAGTCAGACCCGGCACGCGCGCGCCGCGCGAGGGCGCGGCGCGGCATGTGCGAGCGCCCTGCACTGCGCTCAGGCGCGCCATCGAGCTTGTTGCCCTTCTCAGTTGCCTACAGGCTTGGAGGCTATCTCGGGGAGCGATGCGGGGTGACGAGGAGGCAGGCGAGGTAGCCCTCGCGGGAGCGCAGGTGGTCGAGTGGCACGGTGGCGCCCTCGGCGTCACGCCGCAGGCCCTGGTACAGCTTGCCGAGCTCGGCGCGGCGGCGGAATAGCCACGCCTCGAACGGCTCGCCGTCGCGTAAGTCGACGGGATTCAATGGCACCCGGAACGCGTTGACCAGGGCGTCGAACTCCTCGTCGTAAAGACCGATGTACCACGCCCGAGTAACTGCGTCCTCGAGGGCGGCGACGACGCACAGCTTGGGATCGACGTCGTCCTCGGACGAGTTGCCGGCCGTCACTTCCTCCTCGACCTCGGCGCCGGCCATGCGTTGCAGCGTGCGCCACAGCGGCGTTCCCTCTGGAAGCGTTTTGATCTCCTCCGGCGCCTGGTCGAAGACCACCACCTCGGCGAGCGGCGTCGGGTCGAGCCCCTTAAGTCGGGCTGTGCCGAGGAAGCGTAGCCCTACCCAGGGCCCGTCAAGGCGGGCGGCGTCGCACGGCAGCAGCAGCCAGCGCAGGCCATAGGCCTCGGCCTCCCCGAGTGGGAGCCCGATCCACTCGGCCTCGAGATCGCGCAGGAACGCCTCGGTGGCGACCCCGCCGAGGTTGACCAGCTCACGGTTTTCGACCAGGAACGCGGCATAGGGCCGCTCGCGCACGTTGTCGGGGTACCGCGGCGTTTGCCGAACCGGCTCGAGGAACTCCAGCACCTGCTGGACCGGGTAGCCGGAGGCGATCAGAAAGTCGGCGATGTCCTCGACCTCCTGGGTGGTCTTGCCGGTGGTCAGGCGCGCGAGCTCCACCAGACCATGCCCGAAGAACTCGAAGTGCGGCCGGTCCTCGCCGGTCGCACGCATGTGCAGCAGGTGGTAGGTGCCGACGTTGACCGCGAGCCGCAGGCCGCGGTCGAAGGCGAACCCCTGGCGGCGCATACGCTCGTAAAGAACCCGCAGATCGGCGGCGGCGAGCAGCACCGCCCGGGCGCTGCGCGCCGAGTAAAACGCCCCGTCGCCGAGAAACTTCTCGAAGCGCAGCCGGTGGCGCTCGCGGATCTCCTCGGCGCTCTTCTGAAAGCGGACCATGAACCGGATCGCGTTGTTCTCGGCGGCGCGGCCCCGGCGGCGCAGCTCCTCGAGGAGCTGGCTGAACTCGACGAGGTCGTAGAGCAGGCCGTAGCGGCGCACCGCGGAATCCACCACGCCCGGCATCGGGAAGTCGAGCGGGCGGGTGAACGCGGAGAGCCGCACGAACTGCCCCTGGACGCGCGTCACCGGCCGCGAGCCGCGCAGGGCGACCGGGAAGATGCGGCGGCGCAGACAGCAGATCACCTCGAAACGCTTCAGCAGGTCGCCGAGATCCTTGAGCAGGCGTAGCAGATCGGAGGACAGACGCGGCGTGTCGGGATGGGCCCATACCTCGAGGAGGTCGAGCACGGGGCGAGAGAACAGCATGCGGTCGGCCGGCAGAGCCAGAGCGTCCGGGGACAGCAGCGTCAGCGTCTTGTCGAAGCTGGGGTCCCGCAGGCGCAGCCGCTCGACCTGTGCCGTGTTGTCTGCGAGCAGCTTGTGGAAGCGCATCGGATCGATGCGGACGTGCCCCTGCAGGTACGAGGACAGCTCGCGCCGCTCGGGACCGAGATGTTGCTCGGCGAACGGGAGCAGGTCGGCGCGCAGCCCCTTGGCGAAGAGCAGGCCGGGCGGCTGCGCCTCGACACCGCCCCAACGGCGCAGGCGGTTGAGCGCTTCGCCCTCCGCGCGGTTGGCGACGTCAGCGATTCTCTGCACGACCGTGTAGCGGATCTCGTCGAGCACGCGCGGCGGCAGCTTCGACGTCCTGCTGAACACGCCGCGCAAAGCCGCGCCGACCCGTTCCGCGGTCTCGGCCGAGAACGCGAGCCAGAACAGCTCCGCGAGGCGGCGCCCGTAGTCGTGCAGCAGCGCGTTCTCGAGCAGCTCGACGAGGCGGTGGGCGAAGCTGGCGCGCTGCTCGACCAGACTGGTCTTGTTTGCGGGCTCGCCGAGGGCGAGCGAGCAGCGGTAGCCGGCTTCGGCCTCGGCGAGCTGTGCCAGGGCGCGGCAGAAGCCTTCCCAGGCGGTCGAGATCCGCAGGGGGAAGCCGAGGACGAGCATTGTCTGCTCGTCATCGGCGTAGAGCCAGTACGGCTCGGGGATGCGACCCGCCGCCTCGCCGAAAACAGTGCGCCAGCGACCGGCCAGATCTCCCGGGCCGAGGAAAGACACGCGGTCCCGGCTCTCCTGCAGTACCTGCTCGATCGTCGTCTTGGGCGGCTCCTGCATATGAACGTATTGTAGGTCCTTCCTGCGGCGCCCCCGGTGAGCTAGGAAACAGGCCTGCGGTCGAGCGACCTGTAGGCGATCGCCTCGGCAATGTGGCGGGCGAGCACGTGATCGCCGGCCTCGAGGTCGGCGATGGTGCGCGCGACCTTGAGGACTCGATGCACCGCACGCGCCGACAGACCGAGTTTCCCGGCCGCGAGCTCGAGCAGGCGCTCACCCTCCCCGTCGGGCTGGCAGAAGCGGCGGACCTCGGCCGCCTCGATCTCGGCGTTGGTGCGGCGACCGCTCTGACGGAGCCGCAATGCCGCACGCTCCCGCGCGCTGAGGACCCGCTCGCGCACCGCCGCCGAGGGCTCGGCGCCGCCGGTCCGGGCGAGATCGCGGTACGGCACGCTCGCGACCTCGAGCTGCAGGTCGATGCGATCGAGCAGCGGCCCCGAGAGCCGGGAGCGGTACTGCAGGACGGCCGGCGGCGTGCAGCGGCACTCGCGCCGAGGGTCCCCGAGGTGGCCGCAGGGGCACGGGTTGGCCGCGGCGACGAGCTGGAAGCGCGCCGGGAACGTGAGCGTCCCGGCTGCACGCGAGATCACCACGCGGCCGGACTCGAGCGGCTGGCGCAGCACCTCGAGCACGTCGCGGCGAAACTCGGTGACCTCGTCGAGAAAGAGCACGCCGTTGTGCGCCAGCGAGATCTCGCCGGGACGGGGCATCGAGCCGCCGCCGACCAGCCCAGCCGCCGAGATCGTGTGGTGCGGCGCGCGGAACGGCCTCTGAACAACCAGTCCGTCGGGACGCGGGACGCCGGGGGCGACCGAGTACACCTTGGTCGTGACCAGCGCTTCGTCTTCGTCGAGCGGCGGCAGGATTCCGGGCAGGCGCTGCGCCAGCATCGTCTTGCCGGAGCCGGGTGGGCCGAGCATGAGCATGTGGTGGCCGCCGGCGGCCGCGATCTCGAGCGCCCGCTTGGCGACCTCGTGGCCGGCGACGTCGGCGAGGTCGGGGCCGGGCAGGCAGCGCCACGGCGCCCAGTGGCCGTTGCCGCCGGCGACCGTGGCGAGAGGCGCCTCGCCGCTCAGGTGGCCGACCACGGCCGCGAGCGTCTCGGCCGGGTGAAGGCGAGCGCCGCGCACCACCGCGGCCTCGCCGAGGTTCGCGGCGGGGAGCACCACCGCGGCTCCGGCGGCGGTGGCCGCCTCGACGATCGGCAGGACGCCGCGCACCGGGCGCAGCACGCCGTCGAGCGAGAGCTCGCCGACGAGCCACTCGGTCATACCCTCGGCGGCCCGGAGCAGGCCGGCGGCGATGAGCACGCCAACGGCAATCGCGAGGTCGAGCAGTGCTCCTTCCTTGCGCTCTTCCGCGGGCGAGAGGTTGACGACAATGCTCTTCGTCTCGATCTTGCACCCGAGGTGGCGGATGGCGGCGAGCACCCTCTCCCTGGCCTCCCGCACGGCAGCATCGGGGAGCCCGACGACGACGAGCAGCGGCACGCCCGGCCGGGCGTCGACCTCGACCTGCACCCGCAACGCCTCGACACCTCGAGGCACGGCTGAGTACACCTTGGCAAACACTTGACACCTCCGCAGTGGGAGGTGAGTGGACGGTGACTCGATTGTGCGGGCTAGGTTCCACAGAGTCAAGGGTGCGCCGAACTCGAGGAGCATGGAGGAAGGGGAGAGAAGAAGCAGTAAGGAGGTAATCTGAAGACATGGCGAAGGGGCAGGGCGAGGTCGAGCCGCAGCCCGACGAGCTGCGCCGAATGCTCGAGTCGGAGCTGCAGAGACAGGCGCGGCCGCTGCAGGGGTGCTGGCCGCTCGCCGTCGCGATCGCCGGGTTGCTGCTGGGCTTGCTGCTCGTTCTTCGCTGGCTGTGAGCGACTGCCGGCAGCGGATCGCTGCCGCCGTTGTTATCATGGCGCTGCGATCTTGCTCTCGGGGGATGACGACATGGGCTTTCTACCAGATCCGCTGCACCCTGCGGTAATTCACTTCGCCATCGCGCTGAGCCTCGTAGGGGTGCTGCTCGACCTGGTGTCGCGACACCGGCGCGCACGGCCGCTGGAGCCGGCCGGCGCTGTGCTCATGATACTTGCGGCGGCGGGCGGGATAGTCGCGGTGCTCACCGGGAAAGCGGCGAACGACGATGCGGTTGTGCCACGGTCGGCGGCGGCGCTCGTCGAACGCCACGAGGCGCTCGGCGAGCTTGCGATGTGGCTGCTGATCGCGGTTGCCCTGATCCGGGTAGTCATGGCTGTGCGCGGCTGGTTCCGCGGCGCCGCGGCGTGGGCCTACCTCCTCCTCGCGGCGGCAGTGGCGACCGTTGTCGGCTATCAGGGACATCTCGGCGGACAGATCGTCTTCCACTACGGCGTCGGCACAGCGCCCCTTCAGCGGCAGGCCCCGCTCAAGACGCAGGACTGATCCTCTCCGTGCGGGCCGGCAAGGGCCCGGCATTCGGCTCGCACGCTTTGTTAGGATTGGGCGTGCGCATGACAACGTGGCGTCACGTTCTTCTCGCGTTGCTGGCTACTGCCGCGCTGTGGGCGCGGGACGCTGCCGCGGTACAACCCCCGCTTGCCTGGGAGGTGCTCGACCACGACACGCCGGCGGTGGTATGGGCCAACCGCATGCAGACCGTGCACCTGCACCTGCGTAACACCGGCTCGGCGACGTGGTCGGAAGCGGCCGGAGATCACTTGTCGTACCACTGGATCACGCCGGCCGGCGCCGTCGTCGCCGACGGTTCGCGTACCTCGTTTGCGGCGCCGGTGCCGCCGGGCGGCGAGGTCGAGGTCGAGGCGCGCTTGCTCGGGCCGACTCGCGCCGGTCCCTGGGTGCTCGAGTGGGGGATGGTGCGGGAGCAGGTGCGCTGGTACGGGCCGCCGGTCTCCGGTGAGGACCTGCGCCTGCCGGTCCGGGTGTGGTGGTGGAGCGGCATACTGCAGATCGGCTTCCTTGCCGGCACCGTGGTCCTGGCCGCTGCGGCGCGCCGCTGGCGGCCGCGCCCGGGCTCGTGGGCGTGGGCACCGCTGGCGGTCGTCCCAACCCTATGGACGTGGGTGGCCGTGGCACTGGCGGCGTTCACGTTCGCGGAGCTCCTTGGGCGGATACCGGAACCTGGAGGCGCCGGCCTGGTCTGGTCCGGTGCGGCGATGTTCGCGCTTCTGGTTGTGGCCGTACCGGCGCGCTGGCGGCCGTGGGCGGCGTTCGTCGTGTCGGCGCTCGTCGGGCTCGTCACCGTGGCCGACCTCGTCTACCTGCGCTACTTCGGCTCCGTGGTGCCGCTCGCGGCGATGGCCGGCATCGGCCAGGTTGGTCGTGTCGAAGGCAGTGTCCGGGCGCTGCTCTCGGCCTCGGACGCCTGGCTTTTCGCAGCGGTCGCCGCGGGTCTGCTGCTCGCCCTGCTCTGGCCCAGGCGGGTCGGTGCGGCCGAGCCCCGCGTCGCCCGCGCCGCCACGATCGCCACGGCTGCCGCGGCATGGGCGCTGGTCTCCTTGCCTGCCGCGGCGATGCTGCGGGCAGCTCTCGCCGATCCCTCGGTCTCCACTCAGGTGTTCTCGGAGGCGATGCTGGTCGGCCGCTGGGGCGTGATGAACGTCCACCTGTTCGACATCGCGCGCACCGTCCGTGAGTGGGGGCAGGACACAACGCTGTCGGCGCAGGAAGCGGCGGGGGTCCACGAGCGTCTGGCCGCGCGGGCGGCGGCCGCAAAGCACTCCCCTTCCTTCGGTATCGCTCGCGGCGCGAACCTCCTTCTCATCCAGGTCGAGTCGTTGCAGCAGTGGGTGGTCGGCGCCACGGTCAAGGGCGCCGAGATCACGCCATTCCTCAACTCGCTCGCGGGGAGGGCGCTCTACTTCCCGTTCGTGTTCGACGAGACCGAGCAGGGTCGCTCGTCCGACGGGGAGTTCACGGCGCTGAACTCGCAGTACCCGCTGACGCAGGGCGCCGTGGTGTTCCGCCGCGAGGGCAACCACTTCGTCGCTCTCCCCGGGGTGCTCAAGCGGCAGGGGTACGCCACACTGTCGGCGCACCCGTTCGAGCGGGGGTTCTGGAACCGGGGGGTCGTGCACCCGCGCTACGGGTTCGACCGCATGATCTTCCGCCGCGAGCTGGGCCCCGGCGAGGTGATCGGCTGGGGCCTCGCGGATGGCGTGTTCTTCGACCGCATGGCGCCCGAGCTGGCCAAGCTGCCGCAGCCGTTCTTCGCGATGCTCATCACGCTCGGCCTGCACCACCCGTTCGACCTCTTCCCGGATCGCCACAAGACACTCGATGTCGGTGCGCTCAAGAACACCCCGCTCGGCAACTACATCCACGCCATGCACTACTTCGACTCCTCCCTCGCCGGGCTGCTCGCCGACATGGATCGCGCCGGGCTGCTGCGCAACACGGTCGTGGCGCTGTACGGCGACCACGAGGCCGGGCTCGGCTCGGGGTCCGAGGTCCGGGAGGTTGCCGGGTTGGCGCGGTGGGCGCCGTCGACCAACGTCATGCTGTGGCGGGTGCCGTTCTTCGTGCTGCTGCCGGGCGGCGCCCTGTCCGGCGAGCGTCCGGTCGCGGGAAGCCACGTCGACATCGCGCCGACGCTGCTCGACCTCCTCGGCGTCGAGCGCCCCAACTGCTTCATGGGTGCCTCGCTGCTCGGCGACCGCCCGTTCCCGGCGCTCGTGCGCGGCGGCTCGGCGGTTGGCGACGGCCTGATCTTCGTGGCGCGCGGCGACCAGGTTCCCGACGGAGGCTCCTGCTTCACCTTCCCGGCGCCGGAGCCGCGGCCTCGCTCCGCGTGCGACCAGCTCGCGCGCACTGCGCTCGACCAGCGCCGGCTCTCGCTCGCCATCGTCGACCACGACCTCGCCGAGACGATGGTTGGTGGTTCGTGATTCGTGGTTCGAGCCACGACCGACGAACCACGATCCTCGGCGTGGGTGGCTGGTCGCGGGCGGGTGGCGCATGCTACGTTCACGGGCTGTGAAGGAACGCCTCGCCCGCCGGCCGGAAGCGATCCGCAGGATGTTCGCTGCCGTCGCGCCGCGCTACGACCTGCTCAACCGTCTGCTGTCGCTACGGCAGGACGTGCGCTGGCGCCGGCGCCTCGTCGCCGCGCTCGCCGCGGCGCCGCCGGGAGCGGTGCTCGACCTCGCCACCGGCACCGGCGACGTGGCGTTTGCGATCCGCGGTCGGAGTGTGACAGGCGCGGACTTCTGCGTTGACATGTTGGCGCTGGCGCGCGCCAAGGCGCAGCGGCGGGCGCAGAACGCGCGCTGGGTCGCGGCGGATGGCCTCGCGTTGCCCTTTCGTGAGGGCGCTTTTGCCGCGGTGACGGTGGCGTTCGGGGTCCGCAACTTCGCCGATCTCACCGCCGGTCTCG
>Ga0315273_10014805_pt1 | contig 10064 bp, 7 predicted proteins | sample YL17G02_0_MG_FD_205753 | JGI IMG/M metagenome (GOLD analysis project Ga0315273, IMG submission 205753) | Sediment microbial communities from Yellowstone Lake, YNP, Wyoming, USA - YL17G02_0 | ecosystem: Environmental > Aquatic > Freshwater > Lake > Sediment | place: USA: Wyoming | collected... | reverse complement strand
GTGAATCCTATTATGCGAACAAGCACTCCTGCAGATGTGTGCGGGGAAAGGCCCACGCAAAGATGGCCAATCAGGTCTTCTTCGCTTTTCAAGGAATAGAACGGCTTCATGCCATACATATTCACTAGCATCTCATCAAGGAATGCCGCAACCCGCGTGAAATATTTTCCCCCTGCTCTTGAGAGTACAATATCCTGCGGCCTCAGGTAAACCGTCTGTTCCGGGCTTGTTACTGGATTTCCATTCACGTCCTTTTCATAGCCCAACTGGTGCAGTTTATCCAAAGAAAGGCCGATTTCTGCAGGAGTGAATGCAGTGAGCGGTATATCTGTTGCATCGAATCTCGAAGTTCCGTCCCTGAAGACGTAAACTTCATGCTTTGCGCGGATGAAACCTTTTTCCAATCTCTCTGGAATGCGTGATGCGTTTGAAAGGCCCTTTACTCCCTTTACATCCTCGGTAGCGATTCCAAGCCTTCCTTTTATGGAATCCACCATCCCTACAATATCAACCGGCCTGCGGTCGAACTGGCGTGTTTTCCTGTCGCAGTGCTCATCTGAAAGAACTGACCTGCCACATACCTGGCACACAGAATCGAGTTTGGTTCTTTCCCCGCACCTGTCACATTTTCGAAGGAATGTTATGTAATTGCATTTAGAGCATCTATATCGTACTATTTCGAGGTTTACAGACCGTTCTCCTTCCTTTGCCTTGAGAGTCCGATACTGCTTGATTATAGAACGGTTTTTCTGCGAACCTGTTGGAAAGAGCACATTTGGTTTGCCGTCCATTGACCTTTCCTTTGCCTTTTCAGGCCTTCCCATCCTTGCTCCAATGTACGTAGGAGCTTTTGGTTTTATTGTGATTCCTGAGAGATTACACACATTTTGAAGCACATTTGCCAAAGGATCTATTGCAGCATCTGCCTTAGCCAAATCCAACCTGCCTTTTTCCAGGGCTCCGAGAGAGGAAAGGAGCGCGTATCCATCCCCTTCGCTTATGACGACCCTACCACCTTCTACCTTGTGTGGAACAAGCAGGTCCTCAAGAACGACCTTCCCTTCACCGTTCGGAACATTCAGCCCGGCAAAGCGTTCTCCATCCCATTGCATTTCTGCCTGCATCAGCCATCTCACCAGAACAGCTAATTGCTCGGTTGTTATGTCGTGCCAGTGAAAAGTGAACTCCGGGTGGAGTGGAACTCCGTGAGTTCTGCTGAACGCAAAAGCCTCTGCTGCACTCATTTTGGCTGGTGGATTAAGTCCCTTTGCCTCAAGCTCTTTCATCCACCATTCTTCGCACCATCCAGAGGGGAGCAGGGGATGGTTGGATTTCAGGAAATCTCCATACGTCATGAGCATGTCTCCAAGGAAAAGTAAGCTCTTCACCCTGTCCTTGAATTCTGCAGCCTGTTCAAGTGTTCGGACCTTCAACACGCTTCCATCATCCAAAAGAACCACTGGCGGTTCCAATCCATCGTGCCCTGCAACAACGCAGCCCTTTCCAGGCCTTTCAATTTTAAGATGGGTTCCGTAAGCTGGGAAGGAATCAAGAAGCACCATGGTTGCAGGATGAATGTTCTTTGCCATGATGCCGTTTGTCTTGGACCTGCCATACCGAAGCCTGAAGCCTCCTTTTGCAGACGGATGGGCGAATACAGGCCTACCTGCAACCAATCCTTCCAAATAGTTGTCATCTGGTTTTATCTCAATCTTATCTGCCTTGCGTTTTATCTTTATTACTTTTTCAAGCCAGTCCCAGCCGAGATTCAGTTTTTTTGTATACTTTGCGAGCTTTGCTGCTTTTTGAGCAACACCTTCGCAGAGCACCAGAGGCATTCCACCCCGGATGCGGTTGGTTTCCACTCCAGGAACTCCCCTGTATGCCGAGACTTCTATTTCTTCGGTCGGGTCTCCATCTATGCAAATCGGGCAGTTTCTTGCTATGTGCCTGACATCATCATCAGGCGGCTTGTACTGGAGATGGTTCACCCTTGCTTCGTAAATGTTAACCTCTTCAACGAATCTTTCTATTTGTGTGTCTGTTGCCCTATAATCGCCGACTCCAGTGACCTTTCTGGCAATGTCAGCAAGAACAAGGCTTAGGGCAGCAGCGGTTCCTCCGGCAGATCGAATCGGGCCTGAATAGTAAACTGCGGCATAGTCTGATCCGTCCGGATTTTTTTTTATTTTCACCCGTGCGATTCCCTCAGTAGGAGCGACAAGCACACCCTCTGTGAGGATTCCTACGCCCGTTCTAACAGCCTGCTCGATGAGGAATTCCCTGTTCGCCTTAAGCACTTCACCGTTTGCGATTTTCCTGGTGATGTCGAATGCAACATCCTCCCTGGACATACCTGATTCAATAAGGCTCCTGATCAGTTTTGCAATTCCTGGGGGGCCGACTATACCTTCCACCCTTGCTGCAACATCCTGGGCGATTCTTACTTCAATCTCGTCCTCTGGGTCGAGTCCTTTTTTCCTCGCTTCGCTGGCAACGTCGTACGCCTTTTTTAGCCCAATGCCAAGGTCCTCAAAGTATTTCTCTATCATCCAAGTCCCTGAGAATTCGTTTCTGTACGAAACCAACCAAATCATGCTATTATAAGTTGGTTTCGAATACCAAAACAACTTCGATATCGTTTGGTTGTTTTGGTATGGAATCATTTTAAACAATAGTGAATAAAAGGTAATAACTTGACTTTCAAGTGCACGCCGAAGTCCCGGTGACCGACGCTTCGGTCGCCGGTCCTCCCTATTGTTCGAGGATTCGAACAATGGGCGCATTGTCCGTGCTCGGACAATAGCGTCGGCTACTAAAGACTTCTGCCTTTAGTACGACAGACATATATTTTCACGCCGGTGTAGCTCAGTTGGCTAGAGTGCTCGACTCATAGGTTAAATCCCATGAGTGCTGAGGAGAAATCCAATGACATATCTTGGGCACTAAGAAATCGAGAGGTCGGGGATTCGAATTCCCCCTCCGGCAAAATAATATTCTGGTTTTTGTTCCTTCCTCAGTCATTTGTCGTATTTTGTGAAAACACAAGTTTTTTAATCTAATGCGCATAATAATATCATATAACACAAATAGAAAATAGGGGTTATATTCATGAATGGCGGACCAAAGAAAACTGCGCAACAGATAATAAGCGAAATCGCAGCAAGGCGCAAGGCACAGCAGCCAGCAAAGCCTATTCAGGGAGAGGTCGCTAAGTTTATGGGCGCACCTGAGAAGGCTGAAGTGGTCCGCGCTCAGTCACAGTCTTCAGAAAGCGTAATTTCACCTAAGTCCAAGCTCGCGGAATGGGCGGGCAAAGACTTCGACGGAAAGGAAATTGAGTGGAAAGAGACATGCCGCCACTTGTTCTGCAATTGGAAGATTATCGCTGACTCAGCAAAGGAGTACAAGGGGAAGGATATACCGAGAGAACTCATCGTGAATCCATCCCCATCTGCACAGCAGTTTGCTGATTCCCTTGTCGCAAACCTGGAGAAAGCAGCAGATACGGTCAGTGCTTCCATCCGCTATCTCTCGCCCGCGGTGATTGACGGGCTTCCTGGGGGCTGGCTCACTCCACCCCTCGGTTCTGTGGTCCTGGGACTTGTAAGAAAGAAAGATGGGCTCGTATCCCCAGTAGTTGTAAATGTGGAGTGGTTGCTCCTTCAGTCCGGAAGCGGACACGCTGCCGCTAGATACGACGCTAATACCAATTTCGGAGCCATTTTCAAGAATGTGCTCACTGATGCGAGTTACATTTAATTTTAGCATTATTTCGTAAATTTTCACTTTTGTTTCTTTGCATTTTCTTTTTTCCTCACCCCGATGAACGCCTACGTCAACAAGCGATTTATCGTCTATAAATTCACATAAAATTTTGCTTGCGATTTGTATTTCTTCTTCGGAGCGTATTCAATTCTGACTTAATTTTTCAACAAACGTGGATGTTTTTTATCGACGTAAAAAGTATTCTATTTAATTGTTATTCAAGTCTTTCCTTACGGGATTGAGGATGACAGAAAAGGAAAAGATAAACAAGGGGATTTGTCCGGTCTGCGACTCCTCCCTCACTTTTCAAGAAGGATGTAAAACCTGTTTTTCCTGTGGTTGGGGAGGCTGCAGCATATAATTTTTTCTTTTATATTTTCTCTTTTTCTTCGATGGTTTTCGGTTTCCTGTTTTCAGTTCTCGGTTTTGAGTCTGATTTTTAAATTAATCGAGAAATAGATTCTTTCACACGGGCTCATAGCTCAGTAGCAGAGCGTCCGCCTTGCAAGGCTTTTGGCTCCGGTTATTCTTACGCCAAAACCCTGGAAAAGGCCTGAGAGTAAAATCAGGTCAACAAGATCGCGGGAGGCCGGGGGTGCGAGTCCCCCTGAGTCCAAAACTCACAAGTCTTGTGTTTACAGTCTTGTGATGTGTCTCAGGAGTTTTGGACTGAAATGCCCGAAGGGCATTCTGAAGTCCATACTTCAGGTAGTTCAATTATCCTAATTTCCTATGCTCTTTCATCATGCAGCGGTCCATGACAACTAGAATCTTCGCTTTCTCCGCTCGTTCTGCTGCCTTTTCATCGATCACGCCCTCTTGCATCCAGACTGCTTTCGCTCTGAGCGCGATCGCCTCCTCGACTACTTCCATCACAAACTCGCTCCTTCGGAAAATGTCGACCACATCTATTTTCTCAGGTACGTCCTTCAGGCTTGCGAATGATTTCAAACCTTTCCATTCGCTGATAATCGGATTTACAGGGATTATTTTGTATCCATGCTCCATCAGGTAGCTGGCCACGACATAGCTGTATCTCTCAGGCTTATCGCTCAAACCGACAACTGCAACTGTTTTAAATTCCTTAAGGATTTTCCGAATAGTTTCAGGTTCGTTCATGATGGGTTTTCGAAGAGAGATATTTAAACTTCTGGTTACACTATCATCCTGCGGCAATGAAGAAAAGAGGTATTTAAGAGTCTCAAAAACGATGACTTGAAGAGGTTCAGCCGAGCCGCTCCTGTGTTATTTCTGTATTCCCATTATTCAGTAATTCGTTGTTTTCTCACTATGTTCTAAGGGGACGTCGTCTCCAATAATTCTGAAGCTCCGTCAGCCGCTCCTATAATTCTTCTGTATTCTCATTATCAAGCAATTCGTCGTGTTCCTACTGTTTTCTATGGTGATGTCGTTTCCAGATCTACTTCTGCTCCATCAGTCCGCTTCTGTGTTATCTCTGTATTCTCATTATTGGTAATTCGTTGTTTTCCTACAGTTTTCTATCCAGAGGACTTCGCCCTCTGTCCCTCCAAGTCCTTCGGACTTGAAGGTGGAGACTTCGTCTTCAATCTATCTTATGCTCCCTATTGTTGGCCAGGCCAACAATGGGCACCATGTTCGTTGCGACGAACATGATTGCCGTCAGGCTTCCGGTGTTTGACTTCTGTTTGTTTTATTAAGCCATCATGAAATATCCTATTCATGCAGCCCAGAAGGGAAGGATTCTTGCAAATTATTTTCGTAATACTGGTCTTTTTGGCAGTATTTTATTTTAATGGCGAGATAAGGGCCCTAAAGGAATGGGGGTATATTGGAGTATTTCTAATATCCTTGATTAGTTCTGCCACAATCCTGCTGCCTGCTCCTGGATGGGCTGTGGTCATCGCGATGAGTACGGTTCTAAACCCCTATCTCGTCGGATTGTTCGCTGGCGTAGGATCTGGGATTGGCGAGATAACAGGATACATGGCTGGGCACGGGATAGTCAGAATCCTGAAGAAAAACAACATTGATCTTAAAAACTTCAAGGAAATGATCAGGAAATACGACGTTTTTGCAGTTTTCGTCCTAGCGGCTATCCCAAATCCGATTTTCGATATAGCTGGAATTGCAGCTGGATCAGTCGGTATCCCATGGCCCAGGTTCCTGATCGCATGTGGGGCTGGACGTGTTCTCAGGTACGTTCTTCTTGCCTATCTCGGTTCGTTCTCAATCAGTCTTTTGTGATCATTTAGTTCCGTAGAATCTCAGCACTGCATATCTCATGAAATGATCTGAATCTCCAAGCTCGAACGGTACGCTGCCTTCAGACATTTTTACAAATCCGGATTCTGCAAATGCCCCATCCCAAAGCTTTACAGGTGAGACTTCACCCGGTATCCGTTTATCTACAGCGATCAAGAATTCCTTATTCTCTATCTTGCTGGGAGTAATATGTGTTGGGTGTTCCTCGCCATTTATCAAAACAGTGCCTTTAGACAGCAAAGTGGGCCTCCTGCATTTTTCTGCTACAGATTTAATGGCAGCTTCTCTGTGGTCCACCCAAAGGGCAAAGACCATGAAGGCGATAAATGTGCATGAGGAACGGCGTCTTATTACTGTTTGTCTGAGATCGATGTCAGCAAAATTCGGTATTTTTATTATCTTTCCATTGTATTTTGTTGATGTGGATCCACCTAGCATCGCAACCATATACTGATAATCGAATTTCCCCTCATCATAAAGTTTTTTTAACATGAGATTAGGGAGTTTTTTTGTTTCTGGATTCCCATACAACTCCTCTTTCATTCTTGCATTCGCTTTTTCTATACTTTCAGGTGAGGAATCAATACCAAGCAGCATTAATTTTTTTCTTCTTCCCTTAACAATATCCTCAGCAGCCATACGTACGAGCTGTTGGTCCAGCCAGCCGCTTCCGCAAGCAAGTGAAACAACTGTCTCGCCTATATGATTCATCAGAAGGCCGATTATCCTTGCTTCTGCAGCCAGATGCCCATTTTCATCCTGCTGCTTTGCGAAAAGGTCTGGCTTTGCATATGGGCGAAATGTTCTAACATCGAGCCCTAATCTGCTTGCGCCCGATCTCCTTTCCGTTATAGATAAAGATTCCATAGCTTCGATGCGTGCTATTTGGATTGGTGGGCCTGAGGCATGGGTAGAAAAGGCTACCACTCGTCTTCCTTCCCGCTTTGTCATATAGTTATATTATTTGGAGGATAGTATTTTAAAACAGATACGAATTTCGTCAGTATGAACTGAGCGAAAGAATACTACTTTTCTCTATAAATTCTTGTTAATGTAACAGTTTATAAATCTTTAACAACATATGTTATAGTAATGGGAGGAAAAAGAAAGTCCAAACCTGCTACTCTGGCTTATCAATCAAAAGCCCTGCCAGAGCAATGTGCATTTCAAAGTGCCTACTACTCTGAAAAAGGTCCGCCCCTGATTAAAAATCCACGCAGAAAAGTTGCGATTTCAGTCAGGGGTCAGAGGGATGTCGCCAGGCTAAACAAAGCCTTCAGCAAGTTTTATCGGATGGTAGAGGGGGATATTGGATGCAATAGGAACGATTCCCATTACGACCTTCATAGAAGTAATGTGTATTGGGACCAAACTGTACGGTTACGGGCAAATTACCATGAATTTTTGGCAAATAGTGTAACTGTTTTGGATATCGGGTGTGGGACTGGGAAGCTTTTAAGGAAGATCGTGCGTTCACCATCCACCATCCAAGAACTGGAGGCAGAAACAAGGCAGATGCGCATGCTCGGCGTGGACTTTAACATAGAGGCCCTTATGGCAGCTGCTGCCAAAAAGAAAATTCTATTTGAACACCACCCTAAGCTGGTGGGCAACCTCCAAATGGACCTGTTGCTCCTGGACTTAATAGACCTAGATAAGCTCGATTTGTCACATACTTGTATTGGTGAGGAAAAAGTCGACATTGTAATCGCTTCAGATATTTTCCGGTGGATAAGGGCGGTAGAGCGATTGGATCTTTTCCACGCTATTAGGAGAAAACTTAGGGAAAATGGTTATCTTATCAGCATGGAGTTCACGAACCCGCCTCTTCCGTCCGGTATTCATCTTTCCCACAAACTCGCAATGCAATTAGGGACATTCTCATTTCTGGAACCTATGAAGCTCGGGGAAATGTACGCGATGGCTGAGGTGGCGGGCTTTGGAAGGGTGCTTACCAGCAAGTTCAGCACTTATGATGAGGAGCATGATCCCTTCCCTCCTCTTGTCTCAATTATTCTTCAGACAAACTCCAGAATCCGCTAGGCTGCAAAGTTTCACTCATCCGGACAACCCCGTTAGCCTAAGGGATAGGATTAAACTCGTAGGGATGCTTGTAACTGTACAGAATAATATGAGTCATTGTTCTTTCCACAATCGGGTTTTCCCCAATTTTCCGCATTACTTCCACAAGTTCGTCCCTATTTTTTACCCTAACGGAAGCTATGATGTCGTAGGCACCGGTTACAGCGTAGAGATACTGCATCTGGGGCATTTTTGATAAGTCGGCGAGCTGGGTCTGGTCCCCTGCCCTTCCTTTCCTGACTTCTCCAACTATTACTGCGTGTAGTTCGTAGCCGAGTTTGCGGTAATCCACTTCAGCCGCATACTTAATTATCGTTTTATCCTTCTCGAGTTTCTTTATCCTCTGCAGAATCGTATTAGGGTGAACGCCGAGCTTTCTGCCGAGCTCTTTTATCGACTGCTTACAGTTATCCCTCAATTCCTTCAGAATTGCCAGATCAGTTTCATCGTATTCTCCTTTCATAGCACCACTTGAGAAGGGAAGTATCCCCAACTACATTGCGTATTCTCTGCTTTAAATGTTTTCGGGCAGCCATGCATCGCACAGTTCCTCGATGGTTTTTTAAATGCTCGGAGGTAAATGCACTTCAGATAGCGGGAAAGCGGGGTAGGGAAGCTTGGAGTTCCCGCTGGATTCCGGACGAATTCGTTTTTCCGGGAGGCGAAGCTCATAACCCAGAGATCGATGGTTCAAATCCATCCCCCGCTATCTTTTTTTCACCTCTTAGCAAGCAATAGTTACTATTTTTGATATTTTCTATACAATACTATATCTTATGGCATTGAAAAAAAGCAAGAAAACCGGAGCTGCTGGGAAAGGCAAAGCAACAAAAAAGACAAAAGTTTCAAAAGAAAAGACAAAAAAACCAGCACCAGCTCCATTGCGAAAACCGGTTTCTCAAAAATATGAACCAGGCTTATGGCGGGAAAAGATAACTAAGGAACCTGCAAAACCTCCTCCTGCTAAAGGAGAAGGGGAAGAAATCGAAAGAATTTTGAAGAAGTTCAGAAAAGAAGCAGAGGAAAAGAAAGCACGTGCAATAAAGGAGGAAGAGGAAGAAGAAATCAAGCCTTTTCTCGATGAGGAAAAAGAAGAAGTTGTCGAAGAGGCCCCTGCTGAAGAAGAGAAGGAAGAGGAGATAGAAGAAATACCTCTTGAAGAAGAGCTGCCCAAGGAAGAAGAACCAGAGAAAGTTCTGCCGGAACCTTCTGAAATGCAGGAAGAAAAGGTCGAAGAGGAGCCTGAAAAAGAGGAAGAAGAAAAGCCAGAAGAAGTTGTTCCAATCGAAGAAGAGAAAGAAGAAAAAGAGGAAGAGAAAGAGGAACTTAAGGAAATGAGCCTTTTCATCGCGCCATCTGAAACGTCAAAAAAAGAGGCCCCGAAACCTCCTGAATCAGCTCCTGTTCCTGAACCAGAGCTTCAGCCCATGCCGGAAGTTCCTGAGCAAGGCATTAGCTGGAAAAGAATCATTTTGATGGTTCTTGGGGGTGCAGTGCTAGCTTTCGCCGTTGGATACGCTCTTAACGCCCTTGGCTACGGTAGCCTCACAATCTTTGCAGGAGCGCTCCTGATATTCGTGGCTTCCCTGATTTATTTTAACATCGTACTTAAGGACGTCTGAATCGTCAGGGTTTTTAAAGAAGCTGAGAGTATTTATTTTATTGCATGGGAAATTAATAATTTCCCATGGCGGACAAAATTTTTCAATTTTGTCCTCGTGAAGAGGTGAGAAAATGGGAGATATGGAAACAATGGTTAAACCTCCGGTGAAGGAGCCATCTATAACAATGCCGAAGATCGTGAAAATCATTCACCAGACGTCTGAACAATTGAGGGGACGTGCATCTGAGATAGCCGCTACTTTGCTCAATACCGATCTTCAGGCAGGTCCTCTTCGTGATGCATTGCTCAAAGTGAAGAAAGGGGAGATGGGAGCAATTAAAGTTGATGCTGAGCGTGGAGTATATTC
>Ga0315273_10014804_pt1 | contig 10065 bp, 12 predicted proteins | sample YL17G02_0_MG_FD_205753 | JGI IMG/M metagenome (GOLD analysis project Ga0315273, IMG submission 205753) | Sediment microbial communities from Yellowstone Lake, YNP, Wyoming, USA - YL17G02_0 | ecosystem: Environmental > Aquatic > Freshwater > Lake > Sediment | place: USA: Wyoming | collected... | reverse complement strand
CTTGAGGCAACAATATCCCCGGTATCAAGAACTTTTATACGTTTTCCCGCGTATTTCTGAAATTCCTTATGCATCAAAGGATAGTGTGTACATCCGAGTATAAGCACATCAATATTGGTTGATTTAAGCGGCAATAAATATTTTTTTAAAATTTTTCTGGCCTCGGGTTTATGCTGCCAATGCTCCTCAATAAACGGCACAAGTAGCGGGCAAGCCCGGCTAAAAACTTTAATCTGATTATTCAGGTTTTTAAGTTCCGCGTCATAAGCTTTTGAATCAACGGTTCCGCGTGTGCCTACCACTCCGATTCTGCCGCGTCTGGTTAGTTTTATTGCTTCTTCGGCAACAGGTTTTATAACTCCAAGTATTTTCCTGTTTTTTATGCCGGGATTGCGCAAGTATTTTTGCTGAAGATGCCTTAAGGCAAGCGAACTAACGGTATTGCACGCAGTAATAATTAAAGAAGCTCCTTTTTTAAATAAATATTCAACAGCTTCCTCGCTGTACTTTTCTACTGTTTCCTGGCTTCGTATGCCGTATGGCGCACGCGCGTTATCGCCGAGATACAAGTAATCATACTCCGGAAGAGCTTTTAAAAGCGGTTTAAGGACTGTAAGTCCGCCGTATCCTGAATCAAAAACACCAATCATACTATAGTTTTAGCTTTAATTTTGAATTATGAAAAGAGAATTAATTATTATTAGACTTTTATATTAGGATTTAATATTATTGTCTTGCTATAAAAGAGCTTTTTAATGAGAAACTCAATTAAAATCATTTCAATCTGCACCGGAATTTTTGTGGGCGTTTTAATGACTGTCCAGTTTAGAACACCGAATCCGATTTCAAGCTCTTACCCGCTTGACCAGCTTGAAGCCCAAAAAGAACTAATAAAGGAATATGTTAACGAGGAGGCTGTTTTAAAAAGCGGAATAAGCAACCTCCGCGGAAAAATTGATACCGCGCTAAAAAATAACGAGGCTTTGATTAAAACGTCAAATCTTGAAACCTTAAATATTCTTAAGGAGGAAATGGGATTAACCAAGAAATCCGGAGAAGGTTTTACAATTGAACTTGATGACTCCCGCTTTATTGACCGTGAAAATCTTGAAAAAGAAGAACCCGGGATTGTTTATGCGGCTGATATACGCGATCTTGTTAATCTGCTCAGGAGCCATAAAGTTGAGGGCATCGCCATAAACGGGCAAAGGGTAATTGCATCTACAACAATTACTTCTGTAGGAAACACGGTAATGGTAAACAATTCACATCTTGCGCCGCCTTTTACATTGTCCGCGATCGGCGACTACGATTCTTTAGTGCTCAGACTGCAGGACCCGGCAACTCTGACAGACCTGCAAAAACGTGTTAAAGAAAACGGAATTCAATTTTCAGTAAAAGAAGCCCGGTATGTAATTCTTCCGGTATTTAACGGTCTTTTCCATACAAATTATCTACAAGCAAAATCAGATGAAACTATTTAAAAAAGAAATAGAGTACACAGTCCCGCAGATTATTATATTGTCCCTTACAGGACTGCTGCTTGGATTTTTATTGATTAATCAGTCCAGATATTTTACTACCTACGAAATCACTCTCGGTCGTGATTCCAGTGAGAATATTTTTAGAAAAATTCAGATGCTAAAAACATCAAACGATGATCTTGCCGAGGAAATTACAAATCTTGAAGCACAGCTTGCCGAAGCGTCAAATCAGGCTCTTGCTCTTGAAAATATCAATAAAGATATTCAAAAAAATAAAATAATTGCCGGCGAAATTGCGGTATTTGGACCCGGAATAGAAATTAATATTGAAACACAGCTTTCTAATATCTGGTTCACGGATTTGGTTAATGAACTTTTTAGTGCCGGCGCCGAAGCTGTTTCAATAAACAATTTAAGATTAACAGATGCCACGGTGGGTTTTGACACACTTCCAAACGGTCAAATTATGATTAATAATGTAATTCTTACTACTCCCTATACATTTACCGCAATCGGAGAAAAAACCAATTTAAAACAAATTATGGAAGCCACGGGAGGTATAATTGAAAGACTCAAATCAACCTATCCTGATTTTAAATATACGATTCTTGAAAAAGACCGTATTGAAATGGCAAAAATCTAAAAGTAAGCAAGTATTATCCAGATCGGCTGGAATATAAGGATAATACCCAGTGTTATATAAAGGATTCTTTTATTAAAAATCTCTTTTTTATGGCCTGTTAAAAGCTTTTGGTGCTCTATAAGAGGAACGCTTGCCTTTAATTGGGATTCCATCTGCCCGACCCTGTAATTAGCCCCCTCAAGCCTTTGCTGAAAATTTTTCACATCCTCTTTAAGTTCATCATAAAGTTTTTTGTATATTCTGTCTTCAATACTGCTTACAAGATCTGATTCGTGCACCTGTTCTTTTTGGGTGGGTTCTGCTTCGGGCGTATGTTCAATTCTGTCAATTCTTATTGTTTGTGCGCGTGCTTTTTTATGTATACCCGCGTGCGTGCGTGATTGTTTGGCAAAACCAACCAATTCTTCCTCGTTCAACAAGATTCTTCCGGCAATATTCTTTGAGGTAATTATTCTTTTATCAATATATCTATCAAGGGTTCGCACAGACACTTTAAGCCTTTGCGCTGCTTCTTTTCTGCTTATATTGTAAGATCCTTGTACGTTTGGGACCATATATTTGACATCTATTAAATATTTTGTCGATACAAATATAAAGAGTTTTTTTGGATTTGTCAAAAGGTAATTAATATGTTATTTTCTGCATATGATAAAAAAATTAACTGTTAAGGAGATCAGCATGGCAAAACTGCCGGTTGAAGAAGTACAGAAATTAAAACGTACCCCGGTTTATATAATCGTTGATAATATAAGGAGTTTATATAATGTTGGAGCCATTTTTAGAACTTCCGACGGGATTCTGGCTGAAAAAATATATTTATGCGGAATGACAGGTATTCCGCCACGAAGAGAAATCGAAAAAACATCGCTGGGCGCTTGTGAGGTTGTGCCCTGGGAATACCGCGAAAATGCTTTATCGGTGATAAAAGAATTAAAGAGCAAAGGTGTACAAATAATTGCTCTTGAACTTACCCATAATTCAGAGAATTATGCAGATGCAAAGTTTAAATTCCCATGCGCACTAATTGTAGGGCATGAAATAAACGGAGTAACGGATGATATAATGCAGCATGTTGATAAAGCAATTGATATACCAATGCTCGGACGCGCAAATTCATTAAATGTGGCAACAGCTTTCGGAATCGCGTCTTATCAGATATTAAATAATTACAGAAAAAAATGATAAATCTTGAATATTATAATGAAACCCCCGCTACCGTATCTGACTTGATTTTTGAGGAGCTTTTAGACGTGATTAATCAAAAATTACCGCAAAAAAAATCATATCTGATTACCTTAACCCTGGTAAATAAAAAACTTATCCAGAAAATAAACAAGAAGTTTCGAAATGTTGATGCCCCCACTGATGTAGTTTCCTTAAGTTATTTAAACAGCGATTACCCGGGACAGAATATTCTTGGCGAAATTTTTATATGTACTGATATCGCAGAAAAACAGGCAAAAGAACAGGGGCATGATCTTTTAACCGAACTTAAATTTTTATTTATTCACGGGGTTCTGCACTGTCTGGGCTATGAACATTCAAATGAAAAGGATTTTGAATTAATGATGTCTTTAACTAACAAGATTTTAAAGTCAGTTTAAAGTATTCAGTTGTTTTTTTCAGCCCTTCTTCAAGATTAATTTTCGGGCTCCATTTTAATATTTGTTCTGCAAGTTTTGTGTCGGGTTTTCGCTTCAAAGGGTCATCCTGCGGCATGGGTTTATAAATGATTCTGCTTTTTGATTTTGTTAATTTTAAAATCTTTTCTGCCAGTTCTTTTATTGTTATTTCATCCGGGTTGCCAAGATTTACCGGTGTTTGTATATCCGTTTTCATTAAATTGATGATACCGTCGATTAAATCGTCTATATACATAAAACTCCTTGTCTGCATGCCGTCGCCGTTAACAGTTAAAATACTGTTATTTAAAGCTGAAACTATAAAATTTGATATAGCTCTTCCGTCATCAATCTGCATATTAGGTCCGTATGTATTAAAAATTCTGCCAATTCTGATATCAACCTTGTACTGCTTTTTATATGCTGTAAATAAAGCTTCGGCGCAGCGTTTGCTCTCGTCGTAGCAGGAGCGTGGACCAACAGGATTTACATTCCCGAAATAATTTTCATTCTGCGGATGCTGCGCCGGATCACCATATACTTCGGATGTTGAAGCTAAAAAAATTATTGCTTTTGTTTTTTTTGCAAGCTCGAGCAAATTTGAAGAACCTATAATGTTGGTCTGAATAGTCGCAACCGGATTTTTTTGATAATGAACGGGCGACGCGGGAGATGCCAGATTAAAAATCTGTTCCACGTCAAAATCCAGAGGCTTGCATATATCCTCTTCATACAAAGAAAAACGAGGACTCTCCAGAAGGGACGTAAGGTTTTCCTTGCAGCCCGTTATAAAATTATCAACACAAATTACGCTATGTCCGTTGTTTATAAGCCTGTGGCATAGATGCGACCCAATAAAACCCGCGCCTCCTGTTACTAATACTTTCATGGCTTTAGTTTAGATCTAAAACAACCAGCCCCGCAAGAATTTGTTTTTTTAGATTTATCTTTTTAAATTCAGGCCATTTTGAAAGAATTAAAAGAGCATCGGCATTTTTAGCCGCATCAAGGGCTGAAACAGAATTACCAATACCTCTGTTTTTTTTGAATATTTCCATAAATTTATTGGCGGCTTTCGGGTCGTAAATTTTAACTTTTGCTTTATCGTTCAATAATTTTTGTACAATTTTAACCGAAGCCGCCTCGTTAACAGAGTCGGTATCAGGCTTAAATGCAACGCCCCATACCGCGATATTTTTATTTTTTAAACTGCCAAGTTTCTTTTTTAATATAAAATATGGTTTTAATTTTTGTTTTTCATTTATTTCTTCAACGCTTTTTAAAAGGGCGAAATTGAATTTATTTTCTTCACCCTGTTTTATCAATGCTTTGATATCTTTTTTTAAACAGCTTCCTCCATATCCTGCGCCCGAATCAAGATAGGCAGGTCCAATTCTTTTATCTAGTTTAAGCCCTTTTTCAACATCCTTAATTCTGCATTTTTTAAGCCTGCAAAAATTCGCAATTTCGTTGATAAAAGAAATTTTTGCCGCTAAAAATGCGTTGGCCGCATATTTAATTAATTCTGCTGTTTTAAGATCGGTAAAAAAAATGGGCGTGCGTTTTTTAATAAACGATTTATAAAGTTTTCGCATGGTTCTTTTAATTTTATTGTTTTTAGCGCCTACAACTATTCTGTCCGGCTTTAAAGTGTCATTTACTGCCGTTCCCTGCCTTAAAAATTCCGGATTAGAAACAACATCAAATTTAAATTTTGTTTTTCTTTTTATAATTTCATTCTGAATAATCACTATGCATTTTTCATTTGTGCCAACCGGAACTGTGGACTTAATAATAAAAATTTTATCTGAATTTATATATTTCCCGAATTTTCCGGCAACATCAAATACAGCGCTTATATCAGGTTTAAAATCGTTATCCGGAGGGGTCCATACACAGCAAAAAACAATATCTGAATTTTGGATGGCATCTTTTAAATCGCAGGTAAAAGAAAGATTTTTTAATTTCAAATTTTTTAAAACAAGATTTTCAAGCCCGGCCTCATAAAATGGTATCTTTCCTTTTTTAAGCTGATTTATTTTTTTACTATCTTTATCAGCACAAACAACAACATGCCCCTTATCCGCAAGGCACGAACCTGTTGTTAACCCCACATAACCGGATCCTATAACTGTTATTTTCATGACTCAATCCTATACATTTAACAAAAAAGGGGCAAGTGATAGAATAGGCGGGGCGTTATTGCATTTTTGCTTTAATTAAAGGCATAAATCTGGTAAAATTCTTTTAGTTTTTATTCTTTAATCAAAAAAATGTATGAGAAAACTCAATGCTCTTGATTGGGCTGCACTCGTGCTGGTTATTGTGGGCGGCTTAAACTGGGCACTAGTAGGTCTTTTCTATTTTGATTTAGTTTCTTATGTGTTTATTCAGCTTTTAAATATAGTTATGCTTGCCCGCACTGTATATGTTTTAGTAGGTGTAGCTGCTCTTTATTTGATTTTTACAGCTTCAAAAATGGCAAAATAGTTTTGCATTTATAAATATTTACCGCGCCGAAAATAAAATCCGGTGCGGTTTTTTTATAGTAAAATTGTTGCGATGGTAAAATATATTGTGACCGAAAGAATATCCTGAATTATTGTTGCAATCGGACCGCTTGCATTGGCAGGATCCTGTTTAAAACGCGTAAATATAAAAGGCACAACGAGTCCGGTTGTCATTGAAGATATAATTGCTATAAACAATGCGATTGAAAGAACATTGGAAATCATAATGTCGTGATAAAACAAAACTGCAAAACCAAAAAGCGCAATGCTTGTTAATAAGCCGATCATTAATACGATTAATAAATGTTTAAAAAAATATTTCACAAACTGCAAGGTCGGATTTAATGCATAATCTCTTATAATAAAGGCTTCCATCTGAGTCCCGACAGCGTCTCCCATGTAAACGATTAAAGGTATAAATGCCGCAAGAATTATATTTTTTTCTAAAGTAGTTTCAAAAAATCCAACAATCGAAGCCGCAAACATTCCTCCAAGAAGCCCTAATATAAGCCATGGCAGGCGATGTTTTAAAGATCTAAATGGAGACATTCTCATAATATCATCCGTGCCGCCGTTTATATGATGAACACCGGAAATTTTTAATAAATCTTCACGTGTTTCTTTGTACATAACTGCAAGGAGCTGTTCGCTAGGGACAGTGCCAATAAAAATACCATATTTATCAACTATCGGAACTGCAACAATGTCATACTTTAAAGCTATATGTGCAACCACTTCTTGATCCGTACCTTGATGAGCGACATATACATTCCGATGCATTACATCAGAAATTCTAACTTTTATATGATGTTTTAACAGTTCGTGTATTGAAAGAATTCCTTTTAAATGCCTCGATTTATCAATTATATAAATATAATGAACCGATGTGAATTTTTTAATATTTTTAAAAAGATATTTTTGAGCCTCACCAACACTTTTTGAAATATTTACTAAAGGTACTTTTGTAATTAAAATTTTTATTGCTGTATCTTTTGTTTTTTTCATATTTTATTCTGGTTCGTCTTCATCGGCTTCAATAGGGATAGTAGCCGGAATAGGCTGGCCGTCAGGCCCTAATTGAACCTGAGGAGGAGTTTCAGGCTGGGTAAACATCGGAAGATTTTGGAAACCCTGGATTCTTGCTTTTCTCTCATCTGTAAGCTTAGCAAGATCTGTTTCTGCTTCCGCTTCGATGCCTTTGTAATAAGGCATAATAATTTTCTGATCATCAAAAGACTTGCTTATCTGGGTAGCAATACTTGTTTTAACTTTAAGAATATTGCAGGGCCTCTGTATCCAAAATTTTAGGGAAAATGCAGGCCCAAGATCAGTAAATTTTTTAAATATTATTGAATATTTTGGATTTTGTAATATTTTTGGATTTGAACCCAAAATTTTGTCAAAAATCTTTAATGCTAAATCTAAATCCGATCCGTATCCAAGCACTACGTCAAAGTCTAAACGTCTAACGGAATTATTTGAAAAATTTATAATAGACTGGGTCATCACATCGCTGTTATAGATTGTAATCTGCCTGGCATCAAAAGTTTGAAGCGTAGTGGACTGAAAATCCATTTTAAGTACACTGCCTGTATAATCGCGGATTTTAATAACATCTCCGATTTTAAAAGGAGATTTAAATAGAATTAAAATACCGGCAACATAGTTTTTGATGATATCCTGAAGGCCGTAAGATAAGCCGAGTATCGCGACGCTTATAAGAAGACTCATATCAAGCCCGACAATTTTTAAAGCAAGCGTTATACAAATTACAATAACAAATCCGGTAATTAACTTATCAAGCAGATTAATGGCGTTTTTCTGCTGATCATGCGTTAACTCGATTTTTCTCAACTTCCCGCGGATTATTCTAATAAAAACTAAACCAATAACTATTACAAGCGCACCTTCCAAGACTTCAACAAATTTCATCAAAATCTGAGGAAGTATCGTCCCAAAATCAATCTGTCCGTCAGAAACACCGTTTGTGCTTACATTTGTAGCTGGTATCGTGGTAGCCATGCTTTTTTTTGTTTTTGTTTATTTTATGCGCAAATTATCTAAACATTATACCAAAAAATCAGTCCTTTTTCAATTAAGAAAGCCCTTTCTAAATCATGAAAATGTTTTATAGAATTTGACATTTATAAATTTTTATTTATAATCAGCGATTGTAATGAAAAAATTTATGAGTAAACGTAGACTTAATGACTTTTTTCCAAAGGATAAAGGAGGTGAACCTGAATATGAAGTTTTGTATGAGGAGATTTCGGAGATCATGACTAAAATACGCGACAGATTGTTTATCGAAGATTATGAGCTGGAGGCTCTTGAGGCACTTAATGAACAGCTTGACATTGGTTTAATAACACCCTGTACATACGAACGTGCTTTACTTGATTTAAAAGCAAAAATCAAACAATTTCTTGAAAAAATGAACAATTGATCCTTGATGATGTCGGCAGCTAAAAAGTTTAAGGTTTTTTTTGTTAATTTATTGCTTAACAAATTCGAATTGACACGATTTTATGATTCAAGATTTTGCTCATTAAATTGTCTCTTTAAAATCTTCGAAATTTTTCCGACAAAAGTTTTGTTTGAATGAAAATTTTCGCTAAAAACATTAAACAGATATCACTAGAAACGATTTGAAAAGCCGATGGGATGCGCATCGAAATCATAATGTTTAAAAACGTCGTATAATCGTATATTTAAGCCATTTTTAGGTTGAAATTTTAACGATTTTTTGATATGATTTTGACTCAATTACTAACAATAAATTTTGGAGAATTATTATGGTTATGTAAGTGGAATGCAAGGATGGGATGGAGGTACAAATAAAATACATCGTCATTTGAGATTTGAAGAGAGGAGGTTAAAAGCCTTTATAGCTTCATTGCCCCCGGAAGATCCTAGAAAAAAAATTCTAAAGACAAAAGCGGGTGAGGAATAAGACTTTATTTTAATTATTCCATAGATTATATTTCTATCATGAAAACAGCTATTATCGGCGCAGGGCCGGCGGGAATTTTTACAGCGATTTTTTTAAGGGACTTTAAAGGAGAAATCCATATTTTTGAGCAGAATGAAATTTTGGGTAAAAAATTACGGTTAACCGGGGGAGGGAGAATGAATATTACAAATAAAAAGTTATCAGGCGATGATTACTTTTCTTCTGAAGAAAGGCTAAAAACCAATCTTTTAAAAACCCGCTGGCTGGTTAACCGCGGAGAATTATTTAATGAACTTGGCATTGAATATAAATGGGAGGAAAACCGTGCTATATCAAAAAGTGAAGATGCAGGCAGGGAGGTGGAGCGTTTAATAAGCACTATTCAAAAGCAAAAAAATACTTTTATTCATGAGAAAGTTAAGGTGTTGGATATTCGAAAATCAGGAGAAAAATATTCGATTACATTCAATAATAAAATTGAAGAGTTTGATTTTGTGATAATTTCAAGCGGGGGAATGTTAAAATTTCATGATATGGGTCCGCGTGAAAATATTTACAACCTTGCAATTAAACTTGGGCATATAATAACGAAAACAAGACCCGTGCTTACTCCCCTTGTTATAACCAACAATCCTTTTAAGGATTTATCGGGTTTATCGTTTAAAGGGGCGATTAGTAATGTTGGGACAAAAGAAAAAATCATTGGGGATATTTTGATTACACATCTTGGAATTTCAGGTCCTGCTGTGCTTGATTTTTCTTCGGTTTTTGAAGGCAACAGCTGTGAGCTGGGATTTGTATCCGAAATGAATGAAGAAGAGTTTAAAACGCAATTCTGGAAGCTCAGAGAAGG
>Ga0315273_10014803_pt1 | contig 10065 bp, 3 predicted proteins | sample YL17G02_0_MG_FD_205753 | JGI IMG/M metagenome (GOLD analysis project Ga0315273, IMG submission 205753) | Sediment microbial communities from Yellowstone Lake, YNP, Wyoming, USA - YL17G02_0 | ecosystem: Environmental > Aquatic > Freshwater > Lake > Sediment | place: USA: Wyoming | collected... | reverse complement strand
AACCGGGAGAAAAACCCGAAGCCCCGCCCAAGCCCAAAGAGGCGAAAGCGCGGCCATCGGTGGGGGTCGTGGGGGAGCTGGAGGAAGCACCCGAAGAGGAAGAGGTAAAAAGGCCGGTCGAGAAGGCTCCCGCGAAGCCAGTCCCGGCGCCTCCCTTGAAAAGAGGGGAAATCCTGGCCGTTCCCATGGTGCGCAAGCTGGCCAGCGATTTGCAAGTCGACCTCGGGACCATCCAGGGAACGGGCCCCCACGGCCGCATCACCAAAGAGGACGTGCAAAGGGCGGCCCGGGAGAAGAAGCCGCCGGAAAAAGAAGCCCCTGAAAAGGCCATCAAGGCCGCTCGCAAATATGACCTCTATGGGTTCATCGAGAGGATCCCGCTTCGGGGCATGCGCAAAACCATTGCCCAGGCCATGGTGAAGTCCAAGTCAACGATCCCTCATGCCGCGGGTCTTGATGAGGCGGACGTCACGCAGCTCTTAGCGTTGAAGGCGAAGGCCAAGGAAAGAGCGGCTCAAAAGAAGATCCATCTAACCGTCCTCCCCTTCGTGATCAAAGCCGTGGTTGCCGCCCTGGAAGAACATCCTTATGTGAATGCTTCCCTGGACGATGAAAATGGGGAAATCGTCCTGAAAAAATATTACAGCATCGGCCTGGCCGTAGATACGAAAGACGGCCTGATGGTGCCCGTGGTAAAAAACGCCAAGGGGAAAAATATCTTTCAGCTGGCCGTAGAATTGGCGGAGCTCTCGGAGAAGGCCCGCAACCGGACCATTGACCTGGCCGACCTGAAAGGAGGGACCTTCACCATCACCAATTTCGGGGCGATGGGCGGGATTTACGGGTTCCCGGTCATTCATCATCCCGAGGTGGCTATCCTGGGCATGGGAAAAATTATGGAGAAACCGATCGTGGTAGACGGGAAAATTGAGGTCCGCAAGATTCTTCCCCTATCGTTATCTTTCGACCATCGGGTCGTGGATGGGGCGGAAGCCGTCCGTTTCATGAACACCGTGATAGAGCTTCTCCAGGACCCCGGCCTAATCCTCCTGGAAGAATAGGAAATGTGGCCTCCACTCTCTCCCTCCGCCTTTCCCTAGATAAGTTAGCCGGAAAACCTAACCTTAAAGAAGGGAAATCCCTGTTTCGATGCCCCCCGGTTGTGAAAAAGGCGAGTTTCTGGTATAAAGAAAAGGATTTAGGATTTATGCGGGCACGAAAGGTTGAAAAAGGTGCAACCATGCAAGTGCTGATTGCGGATGACGATTTGACTTACTGCCGCATGCTCGAGGGCCTGCTGGGCAAATGGGGATATGAGCCCGTCGTTACCTGCGATGGGGAGCAAGCCTGGCAAATTCTGCGGGCTCCGGAGGCTCCCCAGTTGGCCATCCTTGACTGGATGATGCCGGGGAAAGATGGAGTGGATATTTGCCGGCAGGTGCGACAGGCCAGCCCTTCTAAGCCCACATATATTATCTTGCTTACATCCAAAGAGCGAAAAGAGGACGTCGTTTCAGGTCTCGATGCCGGGGCCGACGACTATATTACCAAGCCCTTCGAGAGCGAGGAGCTGCGTGCCCGGGTTCAAGTGGGCGAGCGGATCCTTAGATTGCAGATCGAGTTGGCCGGGCGGGTGAAAGAACTCCAGGAAGCGCTCGACCAGATCAAGACCCTTGAGGGGATCGTGCCGATTTGCATGTACTGCAAGAAGATTCGAAACGATCAGAACTACTGGCAGCAAGTTGAAACCTACATCAGTCAACACTCCAAGGCGGAGTTCACCCACGGTTTATGTCCCGATTGCCTGGAAAAATATTTCAAACGGCCGCTGGAAGGCCTGCGCTCGGGAAAGGGCGACGAATGAAAAGACACCCATCGCCGGGTAGGAAATAAGGTTGAGAATAGTCTTGAATAAACCCATCCGGCCATCAGATATAGGCATCCTACTTTAGCTTCAGTTTTCCCTTGACAGCCGGTCAATTTTAAACCAATATTTCCTCGTCGGATTCCCTTCGGCCCCAATAAACGAACAACCTAACCCTTAACCTTCTGGAGGGAGATATGCGAAGAAATTCCCAGAAGGTACGGCAGCGCAAAAGCCTCAAGGGCGAATTTGTGCCTTTTTGAGGCTTTTTTGTTTTTCTCCCGTTCCTCTGAAATTTTAATAGAAATGTAAACCGGAGAAATCGTAAATGAAATGCGCAAAGTGCCAATCTGAAAATCCGGAAGGATCTACGTTTTGCCTCGAATGTGGAGGAAACTTAGGCCTTACGTGTCCCCGATGCGGGAAAGGATTACCCCCTACGGCAAAATTCTGCAATGCCTGCGGCCATAAGTTAGGCAAACCTGAAGAAGTCCCTGCTTCTGCGTACACCAAGCCTCAATCCTTCACTCCTAAATATTTAGCCGAGAAGATCCTCACCTCCAGGGCCGCCCTCGAAGGTGAACGCAAGCAGGTGACGGTGCTCTTCGCCGATCTCAAGGGGTCGATGGAGCTGATTGCCGAGCGTGATCCCGAAGAAGCCCGGAAGCTTCTTGATCCGGTAATCGAACGGATGATGGAGGCAGTCCACCAGTATGAGGGGACGGTGACCCATATAATGGGAGACGGCATCATGGCCCTCTTCGGCGCACCTCTGGCCCATGAAGACCATGCAGTGCGGGCCTGCTATGCAGCGCTCCGGATGCAGGAGGCGATCCGGCGCCACAACGAGGACCTCCGCCGTTCTCAGGGGATCGAGGTGCAGATCCGGGTCGGTCTCAACTCGGGAGAGGTCATCGTGGGGTCCATCGGAAGCGATCTTCACATGGAATACACGGCGGTGGGGCATACGACGCATCTGGCGGCGCGGATGGAGCAGTTGGCGACACCGGGCAGCATCCGCCTTACGGCAGAGACCCTGCGGCTGGCTGAAGGCTTCATCGAAGTCAAGTCACTCGGCCCGGTTCCGGTGAAGGGGCTTGCAGATCCCGTGGAAGTGTACGAAGTGACCGGAGGGAGGCCTGTGCGGACGCGGCTGCAGGCAGCGGCAGCCCGGGGGCTCACCCGTTTCGTTGGGCGCGATGCCGAAGTCGAACAGCTTCGTCATGCGCTGCAAAAAGCGGGGGAGGGCCACGGGCAGGTCATGGCGATCATGGGCGAACCCGGGGTCGGCAAATCGCGTCTGTTTCATGAGTTCATCTTCTCCCATCGTACGGAAGGCTGGCTCATCCTCGAAGCCGCGTCGGTCTCTTACGGCAAGGCCACCGGATATTTTCCTGTCATCGACTTGTTGAAGACTTATTTCAAGATTCAGGACCGCGATGATCACCGGGAGATTCGCCAGAAGGTCATCGGGAAGCTCCTCGCGCTCGACCGGACGCTGGAACCAACGCTCCCAGCATTCTTCGCGCTTCTGGATGTACCCATTGAGGACGCCGAATGGCAGGCTCTCCATCCACCCCAGCGTCGCCAGCGGATCCTCGACGCGATTAAGCGCCTCCTGCTTCGAGAGAGCCAGGTGCAGCCCTTGCTTGTTGTTTTCGAAGACCTCCACTGGATAGACTCCGAGACCCAGGCCGTGCTGGACAATCTGGTCGAGAGCCTGCCGACCGCCCGAATCCTCCTCCTTGTCAATTACCGCCCAGAGTACCACCATGCCTGGGGGAGCAAGACTTACTATACCCAGGTGCGGATCGATCCTCTGCCTCCCAAGAGCGCTGAGGAACTTCTCGAGTCACTCCTCGGGGCCGACATGGACCTGGGACCTCTCAAGCGACTGTTGGTCGAAAGGACGGAAGGAAACCCGTTTTTCCTTGAAGAGAGCGTCCGAACGCTCGTCGAGACAAAGGCCCTCGTCGGCGTGCCTGGCGCCTATAGACTCGCCAGGCCCCTTGAAAGCATTCAGGTGCCGGCAACGGTGCAGGCGGTCCTCGCCGCCCGAATCGACGGGCTCCCTCCCGAGGAAAAGCGCCTTGTCCAGACCGCTGCCGTCATCGGCAAGGATGTGCCCTTCGCTCTCCTCCAGGCCATCGCGGACCTGCCCGAGGAAGCGCTTCGCCGTGGCCTTACCCACCTTCAGGCCGCCGAGTTCCTGTATGAAACGACTCTGTTTCCCGATCTCGAATACACCTTCAAGCACGCCCTGACCTATGAAGTGGCTTACGGGAGCCTTCTCCAGGAGCGCCGGTGCGGGCTTCACGCCAAAATCGTCGAGGCCATTGAGCAGCTCCATGCCGAGCGCCTCACGGAGCACGTTGAACGGTTGGGTCACCACGCCCTGCGGGGCCAGCAGTGGGAGAAGGCCTTGGCTTATTTCCGCCAGGCTGGTGCCAGAGCCTTTGCCCGTTCGGCCAACCGGGAAGCCGTTGCCTGCTTCGAGCAGGCCTTGCAGGCACTCGAGCATCTCCCAGAACGCCCCGACCTATTGGAGCAGGCCATCGACATCCGGTTCGAGATCCGAAGCGCACTGCTTCCGCTGGGTGAGTTCGGGAAGATCCTGCGTACCCTCCAAGAAGCCGAACACCTCGCTAAGAATCTAAAGGATCAGCACCGCCTGGGGTGGGTGTCCACTTACATGACGGTCTACTTCCTGTGGCATGAGAATACCGATCAAGCCCTTGCTGCAGGGCAACGCGCCATGGCCATTGCGGAGGAGGCCGGCGACTTCGCGCTGCGAATTGTCGCCGGGTCCTACATCGGTTGGACCTACCGAGAGCGCGGCAACTACAAACAGGCCGTGGAGCATTCATGGAAGATAGTCAATGCGCTCACGGGTGACCTGATCCGCGAACGGTTCGGCCAGGCTACCCTCCCGGCCGTCAATGCGCGGGCTATCCTTTCCTTTTGCTTTGCCGAACAGGGGCAGTTCGCCGAGGGCATCAGGATTGGTGAGGAGGCCCTCCGAATCGCGGAATCGGTCGATCAGCCGTTCAGTCTCATCTGGGCTTGTCTCGGCATGGGTCACCTCCATCTGCGTAGGGGCGAGTTACAGAAAGCGATCTCGGCTCAGCAGCGGGCCCTCGAGCTCATACGAGTGTGGAATTTCCAGATATATTTCCCGTGGGCTGCCGGGCAGTTTGGCCACTCCTTGACTCTGACAGGTAGCCTCTCCGAGGGCCTGCAGTTTCTCGATAACGCTATTAAGCGCGCCGTTGCCATCCCGTTCATGGTCAGCTACTCATTGTTGCTGACTTGGCTGGGCGAAGCTCATCTCCTCGCTGGCCGAATGGAGGAGGCTGCCAAGGCCGCCGAGCAAGCGCTAAGCCGTTGCCGTGAATGCGGAGAAAGGGGATACATGGCATGGGCCCTGCGGCTTCTCGGCGAGATCGCTTCTTATCCCGATCAGCCCGATGTTGAGAAGGCCGAAAACTATTTTCGTCAGGCCATGGGATTGGCTGAAGAATTGGGCATGCGCCCGCTGATCGCTCATTGCCACTTAGGCCTCAGTAAGCTGTATCGGCGTGCAGGAAAACTGGAGCAGGCTCACGACTGTTCCACCTCTGCGACGGCAATGTACCGCGAAATGGACATGCCTTTCTGGCTGGAGAAGATCGAAGCGGAGATGTAACTCAGCCCTTTAGGGCTGATTAATCTCGAGATTGTAACTCAACCCTTCAGGGTTGATTCCGGAGACGAGAGAACTGTAACTCAACCCTTCAGGGTTGATTAATGTTGAGGTTGTAACTCAACCCTTCAGGGTTGATTAATGTCGAGAACGAAGCATAGATAGTCAGGGCTGAAGCCCTTACAGAGGCTGATTTTGAATCAGGGCTGAAGCCCTGAGTTACGGAGATTGGTCTCTGTCAGGGCTGAAGCCCTGAGTTACAGGGTTGAAGCCCTGAGGTACATCGTTATGAGCGAGAAAGAATTCCCTAAGAGACCGAGGCTGAAAAATTTTGACTACAAGGGAACCCATGCTTATTTTATTACGATTCTGACTAAAGACCATGGCATGTATTTTAAGAAGGCTGAAGTAGTTGATAACCTTGCGAATATTCTATTGGAGTCTGCAAAATCGGAAAAATTTAAGATTTTTGCATACTGTTTTATGCCGGATCATCTTCATCTGTTAGTTGTTGGCGAGGACGATAAATCCGATCTTAAGAAGTTCATAAGTCTCTTTAAACAAAAGAGTGGATACTGGTTTAAGAAAAGCAACAATGAGAATCTGTGGCATACAAGTTATTACGACCATATTCTGAGGAAAGAAGAGAGCATTGAGCAGGTAGCTGATTATATTTTAGGGAATCCGTTGAGAAAAGGATTGGTCTCTGATTTTCGAGAGTATCCTTTTAGCTTTTATCAGGGCTAAAGCCCTGAGTTACAGAGGGCGGCTATTTCTGTCAGGGCTAAAGCCCTGAGTTACAGAGGGTGGCTATTTCTGTCAGGGCTAAAGCCCTGAGTTACAGAGGGCGGCTATTTCTGTCAGGGCTAAAGCCCTGAGTTACAGAGGGTGGCTATTTCTGTCAGGGCTAAAGCCCTGAGTTACAGAGGGCGGCTATTTCTGTCAGGGCTAAAGCCCTGAGTTACAGAGGGCGGCTATTTCTGTCAGGGCTAAAGCCCTGAGTTACGGAGGGTGGCTATTTCTGTCAGGGCTAAAGCCCTGAGTTACAGAGGGTGGCTATTTCTGTCAGGGCTAAAGCCCTGAGTTACGGAGGGTGGCTATTTCTGTCAGGGCTAAAGCCCTGAGTTACGGAGGGTGGCTATTTCTGTCAGGGCTAAAGCCCTGAGTTACAGAGGGTGGCCGTAATCGCATCATTGGATTACTTTAGCAGGCCGCTGCCCTAGATCAGCGAGACTGTTCTGGAAAAACCCTCAACCGTAAAGGGTTGAGTTACGTAATTCAGGGCTTTAGCCCTGATCAGCAATCCGATCGGAGGGCCACATGAAATGTCCGAAATGCCAGACTGAAAATCCCGAAGCAAGAAAGTTTTGTCGGGAATGCGGGACAAAACTTATGCTGGCTTGCCCGCAGTGTGGCTTTGAAAACTTCCCTGGGGATAAATTCTGCGGGGAATGCGGTCATCAATTATTCAAGCCCAGAGAGGCCCCACCCATCGACTACTCCAAGCCCAACTCCTACACACCGAAATCCCTTGCCGACAAGATCCTCACCACTCGCAGCTCCATCGAAGGTGAGAGGAAGCTTGTGACTGTGCTCTTTGCGGATGTGGCCAATTACACCTCCATGTCTGAAAAGCTGGATCCGGAAGAGGTGCACCAGATCGTGGAGGGATGCTTTCGCATCCTGATCGAGGAAATTCATAAGTGCGAAGGCACGATTACCCAATTCACCGGCGACGGGGCCATGGCACTCTTTGGTGCACCCATTGCTCATGAGGACCATGCCCAGCGGGCCTGCTATGCCGCCCTATCAATTCAGAAAGCCCTGGCAGAGTATGGCGAAAAGGTAAGGAAGGAGCGCGAGCTGGATTTCAAGATGCGCATCGGGCTCAACTCTGGGCCGGTAGTCGTGGGCTCCATCGGAGATGATTTGCGGATGGATTACACAGCGATTGGCGATACGACGAACCTCGCGTCCCGTGTTGAGCAGGCCGCAAAGCCTGGAGAAGTCTGGATGAGCCAGGAAACACGTAATATCATCTGGGGGTATTTTAAGGAAGAATCGGTAGGGGAGATATCTTTGAAAGGCAAGGCCCAGCCGCAACATCTCTATCGACTGATCTCTGACCTGCCCGAGGTGCGGACCCGGTTTGCCGTAGGTCTGGCGAGAGGGATGACGGATCTGGTCGGCCGTCGGCCTGAAATGGAAGCACTGCGGTCGGCGTATGAGAGGGTAAAGGGCGGTGAGGCTCTGGTGGTGGATGTGGTTGGCGAGGCGGGGGTTGGCAAGAGCCGGCTGATCTACGAGTTTCAAAAGGTCTTAGGGGCCGACGAGGCCTTTCTCACCGGCTTTTGCGTCCCTTTCGGTCGGAACATCAACTTTCTTCCGGTGATCGAGGTGGTCAAGGGAGCCTTTGGCATCGTAGAAGGGATGGATGAAGATGAGGCCGGGAATCGCATCAAGGAGAAGGCCCGAAATGGCCTTGCCCCGATGGTCCCTTTCTATAGGAATCTTCTATCCCTAAAGGTAGATGATTCGAGATTCAGCGCCCTTGATCCCGAGGGCCGGAAATTCGGGACCTTCGAGGCTGTGAAGAACCTTCTTCTGGCCATGAGTGAGGAAAAACCTTTGGTCATTTTCCTGGAGGACGTCCACTGGATGGACAAAATCTCCGAAGAATTTTTTACTTATTTTTCCCACTGCATCCATGGCCACAAAATCCTGATGATCCCAGCTTCTCGTCCCGAGGGCGCCCCTCCTTGGGCCCAGGGTGCCCATTATCAGCGGCTGGGTTTGGAGACGCTCAGTTTCGATGCCTCCATTCGGCTGGTGAGGAACATTCTGGGTGGGGTGCCGCTGGACCCGGCGCTAGAGAAAAAGATCGTGGAGAAGACCGGGGGGAATCCTTTTTTCGTCGAGGAAATCGTGCGGGACCTTCTCGATCGAGGGGATCTTGTGAAGTCGGGGGATCGGTACATCTGTACCTGTCCCATCTATCAGTTGGAGATCCCGAATACCATCCAGGGCCTGTTGGCCGCCCGCATGGACCGTTTGAGTGAGGACCTCAAACAGACCCTGCAGGTCGCCAGTGTCATTGGGAAGGATTTCGCCTTTCGCCTTCTCAAGAGCACTATGGAGTTAGGGGAGGAGCTGCGGGTCCGCCTGACGAACCTGGTGGGGCTCGAGTTCCTGTATGAAAAAGCCCTCTACCCGGAACTGGAGTACATCTTCAAAAATGCTCTCACCCAGGAGGTGGCTTACGAGAGTTTGCTCAAGCAAAGGCGCCGGGAGATTCATGGGCGCATTGCCCGGGCCATCGAAGAATTGTACGCTGATCGTCTTGAGCAGCATTACGAGTTGCTTGCCCATCATTACGAGAGAAGCGGGAATTCCGAGAAGGCTATCGAGTATCTAATTTTGGCAGCAGAAAAATCCAACCAAAATAAGGCCGTTCAGGTGGCCTATGATTTTTTTGGGCAAGCATTAAAAGTGGCAGAGAGCAGCCATATTTCACTGGATCCGGAAAAAGGTAGAAGAATTCATCAAGGACTGGCCTCGGCCAGTGTTGACATTGGTGATATTAATACCGCACTGGAGAATTATAGAAAAGCCCTGGAAGTCTGCCAAAAACACGGCATGATCGCACATGAGATGGAGATTTTGCCACCATTGGCATGGGCAAAGTGGTTTACGCCTATGAAACGTGAAGAAGCAATCGGATATTATGAACAAGGAATCGCAAGGACCAAAGAAGCGGGGGATAAAAGGGCCGAGAGTCAAATACTATCGGTTAAGGGGTTATATTTGAGTATGCTGGGCCACCATTATGAAGGATACAAAATGACAGCCGAAGCCGAGGCAATGGCCCTTCAGGCGGGAAACCAACGAGCAGTCGGCTCAACTCGTGTGTTGCGTGCGATAGCGGAGAGATGGCTTGGCAGACCTGGCAAAACAGTCGAATTAACAGAGGGACTGGTTGAGGCGCTAAGCAAGATGTTTAACCTTAACCAACTCTCAGGTCTTACATTCATCCGGGGACTTTCTCTTGCTGAGATCGGGCGTATAGAAGATGCCTTCGCAGCGCTCAAGCACGGAATTGATCTTTGTGAAAAATTTGGGGGCGCAATTCACTTGGGGAGAATTTACAACACTGTAGGTTACTGCTACAGCGAGATTCATCATCCTGAAGAGGCTTGGAAATGGAACCTGAAGAGCGATGGGATTGCACGTAAACTCATAGAGCAATACCCGATGGGCGGTCCAATTGTTGCCGAGATCGTTGCGAACGCGAATGTCAATTTGATGGAGAATCTGTTCGATCAAGGGAAAACGGAAGAAGTCTGGAGCCGTATGAAACTTTTTGAAGAAGGGGTGAAGAGCCCTGAGTATTATAGACAAAGGGACCGTTGGGAGGCCCGGCTGGATTTCCTGGCCTCTCTCATCCTCTTGCAGCGCGAAAATGTTGATGAAGCGGGGGCCAGAATTACAAAAAACCTTGAAAAATCAAGGAGAGAACATA
>Ga0315273_10014802_pt1 | contig 10065 bp, 4 predicted proteins | sample YL17G02_0_MG_FD_205753 | JGI IMG/M metagenome (GOLD analysis project Ga0315273, IMG submission 205753) | Sediment microbial communities from Yellowstone Lake, YNP, Wyoming, USA - YL17G02_0 | ecosystem: Environmental > Aquatic > Freshwater > Lake > Sediment | place: USA: Wyoming | collected... | reverse complement strand
TCGGAATCGGTCCGATATTCGCCACGACCCCTATCTCGCGTTGTACTGTCTCTAAGTCATATCCGGGTGATAGTGACACGGCGAGCCGCACGTCATCCAGTGTGCCCCTTACTGCCTTCGGAAAGAGGTCGTTCTTCTCCCGATCCCAGATCCAGCACTCAGGATCGTCACCGAACTCCCAGAGCGGCCCGACGTAACTCTCGGGAGGATCGGGGAAGTCACCGTACGCAGTGCAGAAATCCCCTTGCCCAATGATGAGTGCTTTCACTGAGTTAACATGACTCCCTGTCTCGACGCGCGCGTCTACCTGGATACCTCGCTGCTGGAAGACCGCGTTTGGCGCTCGATATCCTACCGTCGATGAAACGTCGTTGTAGATCCAAACCTTTCCAGTCAGATCCTCGATCGACCTAATGCCACTGTCACGTCTTGCGTAGATACTGGCCATGTAATATGGATGCTTGTTTATGACCCCAACAAGGCGGGCTTCAACTGTACCACTGGTGTTGTTATACGCATAGAGATAATCGTTGCCTGAGAGGAACGCGAAACTGTGCCTCGCTTCTGCGCCCAGAAGGTCTTCCACGACTGAACTGCTGGCCGCGACTGACTGCACTTGGACTTCTAGGCCACTCAGGCGGGAGAGGGCCTGCGTAATCTGGCTGGCCATTGCTGCACTCGCTATCGGGGCGAGCATGCGATAGTCTGAATAGGCTTCGCCGTCAGCAACCAGGTGTGCCGCCGCCAGTACCGGCACCAACAACAAGACCGACCACGTCCTCGGGATAATCCTCACATGCCCCCCCAGAAGAAGGCGCACGGTGCACCGACAACGATTCTCAGGATCAGACGAGTAGCGCCACGGCGGCTTCGCCCCAATCCTCTGGAAGCGAGGCAGGAAGACGCGACGCCCCCTCTCATCGTCCCCGCTTCTCTGTTGGCCTGGGGCCGACTATCCATACTCGTCACCTCGCCTGAACAAGCCCTGCGGCTCCACGGAGCAGTATGCAGTATATGGAGTCCGTGTGGGCAGGGCGAGAGCGGAGCGGCTCTGTGAGCTGGGCGCTCTGTCAGTGTGGGCGAAGATGAGAGACGCGAGCGTTGCATCAGCCTCGGAGGGGGAAGGAACGTAGCCTGAGATCTCCGCCGGGATCTTCGGTTCGTGGCAAGACATGCCGACGCTGGAGTTCACGGACTGACCGAGGGATTCCTGTCACAGCATGACCGAGTTGGGTGGGCCGTCCTGTCGGGCCCGTCGAGCAAAGGCCCTTCTGAAAGCTCTTCTATACGCCCGACAGGACTCGTAACCTGGGCCGCCCTGCGGGGCGGCTGGGGAGTTTCGCCCTTTGGTGGTGCGAAACTCCAACGGCTTCTCACCGGTCAGGAGAAAAGCCAATGCGGGCCCGGAAGGGCCCGCATCGTCTTTACGCCCGACAGGATTCGTAACCTGGGCCGTCCAGAGGTCACTCTATGCTCTCTGGACAGCTTGGGAGTTCGCGTGCGCGAACTCCGACAGGGTCTCACCGCCGAGAGTAGAAGCGGGATGGGCACGCCTACCCATCCCGCTTCTACGCCCTATTGGACAACTTTCGAACTCCCGGCGATTGACATGAAAGCCGCATCGGTTGGCATCTTGGATCAGATGGTCGCCGGACTCAGGTGATGGATCCTTCGGGAAAAAGCCCGGGGGGTTCAGTCGTCAGTGGCAGCACCCTGGTTGTCTCTCTGTACTACTGCGCTGGCCGGACGGAGTCTCCGATCTCAACAGGGAAGTGGCTCTCGATCAGCACGCAGGCCGCGCGGTCGGGGCCTAGGATTGACGCGATCTGGATCAGCGCACGCACTTCTGCGGCCGTCGATCCGTCGGGCAGAATGTAGGGGCGGACAATCTCGAATTGGTCGCCTACTTGGACTCCGTGTCTGCTTCCCAAGGAGACGATCACGTAATCTCCCTGGATGGCGGTGACCTCACCGATGAGAGGCTCTCCGTACCCGTCCAGCGCAACGCGCGTCAGGGCCAGGTCTCCCGTCACCAGAGGGTGCTGCGGTGGCTTCGCTCTCGTAACCTCGCGCTCGAGGTAGATGCGAAGCTCCTCGACAGTCACTCGACCATCCTGGTCCGCGTCGGCCTCCGGAGTCGTCACACCTTCCATCGCTCCCAGACCGCGGAGGAGGTAGTAGGTGAACACCCCGTGTCCCAACGCCGGGTCTTCGTACGAGAACTCGTCTTCCTGTGACGCGGCGAGGAACAGCCTGCCCGGTCCGACCAGGTCATTGAACACGCGGTTCCCAGGTCCAGCGCGTGTCCCCGTCTGTTCCAGACTACGCGTCGCCCCGGCGGCGAAGCAGGAGTCGAGGATGACAACGACGTTGTCGCAGCGGAATGACGCCAGCCAGTCCGCTATCTCGTCATCCCGCACCGCAGTTGAGAAGAGATCCGTCTTCTGGGCGTCGTAGGTGATGAGGTACTCGTCGACTCCATCAGCTTCATCCGGCGGCACCGTGACATCCTCTCCAGTCCCTCCGTGGACAGCGAAGTAGATGACCACGAGGTCCGCCACACCGGCTTGGCTGATCAGCCAGCGAAATGCCGCCTTCACCGAAGCGGTGGTCGCTTGCTCGTTCAGGAGGAAGCGCACGTGGTCCTTCTGGAGTCCACCGCCTTGCGGGTTGGTAAGGAAATCGTAGAACGCTTGAGCATCCGCTTCCGTGTACGCTAAGTCAGAGATTGCGGGATCTTCGTAGTTGCCGACGCCGATGACGAGGCCCCACTGCTGCTGGAACCTCGGAGGACCAGAGGGCGCCGCGCTCACCGTCACGTCCTTGTTTGCCGTCCCCGTTGTCCCATCGCTGTCGACCACGGAAAGGGTCACCGTGTGCGTCTTCGCTTCGACGAAGCTCCACGTCGCCTCCACCCCCGTCGCATCGGTCTTGCCATCGCCGTTGAAGTCCCAAGCGTAGGAAGAGATCGTCCCGTCACGATCGGTTGACGCAGATCCGTCAAAGCGCGTCGACTGCCCGACGCCAGGAGTCTGCGGCTCGAAGCTGAACGAGACGTCGGGGGGGAGGTTCACAGCCGTAAGAGTCTGACTCTTCGTTCCCGTCAATCCGTCGTTGTCAGTGACGGTGAGCTTGACGGTGAATGCCCCCTTGCGGGAGTACGCGTGAGTCGGGTTTCGCTCGGCCGAGGTTGTCCCGTCTCCGAACTCCCACTTCCACGACACGACCTGACCGTCTGGATCACCCGACTGGTCGGTGAAGTGGACCGCATCCGCGACGGCAAGCTGGGTGGGTGAGAAGGCGAAGAGAGCCTGCGGCGCTTGGCGTTCACCCACGTTGACCGTCTGCGTCACGCTTCCCGTGGCGCCTTGATCGTCCGTCACCTGCAACGTCACACGATGAGAGCCGGACGTCGAGAAGGTGTGCTCGATCGTCGAGCTTGTCTCGTTCGTGTCGTAGCTTCCATCGGACTCCCAGTCCCACTCGTAGGTAACGATCCGACCATCGGGGTCGGAGGAACCCGAGGCGTCGAAGCGGATCCGATCCCCGGTTCGAGGTTCCACGAGGAGACGAGCACCCGATGAAGAGAGCGCTTGCCAGGAGAGGGCTGCTGCCGGCGACTCGTTGGAGGGACTACCTGTTGCAAGCTCAGCAAGTTTCGACGCAAACGCCGCGATGTCAGGCAAGTCCCGCGCCTCGAGGAGAAGACCCTTCGCGGCAAGCCAGGCCGCTTCGATCTTGTCGGGCTTCGGGCCGAAGTATGCCTTGAGCAGATTGTCCCATACGGTTCCCGGTGTGACGACGAGTTCCTTCACGCCTCCTGCCCTCTCGATGACCTGGAGACCAAGGGCGACCATCGCGGCGTTGATCCCGGGTAGTATTCCCTTGGGGTCCTTCTCCGCGACGAGGAAACCGATGTACTCATTGATATTGAGGACCCCGGCGACGGTGAGATCGTCGGGGTGATCAGCAAGCGAGGCTTTCGCTACGAACTCATCACAGATTACCGCATCGATTCGCTTGTTGACCAGGTCAAGGACTGCCAGGTCCCACGTCTCGTATCCCTTGAGCTGTACATCGATCTGATTCCCCTGAATCTCGTCCTGAACCCAGTAGAACCCAGTCGACCAACTCGCTGCGCCGACTGCCTTGTTCGGACCCTGGCCTCCCAGGGCGGTGGCTACGTTCAGCCCGGAGTCCTTGCGAATGAGGACGCTCTGGTTGAGGAGGTAGTAGGGTTCCGAGAAGTCAATCCGAGCCTCACGCTCTTCTGTGATCGTGAATCCGGCGACACCGAGGTCGACCTCCCCCGATTTGACTGAGTCGATGATTACGTCGAAGGCGTAGTTTATGATCTCAACGTCGAAGCCGGCCACCACCGCGATCGCACGAATGACGTCAAGGTCGAAGCCGAAGAACTCCCCACTGCCCGATACCATCTCAAACGGGAACCAAGGGATATCCGAGGCGACGACATACTTCGCACCCGCAACACCGGGTGCCCAGACGCCGCCCACGAGCACGGCAATACAAATGACCATGGCCGCCCGCTCTAGGCACCTTCGTCGGCATGCACTTCGCATCTACTGTCCTCCCACGAGGGGGCTACGGCTGGCTCTTCGTCCCTTCATTGTATGAGTGAGGAGGGCGCCGTGCGACGCAGCTGGCGGCGAGATGCACCACGCTTGCCTCGCCCCCGACAATAAGTAGCAGCCATCCTCTGGACGGGAAGCGACGCACTGCTGCCTCACTTCACCTGCGCCAGCCTCACGTCTCCCCGTATGTTGTCGACCATCTGCGGGTGCTGCTTCGGGAAGGCGGTGCCAATCAGCCCCTTCGCGCACTGGAACGCTTCCTGCGCCGTCACCCACGCATCGTGGTTTGCATCCCCGCTTCCAGCCAAAGCTTGGAGGAGGTAGTGTGTCAGCACGCTACCGCTAATGCGCGAACTCTCATACGCAGGCTCATCAGGTGGAGCAGCGGAGATCACGAGCTCCTTCCATGTCGTGGTACTGCGCGAGGGACCGGCCAGGCTGAAGTCCGACGCCATGCCGTCAGTCAAGTGCGGCTCCGTTGCGCGAGTCCCCGTCGTTAAGAGACTTGCCGTCATCGCCCCTCGCTCCATGGTCCCCGAGTGGCATGAGTCGAAGATCAGTACAACCTTCGTTGCCCTTACACTGGACAGCCATTCGCGCAGCTCGTCGTCGACGATGAACGTGTGCCTCCTCCCGTAGTCCCATGGCACGATCGTTTCATCGTAGCCATCTGCCTCGTCGCCGTTTCTGTCGCGCTGTTGTGAGCCATGGCCAGAGTAGAAGATGAGCACCGTGGCATTCTCTGGTGCCTGGCTGAGCCATCCCGTGATTGCCTGCCTTACTGCGTCGTGCGTCACTTCCCGATCGACCAGAACTCGCTGGTTCGGGAACTTCTCCGAGAGCGCATTCGCCATGGAGTGGGCACCTTTGGCGCTGTAGTGAAGCTTCGGGAAGGCGTACTCAAGACCATCTTCGCCAGTGAATGGAGTCTCGTCATAAGCATCGACGCCGAGGAAGAGCGCCCATCCGGGCTCGTCAACTGGCGAGGGGGGAGTTGTCGACGGGGTTGTGGACGGAGTTGTCGCGGGAATTGATGCCGGCGCGGCCACGACCTGGAAGTGGGAGAAAGCCGCTGCTGTCCACGAACCCGTTGGCATCGCCGCAATGCCCTTCGACAAGTTCCGCGCCGTGTCTACGGCATTCTGTGGCAGTTGTGGCAGGACCTGACTGAAGTTGTAGGCGACACCGGGCAGCAGCTCCAAGCGCTGGTCGGTGATGACGCCGTAGAGGATCTCCCACCCAGCCGGTGGGCCGACCCGAAACACGAACGGGTAGATCTCCCCAGGGATGCGGTACTCCTTCTCGCCCTCGATGTAGTTGTCCTGCGAGTAGGAGTTCGGGAAGATGACCTGGACCCGTCCGTCAGGCATGAAGTCAAACAGCGTAAGGTATCCGCTGCGCTCGGAGCGGACAGTCACCGACAGCGTCTCACCGTACACATACTGCGCGCCGCTGCCCTTGTCGATCACGATGGACAGGCCCGGCCTCAGCGTCTCCACAAGAACTCCCCGCGCGCTCTCTTCGGCCGCCGAAAGGAGGCTGGTGATACAGAGAACGAACAGGCAGACAAAAGCGATGCTCAGCTTGTCGAATCTCACGACTGGAACACCTCCTTGCGCAACCACAATCTCACCCTCGGCGTCTCGGCACGTCTTCATCCTCTTCCCAGCTGCCCTACGGAGCCAGCGTGACCACATCGTGCACCTCTATTGGAAAACCCTGTTCCACGATGCGGCACACGGAACGATCGGGGCCGAGGATGAAGAGCACTTCGATCGTCGCGCGAGTCTCTCGCATTGTCGTCGCGTCAGGCAGCGCGTAGACTCCAACGACCTCGAATCGATCTCCCGGCTGCACGCCGTGGCGGCTGCCGAGCGAAATGATGACCCTGTCCCTGTCAAGCGCGGTGACCTCGCCGAGAAGAGGCTCTCCATATCCGCTCAGTGCAACCCGCGTCAGGGCAAGGTCCCCAGTCACCAGCGGGTGCTGTTGGGGCTTCGCTCGCGTGACCTCGCGCTCGAGGTAGACGCGGAGCTCCTCGACGGTCACTCGACCATCCTGGTCCGCATCGGCTTCTGGAGCCGCCACACCTTCCATCGCTCCGAGACCCCGCAGGAGGTAGTAGGTGAATATGCCGTGTCCCAACGCCGGGTCTTCGTACGAGAACTCATCTTCCTGTGACGCGGCGAGGAACAGCCTGCCAGGGCCGACGAGGTCGTTGAACACGCGGTTCCCAGGTCCAGCACGTGTCCCCGTCTGTTCCAGACTACGCGTCGCTCCAGCAGCGAAGCAGGAGTCGAGAATGACGACAACGTTGTCGCAGCGGAATGACGCCAGCCAATCCGCCATCTCGTCATCCCGCACCGCAGTCGAGAAGAGATCCGTCTTCTGAGCGTCGTAGGTGATGAGGTACTCATCGACTCCGTCGGCTTCATCCGGCGGCACCGTGACGTCCTCTCCGGTCCCTCCATGACCAGCGAAGTAGATGACTACGAGGTCTTCCGCGCCGGCTTGACTGATCAGCCAGCGGAACGCCGCCTTCACCGCAGCGGTGGTCGCTTGCTCGTTCAGGAGGAAGCGCACGTGGTCTTTCTGGAATCCGCCACCTTGCGCACCGGTGAGGAAATCGTAGAACGCTTGGGCATCTGCTTCCGTGTAGTTCAAGTCGGCAATCGCGGGATCCTGGTAGTTGCCGACACCGATGACGAGGCCCCACTGCTGGGCGAACCGCGGCGGACCAGACGGGGTGGCGCTCACCACCACATCCTGCTCCGCCGTACCTGTTGCCCCGTCACTGTCGACCACGGAAAGGGTCACGGTGTACGTCTTCGCTTCGACGAAGGTCCACGTGGCCTCCATCTCGGGCGCATCGGTCTTGCCATCGCCATTGAAGTCCCAAGCGTAGGAAGAGATGGTTCCGTCGCGATCTGTTGACGCCGACCCGTCGAAGCGCACCGCCTGCCCGACGACAGGAGTCTGCGGCTCGAAGGTGAACGAGGCCTCGGGGGCAAGGTTCGCGACTGTGAGCGTCTGACTCTTCGTCCCCGTCAATCCGTCGTTGTCGGTGACGGTGAGCTTGACGGTGAACGTACCTTTGCGAGAGTAGGTGTGCGTCGGGTTTCGATCAGTCGATGTGGTTCCGTCGCCAAACTCCCACATCCACGACACGGCCTGCCCGTCTGGATCACTTGACTGGTCGGTGAGCTGAACCCCAACCACGATGGAGGGCTGAGTGGGCGAGAAGGCAAAGAGAGCTTGCGGCGCTTGGCGTTCACCCACGCTGACAGTCTGCACTACAGTCCCTGTGGCGCCTTGGTCGTCTGTCACTCGCAACGTGACGCGCTGAGACCCGGAGGTCGAGAAGGTGTGCTCGGTCGTGGCCGTTGTGACTTTCGTCTCGAACGTCCCGTCGGACTCCCAGTCCCACTCGTAGGACACGATCCGACCATCGGGATCGGAGGAGCTGGACGCGTCGAAGCGAATGCGGTCCCCGGTTCGGGCTTCCACGAGCAGTCGCGATCCCGACGAGGAGAGAGCCTGCCAGGTGAAGGAGGCCGTGGGAGACGCGCCCTGCGCTGTCCTCACGAGGCGGAAGCCCAGGCGAATGAACTCGGCGTCTGGCCAGCCGTAGTCGCGAGTCGCGACGCGGCAGAAGTACGCGTCGAGGCTCCAGCTGCTGCCGCGGATCGCGCGGTGCGACCCCGACGCCGGGCCGCGCGGGTCCACCCCGCCGGGGAGCTCCGAGCCGTACCAGTCCCAGCACCACTCCCACACGTTCCCCGCCATGTCGTAGAGGCCGTACCCGTTCGGGGCGAAGCTCCCCACCGGACTCGTGTACGGGATGTCCCCCGTGGCGTAGGTTGGGTGGTTGCCCCGCGTCGGGCTCGTGTCGTAGCCGTAGTCGTTGGTGCTGTAGTAGTTCGCCCGGCTGTGCTGGATCGTGTCCGTGTCACTCCACGGGAAACGATGCCCCTCGGCCCCTCCGCGCGCCCCCTTCTCCCACTCCGCATCGGTCGGCAGCCGGTAGCCGTTCGCGCTCCAGTTGCAGGTAGGGCTGTCGCTCTGCCCCGTGCGGTACACGCTCCCACTCAGCATGTAGCCCGGCGTCAGCCCCTCCTTCTCGCTCCGTGCATTCGCCCACTTCACCGCCTCGTACCACGAAACGTTGGTTGCGGAGTGGGCCAGCCCCTTGCCCTGCGCGCTTCCGGGGCCGATGTCGTAGCCGTGGGAACCGGCCCACGTTGCCACCTCGTCCCACAACGCCTTCGTCACCTCGTACTTGTCCATATAGAACGCGCTCACGATCACCGTCCGCACCGGCCGCTCGTCGGTGCCGCCTTCGTCAAACGCATCGCCCATCTGGAAGCTGCCCGCGGGGATCAGGACCATGTTGGGATAGCCTGCAAGTGCGTTCGCTGACTCTCCGAAGGCGGAAGATGAGGCAAGGCATGACCCAAGAAGCACCAGACCAAGAATCAGAGACGCCTTCGCCCTCATGGGTGACTCACTCCTTTGCGGGCAAGAGTAGCAGGCGGGACGCTCTTTGCCTACTCTCCATCAGATCATCTCCGATCTCGCGGATGCGAGTATGATGTGGGTCAGATCTTGATTTGCAGTGTTCTCCATCCTCAGCAATGCGCTTCGCAATCATGCTGATGGTCGAGTAGTGGAGACCGAGGAAGTCAGCGACTGCCTGAAGCGTGTACTCGTGGACGCAGGTAGCTGCGTGGATCTGCCGGTCACGTGCCTTCTTGTCTCGTACCTTGGAAAAGAGCTCGTCAAGGCTCGGTCGGGTCGCGAGCCGCTCGCGACGCGGAACCTCTTTCAGCGCCTCGTAGTCCGAGAGCAATGGTTTGAGCTTGTCCACGAACTCATCGCTGCCAAGCAGGATGCCGCCCCGCAGCTCGGCCCACGCGTCGACGCCACGGCCCTGCTTCACGAACTCGCGATAGAGCTCGATCGCGCGGCGAGGGCTCCGATGAAACTGCGCCAGGATCCAGCTCGTCGTGAGGAAGTCGGGCGCGTCCACCATGCCCGCCGTCGCACGGTAGCTTGACCACGCCCAGTCGCGGGCGCTCCGAACAGCTCGTGCCCGTACGGGGTTTAGCACCACGTACCGTGCCAGTTCGAGCAGATGAGGTTCCTTCTCGACGAGGATCCCTTTGAATCGGCCTTGCAGCACACGGCCTGTTCGCGTGTGCCGGCGGCGGTGCCGCGGAAGACGGATGTGGGAATGCAGGGCCTGCCGCGGCGCCTCGTACAGCCCCATCACCCGCGCGACACTGATTGACCCGGGACTCTGATCCGCTTACGCTGTTGCCATGGAGGATTGCCATGCGGAACGAGTTCACGGCCGTCATCGAACAGGACGGCGAGTGGTATGTCGGCTACTCCCCTGAGATTCCAGGCGCCAACGGTCAAGGACGCACTCGCGAGGAGTGTTTGCAGAGCCTTGCGTCCGCCATCGAGT
>Ga0315273_10014800_pt1 | contig 10065 bp, 8 predicted proteins | sample YL17G02_0_MG_FD_205753 | JGI IMG/M metagenome (GOLD analysis project Ga0315273, IMG submission 205753) | Sediment microbial communities from Yellowstone Lake, YNP, Wyoming, USA - YL17G02_0 | ecosystem: Environmental > Aquatic > Freshwater > Lake > Sediment | place: USA: Wyoming | collected... | reverse complement strand
TAGGGCGGACGGGCAGACGGGCAGACGGGCGGACGGGGGACGAGGAATGGCTGAAATGGCATGTTACGAACTGCCGGGCCGACGTTGCCCGACCTTGACCCATCCCCGTCATTCGGCGGCTCGCTGATGGCCGACCACGCACGTCGTTCTCCTACCGGTCTCGCGAATCGTCTCGAATTCGAGACGCTGATCTCCGACACGTCGGCCGCGCTCTTCGCAGCCTCGCCGGAGCAGGTCAATCTCGTCATCGAGCGTGCCCTGGAGCGTGTCCGGAACTTCTTCCAGGCCGACCGCTGCGCCCTCCTGTCGGTCAGTGCCGAGCAGCAGGTAGTGAACGTTCGCCTGGCGGCCTACGCCGAGGGACTCGCGCGAGTGCCGGGGGACCTGAACCTGGTGCCGTTGTTTCCCTGGTCGCATCAGAGGCTGCTCATCGAGCGCGCGCCTGTCCGTGTCTCGAGGATCGCCGACCTTCCCCCCGAGGCAGGCATCGAGCGCGAGTCCTGGATGCAGTTGCCGATCCAGTCCGCCCTGACGCTCCCGATCGAGAGCGGGGGAGTCGTCAGCCACCTGATCCTCCTCAATACCGTGCACCACGAGCGCGAGTGGTCGGACGTTTTCGTGACGCGTCTCCGCGTGCTCGGCGAGATGCTCGTCGGTGCCCTGGCACGGCAGGAGATGTTCGCCGAGCTTCGCGGGGCCGAGGCTCGCCTGGCGTCGGGAGCCGACCTCGCGGGCCTCGGGTTCTACGAGGTGGATTTTGGCAAAGGCGCCACCTACTACGACGATCGGTTCCGAGACATCTGCGGTGTTCCCCCTGACCGCGAACCGGGTCTCCAGGCACTGGAGTTCTGGATGGAGCACCTGCATCCCGATGACCGCCAACGGGTGCTGGAGCTGCGCCGGCAGTTGCACGACGGAGAGATCGAGCAACCCTCCGTGGAGTACCGCTTCCTGCATCCGACCCACGGGGAGAGATGGCTTCAGCACGTGGGCCGCGTCGCCAGGCGCGACGCCACCGGGCGCCCGGTCCGCACGTTCGGCGTGCTCCGCGACATCACGGCGCGCAAGCGCGCCGAGGACGGGATGCGCGACCTGAGCCGGCGCCTGATCGGCGCCCACGAGGAGGAGCGCGCGCTGCTCGCGCGCGAGCTTCACGACGATGTGACCCAGCGGCTCGCCGTGCTGGCGATCGACGTCGGCCGCGCCGAGCTCACCCTGCCGGACGGATCGCACGCCCAGGCGATGCGGGCCATTCGCGAAGGGCTCGTGCGCCTCAGCGAGGACGTCCACTCCCTGGCATACCAGCTACACCCCTCCGTTCTGGAGGAGCTCGGCCTTGCCGAGGCGCTCCGGACGGAATGCGAACGGGTCGGGCGCCGGGCCCCTGTCGAGCTCTCGCTGGACCTCGACTCGGTGCCCGCCGGCCTCGGGCGGGATGTGGCGCTCTGCCTCTTCCGCGTGGCGCAGGAGGCGCTCAACAACGTGACCCGCCATGCCGATGCACGCACCGCAAGTGTCGCGCTTCGGCAGATGGACGGTGGCTGGCTCCTGGCCGTCCGTGACGACGGCGTCGGCTTCGATCCGGCGCATTTCGGCACAGGAAGGAGCCTCGGCCTGGCGAGTATGCACGAACGGGTGCAGCTGGTGAATGGCACGCTCGACATCGAGAGCGCCCCCGGCGGGGGTACGGCCGTCGTCGCCTGGGTGCCCTCGGAAGGCGGGTCGCCATGAACCGGCCGCAGCGTCCGCGCGTGCTCCTCGCCGACGACCACCTGCTGGTGGCCGAGGCGCTGAAGAGCCTGCTCACGCCCGAGTTCGATCTCGTGGGCGTGGTGGAAGACGGGCGCGCGCTGATCGAGGCGGCAGCACGGTTGCGGCCGGACGTCATCGTGGCCGACATCACGATGCCTCACCTGAACGGCATCGACGCCCTCGTGCAGCTGAGACAGAGCGGTGATCGCGTGCCGGTCGTGTTTCTCACCATGCACCGGGATGTGACCTTTGCACGGCGGGCGCTCGAGGCCGGGGCGTCGGGCTTCGTGCTCAAGCACTCGGCGTCGGTCGAGTTGATCGCGGCCATACGCGCCGCGCTCGAGGGCAGGACCTACCTCACGCCGCAAATCGCGGGGGAGGTCCTCGACGCCATGAAGGGGGGGCCGAAGCGCGGCGGCGACCCGGTTGGTTCCCTCACGCCGCGGCAGCGGGAGGTCCTCCAGCTCCTGGCGGAGGGGCGTTCGGCGAAGGAGATCGCCGCGAGCCTGGCGATCTCGGCCCGGACGGTCGAGTTCCACAAGTACCAGATGATGGAATCGCTGGGCCTCCACACCAGCGCCGAGCTGATCCACTTCGCCATCAAGCAGGGCCTCGTCGAACTCTGAGCCCGCCGGTCCCGGCGCCCCCGGCCCCGGCGACCCCGTAATTCCCCAGTAACAACCCCCGTAATACTCCGAGTACACCCCCCCTGCCCATCCCGGCTAGCCTCCTCCCTGCCACCGATGCCGACCGGCATCACGGCGAACATCGTCACGGCAGAGGAACACCACAGTGTCCGAGAGGCGCCTGAGCTGCGTTCTGCTGGCTGACCGCCATCACGGTCTCACGGAAAGCGTGCGCGGACTGCTCGATACGGCCTTCGAAACGGTCGTGATGGTCGCCGACGAGACGTCGCTGCTCGACGGAGCGGCCCGACTCCGGCCCGACGTGGTGGTTGTGGACTTGTCCCTGGCGCGGGACAGCAGCCTGGGCTGGCTCAGGGCGGTGCGGCAGAGTTCTCCCGACCTCAAGGTGATCGTCCTCAGCGTCCATGACGAGCAGGCAGTGCGTAACGCGGTGATGGCAGCCGGCGCGGACGCTTTCGTGCTCAAGCGTGCGATCGCGACCGACCTGATGCCCGCCATCGAGGCCGTCCGCGAAGGCAGAGAGGCCGCGGCTGAACCCGGGGCCCCGGAGGTTTCGACTGGGCTGTGAGGGCGCCAAGGAGCACAGTGGCTGAACGAGCGCGGCGCTGAAGCAGAGGAGTGCACGACTGGGAAATGGAGACCGCGGGGCATGGGTGAGGAAAGCCGCCAGCACCGCCGGTCCGACAAAGAGCCACCAAATCCAACGGAGGAAAGCATCATGGCTACCACAACGAAGACCGGGGACCCGACCGCTTGCTCCCCCGGAGACCTGACAGGAAAGGAAGCAACAACGGCTAAGGAAGCGAGGAAACTCAGCACGGTACCGTTGGACTGGAAAGAGGTGTACTACACCAACTGCCCCCTCGTGTCCGCCAGCAATGTTGACCAGGAGCTGGGCTGGACGCGGGAGGAGTTCAAGAAGATCGGCGTGAAGTACGCCTTCCTGCGCTCCACCCCCCTGAACGACTGGTACCCGCACTACATCCATAACCTCGACAACCTCATCCGCTTCGGGGGTTTGTTCCCTCCCGTCCATGTTCACGCGGACATCCGCCGGACCCGGCTCCTGGGGGTGACGCACGCACCACACGAAGGCGGCTGCATGATGGTGCGCGCCCGCGACAACATCTACCGGATGACCGAACTGAAAGGCAAGAAGATCGGCCTCTCAAAGAGCCTGAACACTATCAAGTGCGACTGGTGGCGGATCCAGGAGGAACAAGGCATCGAACTGATGCTCAGAATGAACGGCATGACCCGCAAGGACGTGGAAATCGTGGAGTTCCCCTACCCGGATGACTGGTACAACAATCCCGAGATGGTAGGGCCACCCATGGATAACGCGTCTGAATTGTGGCTCAAGCGTGACCACAAGCGCGACCTGGCCTTCCGTCCGCTGGAGACCGCGCTGGAAAAGGGCGTTGTCGATGCGATCTACACCCAGAGCAAGCCCTTCCAGCATCTCCAGGAGGCGACGGGCAAGTTCAAGGCGATCGAGGACCTGTCCAGGTATCCGGATTGGACCCTGCAGGTGGCCAACATCCCCGCCGCGATCACCTGCACGGACGTGATGGCAGAGAAGCACCCCGAGCTCGTCGTCACGTTCATGAAGGGCATGATCAAGGTCGGGCGCTGGGGCAACGAGCACAAGCACGCTGCGGCGGCGATCCTCGACAAGCAGACGTTCTACCTGGACGTCGAGGATACGTACCGGGGCATCAAGGACATGGATCTGGTGCCCAACCTGTCGCCCCAGAATCTGGTGTCGGTCGAGATCGGCAAGGACTTCATGCTGAGCCACGGCTACATCAAGAAGGACTTCGACGTGCAGAAGTGGGCCGCACCGGAGTTCCTGGAGCAGGCGGCCAGGGAGCTGCTGGACGAGCAGTGGAAGAAGACGACCACCGCCAAGCTCCCCTCGACGACCGAGCTGCAGGCGGCGGCGCGGCGGGTCGGGTAGCCGACAGGACCGCAGCAGATGTCCCTCGGCGGGCCACGGTGGCGCGCCGGGGGACCCCACCCTTCGACCGCGACAGGAACCGGTTCATGAAAGTCATCATCGTGGGTGGCGTGGCCGGCGGAGCGTCCTGCGCGGCGCGCCTGCGCCGGCTGGACGAGAAGGCCGAGATCCTCATGGTGGAGAAGGGCCCGTATGTCTCGTACGCCAACTGCGGGCTCCCGTACCATGTCTCCGGCGTCATCCCCAAGGAATCGAGCCTCCTGGTCGCCAACGAACAGGTGTTCCGCAGCCAGTTTGCGGTCGAGGTGCGGACCAACTGCGAGGCCGTCGCCATCGCGCCGAAGCAGAAGACCGTGGACCTGCGCGACGTGGCGACCGGCAAGGTCACGACCGAGGCCTACGACAAGCTGGTGCTGTCGCCCGGGGCGGCCTCGATCCGTCCCCCGCTCCCCGGCATCGACTTGCCCGGGATCTTCGAGGTGCGGACCGTACCCGATGCGCGGACGATCCGCGAGTGGATCGAACGGGGCACGACGTTCCTGACGGGGATGTACAACTACTCCGGCATCCAGTTCGTGAAGCCGACGCGGCGCGCGGTGGTGATCGGCGGCGGATTCATCGGTCTCGAGACGGCGGAGAACCTAGCCCATGTCGGCTTCGAGGTGACCCTCATCGAGATGCTCGACCAGGTGCTGGCCCCTCTCGACCGGGAGTTCGCCCGACTCGTCGAAGAATACGTGAAGCGGCACGGCGTCCGCCTGGCCCTCGGTGACGGGGTGGCCGGGTTCAAGCAGCTGGACGGCGGGGCGCTCGGGGTGCTCACGAAGTCCGGCAAGGCATACCCGGCCGACATCGTGATCCTCGCGCTCGGCGTGCGGCCCGACACCACCCTGGCCAAGGCAGCCGGCCTCGCGATCGGCGAACGCGGGGGGATCCGCGTCGACGATCAGATGCGTACCAGCGACCCGGACATCTTCGCCGTCGGTGACGCCATCGAGGTCAAGGACTTCGTCACCGGCCAGTGGAGCCTGGTGGCGCTGGCCGGGCCGGCGAACCGCCAGGGCCGCATCGCGGCCGACGTGATCGCCGGGCGTGATTCGCATTTCCGCGGCACCCAGGGCACCTCGATCATCGGGCTGTTCGGGGGCGCCGCCGCCTGGACCGGCGTCAGCGAGAAGACGCTCAAGAAGCTCGGCGACACGGACTACGAGAAGATCTACCTCTTCCCCAATTCGCACGCCGGGTACTACCCGGGTGCCAAGATGCTCGGCTTGAAGGTCCTCTTCCGCAAATCGAACGGACGTCTCCTCGGCGCGCAGGCGCTCGGCGAGGACGGACCGGCGGTGGACAAGCGGATCAGCGCCCTGGCCGTCGCCCTCCAGATGGGCGCGACGATCTACGACCTCGAAGAAGCCGAGCTGTGCTACGCGCCCCAGTTCGGCAGCGCGAAGGATGCGGTCAACTTCGCCGGGATGGTCGCCGCCGACGTCCTGCATGGAGACATGCCGCTCGCCCACTGGGAGGACGTCAAGGGGGCGTACCTGCTCGACGTGCGCCAGCCGGTGGAGCTGGCCGTGGAGCAGGTTCCGGACGCCGTCAACATTCCGCTGGGTGAGCTCCGCGCGCGCCTCGGCGAGCTCCCCCGCGACCGAGAGATCCACGTCATCTGCCGCTCCGCCCAGCGCGCGTACTACGCGACGCGCATCCTGCTGCAGAACGGGTTCAAGGCCCGGAATATCTCCGGCGGCATGCTGTCGCGTGCGCTCTACCTCTCGGTGAGTTGAATAAGAGGGCGGCGCTTCGCGGCGACGGACTTGAACGAGCCACGGTTCACAAGGATGCGGTTGACACTGTTTCACGGAAGGGCGGTGGACCATGGGCACCCCTGAGATGAAGAAGACCGAAGGCTTGAAGGGAAAGGTCCGTCACGAGCTGACCGAGTACGGACTCAATGTCATCTACCTGACACTCGTGTTCGCCGCCTTCACGGTGTACCGAAGACTCCTTCTGGCTGCCTATGACATCACCTACGCGCACTACGGGGTGGCACTGATCGAAGCCGTGGTGCTCGGCAAAGTCATCATGATCGGAAGCGTTGTCCGTCTCGGTCGCGGCCTGGAAGCGAAGTCCTTGATCTATCCCACCCTCTACAAGACGGTTGTCTTCACCATCTTTGTCGGTGTCTTCAAGATCATCGAGCAGACGATCAAGGGCCTGTGGAACGGCGAGGGGCTCACGGGAGGTCTTGTTGAGCTCTCTCAGAAGGGATCCCATGAATTGCTCGCCAACAGTCTGATCGTCTTCGTGGCCTTGGTCCCCTTCTTCGCGATCAAGGAACTCGGGCGGGTGTTTGGAGAGAAGGAAATACGAGCTCTCTTCTTCCGGAGGGGCGCCCATCCAGATCGCGAGGCGCGAACATGAGCCGGATCGTCCCCTTACTCCGCCGCTACCTCCCGATTCTGACCTGGGCACCGGAGTACTCGCGCCGGACGCTCACCAACGACCTGATCGTGGCAGGGATTGTCACGATCATGCTGATTCCCCAGTCCCTGGCCTATGCGCTGTTGGCGGGGCTGCCGGCGCAAATCGGGCTGTATGCCTCGATGGCGCCGCTCCTGCTCTACGCTGTTTTCGGCACCTCGCGCGCGCTCGCCGTCGGCCCCGTGGCAGTGGTCAGCCTCATGACCGCGGCCGCCGCGGGAGCGGTCGCGTCCCAGGGAACCCCAGAGTACCTGGGGGCCGCCATCGCGCTCGCCGCCGTCTCGGGGCTGCTGCTGCTCGCCATGGGGCTGCTGCGGCTGGGGTTCCTCGCGAACTTCCTCAGCCATCCGGTCATCTCGGGATTCATCACGGCCTCGGGCATCCAGATCGCGGCCGGCCAGCTGGCACCCGTGCTCGGCATCCGGGTGGAAGGTGAGACCTTCCTGCAGCTGGTCGTCTCGCTCGGACGCAACCTCGGTCAGACCAATCTCTACACGGCAGTGATCGGCACCGCCTCGCTCGCCTTCCTCTTCTGGGTACGCCGCAACCTCAAGCCCCTATTGCGCCGCCTTGGGTTCGGGGAACGGACCGCGGACGTCCTTACGAAGGTGGGCCCCGCGATGGCGATCATCGCGACCACCGCGGCGGTCTGGGGCTTCGGGCTCGCCGAGCACGGGGTGCGGATCGTCGGCACGGTGCCGCAGGGCCTGCCCAAGCTCACCTTGCCGCCCCTGGATCTGGCGCTCTGGGCGGCGATCCTCGTCCCCGCCCTGCTGATCTCAATCGTGGGCTACGTGGAGTCGATCTCGGTCGCCCTGACGCTCGCCGCCAAGCGGCGCCAGCGGGTGGACCCCGACCAGGAACTGATCGCGCTCGGCATGTCCAACGTCGGCGCGGCCGTCTCGGGCGGGTTCCCGGTCACGGGCGGCTTCGCGCGCTCGGTGGTGAACTTCGAGGCCGGCGCCGAGACCCCCGCGGCCGGAGCGTTCACCGCGGTCGGCATCGCGCTCGCCACGCTGTTCCTGACACCGCTGCTGTTCTTCCTGCCCAACGCGACCCTGGCCGCCACCATCATCGTCGCGGTCCTGTCGCTGGTGGACCTCGGCGCGCTCAAACACACCTGGGCCTATTCCCGTACCGATTTCGCGGCGATGGCCGCCACGATCCTCCTCACATTGGTGGAGGGCGTGGAGGCAGGGCTGGTGGCGGGCGTGGGGCTCTCGATCTTCCTCCATCTCTACCGCACGTCGAAGCCGCACGTGGCGGTCGTGGGCCAGATCCCGGGGACCGAGCATTTCCGCAACGTGACCCGCCATACGGTGGTGACCGACCCCCAGATCGTGTCGCTCCGGGCGGACGCCAGCCTTTACTTCCCGAACGCCCGCTTCATCGAGGACCGGGTCAACCAGGCCGTCGCGGCCAACCCGGCGGTCCGCCATGTCATCCTGGTCTGCCCGGCGGTGAATACGATCGACGCCTCGGCGCTGGAAAGCCTCGAGGCGATCAACCAACGGCTCAAGGATGGCGGGATCACGTTCCACCTGTCCGAGGTGAAGGGCCCGGTCTTGGATGGCCTGAAGCGGTCGCATTTCCTGGAAGAGCTGACCGGCAAGGTCCACCTGACCCAGTATGATGCCGTGTCCAGCATCAACCCCGACCTGGCGCGCCGCACGCTCGAGACGCCCAGAGACGGCTTGCAGGAGAGCCTCATTGCTGCCGGTCCCCCGATGCGTGACAAATAGGGAGGACTGAATAGATCGAAGTGTAGGGTAGCGTGCGTTGAACTGGACCGGCTGGCCGGCTTGGGGGTTGACTGGGTCTGGCGTCTTGAGCGAGTGGCAAACAGGACCTGCCAGAGCCCGGACTCCATTCCGACATCGTGTGTGTGACCTGGAGATTGGCCAATGAAGGCAATTACCGTAGAACCTGGAAAGCCCGGGACGGCCCGTCTCGAAGATGTTCCGGAGCCCGATTCACGTGAGGGCTCGGTCCTCGTGGAAGCCATTGCCGTCGGAGTTTGTGGGACGGACGTCGAGATCGTGGAGGGCAAATACGGCTGGGCCCCGCCTGGCAAGACCCGCCTCGTGCTCGGCCACGAATCCCTCGGCCGGGTGGTGGACCCCGGCCCGAGCGGTGGGCTCAAGAAGGGTGACTTCGTGGTCGGCATCGTCCGGCGCCCCGACCCCGTGCCCTGCCCCAACTGTGCGGTGGGGGAGTGGGACATGTGCCGGAACGGTCAGTACACCGAGCGAGGGATCAAAGAGATCCACGGATTCATGTCGGAACGCTGGCGCATCGAGCCAGAATACGTGATGAAGGTGGATCCTTCCCTGGGAATCCTCGGCGTGCTCCTCGAGCCGACGACGGTGATCGCGAAAGCACTGGAACAGGTTGTCGCGGTGGGCCAACGCGCCTTCTGGCAACCGAAGACCGTGCTGGTGACCGGCGCTGGTCCGATTGGTCTCCTGGCGGCGTTCGGAGCAAGTCTGTCAGGAACCGAGGTCCATGTCCTCGATCGTGTCGAGGCCGGACTGAAGCCGGAACTGGTGCGCGCCCTCGGCGCGACCTATCACTCCGGGAGCGTCCTGGATCTCGGATTCGAGCCGGACGTCATCGTCGAATGTACGGGCGTGGGATCGGTGATTGCGGACTCGATCCAGAAGATCGGAGCCGGCGGGGTCGTCTGCCTGACAGGAGTCGGCGGGGGCGGAGTTTCCGGCTACGCCGTGGCCGACGTCGCGGCCAAAGCGGTCCTGAAGAACAACGTGCTCGTCGGCAGCGTGAACGCGAACAAGCGCCACTGGTACAAGGCGTCCCAGGCCCTGGCCCGGGCGGACCGGACGTGGCTCGGCCGCCTGATCACCCGCCGGGAGAAGCCGGAGAACTTCAAACAGGCGCTGGAGAGAGGCGCCGAGGACATCAAGGTTGTCATTCAGTTTGCCGAAGTCTGATCGCAAGCGCGACCACCTGTTTCGCCAAATGGCCAGACCCAGGTAGCCCGGGGACGGGCGGACGGAGCGGATAGGGCGGATAGGGCGGATGGGGCGACGACCGAGCGCCCCACGGGAGCGCGCAGCGCGACCCGGGCGCGAGGGAGGTGGCGACACGACGACGAGCGTCCCGTGATCCCCGCCTACCGCAGGGCCCGCCGCATGCGGCGGGCCCAACGGCGGCATCGGGCATCGAGGCGTCCCCCGGCGGGCCCACCGGGCCGAGGGAGAGGGC
>Ga0315273_10014799_pt1 | contig 10065 bp, 9 predicted proteins | sample YL17G02_0_MG_FD_205753 | JGI IMG/M metagenome (GOLD analysis project Ga0315273, IMG submission 205753) | Sediment microbial communities from Yellowstone Lake, YNP, Wyoming, USA - YL17G02_0 | ecosystem: Environmental > Aquatic > Freshwater > Lake > Sediment | place: USA: Wyoming | collected... | reverse complement strand
TGCGCTGGAGCGAGGCGTGCGTGTAGCGGCGGGCCAGGTACATGGCGAGCTGGCGCGGGATCACCACGTCGCGCCGCCGCGACCGCGTGGCGAGCGCCTCCGGCGTCGTCTTGAAGTAGCTGGCCACCACCCCGATCACGGTCTCCGGCGCGAGCGCGCGGCCCTCTTCGGGCCCGACCGTCGCGAGCTTCCGGAGCGCGGCATCGGTGAGCTCCAGGTCGATCGGGCGCTTGAGGAGCGCCGAGGTCGCGACGAGCTGGATCAACACGCCCTCGAGATCGCGTACGCTTCCGCGCGCTCCGGCGACGAGGCGGTCGAGGCAGTCCTCGGGCAGCCGAACGCCGCCGGCGGCCGCCTTCGACCGGAGGATCTGGCGGCGCACCCGCGCGTCGGGCGCCTCGAGCTCCGCGACTAGACCGCCCGACATTTGGGAACACAGTCGCGGATCGAGGTCGGGAATGTTGCGCGGGAGGCGGTCGGCTGTCAGCAGCACGCGGGCGCGCGTTCCGAGCAGGTGATCGATCGTGTGGAAGAGCTCGCCCTGCGTGGACTTCTTTCCGCCGAAGAACTGCACGTCCTCCAGCACGAACAGATCGCACTGCTCGCGGAACCGGCGCTTGAAGCCGGCCATGCGCTGGCCCCGGATGGAGGACAGGAACTCGCTCGTGAACCCCTCCGACGAAGCGAACACGATCCGGGTCATGCCCTGACGGCGCGCCTCGGAGGAAACCGCACGGGCGAGGTGGGTCTTTCCGAGACCCGGCTCGGAGGCCAGGAACAGCGGGCTCACGCCGAGCTGACGGCCGCGCGCGAGCTCGAACGAGGCCTCGCGCGCGAGCGCATTGCACGGCCCGACGACGAAGCTGTCGAATGTGTGCGGCAACGAGCGCTGGGCCGGCGTCTCGGCGGACGCCGGACCGCCCGCGACCTCACCGGGATCTCCCGCTGTGACCCTGGCGCGGCTCGCGACGCATGGCGGGCTCGCGGCGTGCGCGGAAGCCGTGGCACCGCGGGCGTCGCCCATCGGTGTCCCCCCGACGACTTCCGCGCGCGCCGCCCCCCGTGTCACCGCTGGTGCAGCTGCACCGGTGCGGACCCGCGCGTTTCTCACTGGGTCGACGACGCACAGGTGGATCTCGATCGGCCCTCCGGCTTCCGCGCTCGCGCACGCGCGGATCGGCTCGAGGTAGTGGTCGCGCAGCCGCTCGCAGTGGAACGCGCTCGGGCACACGAGGTGGAGACCGTCGGGTTCCACTCGCGCTGCCAGCGGCCGCACCCACGCCTCGAGGGCGAAGGGAGGTATTTCGGCTCCAAGGCGGCGTAGAACGCCGTCCCAGATCAGGGGGGTTTTCATCCAGGATTCTCGGGGATTTTCGGGATTCCCCACCGTTCTTTGCGTCAGGTGCACCCGAAAACGAGCGGAGTAGACCATACGGTCGTGAAGGTCCGCAAGACCGATTCGTACGATTCGCGTGCGTGCCGCAGAAGCGCTCGGAGCCTTCCGCACGCCTTGATTTTCCGTCGGAGAACCAGTGTTTTGGTTCGAGATCGCACTTCGATTCCGGGGAGTTCCCGCCGACGCTGGAGGCGTCTTCGACCGTTACGATCGCGTGTCGCGGAGATGGGGGGGCGGCGGTTCCGATTGGATCGAATCTTCGATTTTTGCGCTTTTTCGCACGTAGACGCGGTAATTCAGCTTCATTTGAGCGTGGGTCAGTGTCGGGTGCTCTCGCCCTCTCCGCGGTGCAACGCGAGCTCCGCGGCGCGGAACTCGAGCGCCCCGGCGAGTCGCTCGAGTCGCTCGCGCACTCCGTGCGATTCGAGCAGGCCCTGCTTGTCCAGCGGCGGAAGGTCGAGCAGATGGCACAACGTGTTGGACAGCGTCGCGGGCTCGATGCCCTGGAACAGCGCGGGCGTGACATCGCCGGCGCGCTCGGGCGCGGTGAGGCGGATGAGCCCCGTGAAGAGCTCGATCACGCGCGCGTGCAGCTCGAGCACACGCGGCCGCTCGTGTGCCTCGAACGGATCGTCCAGCAGCTCGACTTCCGCCGTGCGGTAGAGGCGGGTCTCGTCTCGCGCCGGCTCGCGCAGGATCCGGAAGCGCTCGAGCCCGTGCAGAACGATGTTGTAACCGCCGTCGGCCAGCGGCTCCGATTCGGCAATGACGCCGGCGCAGCCGACGGAGAAGAGCGGTGGATCGCCGGCCATGTCGTCGGTGTGCTCGGGCCGGACTGCGATCATTCCGATCTGGCGATCGCCGGCCAGCGCTGCGGCCGTCATCTGTCGATAGCGTGGCTCGAATATGTGCAGCGGCGTGCGCACTCCCGGGAAGAGAACGACGTTCGGGAGCGGGAACAGCGGCAGGGTGCGGCGATCGCGCGTGTCTGACACGAGGGGAGGATAACACGCGACCCGACGGCATCTTGACGAGGGCGGCGCGCAGCTGGAGACTGCCCCGCGGATGGATCGCGAGATCTCGCGGGGCCTCATGGAGCAGCTGAACCGCGACGCCGAGCGGATCGCCGCGCGTTTCGCGCTCGCGTATCACTCGATCGATGCGGAGCGACCGCAGGTGAAGCGTCGCTACGGTGTCTGCTTCTCGGACGGACGCATCCGCATCCGTCTCCGTCATGCCGCGACAGGTCGTCCGCTCAAGTACTCGAGCCTCGTGAACACCCTCTGCCACGAGCTCGCCCATCTCAAACACTTCAACCACGGGGCGCGGTTCAAGGTGTTCTACCTGAAGATCCTGTCGTACGCGCGCAGCGAGGGGATCTATCGGCCGAGGCGAGTCAGCGTGTTCGATCGCGCTCCGCGCGGCGCGGGCGCCCCGATCCTTGGCACGCCGCGTGAGGTGGAACCGACGCCGACCTCTCCGCTCGCGCGGTCGGGGCCCGAGCAGCTCAGCCTGTTCGGATCCTGAGCCGACGGCTCAGGAGCTGGCGGTCTGCTGGTCGTACTCTTCGAGGGTGTTGGGGCCTTCGACGACCTTGACCCGGATCTCGTCGCAGGCGACGGCCTTGTCGAGCACTTCCTGGAGGAGCCCCTCCACGGTGAGCTCGTCGTACTCTGCAAGGGCATCCTCGAGACTGCTCTCGGAGACCGTGAGTTCGAGAATCGCCTTGATCTTGATCGCCATGTGACATCTTCTCCCGGATCGCGCTTACGGGTCGCTCGAATGACGCTAACTAATCGGATTTGAAGGGAAATCTGGAAGCGCCGCAGAGGATAACGCACGGCCCAGCGGGAGGCTATGAAAAGCGGAAGTTTTTTTTCGACCCGCGTTCCGCCCGCGCATGGGCGATCGAGAGGGCGATCAGCGCGATTCCAACGGCTGCGAAGAGGCCCACCGAGAGTCCGTGGAGCTGTCCGAAGCGCTCCCGCGCGACGGCATCCGCCCCCGGCCCCATCGCCAGGGGACGCAGGGCGGCGATCCTGGGCGTCACCTCGAAGCGCGAGACGAGGCAGAGCGCGGTCGCCAGGAGAGGTAGGGCGATGCAGCTGCCCGGGCGACCGAGCGAGAAGGCAAGACCCGCCAGCAGGACGCCCGATGCGGCGCCCGCATAGTCCACCGCCGCGAGCACCCGCCCGACGAGGTCCCCCGCGACCGCGGGGGTCGGGGCCACCGCGAACGCGGCGGGGGCGACCACCGCTCCCACCAGGACGAGGGCCGAAAGCCACGCCCCGAGCACGAGCCAGACGCTTCGCTGTAGGGCGGGGTGGGTGCCGGGGGTCACGCCCCCAGTCTTCGGGAGCACTCACCCTGTGTAAAGACAGGGGGATCCGCTGCCGTAGGGGGAGGGACGGGCCCCGGCGCTGGTAGGACCGGCGACGGGCGAGGAGACCTGGCCGTGAGCCTTCGCCGTTGGCTGCTGGACCGTCTCGTGGACATGCTGGTCGAGCCGCTCTCGCACTACGAGCGGCGCGGCTGGAACGACCCCGAGGCCCTGAAGCGTCACGCGCGCAAGGGTGATGTGATCCTCGTGGAGGGCGACCAGCGCATCTCGGCGGCCATCAAGTACCTGACCCAGAGCTCCTGGTCGCACGCCGCGCTCTACATCGGCGACGAGCTTCTCCGGCGCGGCGGCGAGGGCCGCGATCGCGCGCTGGCGCACTACGGGGAGGACGCTCGCCACCTGGTGGTCGAGGCGCTGATGGAAGGAGTGGTCGTCTCGCCGCTCGTGAAGTACGTCGACTTCAACCTCCGCGTCTGCCGGCCGCACCAGCTGCGGCCCGACGAGGCGAAGGCGCTGCTCGACGACGCGATCAGTGCGATCGGCTGGCAGTACGACGTCCGGAACGTCTGGGACCTGGCGCGCTACCTGCTCCCGTTCTCGCTGATCCCGCGCCGTTTCCGCCGCACCGCGCTCCACTTCGGCAGCGGAACCTCGACTGAGGTCATCTGCTCGAGCCTCCTCGGGCAGCTCTTCGCGAAGGTGCGCTTTCCGATCCTCCCGCCGCAGCGGCACTCCGGTTTCGACGCGCCCAAGGCGTCGACCTGGCGCTGGCTGCGCCAGCTCTTCGGTTACGAGAGCCCCGAGTACACGGGCCTGTTTCACATGCGCCACCCGACGCTGCTCACCCCGCGAGACTTCGACCTGTCGCCTTACTTCGACATCGTGAAGTTCAACGCGATCGCGGAGACCCGGTTCGACTACCAGCACGCACGCTGGGACGGCGAAGACGAAGGCGCGGCCTAGCCCGCGCGACGATCCTTCGGGCTTCCTCGCCGCAGGGTGGGCGCCTCACAGACGCCGGCAGGACAAGCCCCTCCCCCGGCCGCTCCGCGCACGCGATCGAGCTCTTCAGCAGCCTGCTAAAGGAGCTCGGCCGGCCGGTCCGGCGGACGGCGGATCCAGCGCAGCGCCGCGTCGAGCACCCGGAGGCCGCCGTCGTCGCTTGCCACCGCGGCCACGCGCGCCGCGCCGAGGGTGCGGCGCAGCAGCTCGATCCCCGCGTACCGCGCCGCCTCCGCGAACCGCCCGCCCGCCGAGGCACCCGCCGCGCCGGCGTACGCCGACCCTGCGCCGGCGACGAGCGGCGCCGCGGCCTCCGGATCGCCTCGGGCGATCGCATCCACCGAGAGATGGGCGAGCAGGATGCCGAGATCGAACGCGGGATCACCGACGTGGGCGATCTCCGCATCCAGCAGCTTGGGCCCGGTCTTTGGGAGCAGCACGTTGCCGGCCTGCACGTCGCCGTGTAGAAGCGCCCCGCGCGCCTCCAGGTATCGGGTGTAGGCGGCGTCGGCGATCGAAACGAGCGCGGCGTCCGCCCACATTGATTGGGCACGCGCGCGCAGCGCCGGCGACAACGGGAAGTCGTTCGGACGGAAGGGGAGCGCGAAGATGTGGTCGCCGTGCAGGCGGCGCATGTCGTCGTTCGCGAAGCGCGAGGCGAGGGTGGGGTCGCCGGCGGTCGCCGAGTGAACGGCGCCGAGGAACGCCCCGAGCGCGCGTGCGGCGCGCACGAGCTCCGGCGCCGCGCTGTCCGGCTGGGCGAGCGCGTGGTCGAGGCGCTCCACCGACCCGAGGTCCTCGAGCACGAGAACGCGTTCGCTTTCATCGAAGTCCAGCACTTCCGGGCAGATGCCCGCACGGTCCAGCGGGGCGACCACGGCGTAGTAGCGCGCCTCGAAGACGATCCGTTCGGTCGTGACCGAGTATTCGGGAAAGCGCTCGAGCGCCCGGCGAGCCTGCTTGAGGATGAAGGACCGGCCGCCGGGAGCGCCCGCGGCCGACGCGCCTGCGGGAAGGATCCGGGCGCGCCGGACCCAGTTGATGTTCCCGTCGCCGGCGGGCTCGAGCGCCACGGTCTCGCCGGCGCGGAGATGCCCGCGATCGGTGAGATAGGCCGTCGCATTGGCGTCCGAGAGACGAAGCTGCTCACGCAAGCGCCGGCACCCCACCCGCAGAAAGGGCTCAAGTTCCCCCGTTCGATGCCGAAAACAGGGGCATCGATCCGGACTGATCCAGGGGGGGTGAGGTTCGGACGGGACGCCCCGGTGGCCGCAAGGTCCCGGGGCGCTCCTCGTTTCAGGGCGTGCGTCGCCGCCTGGATGTCCCGCTACCGCCCCGCCGCCCCGCCCGCTTCCTCCGCCCGGAGCCGATCGTCCTGGAGCCGCTTCGCCTTCTCGTCGTCCACGAAGTCGCTGTGGCACGCGGCCTTCTCCCCGACCTCGGCGCCCATCTCGTGCTTCGTCTTGCTGGCGAGCCGGTGGATCTCCGCCGGCGCCAGCACACCCCGCTTCTCCAGGATCTCGCGCTGCTCCGGCGAGAGCGCGGCCGTGAGCTTGGGCTTGTCCCATGCGTATTCGCCGGCCTTCCCGCTCGCGAACTCGACGATCTCCTTGCTGATGCGCACCGAGCACCAGTCGTGGCCGCACATTGCGCAGAAGTCGGTGTCGACGTCCAGGTCTTCGTCGTGGTACGCGCGCGCGGTGTCGGAATCGAAGGCCAGCTCGATGTGCTTCTCCCAATTGAGGGCGGCGCGCGCCTTCGTGAGCTCGTCGTCGCGGTCGCGGGCGCCGGGGATGCCGAGCGCCACGTCGGCGGCGTGGGCGGCGATCTTGTACGCGATGCAGCCCTGCTTCACGTCGTCCTTCTTCGGAAGGCCGAGGTGCTCCTTCGGCGTCACGTAACACAGCATTGCTGCGCCGTGATAGCCCGCGGCGGTGGCGCCGATGCAGCTCGTGATGTGGTCGTAGCCGGGGAAGATGTCGGTGACGAGCGGACCGAGCACGTAGAACGGCGCGCCGTGACAGAGCCGGCGCTGTAGCTTCATGTTGTACTCGATCTGGTCGAACGGGACGTGGCCCGGCCCCTCCACCATCACCTGCACGCCGTGCCGCCACGCGCGTTCCGTGAGCTCGCCCAGTGTCGCGAGCTCGGCGAGCTGCGCCTCGTCCGACGCATCCGCGAGGCCGCCGGGGCGGAGGCCGTCGCCGATGGAGAACGTGACGTCGTGGCGTCGCATCACCTGGCAGATCTCGTCCCAGAGCTCGTACATGAGATTCTGGCGGCGATGGACGAGCATCCACTTCGCGAGAATCGACCCGCCGCGCGAGACGATCCCGATGAGGCGACGGCGCACGAAGGGGAGATGCTCCCGCAGCACACCGGCGTGGATCGTGAAGTAGTCGACCCCCTGGCGCGCCTGGTGCTCGAGCGTGTCGAGCACGACCTGCTCGTCGAGATCGTCGATCTTGCGTCCGATGATCATCGAGTAGATGGGAACGGTGCCGATCGGCACCGTGGAAGCGCGCACGATCGCGTCGCGCGTCGCGTCGAGGTCGCCGCCCGTGGAGAGATCCATCACGGTGTCGGCGCCCCAGCGCTCGGCCCAGCGCAGCTTCTCCACCTCTTCGTCGGTGGAGCTCGCGACGGGCGACGCGCCCATATTCGCGTTCACCTTGGTCTTGCTTGCGCGGCCGATCGCCATCGGATCCAGCCGGTAGCCGAGATGGGTCTTGTTCGCGGGGATCACCATGCGCCCCGCGGCGACCTCGTCGCGCACCTGCTCGGGCGTGAGGTGCGGCTCGCGCTCCGCCACCCGTCGCATTTCCGGTGTCACCGCGCCGAGTCGCGCGTGCTCGAGCTGCGTCACGGGCACGAAGCCTGCGGGCGCGCGCCACGTTCCGGTCGCATCCCGACTCCAATCCGCGGGCAGAAAGTCCCAGGCCGTCTTGTCCGACGGCTGTGGCATGTGCGGCGTGTCGGGGGAGCTGAAGGTGAGCGCACCGCCGATCTGCGGCGCGAGCGCGAAGCTGCCGGGCGTCGTGCCCTGGCGCGCGCTCGAGGGATTGCCCCCCACCGGGGGCAGCGCATAGGAACGATCCTGAGCAGAAGAGTGGGACATGGTCGCGACCTCCCGCGGAAGCCCGTCGGGGACCGACCGGGGGGACCGATGTCCCGAGAGCCTTCCCTACGCTCGCACGAACGAGTTCAGGTTCGGAGGGTGTGATCTCAGGCCCGGTCGGTGACTCGGCTACCCGACTGCACCGACGCGGCCACCCCTAGGCTCCGCTCGTGCGAACCTATCACAGTTGACGGCTCTCGCGAGGGAGCTGAGCACGGGCGTCTACGGGCATCCCGCGCACGGATCCGCGAGTCTCGCCTCCTGCGCCGGAAGCAGCCGGCGCGCGACGAGGTCGGCATGACGTGGGACACGCTCCTGTCCGCGCTCGCGGAGGCGCCGCGCGAGAACGGGACCGCGGCGCTCGACGAGACCGCACGCTATCTCGCGCAGGCGCTCGAGGCGGCGGGCGCCCGCGTGGAGCTCGTGCGCTTCGTCGCGCACCCGTTTGCGCTGCGACTCGCAGGCGTGCTCGCGCTCGCGGGCGGGCTCTTCTACTTCCGCTTCCTCCGCGCGGGTCGGCCGCTGCGCGCGCTCGCGATCGCTGCCCTGCTGCCGGTCCTCTTGGTCGCCGAGCTCGACGGCCTGCTGCCGGTCTTCGGCTGGATCGGCGCGGCGACCCAGCAGCACGTCGTCGCGCGGATCTCCCCGGCCGGGTCCGCGGCCCCGGCGCAGCGTCTGCTCTTCACCGCACACTACGACACGAAGACCGACCTGCTGGATCACGTGGAGCGCGCGCCGATCGACCTGCTCGGCGCCCCGATCCTGCTCTTCATGGTGGCAGGCGCGATCTGTCTTCGGCTCGCGCAGCGCGGCGCGCGGCGGTCTGCGATGCTCCAGCGTGTCGCCACAGCCGCGGCGTGGACCGGCGCCCTCTACGGCGTGGCGCTCTTCCTCGTGCTCTCCGCCGGCGCCTTCGTGACCGCCCGCAGCCCCGGTGCGCTGGACGACGGCGCGGCCTGCGCCGTGCTCGTCCAGGTCGCTGAGGCGCTCGCCGCGCAGCCGCTCGCGCGCACCGAGGTGGAGATCGTCCTGCTCTCCGCGGAGGAGGTGGGCGTGCAGGGCTCGCGCGAGTACGCGAACGCGCGCTTTGCAGAGCCCCCCGACCTGCCCACGGCCGTGGTGAACCTGGAAGGCATCGGCGCAGCTGCGGACCTCGCGCTGTTCCGCCGCGAGGCCTTCGTGCTGCGGTCGTATCCGCCGGACCCGCAGCTCGCCGCGCTCCTCGACGCCGTACATCGCGAGCAACGGGGGCGGCCGCTGCACGTGACCTTCTACCCGGCGACGACGGACGCGCGCTCCTTCCTCGTGCGCGGAGTGCCCGCGGCGACACTCCTGAGCGATCCCGCCGATCACGCGCTGCTGCGCCACCTGCACTCCGCGCGGGACGACCGCTCGCGGCTCGACCCGGATGCCTTGAGCGCGACGCGCGACTATCTGCTGGCCGTCGCGCGCGCCGCGGACGCGCGCGGGCTGTGAGACCGCGGCGCACCGTGTGCGCTACGGTCGGCGCGATGCAGCGCTCGCTTCTGACCTTCGTGGTTGCGCTCGTGGTCGCCCTGACGTTCGGCTGCGATCGCCGGACCGAGCCGTACGTCCCCGGTGAGGAACCCAAGGCACCTGATCTCTCGAGGATCTTTCCGCGCGGCGCCGAGCAGGCGAAGGAACGGGAGGACGCTGCGGGGGGAGCGGAGACGGCGCAGGGCGGCCGCGGCACGACGCCGGCTGCGATGGGCGCGCCGGCAGGCGCCCCGCCCGCCGCGCCCGACGCAGCGGGCCAGGCCGAGACGAGCGGCCCGCCGATCCGCGGCACGGTCACGCTCGCGCCCGAGCTGGCGGGACGCGTGCCCAAGGACGCCGTGCTCTTCCTGATCGCGCGTCGCGGCGACTCCGGTCCCCCGACGGCGGTGAAGCGCATCCCGAGCCCGACGTTTCCGTTCAGCTTCGAGCTCGGGCCCGGGGACCGCATGATCCAGGCGATGCCGTGGAGCGGGCCGCTGGGTCTCAGCGCGCGCGTCGATTCCGACGGCAACGCGACGACGCGGTCCGCAGGCGACCTGCAAGGCAAGGGGGCCGGCCCCGTGAACCCCGGCGACGAAGGCGTCACCGTCGTGCTCGACGAGGTGCTCTAGCGGTGCCGCTGCCGTGGGACGAGCTCGAGCTCGAGACGCTCCACGAGAACCGGATCTTTCGCGTGAGCCGCTCGCGTGC
>Ga0315273_10014798_pt1 | contig 10066 bp, 4 predicted proteins | sample YL17G02_0_MG_FD_205753 | JGI IMG/M metagenome (GOLD analysis project Ga0315273, IMG submission 205753) | Sediment microbial communities from Yellowstone Lake, YNP, Wyoming, USA - YL17G02_0 | ecosystem: Environmental > Aquatic > Freshwater > Lake > Sediment | place: USA: Wyoming | collected... | reverse complement strand
AGAAACGAGGAACGAGAAACGAGGAAAGAGAAAAGAGGAAAGAGAAAAGAGGAAAGAGAAAAGAGCAGCGCGGAGCGAGGGAGACAGACAACGGGCCAGGCGATTCGTCCGCCTGGCCCGTTCTCCATACAGGCCATCTACCATCTACCATCTACCATCTACCATCTACCATCTACCATCCCCTGAACGATTCTTCAGTCGCGTTCTTCCGCCCGTCGTGGCACATTCTCCCCATGGACGAACTTGGCCGCGTGCCCTTCTCGTCGTGCCTGCTGGGCCTGATACTGGTCGCCGGTCCCGCCTTCGCCTCCCAGGACGCGCCCCACGGCGACGTCCCTGTGCTGCGGGCCGTGCGCACCCTTCACCCCGTGAACGTGGACGGCCGGCTCACCGAGGAGGCCTGGACGAGGGCGCCGGTGGCGACCTGGCTACGGCAGCGGGATCCGCAAGAGGGCGCGCCGGAGTCCGAGCGCACCGAGGTGAGGGTCCTGTACGACGGCGAGGCGGTCTACATCGGCGTCCGCCTGCACGACCGCGAGGCCTCGAAGATCGTCCGGCGCCTCTCGCGGCGCGACGAGTCGGCCGATGCCGATCGCGTGGTCGTGTACCTGGATCCGCGGCACGATCACCTGACCGGCGTGTCCTTCGAGCTCAGCGCGGCCGGCGCCCTGTCGGACGACGCCCTCTACGACGACACGCGCAGCGATGGGACGTGGGATGCCGTCTGGGCGGGCCGCGTGTCGGTCGACGGCGAGGGCTGGTCGGCCGAGATGCGGATCCCCTTCTCCCAGTTGCGGTTTGCGGCAGCCGACAGCCACACGTGGGGCGTCAACGTCCAGCGCGTCATCCGGCGAAAGAACGAGAGCGCCTGGCTGTCGCTGACGCCCAAGAAAGAGCGTGGCGTCGTGTCCCGCATGGCGCACCTCACCGGCCTGGACAACATCGCGCCCAAGAGGCATCTCGAGCTCCTGCCCTACGCCCTCTCGCGCGCCGAGTTCGTCCGGCCGGAAAGTACCGGCGACCCGTTCAACGACGGGGCGCGGGGATTCGCGGCCGCCGGCCTGGACGTCAAGTGGGGATTCACGGGCACCTTCACGCTCGACGCCACGGTCAACCCGGATTTCGGCCAGGTGGAACTCGATCCGGCCGTCATCAACCTGACGGCCTTCGAGACCTTCTTCGACGAGAAGCGGCCGTTTTTCCTTGAGGGCGCGCAGATCTTCAGGAATTTCGGCCAGCTCGGGGGCGGCGGGGCCGAGGCCCCAGACCTCTTCTACTCGCGTCGGGTCGGCCGGGCACCGCAGGGCAGCGCCGACGGGGATTTCGTCGACCAGCCCACGTCGACCACGATCCTTGGCGCGGCCAAGCTGACCGGCAAGACGGCCGGCGGCTGGAGCGTCGGCCTGCTCGAGGCGGTCACCGGATGCGAGCGCGCGCGCGTGCAGACCGACAGTGTCGAGTCGAGGTCGGACGTCGAGCCGCGCACCAACTACGTCGTGGGCCGCGTGCTGCGCGAGTGGGCCGGCAGCGGCCTCGGGCTCATCGGCACCGGCGTCGTCCGCGACCTCGGGGACCCTGCGCTCCGAAGCCGGTTGTCGCACGGCGCGTTCACCGCCGGCGCCGATGGATATCGCTTCTTCGACGAGGGGCGGGAATGGCTGCTGTCCGGGCAGTTCTCGGCAAGCCGTGTGCAGGGCAGCACCGAGGCCATCGAACGGCTGCAGCGGTCGTCGTCGCGCTACTTCCAGCGCCCCGACGCCTCCAGGCTGGACCCCTTGCGCACGTCGCTCAGCGGGTGGAGCGGCAGCGCCAGCTTCGGCCGCCAGGAGGGTACGCTCCGCATCGACAGCGCGATCTCGGCGGTCAGCCCGGGGTTCGAGGTGAACGACCTCGGGTACCTGACCAGGGCCGACCGCATCGGCGCCGAGGTCTCCCTCACGTGGGAGAAGTTCGACCCGGATCGCTTCAGCCGCTCACGCGAACTGGTGGTCAAGCGCGACTGGACCTGGAACTTCGACCGCCAGCGCCAGGGGGGCAGCTGGGAGGTGGAGGCCGATGTCACGTTCCTGAACTACTGGGACAGCGACGTGGGCATTCGGCGGACGGGGCGCGCGTTTGACGATCGGCTGACCCGTGGCGGACCCGTGGGCGTCCTGCCCGCGGGTTGGGATGTGTCGTGGGGGCTCGGCAGCGACTCGCGCAAACCCGTCTCCTTCGACGTCGGCGCGTCGCGGGAGTGGAACGACGCTGGAGGCTGGGAGAACCTGTTCGAGGCGTCGGTGAACATCAAGGCCGGCCCGCGCCTGACCCTGTCGGTCGGGCCGGAGTTCAGCCGCTCGCGCGACGTGGCGCAGTACCTCACTGCGAAGACCGACTCGCAGGCGTCGGCCACCTACGGCCGGCGGTACGTGTTCGGCGAACTGGACCAGACCGAAGTGGCCATGCAGACGCGCGTCAGCCTGCTGCTCACGCCGACCATGTCCCTACAGCTCTACGCCCAGCCGCTCGTGGGAGTCGGCCGCTACGCCGCGATCAAGGAACTGGCCCGACCGGGGACCTTCGACTTCCTGCGGTACGGCCGGGAGGCCGGCACCCTCGACTACGACGCCGAGGAAGGAGAGTACCGCATCGACCCCGACGGTCCCGGCCCCGCCCGCGGCTTCGGGATCGACAACCCGGACTTCAACGAAAAGTCGTTGCGGTTCCAGACCGTCTTCCGGTGGGAGTGGCGCCCGGGCTCGGCACTCTACGTAGTCTGGACCCAGGAGCGCGGCGACGAATCGTACCCGGGGCGGTTCCGCCTGGGCCGCGACGTCCGGCGCCTGTTCGGGGCAGAGCCGGACGACGTCTTCGCGGTCAAGGTGTCCTACTGGCTGGGGCGCTAGGAGCGTGTCCGAGTATTCAGGGACACGCTCCTAGTGATCGCGCTTCGCGCGGGATTCCCTGAGGTTTTCTGCGTGCCCGCCGACGAAGTCGCCAAGGAAAGGGCCAGGTGAGGCAACCCGCCTGGCCCTTATCTTCGTACAGGCCATCTACCATCTACCATCTACCATCTACCATCTACCATCTACCATCTACCATCTACCATCTACCATCTACCATCTACCATCTACCATCTACCATCTACCATCTACCGACCACCCTATCGGGTCCGCGACAGCCAGCGGTAGATCTTCGCGGGGATGCCGCCGAACTGGCGGTTGATGAAGCGCAGGAACGGCGGACGGGCGCCGGGGGCGAGGCCGAAGAACCGCGCTTTGCGACCCTCCGCTTCCATGTGGCGCTGAACGATGGGGCACGTCAGGCTGAGGAGGCAGTAGGGACTGAGCTTGCCCTTGGCGAGGTGCGCGCGAATCTCCTGGATGTCCGGCGCGTTCCACGCGGTGCGCCAGTCGGACATCGGCGCGATGGGCTTCCAACCGTAGCAGCACGGCAGGATGCCGCGGCGCAGGATGTAGTAGTTCTCCCACGGCTCGTGGCACAGGATCCGGCTTCCGCCCGCACGCTCATCGGCCATCGCGGCCCGCTCCCCGGACACCCTTCCTCGCCGGCTTCGACAAGCCGAACTCGAACTGGTTGACCATGTGCACGCCGCACCGCTCGGCGTACCCGGCGCACTGTCGCGCGACGTCGCGGAGTTCGTCCAGGCTGAGCAGCTCCTTCGCGTAGTCGAAGTGGTAGCCGCCCCGATCGCTGCGGATGTGGACGTTCTCCAGGTAGTTGAGCGGCCGCAGGACGAGCTGATCCGCTTCGACCATACGGCACAACTTCACGAACGCCTCGACTTCGTCCAGGTTCGCCCGCATCGGCATGAACACCATGTTCAGCTTCGGCAGGCTGTTCGACCGCCGCCGCGCCTCGCGCAGAAACGTGAGGCCCGTGACGATCTCGTGCCACCGGTCGTTGCGCAGCCGCGCGTAGATCTCCGGCGACGCGGCGTCGAGCGAGACGTAGAGCAGCACGGGCTTGCCGGCCAGCGCGGCCACGGTGGAAGGCGTGAAGGCCTGGCCGTTCGTGGACAGTTCGAGCACCTTGTGGCTCGCGGCGGTGAACGCCACCACCTCGGCGAAACGGGGATGCAGCAGCGGCTCGCCGAACGAGCAGTTCACAAGGGACCGGGCCGAAAAGAAGAACTCGGCGTAGTCCTCCAGCGTCCGGTCGTCCACGACCGCCTCAACGTCCCCCGCCTCGAGAACCTTCATCTCGTCCCACAGGCAGTACGCGCACGCCGGCTTGATGTTGCACTTGCCGAACAGGTCGATGCCGAGGCTGAGCGGGAACGACGACAGCGTGGTGGCCCCGGTTTCCTGCTCGCGCTGGTTCAGCACGAGGTTGTCGTAGAAGAACTTCATCCGCTCGTGCCGCTGCGCGTCGTCGTGGAACACCAACGGCCCGACGCGGACGCCCAGCTCGCGCGTCTCGCTCGCGGGCCGACACGACGCGGGCATCAGCTTGTGCAGCGTGAACGTGAGGTCGAGCATCGCGCCGGGCGTGTCGGGGAGGGGCACGCTCCAGTAGTTCCACTTGTGCGCCAGCGCGACGCTGTTCGCCTGCCCGGCCGCCGAGATTGTCAGCGTCTGCGACAGGTCGGCGTAATCGGAGAAGACCGGCACGACGACGAACCGGCGGTCGCCACGGACGGTCTCCGGCACCGTCACGCGCGCCTCCCGGCCCATCCACCGGAACGGGATGTGGTCCTGGAACTCCCAGGCGTACCAGCCCTCGCCATCCTCCGGCCGGTACGCATCCCGGGCGTTGAACTGGCGCGCGAGCGTCGCGTCCCGATCGACGCCGTCGGCCCGCACGTCGATCGCCCGGCGGGCGCCCGTCGGCGCGGGCAGCCCAGCCGCCTCGCAGAACATCTGCACCCGCCGATGCCGCCGCCGGTCGTCGTGCACCTCGAGCGGCCCCACGCGGACGCTCAGGTTGCGCGCATCGTCCGGATGGAAGGCCTGCGGCAACAGCTTGTCCGCGCGGAAGGTCAACTCGAGGGGCGCAACAGGAAGCTCCGTGGCAGGGCTGAAGCCCTGCCCTGCCGGGGTCGAGTTCTCCGCTTCGGCAGGGCAAGGTTGTGGACTTGCCCTCGGCGCTTCCGTCGGGCGACGCCCTGGACTTGCCGTCGGCGTTCCCGTAGGGCAAGGCTTCAGCCTTGCCGTCGGCAACTCGATGTCGTACACGTGCCACTGGTACAGCAGCGGCAGATCCACGAGCGGCTTGCCGTCGGCGAGAACCGTCAGCACCTGGGTGCCATCGGCGACATCACAGCACACGGGCAGGGCTGCGAACTTCCCCTTCGCGCGCAGCGCCGCCGGAAGCAGCACCGACGCCTCGGTCCCCATCCACCGGAACGGGAAGTACTCGTGGTATTCCCAGTCGTTCCACCCATCGCCATCGATGGGCGACTCGCCGTCACCGGCATCCACGATCTCGACGGCCCTGATCATGACGCCAAGTTCGCGCGGGTCGCCGGGCGGCGTGAACGTGCGGTCGACAGTGAGCGTGATGTCGAGATCCCCGGCGACGTCCAGCGGGAACAGGCAATGGGAGAATGGCCCGGACAGCGCGCGCGCCCCCAGCGGCCGGCCATTCACGGCCACCGACAGCACGGGACGCTCGCCCGCCCGCCCGTGGCCTGCCGTGATGCGCAGCCACGAGACGGCACCGGCGGGGCACGCGAGACGGCACGACGCCGTGCGGCCGATCCACCGGAAAGGATGCACGCCGTCGTGTTCCCCGGCGTACCACCCGTCCTGGAATGCTGGCTGGGATCCCGTGGGCATGTTGAGTGATCGATCGTACCCGTCGGCTCTCCGCGGTGTCAAACCGGCGCAATAACTCCTTGCGCCGGTCCTCCGCCGACAGGATAATCAGGCAACCATCCGGCCGGCGGATTACGTTCGGTCCAGTTCGACACCGGCCGGTCCCCTGGCCCGCACCCCAACAGGAAGGTCCTCATGCAACGCCGTACTGCCCGTCCGTCCCTGCTGCTCCTGGTCTGGCTCGCCATGTTCGTGTCACTGGCCGGCCAGGCGACGAAGACTCCACAGGCGACCGCGCCCGGAACGGGTTCCGGGCAGCAGGCTCCGGCGAAGGCCGGCACGCAGACGCCGAAGCCGGACCTGGCCAGGCAGCCCACGCTCTACGTGGTCGGATACGCCCACCTCGACACACAGTGGCGGTGGGACTACAAGCAGACCATCCAGGAGTACATCCCGAAGACCCTTCGCGAGAACTTCGCGCTCCTCGAGAAGTACCCGCACTACGTGTTCAACTTCAGCGGCTCCAACCGCTACCGGATGATGCAGGAGTACTACCCGGCCGACTACGAGAAGGTGAAGAAGCTGGTGGCCGCCGGTCGCTGGTTCCCGTCGGGTTCCTCCGTTGAAGAGAACGACGTCAACTCGCCGTCCGCCGAATCGGTCATCCGGCAGGTGCTGTACGGCACGCAGTACTTCAAGCGCGAATTCGGCAAGACCAGCGCCGAGTACATGCTGCCCGACTGCTTCGGCTTCCCCGCCTCGCTGCCCACGATCCTGGCGCACACCGGCCTCAAGGGGTTTTCGACGCAGAAACTGTCGGCCAGCTGGCAGCCGGCGCCGCACGTGGGCGGCCCGGACTCGCCCGAGCAGACGCCGCCAGGGATTCCCTTCAACGTCGGCATCTGGGAAGGCCTCGACGGCAGCACCATCGTTGCGGCGCTGAACCCCGGCAGCTACGGCGGCTCGGTCACCTACGACCTGAGCAAGCCGCCGCCTCCCCCACCGCCGCCGGACCCTGCCAATCCCCAGGCGCGGCCGCGGCCGGCCGGCCCCGACTGGCCGAAGCGCATCGACATCAACGGGAGGCTGACCGGCGCGTACGCGGACTACATGTACTACGGCACCGGGGACACCGGCGGCTCGCCGAGCGAAAGCTCCGTCAGGTTCATGGAAGCGATCGTCACGAAGAGCAAGACACCGATCCCGCCGCTGCCGCCGCAGGGTGCCGGGCGCGGTGGCGCCACCCAGCCACCGGCGCCGTGGCCCCCTGCCCCGGTGCTGGTCGGCGACGGCCCCGTGAGGGTGCTGTCGGCGACCGCCGAGCAACTGTTCAACGACCTCACGCCGGCGATGCGCGCGAAGATGCCGCGCTACAAGGGCGACCTTGAGCTGATCAACCACTCGGCCGGCTCGATCACCTCGCAGACCTACGTGAAGCGGTGGAACCGCCAGAGCGAAGTGCTGGCCGACGATGCCGAGCGCGCCTCTGTCGTGGCCGACTGGCTGGGCGGCCGCCCGTACCCGATGAAGCGGCTGAACGACGCCTGGACGCTCGTCATGGGCGAGCAGTTTCACGACATCATTCCGGGCACGAGCCTGCCCAAGGCGTACGAGTACACGTGGAACGACCAGATCCTGGCGCTGAACCAGTTTGCGGGCGTGCTGACGAGCGCGACCGAAACTGTGGCGGCGGCGATGAACACCCAGGCCAAGGGCGCCGCCATCGTCGTTTACAACCCGCTGAACATCGCGCGCGAGGATCTCGTGGAGGCGATTGTCGTCTTCCCGGGCGCCACGCCGCGCGCCGTGCGCGTCGTCGGGCCGGACGGCCAGGAGATGCCCGCGCAGCTGACCGCGGCGAACAAGGTGCTGTTCGCCGCGAAGATGCCGTCGGTGGGCTATGCCACCTTCGACGTGCAGCCGGCCGACGCCCCCGCGGCCTCCGCGCTCAGCGTGAGCGACGCGTCGCTCGAGAACGCGCGTTACCGAGTGAAGCTGGATCAGAACGGCGACATCGCAAGCCTGTTCGACAAGAGTCTGAACAGGGAACTGCTGGCCTCGCCGGCGCGGCTCGAGATCAAGACCGACAACCCGGCGCAGTGGCCGGCGTGGAACATGGACTACGAGGACCAGATGCGTGCGCCGCGGGCGTACGTGGGCGGCCCGGCCAGGGTGCGCATCGTCGAGAACGGGCCGGTGCGCGTGGCCCTCGAGGTGACCCGGCAGGCCGAAGGCTCGACCTTCGTGCAGACCATCCGGCTGGCGGCGGGCGACGCCGGCAACCGCGTCGAGGTCGCAAGCGTGGTGGACTGGAACACGAAGGAAGCGCACGTCAAGGCCGTGTTCCCGCTGACGGCGTCGAACCCGGTGGCCACCTACAACTGGGACATCGGCACGATCGAGCGGACCACCAACGTCGAACGCCAGTTCGAGGTGGCGTCGCACCAGTTTGTGGACCTGACCGACAAGAGCGGCGCGTTCGGCGTCACGGTGCTGACCGACTGCAAGAACGCGTCGGACAAGCCGAACGAGAACACGCTGCGGCTGACGCTGGTCCGCACGCCAGGTGTGCGAGGCGGGTACCCGGATCAGGCGACGATGGACCTCGGCCACCACGAGTTCGTGTACGGCCTGGCGTCGCACGCATCCGACTTCCGGCAGGGACAGACCGACTGGCAGGGCTTCAGGCTCAATCAGCCGCTCGTCGCGTTCCAGAGCCCGAAACACGATGGGAAGCTCGGCCGTGTCTTCTCGCTGCTCAAGGTCAACAACCCCCGCGTCCGTGTCCTCGCGCTCAAGAAGGCCGAGCAGGGCAACGAGATTATCGTCCGGGTCGTTGAACTCGACGGCAGGAAGGCGGACGACGTCCGCCTGACGTTCGCGCAGCCGTTGGCGGCCGCGCGAGAGGTCAATGGCGTGGAGTCGCCGGTCGGGCCGGCCACGCTGGCGAAGGGCGACCTGGTGACGAAGCTGGGCCCGTTCCAGGTGCGCACCTTCGCGGTGACGCTGGGGCCGGCGCCCACCAGGGTCGCCCCGGTGGTGTCGCGGCCCATCGCGCTGCCCTACAACCAGGCGGTGGCCAGCATGGACCGCTCGGTGGGCGGCGGTCGCTTCGACTCGATCGGCCGGAGCCTGCCGGCCGAGATGCTGCCCGCGGCGATCACATACGGCACGGTCAGGTTCGTGCTCGCGCCGGCGACGAAAATGAACGCGGTCATTCCGCGCGCGCAGACGATCACGCTGCCCGCGGGCCCGGTGGACAGGCTGTACGTGCTGGCCGCGGCCGACGGTGACCAGCGCGCGACCTTCAAGCTGGACGACAAGCCGTTCGACCTGACGATTCAAAGCTGGACCGGGTACATCGGCCAGTGGGACAACCGGGTGTGGAAACCGCGCGAAGAGCCGATGCCGCCGCGCGGGGGCACGCCCGCGCCGCCGCCCGGCACGCCGGTGCGGATGCGCACCGTGCAGGAGATGACGGCGCTGACGCCGGGCTTCGTGAAGCGCGCCAGCGTGGCGTGGTTCGCGTCGCACCGGCACGGCACCGACGGGTCGAACGAGGCGTACGACTACGCGTACCTGTTCGTCTACACCATCGACGTGCCGGCCGGCACGAAGACGGTGACGCTGCCCATCAACGAGCGCGTCCGCATCCTGGCGATCAGCGCGGTGAACGAGGGCGCGCAGGCGCGGCCCGCGCAGCCGCTCTACGACACGCTGGAACGGCGGTAGGAACGTGTCCGCGTGATCGAGAACACGTTCCTGGTAACGCCGACTTCGTCGGCGTGAACGCCGAACACGTTGGGAAATCCCGCGCGAAGCGCGGGGCAACGACATCTTCCATGGCCACCGTCAACTTGGCGGTGAGCCCCGAAGCGGCCCTAAGACGGATTGAAGGGCGGTCCTGGAAACTTGACTCATTTGCACCGACTTCGGCCCTTCAAGACGTCTAGCGGGAACCATCGATGAAACAGATCCTCCGGCAGCACAAGCAGTACCTGTTGACGGGCGTCTCCTACGTCATCCCGATGATCGCGTGCGGCGGCATCCTGATCGCCACGTCGATCGCGCTGCTGACGTTCCTTTACCCCAACGCGATGACGCCCACCGGCGGCCCGGACTTCTCGCAGGCGCCGTCGCTTAAGGTGATCCTCGACATCGGCGTGGCCGCCTTCACCATGGCGATGCCGGTGCTGGCGGGCTTCATCGCCTACGGCATGGCGGGCCGGCCGGGGCTCGTGCCCGGGCTGATTGGCGGCTATCTCGCCAGCACCACCAACGCGGGCTTCCTCGGCGCCCTGCTCGCC
>Ga0315273_10014796_pt1 | contig 10066 bp, 15 predicted proteins | sample YL17G02_0_MG_FD_205753 | JGI IMG/M metagenome (GOLD analysis project Ga0315273, IMG submission 205753) | Sediment microbial communities from Yellowstone Lake, YNP, Wyoming, USA - YL17G02_0 | ecosystem: Environmental > Aquatic > Freshwater > Lake > Sediment | place: USA: Wyoming | collected... | reverse complement strand
TCATTTTATGATGCTTGCGGCTAAAGATGAAAAATGATAAAGAATCATTACAAACTGGTGAAATGCGAAAAAAAGTATGACGCTGTGTGATCGGTGAGGAGGTCGAATGAAAGCCATAAAAAAGAAAGTATCCGACCTGACGGTTGATGAACTTAAGTCAGTCATTCATGAGGTTATAGCTGAAGATATGGAGATTTGGCGAGAAACCCTGGAAATCATGGCCGACCGGAAACTGATGAGGCAGATTAAAGAAGCGGATGCAGGCTGGAAATCCGGCAATAAGAAGTCTTACACATCATGGGATGATCTGAAAAGTGCATAGGATCATCCTCCACAAAAACGCCGTCAAGTTCTACAATAACGCCGATGCCGTCCTCAAAGACCGCATCTCTGCGGCCTTTGACATCATCTCAAAAGATCCCCGATATCATAATCACATTAAGAAACTGAAAGGCGAACTGAAAAACATGTATCGGTTCCGCCTCGGTAGTCTGCGAATTATCTATGAAGTTGAAGAAGACATTCAAGCGGTGCGGATTAAGACAATTGAAACTCGTGGGTCCGCTTATTAAAGCGATCTCAGGAAGATGAACAAATCGCAAATGTAGTCCTTCTCTCAGGTAGGCAAAAAGATTTCTCGTTGTCCCTTCGCGATGCTCAGGGCTTCGGCTCACCGAAATGACAAAAAAAGAAAAGTCTGCCATTTCTATTTCCCCCTTTCGCAAAGGGGGATACAGGGTCAACCGCCTGACACAATCAGCTTGACATCAGGGCGCATTCTCATTACATTGCATCGACTTCGTAGACAAAAAAACCGGAAGTAATTCATGTTCAACGATATCAAAAAATATATTATAGCAACCCGTCCCTGGTCATTCACGATGTCCCTCATTTCCGTTTCCGTGGGGACGCTACTGGCCGCCGAAGAGGGGTCCGTTTCCTGGTTATGGTTTGTCGTGACCGCAATCGGCATCACCCTTTTCCACGCCGCGGCCAATTTGATAAACGATTATTTCGACACCCTCTATGAGATCGACCAGCAGGATTCGCCCACGGCGAAATATCGGCCACAGCCCATCATCTCGGGCATGCTCACGCCCCGCCAGACCATAGTTGAAGCCTCTGTCTTTTTGGTCTTAACAATCGCTATCGGCCTGACAGCGGCTGTGATCCGTTCCTGGCATATCCTGTGGATAGGGCTTATCGGCCTTTTCACGAGCATCTACTATACGGCCGGTCCGGTGAAGTTCAAGTACCGCGCCCTCGGCGAGGTTGCCGTCTTTACGATGTGGGGTCCTCTCATGATCGAAGGCGCCTACGCCGTGCAGCGCCAGGCTCTTTCCATGAAGGCCTTGTATGTGTCGGTTCCCTTCGGAGTCCTCGTCGCTCTCGTTCTCTTCGCCAACAACATGAGAGACATTGCCTACGATTCGCGCCATAACGTCAAGACCGTGAGCATCATGCTGGGAAGCCGCAACAGCTACATCCTCTTTGCGGGCCTCATCGCGCTTGCCTACGCGTATGTCCTCGGCATGATCCTTACAGGAATCATGAGTCTCTGGGGACTGCTCATCTTCCTCTCTGTTCCCAATGCGGTCAGTCTCTTGAGGACCTTCAAGAAGAAGATCCCCGATATGGCCGACGCCTTGACTGCCCAGTTTGATACAGTTTTCGGCGTTCTCCTTATGATGGCTATTTTCTGTGAAGCCCGGATTATCTTGTAATTGCCGCCCTTCCCAATCACTAAATTTTTTTCTCACAGTTATGATTACATAAAAAAAGCCACCCCACTGGAATGTGAGGCGGCTCGGAGATGGTGTCTGTAGATGCAGATCTGCTTCTACGCGCCATAGGAGGGGGGCTGCATGCTATAGCAGGTCCTTCCACATTTCTTTTCGCCCCCTTTGACAAAGGGGGCCACAGGGGATTTTCAGATAGTGGAATAAATCCCCCCGACCCCCTTTTGTAAAGGGGGTGAGGAAAGAAAAGGCTGTCATTCCCGACGCGCCAAGCCTGCCCCGTACTTGATACGGGGGGAATCCAAAATTACTGTCATTGCGAGCGAACGCAGCGAGCGCGGCAATCTCCGAGACTGCCACGTCGGGCCACAGCCCTCCTCGCAGTGACAAGAAGGAGAATTACGACATAGCCTCCAAGTCCGGCATGGCATTCATCATTGAAGAGACCGGTGGTATGGCCACGGACGGTAAACAGGATCTGATGTCCATCAAGGTGGAGGAACTTAATCAGCGTTGTCCGATCTAAATCGGGAGCCGTTTTGAAGTGGAAAAGGCGAGAGAGTTCCAGGCGTAAAGGATGATTTCAGACATCCTTTCTCTTCAACCAGGCATCCTGATATAACCTGCCGATACAGGCAAATATGGCCAGGAAGAACAGCCCGAACATAAAGTTGGGAGAAGTACCCAGAAGCGCATCCAGTTTGTAACCCGCATAGAGGAAGAGGAAAGAGGCAATCACAATCACAAACCCCCACGAGCTCAGCATGAAAATCGCTTTGTACATTTTGCGGTCTTGGTGTGTCGAGTGAGTCGCTAACATGGCCTTATCCTCCTTTCCCTTCAGGGTTGATCACCATACCGGCATGAAAACCGGTATGATGGTTTTCTTAGCTTACGAGGGTCTTAATGGCATTGAAAACCGGCGCCGTGAACAGGGCAACGAGAATTGTGTACATCGCGAATACGCCCATCAGCTCACCGGCATAAAACCTCTGATACTTTTGCTTCAGAGAGATGATCGTCATCCCGCCGACAATCAAACATCCAAGTTGAAAATAGGGGAATTCGCTTACGCCTGATATTGCATACTCAGCGAAGCCGAAGGTAGCCGTCCCTAACACCACAAATATTGCCAGGCCTAATGTTTTAAGTGTCGTTTTCATGATATGTTTTCTCCTTTGCAGTTAATTTGTTTTGATTTGTATTATCGCATTATCCATGCCAACTTTGCGAGATTAGGGGATAACATTTATAACATCTTGATTATACCAAGCTATTATGAATTGAAATGATTTTGGGACAGTGCTTCATGCCCCTGAAAAGTGCGGATTATTTAAAGAAGCGTTAAATGACATTTAATAAAATGAGAAATTGGATGGTGAAAATTCGTTAGCTGTGATCAGACCTGATTATCAGCGCCACATATATTGCGGCCAATATTGCCTTGACATACAAAACCGAAAGCTCTTATACTCCCCCCCGCAATATGTCATCAAGAAATACTAATACAATTTAAAGAATGGAGGCATAAACATGGCAGAAGAAAAAGGATTGAATAAACCGGTAAAATTGAAAGCGGACTTGGCGGCATTACTGGGTGCTAACTCACTTCCTCGTACGGAGATCACCAAAAAGTTGTGGGATTACATCAAGGCAAACAAACTGCAAACCAAAACAGTCAATGGTAAAGCAGAAAATGCCGGCAAGAATATTGTGGCTGATGCTAAATTAATCAAAATATTTAACAACACCAAAATTACCAGCAAGACTGGCAAATTAACTGATTTTACAAATCTAAAAGAAGGGCAGACTATCGATATGATGCAAATGGCATCTGTTGTTAGCGCCAATATCGAATAGACTAAACATATATAATTGTTTTTTCATTCTGTATGAAAAATCTGAGGGTAAAAAAATGGGTGGCGAATCTTTGCATATTGTTCCTGCTCACCCTTTCCATATGTCTTGTATCCTGTCTGGACTGGATCATGGAAAAACCCTCCTTCGTCGTCCGTGAAATCATCCTCAGCCCCAGCTCCTTCACGGACGTGAACCTTCTCCTCGGTCTCGACGTTCAAAATCCGAACCGTTTTGACCTTACGCTCAAGTCTTTCGAATACGTTCTTTTCCTTGACAACAAGGAAATCGGAACCGGCCGCCTGGAAAAGGAGATTCTCGTCCCTTCGTCATCAACAACGCAGATGCAGGTATCTGTCGCTGCAAAGTTTAAAGATCTGGGCGGCAGCGTGAAGACAATTATCACCGGTCATGACCTGCCTTACAAGATAGAAGGAAAGGCCTCTATTAAAACGACCTTTGGCAGCCGCGACTTCCCTTTCTCTAAAGACGGGCGCATTAATCAGAAAAATTTATAATAACCTCCACGATAAAAATAATCGTAATCTTCATCATGCTTGCCCCCTGCAGACTCCTTGCTGTCCTTTCTTCCCGCCCCCTTTGACAAAGGGGGCCACAGGGGATTTTCAGATAGTGGAATAAATCCCCCCGACCACCTTTCATAAAGGGGGTGAGGAAAGGAAAGTCTGTCATTCCCGACTCGATCGGGAATCCAGAATTACTGTTCCTTGTTCCTGCCCCTTTAACAAAGGGAGACTGTGTCATAATTCTCTTTTATGTCATTTCGACCCCCCCCATTGTCATTCCCGCCCCCTCATCTGTCATTGCGAGGGCGCAGCCCGTGGCAATCTTGATTCTTTGCCCCCTGACCCCTATCCCCTGACCTCTGTACCCTGTTCTTTCCCTGTCCTTCCCGCCCCTCCCCATTTGTCATTCCCGACTTCGTAAGCCTGCCCCGTACTTGATACGGGGGGAATCCAGTAACTCCTGTCATTCCAGCTCGCGATCAGGCCCCTTCGGGGGCCAGCAAGCGCAAAGCCGCCGGCTTTGCTGGAAGATATTTACTGTTGTCAATTTATTTGACAGAAACATTTCTTATTCATATACTACTAACCGGATGGCCTTTTCATATATTCACTCGTTATCCAGGAGTTTGAGATTTTGACGGAAATCAGGAAAATTGTATTTCGCACTCATGCAATTCAACGGATGTTTCAACGTCGCATCGATGAAAAGGATGTTCGTTCTGTTTTGGAAACAGGAGAAACTATAGAAAGATACCCTGACGATACACCGTATCCCAGCCGTCTGATTCTCGGATGGCTGGCAAAACGACCGCTGCATGTTGTTGCAGCGGATAACACGGCCGATAACGAAACAATTGTTATTACTGTATACGAACCTGAACAAGACATATGGAGTCCGGATTTTAAAAGGAGAACCCCATGAAATGTGTCATTTGTAAACACGCTGAAACAAAACCCGGTACGACAACCGTAACCTTGGAACGGGATGGCTTTACCTATGTCGTTAAACAGGTGCCTGCACAAGTGTGCCCGAATTGCGGCGAAGATTACGTCGATGAAAAAGTTACAGGAGAGCTGCTTAAATCTGCAGAACAGATGGCAAGGTCAGGTGCACAAGTAGATATCCGCCAATATGTTGCCGCATAATTTATAAACTAATTAATCCGAGGGCACCATACCAGTTTTTTCTTGGCAGGGAATTTTGACGCCTCCCCATTTGTCATTCCTCGACTCTCACCTTGTCATTCTCGCGAAAGCGGGAATCTATAGTTACTGTCCTTTCTTCCGCCCCCTTTAGCAAAGGGGGCCACAGGGGATTTTCAGTTGAGGGAATGTTTCTACGTTGTCATTGATATGACAATAATTTATGAAACTCGAAACTAGTGTTGTGTCCCCTGAATTCCCCCTGAATTCCCCAGCAGCTTATTGAACAAACTTGACTAAAATATTTAGCTTGACAAATAAAACAAGTAGGCATATTTAAACAAGCAAAGGGATTATTCGGTAAACTTAAAGTTAACTCATTTAACGTTTTAATTCACTGATAAACAAGATAGACTAAGTAAGCAGGTATGAAACAGTATTACGAAAATCAATTAAGGAATGTATTACCAGCCATCTTTTCCAAGTATCTAAACATGCAACAGGATGAAGTCCGCCTTCAAAAATCTCCTAAAGAAAAATCAATAGATGCCTTAATTAAGGCCGGTAAATACACTTTTGCTGTGGAATTCAAGAGTTCAAGTGCAAAGGCTCCACTTTTCTTGGCTAAGCTGAACCTTCCGGAAAAGATGGAATCTCTTGATGATAACGTAATTCCATTGGTGGTTGTGCCCTATATGGGGGAAACAGGCCAACGCTATTTAGAAGATTCAAATATTTCATGGATTGACCTTTCCGGAAATGCTTATATAAATGCGCCGGGACTATTAATTCGCGTTATGGGTAAGCCAAACATCTTCAAAGAAGCTGGTCGACCGGCGAATGTATTTGCGCCACGGAGTGCGCGGATCGCAAGAGAGTTTCTGATAAACCCGAAGCAGCATTTTACCCAGCGGGAATTGGCTCAAAAAACCGGCCTTGATGAAGGTTTTACAAGCCGCATTGTCCGCAGGCTCGAAAAGGATGAATTGATTGCAAGAACCAACAATGGAATGGTCTATGCGCGTGATCCTGATCGTATGTTGGAAGCATGGCATGAGGTTTATGATTTTAAACAGCACCACATCCTTAAAGGACACATTGCGGCACGAACAGGCGAGCTGTTGTTACGCAACATAGCAGGTATTCTTACTCAACGCGGTGTGGATTATGCCGCTACAGGCCTTGGCGCTTCCTGGCTTTATGACCGCTTTGCAGCCTTTCGTACAGTAACTTTATACTTTCAAGACCAGATGAGTAAAGATGTGCTATCAGACCTCGCTTTTAGGGAGGACGAGCGAGGCTCTAATACCTGGTTTGTAATACCAAAGGACGAAGGAGTTTTTCAGGGGTCTGAATTACGTGATGGTATTCGCTGTGTCCACCCCGTGCAAATTTACCTGGATTTGAAGGGACATCCGGAAAGATCAGTCGAAGCGGCGAAAAGTCTGCGTGAGAAATACCTGAAATGGAGGCGAAATGATTAACAAACCCAAAACAGCCTCCGAATATTCCCCAGAATATGTCGAACTCGTCAAAAAAACCTGTCTCTATTTAGCAACGGTTCTTGGTGATTTTCAGAATGACCTTGTTATTGTAGGCGGTCTCGTGCCGACCCTCCTTATCCCCGAAGGGACATTGCCCAATGAGGAACCTCCTCATGTGGGAACAACGGATCTTGATATCGGTCTTCACATCGCTCTCCTGGATGGTCAGCGATACGAGGGATTAACGGAAAGGTTTCGCAGGGCTGGCTTTGAAAATGATGTGAACGAGGAGGACCACGAAACACGCCAGCGTTGGATCAATAAAAAATACGGACCAGCAATAAAGGTTGATTTTCTGATTCAGTTGATCAATGAAAGCGATGAAGGGGGTAAACTCCGGCATATTGAAAGAGATTTTGCCGCCGTCATAACGCCCGGCCTTCACCTTGCTTTTCGTGACCGTGAAAAAATCGCTTTAACAGGTTTTACAATCGCGGGGGAAAAGGCGAGCCGCGACATATGGGTATGCGGCCCGGGAGCTTTCCTAGTATTGAAGGCGTTGGCGTTTAAATACAGAGGTGATAATAAAGACGCTTACGATATCTACTTCGTAATAAAGAATTTCGGTAAGGGAATTGAAGATGTTTATCGCCGCCTGTTTCCACTACTTGGAGATGACGCTACGGACCGTGCCCTTGAGATTCTGCAAAATGATTTCACCGATCCCGAATCAACTGGCCCCAAACGTGCCGCTGAGTTTTTATATGGTTCCACAGACCTCGAATTTCAGGCAGACTTAGCCGGTTTCATTCGTCAACTGCTTTCCATTTGCGAGAATTCATAGCCTAGGCGAGCAAGATAAGTAGCAAGGTGTATCTGATATTTGTGCAGTGCATTTAGCATGAGCAGCCAGGTTTGCGCCGGTGAATATATTTAAGATACTGATAATCTTAAAAATTAGTGTTGTGTCCCCTGAATTCCGGAGAAGAACAGGACGAAACGATTAGCAAGAATTGAGGACTTGACCAGAAGGCGGAATAGATGATAATAAAAAACATAGGAGTAAATACTATGCATAATGAATTCACAGCTATAGTGGAACGAGACGGGGACTGGTTCATTGCATACTGCCCAGAAATTCCCGGTGCGAACGGACAAGGCAAAGCAAAGGATGAATGCCTGAAAAACCTGTCTGAAGCTATTAATTTGATCCTGGAAGATAGAAGGGAAGATGCATTGCGGGGCATTCCTGAAGATGCCACAAGAGAAATGGTTTCTGTGGGATGAAAAGGAATGAACTGCTGAAACACCTCCGGCGGTAAAGCTGTTCTCTGAAACGCGAGGGTAGTGCACACTCCCTCTGGATCAATCCAAATACCGGAAAGATCGATGCTGTTCCCCGTCACACTGAAATATCGAATAGACTCGCAATCAAAATATGTCGCGCTCTATCAATTCCGGATCCAAAATAACAACCTCACAAACAGTGACATAAAGTAGTGCAGACCTTCAGGTCTGCTCCCAGTGCGTCATTCCCGAGCCTCCCTTGTCATTCTCGCGAAAGCGGGAATCTACAGTTACTGTCCTTTCTTCCGCCCCCTTTATCAAAGGGGGCCACAGGGGATTTTTCTGGAAGACGTAGTGCAGACCTTCAGGTCTGCTCCCAGTACGTCATTCCCGACGCGATCGGGAATCCAGCCCCACTGTCATTGCGAGGGCGCAGCCCGCGGCAATCTTCTCCCCTTGAAATATAGTGCGTACCTTTAGGTGCGCTATATTAGCAGGCCCTATAGTCCCGCACTGCGTTGTCATTGCGAGCGCACGTAGTAAGCGCGGCAATCCGACGAAGTCGTCGCGAGGGCATGGCCCGTGGCGATCTCAAGTGACAAAAGGAAATTAATCAGGGGACACCATACCAGTTTTTTCTTGGCAGGGAATTTTGACGCCTCAGAAGAATGGCAGACCCCAAAAAGGTTGATAAAAAACTAGTGTTGTGTCCCCTAATTCCGCTGAATTCCACCTGAATTCCAAAATATAATTTCTTATTGACAATATTATATTTAAGGTGCAATATATGTCCCAATAGGACATAATATGCACCAAAGATATAACAATCAACTTAAAACACTGGGTTCGCGGGCTGTCCATCTGATCACAACGCTCTATGAAGAAAACAAACCCGTTTTTCGGTTGGAAGACGTTCGGAGAATCCTAAATATCGAGGAGCTACCCGCCGGCAATTTCGTAAGAAAGTTGGTTAACAGGGGGATAGTTACGCGCTTGAAGCCGGGGCTGTTTATCCTGGTTCCCTTTGAACTTGGAAAAGAAACGGAGTATATGGGGAACCCGCTCATAGTAGCCCGCGAGCTGACAAAGGGGAAGGATTACTATCTATCCCACGGTACGGCGATGGAAATCAACGGGATGTCCACCCAACCCCAGTTGGTCGTCCATGTAACAACTTTGGAGAAACGCCGCCATATAAACATTATGGGGACCGAATTCCGGTTCATCGCGTCCAGAAGGGAATTATTTTTCGGTTTAAATGACCACTGGGTCACCAAACAGGAAAAGGTCAAGGTCAGCGATCTTGAGCGGACCGTCGTCGACGGTCTCAGGATGCCTGAATACTGCGGCGGCATCACCGAACTGGCCAAGGGGATATGGATGCGCAAGGAAGCCATAGACGGTGGCAGGCTGATAGAGTACGCACTACGGATAAACAGCGGCGCTGTCATCCGCAGACTGGGCTATATCATGGAGTTATATCAGATTGGTTCTCTTGAAATGATGGACAAGCTCCGGAACCGCTTGACGGAAACCTACGTTAAGCTCGATCCCCTTTTGCCGTCTGACGGGAAATTCCTGAGGAAATGGAGACTGCGGCTGAACGTATCCGCTGATGAACTTCTTACAGTAGTGAGAACGTAATGATCCCGCAACGAAACCTGTCACTGCTATCAAACCGTCTTGCCCGCGGGAGGATTATTAAAGCTACCTTGATATATTCAGTCAGGATAATTTATGATCATTCTCAAAGAAGGGCTGCATTTGTCACCTAAGAGCAACCGTCGGCTCTATTGGGGGACTCCCATAGTTTGACAATTCCGTGAGCATAAAGTTAACACGCGCTTCTTTCCCTGTCATTCCCGCCTCTCCCTTGTCATTCCCGCGAAAGCGGGAATCAGAATTACTGTCCTTTCTTCCGCCCCCTCCCTTGTCATTTCGAAGGAGCGCAGTGACTGAGAAATCCTCGTATTTCTCTTTTGTCGAACGTATTGTCATTGCGAGCGCACGTAGTAAGCGCGGCAATCCG
>Ga0315273_10014795_pt1 | contig 10066 bp, 7 predicted proteins | sample YL17G02_0_MG_FD_205753 | JGI IMG/M metagenome (GOLD analysis project Ga0315273, IMG submission 205753) | Sediment microbial communities from Yellowstone Lake, YNP, Wyoming, USA - YL17G02_0 | ecosystem: Environmental > Aquatic > Freshwater > Lake > Sediment | place: USA: Wyoming | collected... | reverse complement strand
CGACCGAGCTGGCTCAGAACTTCCTGCACTACGGGATCTACATCCTGCACGGCGACAAGGACGACAACGTGCCGGTGGCTCAGGCGCGCTTCATGCGGGAGCTGCTGGCGAAGTTCCATCCCGACTTCAGCTATTACGAACGCCCGGGTGCGGGGCACTGGTGGGGCGACGAGTGCGTGGACTGGCCGCCGCTGTTCGACTTTCTGAAGCGACACACGCGTCCGACCGACGCCGAGACCAACCATGTCGAGTTCATGACGGCGAACCCGGGGACCGCGTCGCGTTCGCGGTGGGTGACGATCGAGGCGCAGATCCATCCGCTCGAATACAGCCGCGTGGTCATCGATCGCGATCCAAAGACGGGCGCGTTCAAGGGCACGACCCAGAATGTGAGCCGCCTGGCGCTCGACATCCCGGCGACGGCCACCGCGTTCGTGGTCGAGTTGGATGGCTCGCGAATCCAACTCGACGAGAAAGCCCGAATCGCCGCCGCTCGGTCAGGGACAGCCGCTTCCGTCTCTCTGCAGCGAGACGCGGCCGCTGGGACCTGGGGTCTGGCCCCAGCTCCTGACCCGGCCCAGAAGAACCCGCAGCGCTCCGGCGGATTCAAGGACGCGTTCCGTCATCGCGTCGTGCTCGTCTACGGCACACGCGGCGCCGCTGAGGAGCGCGCGCGGGCGTTCAACAAGGCGCGGTTCGATGCCGAGATGTTCTGGTACCGCGGCAACGGCAGCGTGGATGTGATCGCCGACACGGCGTTCGATCCGGCAAAGGCGCGCGATCGCAATATCGTCTTGTACGGCAATGCCGACACCAACGTGATGTGGGTGAGGCTGCTCGAGAAGAGTCCCATCGACGTGCGTGCCGGCCGCATCCGCATCGGCGATCAGGACATGACTGGTGCCGATCTGGCGGCGTACTTCATCCGGCCTCGCGCCGACAGCTCTACAGCGTCAGTAGGCGTGGTGGCGTGGACCGGTCCGGCGGGCTGGGCGGCCGCAGGGCCCGGGCAGTACTTCGTCTCGGGCGCCGGGTTCCCCGACGCGATGATCGTGTCGGCAGAGATCTTCCGCCTCGGCACCGGGGGCATCCGCGCCCTTGGCTGGTTTGGCAACGACTGGCGCCTTGAAACCGGCGAGTTTGCCTGGGGCGCGGGCCCAGGCGCGAGCGCCGGCAAGTAGTGCCCGATGGCCGCCTGCTTCGTTGATCCACTGGTGGACGCGGGGGAGGTTCGCGGGAGGTTGGCGTGGCAGACGCGGTGGATTCGACGTGCGGCAGTCCGCGGCTTCGATCGCCCGGCGCCGATCTGAATCGGCCTGGCCACGCCCTCTACAGCGATGCGGCGCTACACCAGGCCGTTGAGCAGCGTCAGCGCGGGGGCAACGCGGATGCCGTCGGGGCTGACGAAGTCCTTCGTGCCGGTCGCTGACACCTGCCACGCTTCGGCGGCGGGGAAGCGGACCTTCAGGTAGCGGAGGCTGCGATCGACCTCCGCGTCACTCCACTTGCACTCGACCATCAGCACGGGCGCGCGCCGTTCGACGACGACAAAATCCACTTCGCGGCCGTCGGTGTCGCGGAAGTAGCGCAATTCGACGTCACGCCCGAGGGTGTCCTGCTGGAAGTGCACCCACTTCAACAGATGGCTCGCCACCAGGTTCTCGAAGCGGGCCGCGTCGGCGGGGACGATCGACCAGTCAACGTGGTAGTGCTTCTGTTCCTTCTTGACGGCCCGGATCTTCGGCGCCCCGAATGGCGGCAGGCGGAAGATCGCGTACAGTCTTTCGAGTGCCGAGAGCCACGCGGCGACGGCCCTGTGGCTCACCTGCAAGTCCTCGCGCAGGCTGTTGATCGAGAGCGGCGAGCCGACCAGATCGGGCAAGCGCAGCATCAGCAGTTCGAGATGGCCGAGATCGACGATGCGCTCGAGCGACGTGACGTCCTCGCGGATCAGCCGCGTCCGGTGCTCACGCGACCAGCGGCGCGCCTCCACCTCGCTCCCGCCGAGGTACGGCTCGGGAAAACCCCCGAGGGTGAGCAGGTCGTGCAAGTCCCCCGGTGTTCGGAGTTTCAATTCGCGCGCCGAGAACGGGTGCAGCCTGAGCAGGTGGTAGCGGCCCTGCAGGGAGTCTCCCCCGAACCGGTAGAGGTCGAGCTGCCCGCTGCCGGTGACCAGGACGCGCTGTCCCGATCGGCGCCCGTCGTAGATCCCTTTCAGGTAGTTGCGCCATCGACGGTACTTGTGGAGTTCGTCGAATACCCACAGCGTTGATGGCGGTAACTGGCCGCGCAGGATGCGCTCCCGGTGCTCGGCGACGTCCCAGTTGAGATAGCCGGCCTTGGCCCCCGGGACGCCGAGTGCCAGTGTGGTCTTGCCGACCTGGCGGGGGCCGGCCACGAACACCATCTTGCGGGCGAGGTCGTGTTTCAGCTGCGAAGCAAGATACCTGGGGCGAGCGGCCATAAGTCAGTGTAACAGTGATTTGTGCTACCAGGCAATAATACTCACGTGTGTTGTTGCGTGGTAGCAAATATTATAACAATCGGCTCACGGCCAGATTCCGCCCCCAGACCGGTCGCGTTGGCCGGATCCAGGAGAACGCGAACCGCGCCGCTCGCCAAGACGCCGGCGGACTCCAAGGCCAGCGTCGATCGAGCCCACCGAGCACGATCAGGACGACCGGCCCGACCACGCCGACGATCGCCACGAACGGTTTGTCCCACCGCTTGGCGTCTGCTGGCGGATGCCGGCGTTCCTCGATGAGGTCCGGGTGGATTCTCACGATGATCGTGCCGTAGACCGCCAGCACGATGGTGATGATGGCCAGATACCACCACGCCGCGGGCCACGCCAGTGTCCCGGCCGCCAGGAACAGCACGGCGCCAAAGACTCCGGTCGAGAAGACGAGGCGGAGCGCTCGGGCCACGGGGCTGGTTGAAGCAGGCATGTGTAACGTCCCGGGGGCGTTGCGCAGGCGGCGCCACGCCGCGGGAAGTCTATCCCAACGCCGAGGAGTCGTCGTTGTCGCATCGCTGGCCGCGCCGCATTCGCCCGACTGACACCTGTGGATCCTGCCGGAGCGTGGGCACGTCAGCCGCCGCGCCCGGGAAGATCAGTACCGCCAGGAGTACTGGAGCTTGACGAGCAGCTGATTCGAGTCGAGCCGCCAGCGATCGGTGATGTCGTTCAGGTTGTGGTTGTAGATGACGAACAAGTCGCCCGACGTGTGAAACGTCCAGCGCAGCCGCGTGTTGGTGCCGATCTTACGGCTCTCGGTGTCGTACTGCACGAAGCTGCTGACCTGCAGGTCGGGCGAGATATTGACCCTGGTTCGCACGCCGAGCAGCGTCTGGTCGAACCGCCCTTCCTTCAGTTGTCCGATGTCACGTTCGCCCGAGAGACTGAAGGTGAACAGGGCGATCGGATTCCATGAGAGCGTCAGGAGGATCTGATCGAGGGTCCCATCGTAAAAGCTGCCGAACCACCACGTGGCCTGACCGCTCAGCTTGCGCTTGGCGGCCGCTCCGGCTTCCAACCGATAGCGCATGAAGTGGTACGGCCCGGCCGGAATCACGACGCCATCGGCGATCTCGAACGGCGTTGTGAGTTGCTCGCCGGTCGGCCGAACATTGACCTCGACCCGATCACCGCTGTCGAAACGCCAGTTCACCGGCGCCAGGAAGACACGGTAGCTCTCCCACCGACCGTCCAGGTCGGTCACCGCGACGACTTCGAACTCGTTGAACATCTGGCGTATGTGCCAGAAGTTCGGGCGCGGATCGAATTCGCCCACCAGGCTGACATTCTGAATGCCCGTTCGCGGGACGAAACCGAGGGAAGGATGAAAGGCGTCGCCAATCCGCATGTAACTGAGCGACACGTTCCAGAGATCGTTGGGATACGCCACTCTGATACCCGCGGCCGTCGAGTCACCGTTGGCGGCGGCTTGGCTGGTCGCCAGGCCCCAGAGCCCGACCAGAAAGTTCTTGTCGCCGCGAAAGTGTGACGTCTGATACGTGAAGTCGGTGCCCGCCAGCCAATTGCCGCTGTTCCCGTTCGGATCGCCGAATGTCGCGATGGCGCCGATGGAGGATTCACGCAAGACGTTCTGCTTGACCCTGAACGCGCCCATCGTCGAGGACGGCGCCACGTGTTCCACTGATCCGGTGTGAGCGACGACCGCCCCGAGGTTGGTCTGGCCAACGCGCCCGTTCAGTTTCCCGGCGACATTGATGGGGACCTGCTGCCCGTCGACCAGGCCGATGGTCCGGCTGAAGAACGGCACCACGTCACTGCCGAGCCCGACGCCGAACTGGAAGATGTCGGCTCCTTCGAGGAAGAAGGTGCGCTTCTCTGGAAAGTACAGCGAGAACCGCGTGAGATTGGTCTGGCGGGTGTCAACCTCGGTCTCGGCAAAATCGGTGTTCACCGACGCCGAGGCAAGCAGATTGGCTCCAACGCGTTTGGTGACGTCGAGGCTGGAATGGGCCTCGCCCGACACCCCGGCGTCTGCTGTTGGCGTGCCGCCACCCGCGACCACCGAAGGCCGGACGGTCAGGCCGAGTCCCAGATCGAAGGCCGGCAGATTGGTGAGGAGACCGGCCCGACTCATTTGCGTGATTTTGTAATCGCGGACCGGGCTGGCCCACCGATCCGTTTCCTGCAGCCGCTGGATCCGGCGCTGCACGTTGAAATTCCAGGCCGTCAGCCCGGGCTTGAAGCCGAGCGTCTGAATGGGAATCCGAATCTCCGCCGTCCAGCCGGCGTCGGTTCGTCGTGTCGCGGCCTCCCAGATCCCGTCCCAGTTGCTGTTGACATCGCCGCCGCCCGGATTGATCAGCGCATCGTAGCGAGCGCCGCCCGGATTGACCCAGAACGTGTAGCCGGAACGTCCATCCCGAAACGTGTCGAGCACGATCTCGATGTGGTCCTCGGCACTCATGACGCCGTCTCGCTGCTTGGTGTAGCTGACGATGCCGCGAGGGTCGGGATCGTCGCAGACAATCCCAAAGACGATGGCGCGGGAGCTGGCGAGCGCCTGAACGCGCGTACGGCCTGTGGGCGTGGCCCCTTCCGTCGGCTCGGTCATCGTCAGATTCTCGATCGCGGGCGCGCTCGCCCACGCGGGCTCGTTCAACATCCCGTCGAGGCGGAGCTCCGGCGGCAATACACCGACGCGTAGTGAGGGGGGAGCGCCCGTTGATTGGGCGCGTGCGGGCATGGCAGACGCACACACGACGAGGAGTACGATACCAACGAGGGCGAGGTCGCTGATGTCGCGGTGACGCGAGTGGCCCGAGCGGGCACACAACGGAACGAACAGCGAACACGCCATCATGACAATCCTGCGTGGAGCGGTCGTTGGTACCGTTTACTTGATGAGGATCCGGAGGTCGTCAAAATACGTCACCGAATCGGCCTTGGTCCAGACCCCGACTTTGCCGGCTCCCGTGAAGGTCGCGTCCTCGACGTCGTACAGCGGCCGCCCATTGTAGTAGATCTGGAACAACGTGCCGTTCGCTATGACGCGGAGCGTGCCCCACCGGCCCGAACTCACCGGCGCGCTCTTGCCGTAGGTGGAGGGCGGCGTGCCTTTCGGCGCGAGACTGATCCGCTTGCCGCGCTCGACCTTGTAGAGCGTGACGTCGTTCTCGTTCGCGTTCGCCCGGACGATGTAGTAGTTGTTGACGTCCATGTAGCGCCAGACGAGGCCAGCGGCCTGATCGCCGGCGCCGCTGATCGGTTTGAATTTCACGCTGACGTCGACGTTCACCGCAGAGACCGTGTCAACCACGCACACCGGGAACCGATAGCCTGTCGCGTCGGGATCGATCTGCGCCAGCACGTGTGATCCGCTCGGTGTCGAATCGTCAGCCTTGACGACCCAGACGCCAGGTTTTCCGCCGCCGGTCAGGCCGCACGAGAAGCCGCGCGGGGGCTGACCCACCGGATCCTTATCGAAGTTGAACATCTGGGCGGATGCCTCGCGGGCACCAGCCGTCAACAAGGCCATCGCCGCCAGTACTGTGCATATGCGCATGGACATCGCCTCTCCTGCTTCCGAGTGGACGTTGCGTGCTCAACCGGTGGACCCGGCGTTGAGCACGGGCTCCCAATTCCGGGAAAGGCGCCAGAACACGAGTGCCGTGACGAGCGCCGTGACCGCCGCCGCGCGAAACATGGTGCGATAGCCGACGGCGCCGACGACCGCCCCGGCGACGATCGGGCCGAGGGCATCACCGATGTCGTAGATGGTGCCGAACACGCCATGCGCCGCCCCATAGCGGATCCGCCGCGTCAGGTCCGTGATTGCGGCCGTGGTCGCCGATGTGGTCACGGCGAGCCCTGCGCCATAGGCCGCTGAGGCGGCGGCGATCGAGGCCATGCCGTCCGCCAGCGAGACAGCCCAGACAGCGGCTCCGCAGGTGGCCAGACCGGCCAGAATCAGGGGCCGGCGCCCAACCCGGTCCGAGACCATTCCGAAGACGGGTCGGGCCAGCAGGGTCGTCACCGTCTGCACGCCGAACGCGAGGCCCGCCTGAAACGCGGTCAGACGCAGCGTCTCGACGGCGAAGATTGGCAGGAACCCGTTCAGCGAGCCGTTGAGCACGAACTGTCCCGCCTGCGCGAAACTGACCGTGAGCGTGCGGGCATCCTGGCTGACTTCCCGCACGCCTTGCGCCAGCTGCCGCCAGAGATCGCCGGTTGGCGTTCGCCGGGCATCGCGTGGCCAGGTGCTCATCGCCGCGAACGCGACGACGCCGGCACATCCACTCACGACGAACGTCGAGTGGAAGCCATAGCGGGCCAGGAGGTAACCGGCGAGGACCGGCCCGATTGCCTGGCCGGCGCCCTGGACGGTTGAGTAGGTGCCCAACCACCGTCCGCGTTCGGAGGCCGGTGCCAGGTCCGAGAGCGTGGCGGACGCAACCGGGCCAAATATCGCCGTGGCGCCACCGTGTACGATCCGCAGGGCCACCAGCATCGCGAGCGTAGCGACGGGCAGATACGCGAAGGGCAGGAGCGCGAAGATCAGCACGCCAGCCAGGAGTAGCGTGCGGCGTCCAATCACGTCGGAGAGCGCCCCGGCTGGCAATTTCAGCAACACGCCGGTGAGCGTGGACGCGCCCACGACCAGGCCAACCAATTCAGGCCGCGCCCCGAGCGAGGGCGCCAGGAGGGGTAGCACCGGCGACCGGCACATGGCATAGCTGCCATAGGCGCAGCCCGCTGTCACACACAAGCGCACGAACAAGGGTCGGGCTCCGTCAGCCACCCGACACCCTGTGGATCGGCCCGGCGAGGAGCGCCACCGCGAATCGCGAAACGTTGCTCATGATGTAACAGACGTTACAACGAAAAGACATACATGATACACTGGCGACAACTTGCCGTCTACGCCTGATACTCCACGTCGTCGACAGGGCACCCGCCATCGCCGCACCGGCTCAGCGCCCACGTGGCTGATCCTGGTCCACCAACTGCCGGCCACGCCATCAAACGCTCGCGTTAAAACCTGGAGGCGATTGCAGCGGCTGGGCGCCATCGTCTTCAGGAACTCCGTGTACGTCCTGCCGAACTCGGCACGGGCGCGCGAGGACCTCGAGTGGTTGAAGGGAGAGATCGTCGCGCTCAAGGGTGAGGCCACTGTCCTTGAGGCGAACACCATCGACACGCTGAGCGGCGATGAGGTCATCGCGGCATTTCGGTTGGCCCGCGAGCGCGACTTCAGCGTGCTCGTGGACGCAATACGGAGGGCCATGACCCGGCTGAGGCGTGCCGGCGCGACGAACCGTATGGGGCGGCACGACGGTGAGCGGGAGGCGCGCCAATTCCACGAGCGGCTGACGCACCTGGAGTCGATCGACTTTTTCGGCGCGAAGGGGCGTCAGGAAGCCCGAGCCGCACTCGCGACAATGGAGCGTCTCATGCAACCCCGTGTGTCACGTGCACTCTCGATGGGACCGATGCTCAAGGTGGAGGAGTTTCGAGGGCGACGATGGGTCACTCGACCGCGTCCCGGGATCGATCGGTGCGCCGCGGCATGGCTGATTCGTCGATTCATCGATCCCGACGCCGCGTTTGACTTCGGCGTACCCGAGCACGTCACGCCGCACGCCATCCCATTTGACATGTTCGGCGGGGAGTTCAGCCATCACGGTGAGTTGTGTACCTTCGAGGTTCTTACGCGCCGGTTTGTCATCAAGAACCGCGCGGTCGAGCGGATCGGCCACGTCGTGCACGATCTCGACTTGAATGACGAACGGTACCGCCTGCCAGAGACGGCGACCATTGGGCGTCTGATCGAAGGACTGCGCCACGCGCACGCGGACGACCTTGTCCTCCTGGAACAGGGCATCGTGATGTTCGAGGCGATGTATCAGTCGTTTGTGGGCCACGTCCGGCCGGAGCGATTGCCAGCCGGCCGGCACCGACATGGTCCGGGGCAGAACAAGAAACGGCGATGAGGAGACCTCGATCGCCAGCGGCCAGGTGAGACCTTGAGTCCTATCGTTGCGACCCAGATTGCACTCGCGGCGCTCGGCCGAAACAAGATGCGAACCTCGTTGTCGATGCTGGGCATCGTCATCGGCGTGGCTGCGGTCATCTGCACGGTGGCGATCGGCGAGGGCGCCGCGCAGCGGATCCAGCAGGCGACGGCCGCCATCGGCGTGAACTTCGTCTGGATCGAAGCCGGGTCTGTCAACGTGGCCGGCGTGCGCACGGGCGCCGGCGGCTCGCAATCACTGACCGAGGAGGATGCGGAAGCGATCCGGCAGGAAGTGCCGTCCATCGCACATGTGTCTGCCCAAGTCGACACTGGATTGCAGGTCATCCGGGGCAACCAGAATTGGCGGACGACCGTTCGTGGTGTGTCGCCGGAGTACCAGGTCATCAGGAACTGGCCCGTCATCCGCGGGGTGTCCTTCTCCGACGAGGATGTCCGTCGGGCGGCCAGCGTCTGCGTGCTCGGGAGGACCGTCGCGGAGATGCTGTTCAGACCCGACGAGGATCCCATCGGCGAGACCATCCGCGTGAACAACCGCACGTGCGAGGTCATCGGCATCCTGGCGGCGAAAGGCGCGTCAGTCAGCGGGCAGGATCAAGACGACAACTTCCTGATGCCCTACACAGCGGTGCAGAAGTTCATCAAGGGCCAGACCTGGATCGATGACATCCTGTGTTCGGCCGTGTCAGCGAGCGCAATCCCTCAAGCCGAGGAACAGGTGACCGAACTGCTCCGCAGGCGTCACCGTCTGGGCGACAGGCCCGATGATTTCAACCTGCGCCACCCGACCGAAATCGCCCAACTTGTGGCCGATTCCACCCGCACCATGGAAATGCTGCTGGCCGGCATTGCTTCGGTGTCGCTCCTGGTGGGAAGCATCGGCATCATGAACATCATGCTGGTCTCCGTGACCGAGCGCACCCGCGAGATCGGGATTCGCATGGCCGTTGGCGCGCAGGAGCAGGACATCAGGTTGCAGTTCCTCATCGAAGCGCTGGTGCTCGCGCTGGCAGGCGGCGCGATCGGTGTACTTTGCGGGAAGTTTGGTGCGATGGGCATCACGCACTACCTCGAATGGCCCACCCGCGTGTCGCCGGAGGCCGCGACCCTGGCCACCGGTTTCTCCGGAGCCATCGGCGTGTTCTTCGGCTACTACCCAGCCCATAAGGCGGCGCGCCTCGACCCCATCAAGTCCCTGCAGTTCGAATAGACGAGCGCGTTGACCGGCGAACGCGCCGATCCCCTTGCATCGGCTGACCGGCCGCGCTATAGTCTGAAAAGCGAAGATAAAGCGAAACATCAAAAACACCAACTGGAGGCCCCAATGCCTGCTGCCTGCCGTGCTGATGTGGAAGCGTTGTTGCGGAGCAAGAAACTGGATCGGACGCTGGTGCCGATGGGCACAGCCGGGGTGTCGTGCGTCGAATTACAGGAGGCGGCGAAAACAGGCTTATTCGAGCTGGATCAACAACTTGGAGGCGGGTTTCCGCTCGGGCAGATGTCCGAGATTGTTGGTTCCCGCTCCTCGGGGCGCACCAGCCTCTTGATGGCCGTAC
>Ga0315273_10014794_pt1 | contig 10067 bp, 7 predicted proteins | sample YL17G02_0_MG_FD_205753 | JGI IMG/M metagenome (GOLD analysis project Ga0315273, IMG submission 205753) | Sediment microbial communities from Yellowstone Lake, YNP, Wyoming, USA - YL17G02_0 | ecosystem: Environmental > Aquatic > Freshwater > Lake > Sediment | place: USA: Wyoming | collected... | reverse complement strand
TGCTTCGACCTCGGGCCCGGCGATGTTGTAGCCGGACGACACGATCATATCGTCGACGCGGGCAATGAAATGGAAACGGCCCTCTTCGTCTTGCATGAAAGTGTCGCCCGTTAGATTCCAGCCCTCGTGCACGTAAGCCGCCTGCCGCTTGTCGGCGAGATACCTGCAGCCGGTCGGTCCACGCACGGCGAGAAGCCCGATCGTGCCGACTGGTGCATCCTTCATATTGTCGTCGAGGATTTTGGCTTCATAGCCGGCCACCGGACGCCCGGTCGCGCCGGCATGCGAGTCGCCGATGCGATTGGTGATGAAAATGTGCAGCAGCTCGGTGCTGCCAATGCCATCGAGGATCGGCGTACCGGTCTTCTTTGTCCACTCGTCAAACACCGGGGCCGGCAGCGTTTCGCCGGCGGACACCGCGATGCGCAGCGACGATAAATCCGCGCCCTTTTCCATCGCCGCCATCATGGCGCGATAGGCCGTCGGCGCCGTAAAGGAGATCGTCGCCTTATAGGTCTCGATGATCTCGATCATGCTGGCGGGCGAGGCGTTCTCCAGAAGCGTCGCCGTGGCGCCGAAGCGTAACGGGAAAATCGCCAGGCCGCCCAACCCGAAAGTGAAAGCGAGCGGTGGCGAGCCGACGAAGACATCGTTCTCCGTCACCTTGAGCACTTCGCGCGCGTAGCCGTCGGCGATGATCAGCAGATCGCGATGAAAATGCATCGTCGCCTTCGGCTCTCCGGTCGTGCCCGACGTGAACCCGAGCAGCGCGACATCGTCCCGCCCTGTCTTGACGGCGTCGAATTTCACCGGCTTGTCGAGCGCGATGCGGTCAAGCTCGGCGTCATGGTTCGAGGTGCCGTCGAAATTGACCACTTGCTTGAGAAAACGGCTGTCCTTGGCGCAGGCGATCAGCTCGTCGGCGATGCGGCTGTCACACAGCGCCAGACTGATCTCGGCCTTGTCGACGATCTTGCCGAGTTCACCGGCGCGCAGCATCGGCATTGTGTTGACGACGACGGCGCCGGCTTTGGTTGCCGCAAGCCAGGCCGCGACAAAGGCCGGATTGTTGCCGGAACGGATCAGCACGCGATTGCCCGGCTTGACGCCGTAATTTTCGACGAGTGCATGGGCGAGCTTGTTCGACCAGTCGGTCAGTTCCTTGTAGGTGCGACGGCGGCCATTGCCGATCAATGCAACGCGATCGCCGAAGCCGCGCTCGACATTGCGATCGGTCAATTCGACAGCAGCGTTGATGTAGTCGGGATATTGAAATTCCGGCCGGTCCAGCCGCAATTCCGACCACAGATCGAAAGGCGGGAGATTGTCGCGCGTGAAAGTGTCGACATGCGCGGTGGGACCGAGTTTGGGTATTTTGGTTGCCATGTTACTGCCCCGTGACCCCGGTAAGGACTGAACGAGCGATGATGATCTTCTGGACATCGGACGCGCCTTCGTAAATGCGGAGCGCGCGTATTTCGCGATAGAGCGTCTCGACCGGATGACCGGAACGCACACCGTCGCCGCCGTGAGCCTGCACCGCGGCGTCGATGACCCGCTGCGCGGCTTCGGTGGCATAGAGTTTCGCCATGGCCGCCTCACGCGTGACGCGAGCCGCGCCTGTGTCTTTGGTCCAGGCGGCGCGATAGACCAGCAGCGCCGCGGCGTCGATTTCGACCGCCATATCGGCGATATGGCCCTGCACCATTTGCAGATCGCCAAGCGGCGCGCCGAACAGCTGCCGGCCCGAGGCTCGCTTCACGGTTTCTCTCATGGCGCGGCGCGCAAAGCCGAGCGCCGCGGCGCCGACCGTGGTGCGGAATACGTCGAGGGTCGCCATCGCGATCTTGAAACCGTCGCCGGCCTTGCCGATCAACGCATCGGCGGTGACGCGGCATTTGTCGAATTTAAGCCGCGCCAAAGGATGCGGCGCGATGACCTCGATACGCTCGGCGACCGAGAGGCCGGGATTATCGCCTTCGACGATGAAGGCCGACAGCCCTTTGGCGCCGGCCCCCTCGCCGCTGCGCGCAAACACAATATAGATATCGGCAATACCGCCGTTCGAGATCCAGCATTTCTCGCCGTCGAGCACATAACCATTGCCGTCACGCTTTGCTGTCGTGGTGATATTGGCGACGTCGGAGCCGGAGGCCGCTTCGGTCAAAGCGAAAGCCGCGATGACCTTGCCGCTGCGCGTTTTCGGCAACCAGGCCCTGCGTTGCTCGGGGCTGCCGAATAACGAGATCGGCCCTGCGCCGAGACCCTGCATGGCGAAGGAAAAATCGGCGAGGCCGGAATGATAGGCCAGTGTCTCGCGCACCAGAGCCAATGTACGCACGTCGACCTTGTCGGCTTCGGCATCGCCCGGCGCGGTGTGCGCCAACCAGCCGTCGTGGCCGAGCAACGCCACCAGCTTGCGGCACGCCGCGTCGACGTCGCGGTGATCGATAGCGCCGAGATTCGCGGTCGCCCAGACGTCGAGCTTCCCGGCAAGTGCTCGATGGTGCTCCTCGAAAAACGGCCAGTTGAGATAGCTCATATCGCGCATATCAATCCCCGCCGAATTTCGGCCGGCTTTTGGCGACGAAGGCGTCGTAGGCACGCTTGAAATCATTGGTTTGCATGCAGATCGCCTGCGCCTGCGCTTCGGCCTCGATGGCCTGGTCGAGCGACATCGACCATTCCTGCGCCAGCATGGTCTTGGTCATCATGTGTGCGAAGGTCGGGCCTTCGGAAAGTTGCTTGGCGAACGCGATGGCTTCCGCCTCTAACTTGTCAGCGGCGACGAGCTTGTTGAAGAAGCCCCAGCGCTCGCCCTCCTCGGCCGACATCTTGCGTCCAGAGAATAGCAATTCGACGGCGCGGCCCTGGCCGATAACGCGCGGCAGCATGGCGCAGGCGCCCATGTCGCAACCGGCAAGCCCTACGCGCGTGAACAAAAACGCGGTCTTCGCCAGCGGCGTGCCAATACGGATGTCGCTGAACAGCGCGATCATGGCGCCGGCGCCGGCGCAAACGCCGTCGACCGCGGCGATGACCGGTTGCGGGCATGCGCGCATCGCTTTGACGAGATCGCCGGTCATGCGGGTAAAAGCCAACAGGCCCTTCATGTCCCTGTCGAGCAACGGTCCGATGATGTCGTGGACGTCGCCGCCCGAGCAGAAATTGCCGCCATTGGAGCCGAAGACGACCGTGTTGATATCGTCGGCATCGGCGAGTTGGCGAAACGTGTCGCGCAATTCGGCGTAAGATTCAAACGTGATCGGATTCTTGCGCTCGGGCCGCTTCAGCGCGATGACCGCTACCGTGCCCTCGACACGCCAGTTGAAATGCGCCGGCTTGAAATTCTTCATCTTCATGGCTGGAAGTCTCCGCTGCGTACGTGCGTCGCAAGATTGTCGAGTTGCAGGATTAGGCCGTCGGCATCGGTGGCGCCGATTTCCGCCAGCAAGTCATCGACCCAGCTTTCGTGCGCCTTGGCGATGACGGCAAACTGTGCCGCGCCCTTGGGCGTGAGTCGGACGATATACGAACGCCGGTCGTTGGCCGGCGCCTGACGCAGCACCAGTTTTTCGGCGGCGAGCCGGTCAATGATGCCGGTGACGTTGCCGTTCGACACCATCAGCATGCGCGACAGCTCGGTCATGCTCATGCCGTCTTCCTTGCGGGCCAGCGTCGCCATGACGTCGAATTGCGGCAGCGTGATCGCAAATTTTTTGCGCAATTTTTCGCGCAGCTCGACTTCGATGGCGCGCGTTGCGCGCAATAGCCGCAACCACAGCCGCAGCCGCAGCCGCTGCTTGCTTGGCGGCCGCGCCGCCGTTCGGGCCTTATCGGCAACCGTCATGTCATGGCTCCTGTGATTTCGATGGCCTCGCCGTTGATCGAGCCGCCTTCCGGCAGACAGAGCCGCAGCACGGTTTGCGCGACTTCTTCCGGCGTGATCAAGCGACCGCCGGCGTTGTCCTTCGCTAGTTCAAGACGCGCCTCGGCGTTGGAGCGGCCGGTCTTTGCCGCGATCTTGTCGGCGGCGGCATCGAGCAATGGCGTGTCGGTGTATCCCGGACAGACGGCGTTGACCGTGACGCCAGTCGGGGCGAGTTCGACGCTCAGCGCGCGGGCCAGGCCGACGACACCGTGCTTCGCAGCCACATAAGCCGCGACATACGGATAACCTTTCAGCCCCGCAGTCGAAGCGATGAAGACGATGCGGCGCGGGCCGTCGCTCTTGTTCGTCAAGTTTTTGCGCGTCACGTCGGGCAGCGCCGCCTGTACGGTGAGAAATGCGCCGGTCAAATTGACGGCAAGCGTCTGCTGCCACTGATCGGAGGTGATTTTCGCAGCCGGCGCGCTCGACGCCATGCCGGCATTGGCGATAACGATGTCAATCGGCCCGTGCACCCTGCGCGCCGCCGCAACCATCGCCGCGCAGTCAGCTTCTTTGGTGATGTCGGCGACGATGGCCGTAGCCTTCGGCAAGGTCGACGCCATCGCATCCAGCGGCGCCTTGCGGCGTCCCGCGAGCGACACTGCCGCGCCTTCCGCGGCCAGCGCGCGCGCAATCGCGGCGCCGATGCCGGTGCCGCCGCCGGTGATCAAAACATGACTTCTGGTCATGAACCCCATCACACCTTCCCCATCGGCGGTTCAGGGCGCGATTTGAGGCGATTGAGCTGATCCCGGCCCGGCCAATAGGGCTTGGGCCAGGTCACGTCGCCGTAGCGCTGGTCGGCCGCCGCATGCAGTGTCCAATAAGGATCGGCGAGATGCGGCCGCGCCAGGCAGACGAGATCGGCACGCCCCGCCATCAGGATGGAATTGACGTGATCCGGCTCGTAGATATTGCCGACGGCGAGGGTCGCGACGCCGATTTCGTTGCGGATGCGGTCCGAGAAAGGCGTCTGGAACATGCGGCCATAGACCGGTTTCGAGCGCGTCGAGGTCTGGCCCGCCGAGACGTCGATAATATCGACGCCGGCCTCGACCAGCATGCGCGAAATGGCGACCGCGTCATGCGGCATGACGCCGTCGGCGCCGGCCCAGTCGTTGGCCGAAATGCGCACCGAAATCGGCTTGTCGTCCGGCCACACCGCACGCACGGCGCGGAAAACCTCGAGCGGGAAGCGCATGCGGTTCTCGATCGAGCCGCCATAGTCGTCGGTGCGCTTGTTGGTAAGCGGCGTGATGAATGCCGACATTAAGTAGCCGTGGGCGTAATGCAGTTCTAGCCAGTCGAAGCCGGCGCGATTGGCCATCTCGGCGGCGCGCACAAAATCATTCCGCACCTTGTTCATGTCGGCGCGGGTCATTTCGCGCGGTGTCTGGTTGTCGGCACTCCACGGCACCGGCGACGGTGCAACGACCTCCCAATTGCCGCGCGATAGCGGCGCATCCATGGTTTCCCAGCCGAGCTGGGTCGAACCTTTGGCGCCGGAATGTCCGAGCTGGATTGCGATCTTGGCGTCGGTTTCGGCGTGAACGAAATCGACAATGCGCTTCCAGGCCCGCTCGTGACCGGCGTCATACAGGCCGGTGCAGCCGGGCGTGATGCGCGCTTCCGGCGATACGCAGGTCATTTCCGTGAATACCAGCCCGGCGCCGCCCTTGGCGCGCTCGGCATAATGCACAAAGTGCCAATCGGTCGGCATGCCATCGATGGCGCGATACTGCGCCATTGGCGACACCACCACGCGATTTTTGAGCTCAAGCCCGCGCACGCGCAGCGGCACGAACATCGGCGGCCGCGCCGGGCCTTCGCTGTTTCCCGTGGCTTTGGTTTCGAACCATTTCTCTGCGCCGGCCAGCCATTGCGGATCGCGCTGGCGCAAATTCTCATGGCTGATGCGCTGCGAGCGAGTGAGCAGTGAATAATTGAACTGCACCGGATCGAGGCTGAGATAGCGCTCGACATCCTCGAACCATTCGGTCGAATTGCGCGCCGAATTCTGCAGCCGCAGCACTTCGAGCCGGCGCTCGTCCTCGTAGCGCACGAAGGCGCCCGCCATGGTCGGTTCGCTGTGCAGGTAATTGGCCAGCGCGATGGCGCTTTCCAAAGCGAGTTTCGAGCCGGAGCCAACCGAGAAATGAGCCGTCGCGGCAGCGTCGCCCAGTAGCACGATTTTGCCGGTGCTCCAGCGTTCACACAGCACGCGATTGAAATTGAGCCAGGCCGAACCGCGCAAATGTTTGGCGTTTGACATCAGCGCGTTGCCGTTGAGGTAAGGCGCAAATATTTTTTCGCAGGCCGCGATCGCATCTTCGCTCGACATCTTGTCGAAGCCGGCGTTGCGCCAGGTCCGCTCCGAACATTCGACGATGAAGGTGGCTGTGTCGGCGTCGAACTGATAGGCGTGCGCCCACAGCCAGCCGTGCTCGGTCTCTTCGAAAATGAAGGTGAAGGCCTTGTCGAATTTCTGCTTGGTGCCGAGCCAGACATATTTGCAGGCGCGCACATCGATATCCGGCTTGAAAATATTGGCATGCGCCGCGCGTACACACGAGTTGACGCCGTCGGCGCCGACGAGGAGATCGTAGTCGCGATAGTCGCCCGGGCTCTTGGCTTCGGTTTCGAAGCGCAATTCGACGCCGAGCGAGCGGGCGCGCTCCTGCAGAATGTTCAGCAGGCGCTGTCGGCCGATGCCGGAAAAGCCGTGACCGCCGGAGCGCACCACCGCGCCGCGGTAGTGAACGGCGACGTCGTCCCAGTAAACGAAAGAGGAGCGGATCGCCGCCGCGCTGACGAGATCGTTGGCGTCGAGATTGCAGAGCGTGTCCTCCGACAACACCACGCCCCACCCGAACGTGTCGTCGGGCCGGTTGCGCTCGATGACGACAACGTCGTTGGACGGATCGCGCAATTTCATTGAAATCGCGAAATAGAGCCCGCCCGGGCCGCCGCCAAGAATTGCCGCACGCATGCGCCGCCTCCGCCGTCGGTGGTCAGACCGCAAGGGTGACGCAATCGGCGAGATATTACAAGTATAAAATATCTATATTTAAAGGATTTGGCGGACTTCGTTACCCGGCGAAATAGCGTGGAATTTCAAGGAAAATGCTCGGCGTGCCAGTCGGCTTCGAGATCCGGATTAATTTTGGCGTCGATCAGGAAAACGCCCGGCGCGCCCTCGCCAACCCAGCGCCGCACCGGCTCCAGATCGGCAACCGTGCGGACCGTCGCCGCGCGTGCACCGTAGCCGCGCGCAATGGCGGCAAAATCCGTGTCCGGAAATTGCACGATATCGACCGAGTAGCCATGACGTCTGAAGTAGTGAACCTCCGCAGCATACGAACTGTCATTGTAGATCAAGATGCACATTCGAAGCCCGAGCCGAATTACGGTCTCAAGGTCGGCGATGGACATCATGAAGCCGCCGTCCCCCGCACCGAGCACAGCCAGCTTGCCAGGATTTGCGACGGCAAGGCCGATCGCGGACGGCAGACCGAGACCAACCGATTGAAATGAATGGCTGAGACATGACGCCTTCGGGTTAAGGACACGAAGATAACGCGGAACCCAACCGCAGAAATGACCTGAGTCGGAAGCGACCACGCGATCCTTCGGCAGAATTTCGTCGACCGCCTTGCTCAGCGTACGGGGATCGATGTGCAGGGCGTTCGATTCATCCGGGTGCGGACTGTGATGATTGTCGCCGGCGCGGATGCGCTCGCGCGTGCGATCGTTACGACGGCCTTGTTTCGCATCCGACACGCCAAGCCGGTCAAGCTCGGCTAACAAGGCCTCAGCAGTTGCTTGCGCGTCACCGAGCAACGCATGTTGCACGGACATCTGGTAGCCCAACTTCGGCGCTTCGATGTCGATCTGCGCTACGCTTGCGCCGGGTGCAATCAGCTTGCCTTTTTTGGTCGTCCATTGCGTGAAGCTCACGCCAAATCCAAGGATAAGGTCGCTTTCGGAGATCAACTCGTCTGCACCCGGCGAGGAGAAACCGCCGCTGATGCCAAGCGACCATGGATTTTCCGAAAACAAGCCGTGGCCGCAAATCGATGTAGCAAGCAGTGCACCGATGCGGTCGGCGAGATCAATCAACGAGCCTTCCGCGGCCGACAGCACGGCGCCACGCCCGGCCAAAATGAGCGGACGCTGCGCATGCGCTATTGCCTCCGCGAGTGCGCGCACATCTACGGGATCGGGATGCAAGCGACCCGGCGCAGGCGTCAATTCGAGCGGCGCGTTGCTGCCGCTGAGTCTGGCGTCCTGTATATCGAGCGGCAAGCTCAACACGACGGTCTGCCGGCCATGTAAAGCGCGCGTCACGGCACGCAACAGATCGTCGCGGGCGGTTTGCGGCGTGTAAATGCGTTCGGAAATGGCGCCAACCGAGCGCACCAGATCGGCCTGCTCGATGTAGAAATTCGATTTGACGTTGCCCGTGGGCACATCACCCGCCAAAACCAGAAGAGGCGTACGGCTTTTCGCGGCCTCGCCGATACCCGTTATGGCATTGGTGAGGCCGGGACCGGAATGCACGCTTACGAGCGTCAACTCTCCGGTCGCCTTGGCATAGGCGTCGGCCATGCTGGCGGCATTGCCTTCGTGGCGGGCGGAAATGAACACAACGCCAGCCTCCACCAGCGCATGCGAAATCTTGAAATTCGCTGTGCCAAGCAACCCGAAGCAGGTGCGCGCACCGAGCGCCGCGAGATCATTTGCCAAGACTGCCGCAACTGTGGGGTTATTGCTCACACTTTGCCTTCGTTTGACTCTCAAACCTGCGCATAACAATATCGGAAATAAGCTTCATTACAAACGACCGAGCGTTCGAACTCGGCAGGGGGATCACCATCATGTGCAAGAGAATTGCGCTCGGTCTGATCGCAGCAACACTCGTTTGCTCGTCGAGCCTGGCTCAGGAGGTTACACTCCGCGGCGTCACGGCATTTGCGGAGAAGACCACTTACTCGCGCGGCTTCGAGAAATTCATCGAGCGGGTGAACGCGGAAGGCAAAGGCCTCGTCCAGATCAATTATATCGGCGGACCAAAAGCGATGCCGCCATTCGAGGTCGGCAATGCGCTCAAGACCGGCGTGATCGACATCGCCAATACGACCGGCGCTTTCACCACCAATGTGATGCCGGAAGGCGACGCCTGGAAGCTCACCGAACGTCCGATGTCGGAGCTTCGCAAGAACGGCGGCTATGACTATATGGCCAAGCTCTATGCGGAGAAGATGAATGCCATCTTTCTCGCGCGGCTGGTCGACGATAATCCGTTTCATCTTTACTTGAACAAGTCGATTTCGACCCCCGATCTGACCGGCTTGAAACTTCGCATCACCCCGGTCTACCGCGACTTCTTCCAGGCGCTCGGCGCCACGGTCGTGCAAACGCCGCCGGGCGAAGTCTATACATCGCTCGAGCGTGGCGTGGTCGACGGCTATGGCTGGCCAATCACCGGCATCTTTGATCTCGGCTGGCACGAGAAGACGAAGTTTCGCGTCGACCCCGGATTCTACACCGCCGAGGTTTCGGTCCTCATCAACAAAACAGTCTGGGATAAGTTGTCCGACGCCCAGAAGGCCGTTTTGCGCAAGGCAGCAGAGCGCGGCGAAGCGGAAGCGGCGGCAGATTTCGGCGCCGAGAACGCGAAAGACACCAAACGACAGGCCGATGCCGGCATTCAAACCATCAAGTTCGATGCCGCGGCTGCCGCAAGCTACCGGGCGAAGGCGTATCAAGCCGGCTGGGACGGGGTCATAAAGCAAAGCCCGGAGCACGGCCCAAAGATCAAATCGTTTTTCTCGAAGTAGCGGGCAACCGTTTTCGCAAAGTGGATTCAGACATGGCGCGACTCTCCGGGTGGTATGAGCGCCTGCTCGAAGTCCTGGTATTTCTGGCGTGTCTGCTGCTCCTCATCATGACGGTCATGATCGGCGCCGATGTTGTGTCACGTAACGTCGGCGCCGGCGGCGTCGCGGTCAGCAATGAATTTTCCGAGGATATTCTTTATTTAATGACCTTGCTGGCGGCGCCTTGGCTGCTGCGTCAGGGCCAGCATATTCGTGTCGACATCATTCTACAGATCCTTCCCATTCGGGTGGCCTGG
>Ga0315273_10014793_pt1 | contig 10067 bp, 1 predicted proteins | sample YL17G02_0_MG_FD_205753 | JGI IMG/M metagenome (GOLD analysis project Ga0315273, IMG submission 205753) | Sediment microbial communities from Yellowstone Lake, YNP, Wyoming, USA - YL17G02_0 | ecosystem: Environmental > Aquatic > Freshwater > Lake > Sediment | place: USA: Wyoming | collected... | reverse complement strand
AGCTTTTATGGTATGGGCCTGCATATCCTTGGTATAACCCAGAACTTCTCATACAGGCTGTTTCAGAAATAGATACTATTGAATTGGATTTCTATGCGGTAAAACATCCTCGGTTTTCTGGATCTTACTATCGTCTTTTTGAGTCTATATTCGATTCTGTTAATTCTCCAAACATACGAGTTAATTTGGATTATCAAGACAATCATTGGAAACTCTATCCAAACTATGATGCAGGTATAATCCTTTCGAAAGGAGACTTGGAAAGTCTATTTTCTCTTAGAATTCGAGCTATAGATATGATGTCTTATGGATTACCTATTCTATCTAACGATAAGTATCCTTTTGAGAAAGAGGATGATATAAAAGATATAGTGTATCCAATATCTTTGGACAATCTTAAGCAAAATCTTAAACAATATGCCCATAATAGGCATAAAATAGGAATATCTGACGAATCCTTTTCAAAAATTCAGGATATTTATTCATGGGAGAGTACTACTAAGGAACTTATCAATTACATAGGAAATATTTGAAAACTACCTTAAACTTAGAGACAAATCGGGGTATTATTATTAAAACCTTCTATTCTCACTTCTAGGTGCTAAAAATTGGATCCTATAACAAATTTAGTTGTAAACGAAATATCCTTAGTCGATGGAAATACTTCCATTGATTTTATGTTTGATAAGCCTTCCGGAGTTGTAGGTGGCTACTATCTTTATACAAGTTCTACAGGAGCAGAGATAATAACTCCTGGATATTCTGTTTGGGTCGTATCTGGAAATTTAAATATGGCTCGACATGCCTTAGCAGGGTGTGGAACTCAGACTACCGCTTTGAGTTTTGGAGGTAACTTCCTTTTAGTAACAACTGAAAAATTTAATACCTCTACCTGGACGACAAACGCTGGCTGGGATTTGAACACACCAAGATATGGTTTAGCAGGAGCTGGCACTCAATCAGCTGCTTTGAGCTTTGGTGGATCCGTTCCTACAAAAACTGCAATAACAGAAAAATTTGATGGAAGCACCTGGACTGCAAACGGTTCATGGAATTTAAATACGTCAAGGAACGGTTTGGCTGGTTGCGGAATTCAGTCAGCTGCTTTAAGTTTTGGTGGTAATAACGGATCTTCCACAGCATATCCAGCAACAGAGAAATTTGATGGTTCTAGTTGGGTTGTATCTGGAAATTTAAATACAGCTCGATGGGCTTTAGGTGGAGCTGGAACTCAATCAGCTGCAGTATCTTTTGGGGGTAATACCGGATTAAGCTCTTCAGTTACAGAAAATTTTAATGGATCAACTTGGTCTACATCGGGAAATTTGAATAAATCAAGACGTGCTATAGGTGGATGTGGTAGTCAATTAGAAGCTATTAGTTTTGGAGGAGCTAATGATGCATATGCTAAACTGGGAGATACTGAGAAATATAATGGGTCTATCTGGATAGTATTAAACTCCTTAAATACAGCACGACAAGGATTAGCAGGATCAGGTACTCAGTTAGCAGCATTATCTTTTGGAGGAACAACAGGATCTGCTTCAGCTGTAACAGAAAAATCCAATCAGATAGATCCTGTTTACAACTACAGTGGTTTCGTTTATATTGATGCTCGAGTAGATTCTTCCCATAGAAAAGATTCAAACATAAGTACTCATGATGACTTTTATGGAAAAACTCATTTTTACTATACATTTAGTGATGAAAATTATCAAGGCCGAGTTCTTAATTTTTGCATATCTGCAGTATCTACATTATTAATAGAATCTGCACCTTCTCCCGTAGTTACTTTAAGTACCTATCCTCAAAAACCTGAAAATATATTTTGTATTTATGATAATTATGAATCGGATATATCCTGGGATTCTATTACTACTTCCACAATAAATATTCTTACTTGGACTATGAATAGTGGATGGAACCTAAATGAATCTAAATCAGGACTTTCTGGATGTGGTATGTCTAGTTCTTCCTTATGTGCAGGTGGGGATTCTTCTGGTGGGGTACTAGCAACTACAGAAAAATTTGATGGATCTACTTGGACGACAAATTCTGGATGGGACTTACTTATTAGTGTATATAATGCATCAATGTCCGGAATACAATCAGCTGCGGTTATTTCAACAGGATATACTACTTCCTATTCTCCTACAAACTGGTCAGAACTTTTTAATGGATCTTCCTGGTCAGTAACAGGTGGTTTGGGAGTTGCAAAGGTATCAACTGCAGGGGTTGGTATTCAAAGTGCTGCCCTAAGTATTGGTGGTTTTAGTGGAGTTGTTCTTCCTTACACTGAGAAATTCAATGGTTCTGCGTGGTCAACTTTACTTGCCTGGAATTTGAATACAGCAAGACAACTCTTAGCAGGATCAGGAATACAATCAGCAGCATTATCTTTTGGTGGCACTACTGGATCAGTTTCTGCAGTAACAGAAAAATTTAATGGAAGTACCTGGACTACAAACTCAGGTTGGAACCTAAATATAGCTCGAAGTGGGTTGGCAGGGGGTGGAGTACAATCTGCAACCTTAGCATTTGGAGGTTACAATGTAACTTATTCTGCCATAACGGAAGAATTTAATGGATCTACTTGGTCAATTTCTAGAAATCTAAACGTAGCTAAGTCTACTCTAGCAGGAACTGGAACTACTACATCAGCTATTGGCTTTGGTGGAAATTCTGGAATACATTCAAATACTACAGAAAAATTTGGATATTTCGATATTTCTTTTGGAAGGAATTCTGATTTCAATCGTTTTGATATTTATATAAATAATCTCGATGAAGTTCATGGAACTACTATGACCTACGATGTTTTATATAATAGTAGCTTCGTAGAGGGTAAAGCTGTTTGGGTTATTGATATATTTAAAAGAAATCAATGGTTTGGAGAAGTTACAAGTACCGGTGCTTTAGATCTTGCTTTGATAAAGAGAGAACAATATAGTTCTCTAACTGATAGCCCATTCTTGGATAATTTTAAGATATACGTTGAAAGCTCTTCAGATACTTTTGTGGGATCTACTACATCTACTGGGCTAGTAGATACCTCTTTTGTAAAAGGATATCATAGTATATATAAGTTACAATCAGTAACATCCACAGGATTAGGTAGTGAATTCTCTAAATTCCCAGTTTATTTAGTAGATGTCTCAAACACTCTTCCTTATTTAAGATCTCCTGTAAATTCAAGTACAGGATTACTCAGTAATATTTATTGGGAACAGATAAAAAATACTCTTATAGATAAGAACTACTATGATAAATCTTTATATGCTATACCATACTCTGCAACAGAGACATTTAATTTCAAAGGTTTCCTTGGAGTAAGTAGATGCCTTGTAGATATATTTATAAATGATATTTACGGATTTACGATATCAACAGGAATATATGGCGAATACGATATAAATTATAAATTTGAAAAAGGACAAACTGATCTTAGAATTCAAGCAAGAGATAGAGAAAATATAGCATTCTCTCGAACAACGGGAACGTACAGTATAAGGACAATATATATTTATACTTGGTACTCTGTGCTAGGAAATCAGTATGCTCAGATAGTTGATGAACTTGGATATTTAAGAACAGACAATTCATTATCTACGGTTCGATATTCTTCCTATACTGACAGATACAAGCCTCTTATAGAATTATCAAAATACGCTGAAGAAGATAGTACAGAATTTCTTACTCTGGCAGCTAACATATTTAAGATGTTTGAATATGTTAGTTATGATGAATCTGTAAATATTCTTCTTGATTCCATACAAACAGAAGCTGATTATTTTGATCACTATGATGTGTTTTATAGAAATTCTCTTTATAGGACTATTAAGACTGGTTGGAATTTTGTTACTATTTCTACATCTACAGGATTAGATCGTGGAAATTATTATTATGGAATAACTTCATTAACATCTACTGGAGAGGAAACGGGGGTTGAAGTAATACGAGTAGATGATCGTTGGTGGCCTCTATCTTCTACTGGATTTGTAAGGATGAATGTTATACAATGGTCTCAAGTTAACGGTATACCTTATTACAATATTTATAGAGGAGTATCTGAAGATTCTCTTGAATATGTAACAACTCTAAGTGGTCTATTCTTTATAGATGCGGGTGTTCTAACTCCGAATCCTTTAAAAGTCCCTCCTGTTCATAACTTTACTGACTACGAGGCTCCTACAGAGTTATCTATATATCTAGATACAAGATTAGCTCCCTATGAAATGTTATTAAAAAATAAAACATGGGTTCAGATTGTTATTTATGCTGAAGATGATAACGACATACCTGAATTCCAACTCGAAAGAATAGTTTTCTATTTAAAGAAAATAATAGCTCCGGAAATAATATATACTGTTATATATGCTAATGATTCCTCCGTCAGATTTCTGACGTAATACTACCAGAAAGGTAAATTCTGATGAATGAATTGTATTTTGAAGGTCAAATTGTTAATGTTCATTCTGAAGATATGCAATATCTTCAGGATAACGCTAACTCTAAATTATTGCAATTATTAGATATAACCGTTCAGAATGGTCTTGATTCCTACATATGCTTTGGATTTGGTCTTCAGATAAGTTCAACAGATACTACCAAGCTAGAAATATCTCAAGGAACTAGTACAGGGATGGTAGTTTCTAAATCTGGTATTATTATTCAAACTTCTACTGGAATAGATCTTATAGATCTTTCTGACTTCACATTGGGTAAGAAGAATAGTGTATATTGTAAGTGTTACCAAACTTATGCTTCTTATGATAGACAGGCTTCAACGATAGTAGAAGAGAAAAAGCTATGTGATGTTCATGAATATGAATTTGTTTATAATAGACTTATAGATAAATTTTCTATTGTTGTATATACTGATGTTGAATATGCTGCTCTATCTGAAAGTGAAAAAGATACGTTAGTATTATTAGGGTCTACAATAGCTCAAGGTTCAGGACAACCTCTTACAAACGTAGATTTGTCAGAAGTAAAATATCTCAGCGTTTATATTGCTGATGGTAGTATTACTATTCAGAAACTTCAGCCTAATTTTCAATGGCCTCAGACAATGGTTTATAATACTAGTACTGGGGATGTAGATGATCATTATTATGGAACTCCTTCTATAATAACAGATGATCTTAATAGGATAAGAACAGTAATTCGTGAAGTGAAAGGTACAATCGATTGGAATGAGCTTCTTCTTGGTGTTAGGGCTGAAATTACTGAGATAACGAAAGAATATAAACAAGGAACTTTCTTAGAAATAGAAGATGGTCTTTTAACGACTCTTACTAGCAGCGGGACTGCGCTTTATGTTAGAAAGGGTTCCGCAGTTGTTGGTAATTTTGTAAAAAGGATGGAAGAAGATTCTGTAGTAATGCTTCCTCCAAGGAATGAACATGTTGTAGGAAACTGGGCTACGAGAACAGATGGAGAATATAATTATGTAGATGTAGCTCCTCAAACATTTTATCTTGCTCAAACCTCTACAGGAAATATCACTGTTGCAGATGTGCATATAGTACGAGCTCTTAATCCTTTGTTTGAATTTAAAGCTGCAGATGATCCATATAATCCTCAATTGGGAGACGACTACGTAGTATTTACAAGTACTGGTGTTGTAACCACTCTTGCTGGTGGAGTAATGCAAATATCAGGCATACTTTGTTTTTATAAATATTATATTCCCCGTATAGATACCTTAGTTATTACATCGTCTGGATTAGAAATACGAGAAGGTATTGAAGAATCACATCCTGAACCTATATTTATAACGAGTTCCGGTGTTCTTCCATTATATCACATAGCTCGGAGTTCTTTAGTCACTTCAGCAGATGAAAGAGATGTTATAGACGTTCGAGTTCCTCGACTTGAGATTCGAGAAGTCAGGGAAGTCTATGCCAGTGATTTGGCAATGTATAATGATCAATATGATTTTAACAAACTAAGTACTTATGTTCCTTATAGATTTTCTGTAGTTCACACATCTACAGGCTTATTGAATAATATGGATGTATGGGATCATAATCTAAACAATGGTTATGATGTCTTAATGCTATCGAGTGCAGGAATAGCTCAGACTCTGATACATACTCAAAAAGATGATGAGGTCTGGTTATTTGCATGTAATGAAACATCATCTGGAATAGAAGTAAAACTCGAATACGCAACAAGCACAGGTGAATATGATGCAGTAGCATATACAACTATTCCTCGAGCAGATTCACTTGATTTTGTTCCTGTAGGATACTTACTTGAAAAAGGTTTGGAATTAGGATATCATAAAATAAGAATAAGTTGCCCTGATGGTGCAAATACTTCTGCATGGTATACTTCTGAAAATTTAAACAATGCACGAATGTACACTGCAGGTTGCGGTACGAAAGCATCTACACTATCCGTGGGTGGTTACAATGGTTCTTCTATATTTTCAAATTCAGAGAAGTTTAATGGATTTACCTGGACTACAGATGCATCTTGGAATTTGAATACTGAAAAAAATTATCATACTGTTGTAGGAAGACAGAACTCGTGTTTATCTTGTGGTGGTTCAAGTACCTCCACGACCTATTCTACAGTAACCGAGCGTTTTAATGGATTAACTTGGACTGTTGTGTCTACAATGACTACTGGAAGAAAAGGAGTCGCAGGAGCAGGTAGTTTACATTCAGTTATGTGCTTTGGTGGTACAACTGGAACAGTTTCGAATAAAACTGAATATTATAATGGATTAGCATGGTCTACTCTTGGGAATCTTACTGTTGCACGATCTGATCTTTCAGGGTGTGGTTTAAAATCAGCTGCACTTTCTTTTGGTGGTTGGACTACTACTTACTCTGCAGCTACCGAGGTATTTAATTCAGGTACTTGGGCCTATATTGGTTTATTAAATACAGCTGTTCGTTATCTTGCTGGATGTGGAACCCAGTCTGCTGCTTTAAGTTTTGGAGGGTATACAGGATCAGTTTCTGCAACAACAGAAAGATTTGATGGGTCAAATTGGACTATAAATACTACATGGAGCTTGAACACTGCACGAAGTGGACTTGGTGGCACTGGGATTCAATCTTCCTCATTATCTTTTGGTGGAGATACTAGTTTAGTTTCAGCAGTAACAGAAAAATTTATAACAAGAAACTTCCAATTTAATAAACTTGTAGTAGGTAAACTTGATAACTACTATGATAGGAATCTTTCATATTTAAATGATCTTGAAGCTACAAATATTCAAACAGATACTTTGTATGTAGATGGAACTATTACCAGTGATGAGTCTATTCTTGCTCTTATAAATGCAGATATGCTTCAAGGAATACATATATCAACAGATGTAACTTTAGGTTCAAACAGTGATAGTTTAATTCCTACTGAAAAGGCTATTAAGACTTATATATTTAACACCCTCGATGCTTTAGAAACTCCTGTAACTATTTCTTATTCAGATGAACTAAATACAATTTATATTCCTTTAATTGATCCGGATTATCCTTCTGTAAAACTTAGTATTAGTAGTTTTCAGAATACAGTCACACAGAATGTATGGACTACGAGTCCGACATGGAATTTAAATACAGCACGTTATTCACCATGTATATCAGGAACTTTATTAGCATCAGTTTCCTTTGGAGGAGCTTCAGCAGCTGCCCTTTGGACAGGAACTACTGAAGTATTTAATGGAGTAGCTTGGTCAAATTCTGGATCTATAAATTATATAAGAAATAGCCACATGGGGTGTGGAATTGTAAATTCTACATTAGCTGCCTTTGGCTATGTAACAGGTTCCGTAAATACATATCTAACTGAAAAATTTAATGGAAGTTATTGGACAACAGTAACTGCTGTGGGTACGGCTAGAAGGGAATTAGCAGGATGTGGTATACAAGGTGCTGCTACTTCTTTTGGTGGATTTACTACTGGAGCTGTAACTACTACAGAAAAGTTTAATGGATTAACATGGACAGCTTCTACAGGAGCATTAGTTACTGCCAGAGCTGGATGTAGTTCTGCAGGTAATCAAAATGCAGCTATTATTACAGGAAATTCAGGGTATGCTACTACTATTGAAAAGTATAATGGTATTACCTGTTCTCAACTTGCAACCGGGGGTGTGCTTAATGTAGGAAGAGGCTTTCACGCTACTTCTGGATTAATGAATGCTGCATTAGTATACGGCGGGCTTATATCAGGATATACTACAGCGACTGAAAAGTATAATGGATTTCATTGGTCTACGGATACAACTCAAGTATTAAGTGTAGCTAGAGGTTATTTTAACGGAACCGGATCTCAAAATGCATCAATAACTGCAGGTGGATACAATGGATCTTATATTGCTGTAACAGAAAAATTTATAGGCATTATTCCTGTTAAATCAAATTTACTAATACAATCAAGTACAGGATCTATTTATACAACTAATGTAACAGGAAATTTTAATGATAAATCTTATGATATAGAAGTATATACTCCTGCTACAATACAATTAAATTCTTTATATAATACATGGCAAACACAAGAAGAATATGATCAATTATCTATATTAGGACTTCATACTTTATATAGTAATGATTTTTGGAATACTGCACCCTCTCTAGTAGCAGTAAGGAGTGCAGTAGCTGGAGCAGGGACTTCTTCCGCTGCTGTATGTTTTGGTGGAACAACAACGGGGTCTGAATATTTAACAGCTTCTGATATATATAATGGTTATGTTTGGGCAGCTCAAGGAACTCTAAATACAGGTAGATTTTATTCAGCAGGTGCAGGAACTAAAACAGCTGCTTTATCTTTTGGGGGTATGAGTACAGGTCCTGCAGTTTCTAGTATAACAGAAAAATTTAGTGGAACTGCATGGACACCAGGATTTACTGGATTAACAGCTCGTGTAACACTTGCAGGATGTGGTACTCAATCTGCAGCATTATCTTTTGGTGGTTCTACTAACACAGGATATACTGCAGCATCTGCAGTTACAGAGAAATTTAATGGAACTAATTGGTCATCATCCGGAAGTTTAAATATATCTAGAATATGGCTCGGAGGCGCAGGAGTACAAAATTCTGCGATAGCTTTTGGAGGTACTTCTGCTTCTGGAGGATTTGTTTGGGGGTCAACAGAAAAATTTAATGGAAGTTTTTGGTCCATGGTTGTATCAGATACCTCAGGTACGGTTAGTTTTTCAGTAATAAAACCAGCTCCCGCTGGATGTGGCACTCAATCCTCAGCTATAGCTTTTGGTGGAAATTTTACATCAGCAGCACAGAAATTTAATGGATTATTATGGTCTACTACAACTCATTTAAATATAGCGAGATATGGTCTTGCTGGTATGGGAACTCAATCTTCATGTTTATCTTGTGGAGGAAATACTAATGCTGCGGGTACTACTTCAGTAAGTACTGTAGAAAATTTTATAAGTAATACAATAACTAATTATAATTTTCCTATAAGAGGATCATGGACAACTTCAGGATCTTGGAATTTAAATACTGCCCGGTATTGGGTAGCAGGATGTGGGATACAATCAGCAGCATTGTGTTTTGGAGGAGATGTTTCTGGTGGATCTCCATCTCGACTCACAGAAAAGTTTAATGGAACGGCTTGGACACAAACTACTCCTGGTTGGGATTTAAGATCTCCTGGAAAATATTATCATGCAGGATGCGGTATACAAAATGCTGCTTTAAGTTTTGGAGGTGATACAGGATCAATTTCTGCAATTACAGAAAAGTTTGATGGATCTGTTTGGACATATAGTGCAGTATGGAATCTCACTCTAGCAAGAAGGAATTTAGCTGGCTGTGGCATTCAAGGTGCAGCTTTAAGTTTTGGAGGATTTACAGGATCATTTTCAGCAGTCACAGAAAAATTTAATGGAACTGTTTGGGCAGCTACAGGTAGTTTAAATATAGAAAAATATGCTTTAGCAGGAGCTGGAACTCAAATAGCAGCTTTAAGTTTTGGTGGTAGTATTGGATCTTACTTAGCTACTACAGAAAAGTTTAATGGAACTGTTTGGGCAGCTACAGGTAGTTTAAATATAGAAAAATATGCTTTAGCAGGAT
>Ga0315273_10014791_pt1 | contig 10068 bp, 11 predicted proteins | sample YL17G02_0_MG_FD_205753 | JGI IMG/M metagenome (GOLD analysis project Ga0315273, IMG submission 205753) | Sediment microbial communities from Yellowstone Lake, YNP, Wyoming, USA - YL17G02_0 | ecosystem: Environmental > Aquatic > Freshwater > Lake > Sediment | place: USA: Wyoming | collected... | reverse complement strand
GGCGTCTTGCGCAAGTGTGCTGCGCGGCGCAAACGCGCCGAACAATAACCCGACCAGCACCAAAGCAATCAGGGTACCCGCATACCTATATTGTTGGGTCATTGGATTCTCCTATGGAGGTGATTATTATGCTGAATTAGCGGAAAATGATAAGGAATTTTATCATTATTTCACCCGCACAGCTCACGCGTATACCCGGTAATGGCGAAGAATGCGAGGGCGAATGTGGCTGGAGCTGAAAAATGGATGAATATTATGGGCGGAATAAGACGCGAGCCGACGACATCCTATGTATGTGAAGGTTGTCTATAGTTTCTACCCTATCATAATAGTGTCCTATTTTCCACCCTATACCCATAGTTAGGAATCAGAATGTCTACAGAGTCTATAAAATCTATAGAACGGCTCTGGCAGTGCAAATGGTTACAATGGGTGAGGAAGGCAAGAAAGGGACCAGCGCTGTCCACCGGGGGGATCTATTTAAAAACAAACATAATCCCCCAGCCAATGTATATTGGTTGAGGGATTATCATCATAACGGTAGATAGATCAGAAGTGGATTTATCTCTTTTTTAGTTATCACTCACTTTAAGGGGATCGAATTATCTACATGCAGGTGAAGCTCAGGAGAAATGATTTTCATGCAAATAAAGCCATCTCCGTTCAGGTCTTGATCGACGCCGATATGGGTATGCATATCATCTCCCGTATGAGCCATGTAGGGATGGATCTCAAATGCTGGTGCGCAGCGACCAATTGGCTGGCCTTCACTTGCAGATGCTGTGAAGGTGAAGACGATAGATAGCAATAAAACAACCAGTAATACAGAAACTAATTTTTTCATACTAATGTTCTCCAGTCGTGTGAATTGAAGTTGTGTCAACCCGTCAGGATACTAATCTAGGATCAATACCAAAAATATTACCCTGGTCTTGGAGGGTTGTATATAAGCATAATAGCCTATACTTTGCATTCAATTCTGGAGGTATCAGGTTTTTATACATTAGCAAACAGATACGGTTAAAAGTCTCTATATGCTACTTTGGGTGCTGCACTACCACTTCTGATGTGGGGTCTTTCGCACTGGGGGTTCCGTTGTACTAATGGCAGGTTGATCACATGTTGGGGGTTACCTGAGCCTTTCCAGACCAGAAGCCGCCATTCAGGGTGTATACACCATCGGCCAGCATCCCGGCATCTGGCTGACCAATGGAACCGCCCAGCCAATAGTCGCCGCCCGTGCTGAAGGTTCCACCAACGCCGTCAACACTCCACCAGGATAGATCATCAAAGAAAAAAACTATATAATAGAAAGGATAAATCGTTGTAAGATTGAAAGCTCACCTACGAAGATCAGCGGTAATCTCGTTAGATTCGTTGAAATTCTAGGCTGTTATGGGAGGTCTATATGAAAAAAAGCTATGTGCTATTCATTACTTTCCTTTTCGGCATCATTCTCTTAACGACGGCTTGCAATCTCGCTAATGGGCCAACCTCTACCTCCCCTGGCGTGGAGAGTAGTTCCCCCACTACTCTTCCCAGCTCTACTCCGCTGCCCGCCACTTCCACTCCCACACACTTGCCGGTTCCCTCAGCGACGCCTACGGCCAAGCCGACACTCACTTTGATCCCTACCCGTACTCGAGCTCCATTTCTATCGGCAGATCTGGCCATTATCAGTCCGCAGAATGCACCAAAGTTAAGCAAGGTAGCGGTCCTACCAGAGATGGGTGCTAGTGTTGCAGCCTACTCACCTGACAGTCAGTGGTTAGCCACTGGTTTTTTCCGCACCAATCTTGTAAATATATGGGATCTCACCAATGGGGAAGAACTCTTGTCCCTGAGTGGGCATATCGATCCACGAAACATTACCTACCTGACCTTCTCACCCGACGGCTCCAGACTGGCCTCTGGTGCACGGGGATGGGACGAGTCAAACGACAGCCTCATCCTATGGGATGCCATTACAGGCCAAGAGCTGCAACGCTTCAACGGCGTTCTGGGTGCTATTTCACCCGACTGGCGCCTGCTGGCACTCACACAGCGCGAACATAATGTGGCGGGTACCCTGATCTTATCTGACCTAGCCAGCAGCGAGGAACTACATACCCTGGAAGCTCCAGGCGAAATTTATGCGGTTTCCTTTTCACCTCAAGGAGAGAAGGTAGCCGCCATTATGTACTCTGTCTATCAAGACCTATTTTCTTTCTGGCGGGTTGACAGCGGTCTGCTTGATCGTACCATTTACGATTGGGTCGAGTTTTCATACTCCCCGGACAACCGGTTCATCGCCGCTCTGTTAAATACTGGTTCTGGAGATGTTGGGGAGCTGAATATCTTCAACGCAGATACCTTCAAATGGATTAAGACTCTGTCCAAAGATGCTGACACTCTCTGGTTCGCTTACCCGGCTTTCTCGCCTGATGGGCAGATTTTGGCAGCCTCTTTTGGGGACCACGTGATTTTATGGAATACAGCAACCTGGGAAGAGCTGACCTCCCTCCTAACCTCTGCCCCTGCAGGCAGTGTTTTTTCACCCGATGGTCGTACCTTAACCACTTTCACTTCTTCAGGCGCAGTTCAGTTATGGGGAGTGTTGGGAGGACATTAGCAACGAAGCGTCCAATGAAATGCTGACTCTACTCAGAATATCGAAGAGACGCTCCAATCCATATTATCCAGTACATGAATTATTGTATACGACAATTTTACTTTGCTTCGCTCATTGTCGAAAACTCCTCTGGCCTTGCTCGTGAGGGATTGGTGCAGATATTCGCGCTGAATTCCCATCCTCACCCGCTACGCGAAGTATGGCACCAATCGGGAGACAGTGTACCTGCAGTACAATTTCAGCGTTTCTATGGTTTAAAGGTTATCGGCAGGAATCTCTCCCATAGTGCCCCAACCAGACGCACATCATCCACATAGAAAGTAAACGGCTGGTCGCTATTGTTCCCGATCGATATCCTTTGCAGCAGCCGGTTATCCGCATTCAAGTCATTCAACGGGATGCGTACCCGCGTCCATTCTCCGAGAGAGATCGGGTGGAGATCCGTATACCGGCAGTCCTCCACCGGGCGGGTGCGTAATATTTGATCGTATTCATCATTTGCAAAGACAACTACTGAAGACTCATCCGTACTTTTATAAACGTACAATTCCAACCAATAATAAGGGGAGGTATCAAAGTTATCGTAATGTAAAGCCACCGCTCCCCACGGCAGTGCGTTTGCTGAGATGGCAAACATCCCACTCGCAACCGTTTCCGTAAAGGCAAAATTATATGTACCACCCCACGACCAGCTATCCCAACCCAGACCCAATCCATCCGTATAGACCGTCGAGGTCTTGCTGTAATCGAGTCCGGGGATTGCCTCGGAAGATTTCGGCGGTGCACCATACAAGGATCGTAAAACTTCTTCTGCGGGCTTATCGTGTGGTGAATATCCCATGTCACACTGACCGCCCTGGAAAGGATCCGGTTCCCATGACCACCAGAATATTCCGGCAAACCAGTCCTCAATGAATACATTCTCAAAAACCACCCTGTAAAGGTCCGCCTGTTCTTGAAGGTCAACCGTACCACCGATCTGGTAATCCCAGGGATGCATGTTGGCACCATCCTGGCTGCGGTAACCAATCTCTGTAAAGAGGATCTGTTTCCCCCAGTACTCTGATAATGCCTTCAAACCGGCTGCCAATGGCATCCATGCAACCTTCAGTTCATCCGGCGTTGGATCATACTTATTAGTCAGTGGGTAATACGCATCAACACCAATAAAATCCACCTTATCCCACCAATTTATTGAGCCTTCTGAGCCTTGGTTGGCGGCATAAGTGATAGGACCGGAGAACAACCCGCGCACCCCCACAACGACTGATTGCCATTCAGCAGAACGATATTCCGTGGAGACTAACTCGGTACCTATACAAAATTGGTCTGCACCGGCTGTTTGCGCCAATTGGGCATAATGATTGATGAAGCTCTTGTAAGAAGTATACCAGCTAGTCCAATCGCCCTCTGAGAAACCCTGCCCGATATCACCCCTCCAATGCATAGGGTCATTGGCAAGGTCCAGGTGGGGTTTTACCATCACATTCATCCCAAGACTGTGCGCCTGGTTGATCACATGCACCAGGTCCTCATCTGTGGGAGTTCCCGGAGCTGAATAAATCATAGTGGATGCGATCGTATCCTGGTAACGGGTCACGATCAGGCTGATCCAGTTTGCACCGTCTTCCTTCAGCTCAACTAATGCCTGGTCACTATCCGGAGATGAATATAGTCCGGGCCACCAGGCAGCAAAGGACATGCCCTTTTGTTTTTCCATTGATAACGTAGCCCGAGATTCCTGAATATCCACAAGCAGCAAGCTTGAGATCATTAACATCGCCAAGATTATTTTCCATTTTTTAAGTGACGGTTTAATTTCAATCAATGAAACTCCTCCAGTCAAACGCGGGTCCTATTAAACTTATTCTTTCCAACCGTAAGCTATTGAACTGTTAGCCGCAGAAAACTTATCCGGTTTTTTCACTAATAAAGTTTAATGCATAATATCAAATGGCACTGCTTCAACCCCGGAGTATGATGTCAGAATCGAGGAAGCAAGGATGTTCAAGTAAAATGCTTTGCGAATCACGATCCCTCCTATTGATCTGGGGATCCCCCAAGTCATTCATCTTTGACCCAGTCAACGCGGCTTATTTTCAACCAAAGACACGTTTATTTCTGGATCAGGCACCGTTTCAGGATTGAATGATTCACTTTCTTCATAGATCACCACCTTCAATCTATCCTCCCGGACATCGCAAGTAATATCAATTCGGCTGGGACATTCTTGACCATAACCAAGTTCAATGATATCCATGGATGCCTCATCCACAGCCAGCTGGACTGCATATACTTGTGTCTCATTGAGACGGGCTTGCTTGGAATAATCTATGACGAAGTCGCTGATCTTCTCCAGATTATTTAGACTATATGTAAATCTTTTTGTTGGCAATTGTAAGGTTAAAAATGTCCTACTGCGGTTGTGAGATCATTAAAAGTATTGAAATATGACCCCATGCCCACCAGGTTCAACGAATCCTTAATGCCTTTTTCAATATTGACAAGCACCAGCTCGCCCGATGGCTTGCATATTTTTTGTATATCAATTAGAACCCACCAACCCGCACTGGCTACGAAAACTACTTCACTCATATCAAATACAATATTATGAGTGCCTTTGCCGGTAATTGTTTTTAAAGCTTGAGACAACTGTGGTGCGTTGGAACCATCGATGCGCCCGCTGGTTTTGAACACAGTGCAATGTTTAAATTCTTTGGTTTGAAATTCCATAATGTCCTCCTTGTACGTTTCTATAAGTTATTTAATACTGAAATTCCATGTCGAAATAAATTGCCATCATTTTCGCTCAAACTGGGTGAAAATTTTGACGAAACTTGGATAACTTTAGCATTGTTTTGCCATTCTGCATATATTTTCGTAATTAATTTCTCAAAACCAAATATTCTGAAACGTTTTCAATGCCCAAAAAATTGAAAAACTGTCCGGAATATTTTAGTAGAAAAGTTATGCCAAGCATTTTCCATACACATCTTTATATGGATATTTTACCGAGAGCTTCATGACCACATATCTTGCTGGTCTAATAATTTCCCCGGTAAGAACACACATACTTCAAGCGGAATGTCAGCAGCATATTTATCTACCGCCTGGTGTTATTGTATCTTCCCAATACATAATCAAGACTCATGTGTTGAATATGTAAATGATCTATCCCCTGCTTATTTACGCCTTACCTATGATATTGGGGGAAATCATCCATTGGTGAACATTACGGGGTACCAACAATTGAACTTCGCCTCACTTTTCTCGCTTCGCCCGGTATCAATTACATTTTTAGGCATCACCTGGAGCCTGGGAATGGGGGTAGGTACCCGCACAACTGTCCTTTGTCCAAAGTCCGGTTTTTTTCCTGGCTTGTCTCACTTCGGGACGGACTTTTTTGATTCTATCCAAGAAAGGAGAACTTTGCTCAAAGACTTTATTCTTGCAGCCTGGACGCACTAAAAATGCGAATCCATTCTGCCCATTAGTGAAACCGAGGACTGTATAAGCCACAAATACAACTACTTACTTTCCGACCAGTCTGTAAAGGAAATGGTAACGAACCTGAGTGGGTCATCCTGAAAGACTGCTGCACCAGCCAGATCGCCCACACATAGCATCATGGCAGTATGCATATCAATTCCTTCAAAGGAGTGGATGATAAATATTGCTGAGGTTGGTCAGGATGCAACATCAGGGTTTCCCCGATGGACGTTGGCTGCACATGCCCATAAGACGCTTTTTATATGGAAAGGGGTGAGGTCCGGGTGTTTGGCGCGGATCAGTGCCACGATACCAGCTATGTGCGGGGCTGCAAAGCTGTTGCCAGTGCTGATCACATATCCTTTATCTTTCCAGGCTACCCGGAGGTCAATCCCTGGCGCGCCAAACTCAACCGGAGGATTGGGATTGTAATAATAGGTCAGGGGATCGCGTCCGGCATGCGATGCCACGGAGATCACTGAGGAGTAAAGCGATGGATAGCTGGGTTCAAGGAGATTACTCACTGCCGATACAAGCACAATATTTTTAAAATAGGCATCATCTGTGAGCGCATGGAACATGGCGAAATAATCCTGGCGTGCTGTGCTCAGGCTGAGGTTGACCACATCCATCCCATTTTCCACCGCCCAATCCACCCCAGAAGCGAATTGATACGCCCGGCCTTTCATGTTTGTACCCAAGACACGCACACTGTAAAGCTCAGCTTCCGGTGCGATGCTATGAATGATCCCTGCGCATCCAGTACCATGCCCAACCAGGTCTATCGGTTGGTCAACGGTCTCAAAACGTAATTTATCTTTGGCGGTCTCATCCCAATCGATGTTCACTCCGCCAAATACCTGGCCCCCCAAGGCTGGATGGTCATACTCGATGCCTGTATCCACCACGGCTACACGCACACCCTGCCCGGTACTACCGCCCCATGCCCATTCTGGAGTGATCTTTGAGATTGGACCGCTGGAAGTTAATTCGCGGATGACGTCTGGTAGGAATTGCTGTGAATATGCAGGCAGCATCTCGTCTTCTGCACTCATCGCCAGCCTTCTCTCACGTTTAACCGGCGTTGGTTTTGACTATACTCCGCAAGTGCAGTCAGCATTTTCAGCCCCATCGCACGTTCAGCCTCACCCATCCGGCTGAATTCATTCAGTAAGTCCGCCAGCTTTAGCAGGTCGTTCTGGCTGCCTCCATCCGGATTTGAATCCAGGGCTGCCAGCAAGCTATCCGATGGATGTTCAGCATCTGAGGCAGCCAACCGCTTCAGGCTAATCACTAACGCCTCACCAAGATGTTCAATGCTTTGAGCCTGATCGATCGCTATGGCGGCCTGACGAGCGAACAGACCAAGCAACTCCATATCCTGCATTCCGAATGAAGGGGCATTAATCTTATCCAGCACTTCCATCACCCCCAGGATGCGCTCACCAGACGTCAGTGGGGTAGCCAGGATCGAGCGGGGCACATATCCCGTGCTTTGGGCAAAATCACGGTTAAAGCGGGCATCCTGTGCAACATCTGATATCGCAATAGGCTGCCCCGACATGGCGACGTAACCTGCAATCCCATGGTCGAGCGGGATGCACGTCCCAACCAGGTTACGATTGGATGCGCCGTAAGTGACTTTGAATTCCAACATGCCTTCCGCTTCGTTCACCAGTAGAATGGAAGCTGCAGCTGCACCAAAAATGCTGGCCGCAGCTTCTACAATTGAGCTCAGCAGGGCATCTGGCGACCCTGGCAGAATTGCTTTGCCAGCTGCTGCCACCGCTTGCACCAATCGACCAAGCTCTTCAGCCAGTGGGTTGTCATTAGGATCATTGGGTTTTATCATGGGGATGTTACCTCAAACTAGAGTGTGTTAAATTCAGGACGCGAAAATTCTACAGCGAACCAGCTGCTATCTGGTCTTTGCTGCAGAATTTCCGAATAGGCGCTTAGTTTAATCTGCACATTTGAAGCTTATATAACTTTGTAACACTCCATCTCAGGATCGTAGATGATCTTGACCCAAACAGGGTTAGTCAACATGTTGGGTGGGATCGAATGGGCTGCAACCTCATCAGTGTCCAACGCTTTGCCTTCGACCGGTTTGAGCAGACGATTAGCATAAGCTGCTTCGCTACCAGAAACCTTGCCTTCGTCCGGCTTGAAGTTAAGGCTTGCGGCCCTGGCTTCGTCGGCTTCCATGGCCTTGCCTTCGTCCGGTTTAAAGTTAAGGCTTGCGGCCCTGGCTTCATCGGCTTCCATGGCCTTGCCTTCGTCCGGTTTGAAGTTAAGGCTTGCGGCCCTGGCTTCATCGGCTTCCATGGCCTTGCCTTCGTCCGAAGCAAATTTCCTGTAGTGCGCGTGGACCTCTGCCTTGGAGGATAAAATTAGCTGATCCAAAAGTGACTGCTCTTCATCGGTCAATGTCACTCGCACAGCAGATAGCTTGGTAAGTAGGCTTTTCAGATTATAGTTCAAGTTCTCGGTCATTTTATTTTCTCCTTTTTTATTTAGCTACATTATTTTTTATCGGATATGATTAGTCACATCATAGCAAATTAACCTCTCCTTGTCTGTCGTCTATATGACAAATCCTTATTCCTCTCCATATACTTCCTGGCTCTGGACGAGCAGGCTTAGCTCACGGCGATTAAGCACGACAATGTGGCCACGCCCGGTGAGCAACCAACCACTGCGCCGCCAACGACCTAGAATGGTAGCCACGGTTTGGCGGGTCAGCCCCACTCGGGTGGCCAGCTCATCCTGTGATAGGGTCAGATAGCCTTTATCCTTAGCCAATTCGTCCAGGTGCAATAATTGGTACGCCATGCGCTGTTCTGCATCATGGAACGCCAGGGCTTCTTCCCGCTTGCTGCTATTTTGCAGCCTTCTCGCAGTTATCTCAAGCAGTCGCAACGCCAGGCATGGCTCCTGTTCGAGTGCAGCCATGAATGCGAACCTCGGTATGAGCAGTACTTCACTATCCACGAGCGCTTCCGCACTGGTTGAGCGCGGCTCACCGGTTAATAGCGCCAGCTCACCAAAGCAATTACCAATGCTCATATCATTGATCACCAGCTCGCGCCCATCCGGGTTTTCAAGCCGGATGGCGATCACGCCTCGCCAGACCATATACGCAGCATCAGCCGGGTCTCCCTGGAAAAATATAAAGCTACCTTTGGGTGCTGGTTTTAAACGGCTGGCTTTTGCAAGTCCGATAAGACTGGATGGGCTGATCCCTTCGAAAAGTGGCTGGCAGCTTAAGAATTGATGGATGGATGCCGTACCGGCATTTCGATCTTCTATCATCTTGCTATCTCAAAACGCTTGATCACGATCACAGTGAAATCATCTGACTGGGGTTTCCCACCACCATACTCCTGCACTCGCTTCCAAAGCTGAGTGCAGATTTGTACCGCGGGCAGGTGGCCAACTGTTGGAAGCTCATTTGCCAGGTGCTTAACACCATATTGGTTCCCATCGATATCCATGGCTTCACTCAGCCCGTCACTGTGAATGACCATCAGACCGCCCGGTGGGATCGTTAATGTCTGTGCATCCAACTCAATCTCCTCAGTGATGCCCAGGGGCATGCCTGCACCTGAGGTGATCTCGACTGAATGCAGGTTTTCATCCAACACTAACGGGTGTGGGTGACCAGCACGGCAGTAATCGAAGCGTCCTGAGATGTCCAGGACACCGTACAATAAAGTAACGAACATTCCTGAATGGCTCATCTTAAGCAGGTGTTGGTTTACCAACTGCAGGGTTGCCTCTGGTGAGGGGCTGCGCGGCGCTTCGATATGCACCAGGCTGTTGGTTAAATTGATAAAAAGGGCAGCAGGGATGCCCTTATCACAAGCATCACCAACCACCAGCCCGAAGCGATGCCGGTTTATCGGAATAAAATCATAGTAATCCCCACCCACCTCATGGGCGGGTATGGTCAGGGCGGCGATATC
>Ga0315273_10014790_pt1 | contig 10068 bp, 10 predicted proteins | sample YL17G02_0_MG_FD_205753 | JGI IMG/M metagenome (GOLD analysis project Ga0315273, IMG submission 205753) | Sediment microbial communities from Yellowstone Lake, YNP, Wyoming, USA - YL17G02_0 | ecosystem: Environmental > Aquatic > Freshwater > Lake > Sediment | place: USA: Wyoming | collected... | reverse complement strand
GCAAGAAAAAGATGAAGATGGTTGGATTTGTTGAGGTGCCGCAGGAAGCCTTCCTCTCATTGATGAAAATAGACGATTAGGCAGTGCAAAATGACGGGATTGTATGTACATATACCTTTCTGCGTCAGCAAATGTTATTACTGTGACTTTTATTCTGAAGCGGGCAAGCTTGATATGCTCGAAGCGTATGTTGATGCCCTGCTGATCGAAGCTAAACTGTATAAAGGCGCGCTATTCAACACGCTTTATATCGGCGGAGGTACGCCAAGCTTGTTGGGTGTCAGGGGACTTGAAAGTCTTATAGCCGGGCTATCCAGATGTTTCGACCTCACCAATCTTGAGGAAGCCACCATCGAAGTTAATCCCGAGTCGGCTGACACCGGGTTTTTGCAGGCAGCGCTTGCCTGCGGCATTAACCGGCTTTCGATAGGGGTTCAATCGCTCAATAATAGCGAACTTAAGAAAGCGGGACGGATCCATAATGCGCAGCAGGCTATTCAAGCGCTAAGCGCTGCATTTGACTGCGGCTTTGAAAACGTATCTGCCGATATCATCATCGGCCTGCCCGGACAGACTCAGCAGGGCCTGGAAGATACATTACATAATTTAGTTAGTACAGGATTGGCACATATTTCGGCCTATTGTCTTTCAGTTGAAGATGGCACCGCCTTCGCTCAGTGTCCACCGAAAGATCTCGTGGACGATGAAAGCCAGGCTGGAATGTTCGAGTTCGCTGCGGGTTGCATGAAGCAGCATGGGTATGTACATTACGAGATTTCCAATTTCGCTGTGCCCGGTAGTGAATGCCTGCATAACCTGAATTATTGGAGGGGTGGTGAATACCTGGGACTTGGCCCAGGTGCAGCATCGCACATCAAGGGCAAACGCTTTAAGAATGCCGCCTGCCTGGATCAATATATACATGACACTGCGGCAGTTGAGAGAGAGGAGGAAGTTCTTGACGCGGCTCACAAATCCGCCGAGGAAGCGATGCTGCGCCTGCGCCTGCTCCAGGAGGGATTGGATTTGGCAAGCCTGTCTGTTCGTTACGGCCAGAGTAATATTGGGTGCCTGAGCGATCGGCTGAATAAATTGGCCGGCGAAAAAATGCTGGTGAAAGCAGGCAATAAATACAGGCTGCCACCCGACAAGGTACTCACTTCAAATCAGGTTTTTATACAGGTTATTAACTAAAGTTCTTATCGCTTCTTATTAAACGGAGAAACTGATTACCAGGTACCCGGAATAAGGGCTTTGCGGCCGTCAGGATAGTCCGGGAAATGCTCGTGATACCAGGCATGGTGCGACCTGGCGCGCGGCGCAAGGTTGGCGAAAGTCCACAATGCGAAACTCAGGCCGGCCAGCGACCATGTTGCTACAGCCCATCCTGCCCAGATCATTATTTCGCCGAAATAGTTGGGGCACGATATCCAGCGGTAAGGCCCTCCCTGCGGCATTTTGTAACCAGTCTCACCCGTCGTGCGAAGCTTACCCAATGTATAATCAGAGTATCTGTGGATAACGAAGCCGCCGGCGAAAAGCGCTGTGCCAATGATGAAGCGGGGATCTGCCAGCCATTGATCGGTATAGCCGCCGGACAGGCCGAATACATAAAAACCGTTTATGGAAGCATTCATAATGTTAAAAAGAATGCCAGACAGGGCAATAGACAGCGGCATCTTCTCATGTGAACTCTTGAGGCTGAGCGGATAAATGAAAGCACGGTGGATGTATGTGCTTCCCATAGCAGCAGAAAAATTATTGAGGTAATAGAGAGCGGAACATTGCCCAATATGAAGCAAAGGGCGAAAATTAATGGCGAGCATGCCTCCATCATGACCCAGCCCAACTTACTGCTCAGGGCCAGCCCCCAGCCGCTCCTGATGTGACGCCCGTAGGGCGCAATAACAAAGAAAAGGCTAATGAAAATAACCACTGACAGTATCAGCCATGCAATTACAACTATGTTATAGGTTGGATCAGCAGTCATATTTCCCTATGCACCGTGTTTATTTTACTTTTAAAAAATCGTTTTCTTGGAACCATTGTATTGTATCTGCGAGTGTTTCACGGATTGGCCTTGGGCTATAGCCCAGCTCCCGTGTAGCCTTGCTATGGCTTATGCCGCGGTTGTTTTGCAAAGCGTCTAAAGAGGGGGTTGTGAAGATAGGCCTGACGCCGGTTATCCTTGATGCTGCCGTTACTACAGGCGCACACATGCGGGCAAGCGTCATAGGGCATACCAGGTACGGGGTAGCAGTTCCCGTGATTTCGGCAACCAACCGTGCAAGGTCTTTCATGGATAACCAGGTGCCGGAGAGCAGGTAATTTGACCCGGCCGGGGCAACCTGTTCAGCTTTTATAGCCCATTTTGCTACGTCCCTTACATCAACCCAGTCAAAACCACCTTCGATGAGCATGGGTATTTTGCCCGTGGCAATCTGAATTAGCGCCTGGCCGAAATGTGATGGCCTGTAGTCATATGGGCCGATAATACCCGTAGGATTGATGATAATGGCATTCAGCCCCTCTTTTATTGTATAGCGGATCAACTTTTCACCCCCGGCCTTGGAGCGGTCGTAAGGCGGGGACTTCGGGGAAGATACCAACGGGCGTGACTCGTCAACAGGGAGATCGAGCGGTTCGCTGCAAAGTGAATGGATCGAATTGAAGTGGACCAGGCGCTTTACACCAGAGCGCAGGCAAGCCTCAATGACATTCCTTGTGCCACCCATATTAATCGCAGCACAGTGTGGCCAGTCGTTCATCGATAACGAGATATGTGCGGCTAAATGGTATACCACCTCCGCTCCCAGAAAGGCTTCAACCAGGGAGTCGATATTGCTGACATCGCCTTTGAAAAACTTAATAAGAAGCCCTTCCAATCCCAGGTTGCTGGAATGTGACAGGACCAGAACCCCTCTGCCCTCACGGATAAGAGCCCTGACGAGGTTGACACCTGCGTGGCCGGAAGCGCCTGTCACAACTGTTAGCATATTAAGGATAATATGCCTACGGGATATTAAACGCCAAGTTTAAATAGCCTGTTAAAGCATGTCAAATAGGTCTACGTCTATGTTAAATCATCTGCGAAGTAAAGGATTGATAATACGGCCTCGTGTTGATATGATAAATGCCATGTTAAAAGCTCCGAAAGTAACCCTCGATGAAATTTTCAACCCGCGTAGTGTAGCAGTGGTTGGAGTATCGCCCGTAAACTGGATGTCTTTTGCTGCTTTTTCCGTGATTTCACTGCAGGATGCGGGGTTTCCCGCCATCTATCCTGTAAACCCGAAATATAATGAAGCCTTTGGATTAACATGCTATCCATCTGTGTTTGCAATACCGGGGTCAGTAGATCATGTGATCGTCTGCGTACCGGCTGAAATGTCGTTGGACATCCTTGACGATTGTGCAAAGAAGGGTGTCAAATCGGTTCATTTTTTCACAGCAGGCTTCAGTGAAAGTGGGGAGAAAGACCGCGCTGAATTGGAAAAAATTATGCTGCAGAAGGCAAGAAATGGCGGTTTCCGCATCATAGGTCCGAACTGTACCGGGCTTTTTGTGCCCAGAGCGCGCTTGACCTCAGCTACGCGAATGCCCATGGAACCCGGGGGCATCGCCTTTATGTCACAGAGTGGGGGCCATTCACAGGATATGCCGCTGCATGCTGGTGCACGCGGCCTCAGGTTCAGCAAGGTGATCAGCTATGGGAATGCTCTGGATATAGATGAATGTGAATTACTCGAGTATTTCACCGCTGATGCTGAGACGAAGATTATCGCTGTTTATATAGAGGGAGTAAGGGAAGCTAACCGCTTCCGTGGGGTGCTGGAGAGAGCGGCAGGCAAGAAGCCGGTGGTGATTTATAAGGGAGGTACCTCGGATGCCGGCTTACGTACAACAATGAGCCATACCGCCAGCATAACGTCCTCGATCAAGGTATTCCAGGCCCTCTGCAGGCAGGTAAACACCATACAGGTTGATGATATACAAGAATTGATAGATGTCCTGGTTGTCTTGAGCCGCGCTACTCCTTACCCGGCAGGATGCGGCATTGCCGTAGTTGGAGTTGGAGGTGGTCCCAGCGTAGAGGCCAGCGACCGTGTGGAAAAAATAGGCCTGCAATTAAGCGTGCTTTCGATCCAAGTACAGGATGAGCTTAAAGGCTTTCTGCCCAACGCGGGGGCTATTTTCACCAACCCGCTGGATGCAACCAACCTTGTATATCCCGATATAATTTACAGGACTATGAAAGTCCTGGGGCGGGCCCCGGAAGTAAACATGATCATGTATCATATGGGTTTTCACCCGGTGACCAGGTGGGGTGAAGGCCGCTTTAACAACGAATTCTTTTTGAATCCTGCTGCAGAAGCTTTGCATAAAGCTAATATGGAAGCGCACAAGCCGGTGATATTGGCGCTTGGACGGGCTTCAGACATGGTTGGGATGGAAGAGCTGCTGAAGGTTCAGGCAGCGTTTGTTGCCGCCGGATTGCCCGTATTCAATTCCATCGAAAAGGCAGGGTTGGCCATGGCCAGGGTGGCAGCGTGGCAGAGAAAATTTACCGGGACAGCATTATGAGCTACCGGTTAGGAGTTTGATAAGATGGAACAGCCAGATAAAATAATAGGACCTTTAGCAGACCAGGTTGAGGGATTGGGTAAACGCATTGCTATGCTTGAGGAGACGCTGGTTCAACTAAAGTCCCTGGATTTAACACTGCATGAAATGCAGTTTATCATTTACAGTTATGTGGAAAAAATCAATGAAGGTTTGGCGCTGGTCCAGGATAAGAAAATTGTGTGGGTAAATAAAGCAGGATGCAATATGCTGGGCTATGAATTTAATGAACTGTTTAATAAGTCGGCTATCGAATTAGTGCACCCGGAGTACCGTGACAAGCTTTCTGCACGCTTCGCAATGATACAGGCTGGCGATGTAATCCCCGCCGGTATGCTGTGGCCTTTTATCACGAAGAGCAGGGAGATTAAATGGGTAAGACCGTTCAGCTACAGGGTTATTTATGCAGGGAAGCCGGCGATAATGACATTTTATTATGATGTAACCGAGGAAAGGAAGGTGCAGGAAGAGCTGTCGATGAGGGCAGAAATGCTTGACTCTGTTTCGGATTCGGTTTTTCTGCTTGATATGAAAGGGAATATCAAGTATGCCAATAAAGCTATGTACGAGTCGCTAGGCTATACACTGGATGAGATTACCGGGATGAACATTGTTGATGTTAGCGCTAAAGAGTTCAGGGAAAAGACCGAAATCCGGTTGAAAACGCCTTCGAGGCGAAAAGAGGGGGGCAGGAATATGACAGTGTACTTGCACAAAGATGGTACCAGGCTGCCAGTGTCCGTGCGTGGCAGGGTTATTACAAAGGAAAACCAGGATTTTATTCTCGCTGTGGCCAGGGAGATCGTGCATGAGGAGGAATCGTTACTGTCACCGAGGGGCTGATGTGCTTGTGGGCACGGGTGCGCTAAACATGTTGCCTTTATGCAGCTATAAAAGAAATCCGCAGTGCAGGGAACGCACAAATCAAGGGACGTTCAGAAGTGAAACTGAAACTGGTTTACCCGCTGTGGACGCACCTCACGGCAGTACTATTAATACTCATAGCTATTTTCTTTACACCCAGGGCCTTCCCTCTGCCTGATACTGCGCCAATACATTTCGATATAAACGGTCAGCCTAACGGCTATTGGTCGCCCCTGGCAAGTTCATTGCTCCTGTTTGGCATATCGCTTGGTTTTCTTGTCCTTTCGGCGTGGCTGGATCGCATTGTTTCCATTGACATCCTCTTCGCAAATGTGATAGATTCAGCCACGGCTCGAATGACCGGCCAATAATTGGAGGTGGAAGGCAAATGGGTAAGATCCCGGATAAGGGACTTAGCGAAGCGGAGTTGTGGGCGAAGCTGGATGGCTTTCGCCGGGACGATGCGGATTGGCGCCGAGGCAGGATATTCGCCTACTTTTTTATTGTAAGTGAGGAGGTTCGTAGGGTAGCGGAGCGCGCCTATCTTACGGAGTTTTGGGAGAACGCGATTGACCCGACCCTGTTTCCAAGCATCAAAGATTTGGAGAAGGAGGTCGTATCCATCGCCGGCGCTCATCTGAATGGCGAAGCTGACGTTGTTGGAAACTTCACCAGCGGTGGCACCGAGAGCATCACGCTGGCCGTAAAAGCGGCGCGTGACTGGGCGCGGGCCCGGCGACCAGGGCTCTCAGCGCCGGAGATGGTACTCCCAGTTACGGCTCACGCGGCCTTTTTCAAGGCGGCCCACTATTTGGGAATCAAACCGATCGTCACGGGGGTTGATCCACGGACGTTCCAGGCTGACGTAAACGCCATCCGGGACGCTCTCTCGGAAAACACGGTCTTGATCGCGGCTTCGGCACCGTCGTATTCGTGTGGGGTGATTGATCCGATCGCCGCGATCGGGGAGCTGGCCTTAGAGCGGGGGATTTTCTTTCACGTTGATGCTTGCATGGGAGGATTCATCCTGCCGTTTTTCAAACGACTGGGGGCGGAGGTCCAGGCATTCGATTTCAGCGTACCCGGGGTGTGTTCAATCTCGATGGATTTTCATAAGTATGCGTTTACGCCAAAGGGGGCCTCGGTGGTCCTGTATCGCAACAAGGAACTCCGTCGCCATCAGCTTTTCGCCTGTTCGGACTGGACCGGGTACCCCCTGGTGTACCGCACGCTTCAGGGCTCGCGCTCGGGTGGAGCCGTGGTCGCAACCTGGGCAGTGCTTCATCATATGGGAGACCAAGGATATCTGGAGGTGGCGCGCAAGCTAAAGGAGGCCACGGACAAGGTTATCGCCGGGGTTGCAGCTATTCCGGGGCTTTACATCATGGGTAAGCCGGTGATGTGCCTGCTCGCGTTGTCGTCAAACACGATCAACATATTCCGGTTGGCGGACGAGCTCACATTCCGTGATTGGCATATCCAAGCGCAGCTTAAACGCGGCCCAATACCGGCCAGTATCCACCTCACCATCTTGCCGCCCAATACGGACCATATCGACGAATGGCTAGTGGACCTCAAAGAGTGCGCGGCTATTGCTGGTACCACGACCGAAAGCCCTTTGGTACAAGAAGTAATCAAGCGCCTTGACGGACTTGAAGCAGTTAGCGACGCTCAGATGGGGATGTTCATGCAGACCCTGGGAATCGGCGGCGGCCAAATCCCGAAGGGGACGGCGGAGATGAACGAGATCCTGAATGTCCTGCCTCCGGGAATCGTTAATCAGTTTATGATCGCATATTTCAACGAGCATGGTTAAGTCGAGCAGGAGGATAAACTGAGGAGAACAGATCTATGGAAACATGCTAAAATCATCCTTAAAATAATTGATGCAAGTTTTATTCGCTGCACTTTTATAAAATTTACTGAATAAGGAGGTACGTCATGGCGGAGTTGAAACCTGAAATAATGCAGAGAAAGATCGGCCTTCTCGAGACTGTGGCGATGATTACCGGGCTGGTAATCGGTGCGGGTATTTTTGTGCTGGTGCCGACCCTGACCGGCATGACTGGCCCCAGCGTATTCCTTGCTTTCTTGATTGCCTGTATCCCGTCAATTTTCGTAGTGCTCTACCAGATACAGCTAACAGGTACGCTGCCGGTAACAGGCGCTAATTACGTAACGGTCACCCGCGTACTTTCGCCGTTCTGGGGCGGCCTACTCTCCTTTGCTGCCGTGCTGGCAATCGTAGCAGCCAACATACTTGTATCCGTTGGTTTTTCACAATATGTTATCGCGTTCATTCAGTCATTCAATCCGGCGTTTAATATGGACGGCAGGATACTCGCCATCGCAATTTTGGTGTTTTTCTCCCTGATAAATTACCTGGGTGTTACCTTTTCAAGCTGGATACAGTTGGCGTTGTTCCTGGTACTTGTTATCGGGGTGATTATTTTCTGCACCACGGGTGTTGCCAATATTAATCCAGCCAATCTGACTCCGTTATTCCCCAAGGGTCCTATTATGTTTGTCGTTGTAATCGTGCTAGCAAGCTTTGTGTGGTCCGGACTGGTGGCGCTGGCTGATATCGGTGGTGAGGTCAAGAATCCGCGGAGGAATCTGCCGCTGGCATTGATAATCTCATTCTTGATCATACTGGCGATCTATACGATGCAGCCCCTTGCGCTGGTGGGGACGATGAACTGGCAGGAGGTTGCTAAAATCGGTATCCCGGCTGTCATGGTTGACGCGGGCAATTTGCTGCCCGGCTGGGGCATCTACGTTGTTTTTATGGCAGCCATGGGGGCTATTCTCACTACTATTAATGCCCTGACCTGGTCCGTTTCCCGCGATTTATTGGCATGGGCACGTGATGGTATGTTCCCCAAAGCTGTTGCGCACCTGAGCAGATTTAAAACGCCCCATTTAGCTATCCTGATCATCACCGTGATTGAAGTACTGGGAGTATTGATCGCGACCACTATAGATAAGTATGCGCTGGCTTCAGTAATTGCCACCTCCCTGATCCAAATTATTCTGGCATGGTGTGTATTGCACCTGCCCAATAAACTACCTGAGTTATATAAAAAATCGATTTTTAAATACAATACTTTCTGGCGCTGGTTTACCTGGATCGGCACACTGATAACTTCGGGTTTTGTTCTGCTGGCCGGCTTGCTACTGGATATGATGGATGATCAGGGTAATCCAAGTAAAATGCCCTGGGTGGTGGTTGTCCTCATCTGCGCCTTGCTGATGGGCGCCATCTGGTATATTTCACGCCGGGCATACCTCAAGGGCAAAGGCATTGACCTTGACGAAAACCTGCAAAAGGTGGCAGACGCTACACTGGCTGAAGCCGAGGAAAAGCTTTCAGCGTAAGTCTAGCCTGGCTGCTGATTTCCGTATGAATTAAGGTATGTAATAGATTGGTTGCTTTTAAGAGGATAGTCTTCCAAAGAATGCCAGCCCGTGGCGCTTATTGACCTGCGGGTCTTTAGAAAAATGAATGCTCATTTATACATGTTTTTATTTCATTAACTGGGTTCCCTGGTAATATGAAATTATTGCTAGTAAATAGCTAATTAGTGGCGATAATATTACCTGATTGTTTGGTGGGGCATTATGGACTGTTCCCGAACTCTTATTTGAGAGCAAAGGACTGATACAAGCGCTGCAAAACCTACTTGATAATTGTCAGTGCGTTTATGGTATGATAAAATGCAATACCAGGAGGTCATGATGAGCAAGGAAAAGATAGCTATAACTTTGGACGAGCGATTCATTGGCGAATTAGACAGATTGGTTGATAACCATGTGTTTCAAAGTCGCAGTCAAGCTATCCAGGAAGCTGTGAGTGAAAAACTTCTGCGTATGAAGCGAACTCGTTTGGCGGAAGAGAGTGCAAAACTTGAGACGGCATTGGAAAAGAAAATATCTGACGAGGGATTAACTGAGGATATGCGGCAATGGCCGGAATATTGAGGGGTGAGATTCGATGGGCTGATTTAAGCCCTACAAGGGGGCATGAGCAAACTGGATTGCGACCTGTGTTGATTCTCAGTCACGATATCTTCAATGAGCGTTCAGGAACTGTGATTGTTATTGCGATTACCAGTCAATCACAACATGCTGGTTTTCCACTGACCCTTGCGTTAAAGACCGGAGACTTGCCAAAGCGTTCGTGGGCCAAGATCAGTCAAATCAGAACACTTTCTACAGATAGGATGGGCAAACTAATTGGCCGATTATCGCAAGAAGAATTAGATCAAGTTATTGAAGGGTTGAATGAAATTATAGCATAGACTTTTTCTGAAACCTTGTGGGGTTTGGGGAGCAGTATACTGCCACTCCAACAACTGCTCTTAGAATGGCACCATTAACTGAATGCTTACTAAGTCAAGGCGAATGTTATTAAGGTAGATTATTCCAGATTTATTTATTAGTCTTCTCTTTTTTCTCAGTTTTACTGTGAGGTGGACCCCATCAGTAGGACAGGATAGGGGCCTGAATAAGAGAGAGTTCTGCCATTCCTACAGTGTTTGTTACCAAGGATTCTACCACATTGGCATAAGTATTCTCCAC
>Ga0315273_10014789_pt1 | contig 10068 bp, 5 predicted proteins | sample YL17G02_0_MG_FD_205753 | JGI IMG/M metagenome (GOLD analysis project Ga0315273, IMG submission 205753) | Sediment microbial communities from Yellowstone Lake, YNP, Wyoming, USA - YL17G02_0 | ecosystem: Environmental > Aquatic > Freshwater > Lake > Sediment | place: USA: Wyoming | collected... | reverse complement strand
ACTGACCCCGATAGACCGCTCACCGTAGTCGTTGATACCGCTGCCACTCGGGATATAGTCGTAACTTACGGAGAGTGATGCGGGCGGCGGTGCAATGCCCCGCCAGAAACGGGCCTGTGCCGCATCGACGCCCCGTCGGGTGCCTACGATCTCCGGATTGTGCTGAATTGCAATCTCAATTGCCTCTTTGAGGGAAAGCCGTTCCGCTGATTGAGCGAATGCCAGGGCATGGCACAGCAGGAAGAGCAATCCCCCGAGTGAAAAGAATTTCAACACGGCGGCCTCGCTTGACTGATGCACAACATATGAACTGGGGTATCCCGAACGAATGGGAGTGCAAAACGGGAGTGTTACGACTTGGGAGGGTGGTAGATCGAACGGGTTGGAGAATAGGGTGTGGATGTGGTGAATTCGAAAGCGGTGTTTTGTGCGGTCAGATGGTGTTCAGTGTCGAATTCCATTTCGAGAATCGTGGGCGTGTGGCAGACGCACATGCACTCCGCCGAGCAATCGCCGTTGTGGTTCTCGTTCGAAGTGTTATGCCCGGCGAGAAGTGAACAGATCAATGAAGCGCATTGACCATCGCTCGCACCTGACCAGCAGGCAGCATCACCGCACCATAAGAGAGAAGCTGCAAAGACAGTGGCGAGCAGCAACCCTGTCGGCCGGATGAGGTATGTTGAAAAAATATTACTCATCACGGCATAATATACGAATCTCCGGTCCCGAAGGCAAGACACCGGAACAACGCCGACACTTCCTTGCGCATCACGATGCTCGCGGGGAATTCGCCCGGCGGCGAAGCCAACCATATTGGTGGAAGGACAAGAGATTCCGTTTCCAGATCCCATCGTCGCGGATGAAGTCGTCGTGCACACTGAGAAATTCCTCTACAGCTTCGAACGGGCCGGGTCCGTGGCTGTGGTAGACGGGATGTCCGTTCACATTTGTATCTTCCACGACAAGGCAACCCCCGGCGGGTACCATGTGGTGGTAGCGTTCGAGCTCGCGCAACACATGATCCCGGCGGTGGTCGGAATCCAGAATGACCAGCGCGGGCAATCCATTCCGCAATTCTTCCAAGCGCGCTATCACTTCCGGCGCGGTCGAATCTCCCTCCACCAGCCGTATCCTTCCATGACGCAGGGTTTGCGCTTTCGGGCTCAGTGTGATGTCAACGCCGATCACCAGGCAGGAAGCCGGGGCGCCCGTCAGGTCAAGCAAATGGGCAAAGTACAAAAGCGACCCACCCTCTGCCACACCCGTCTGAAGAATGCATGCCGGACGTTCCCGAAAGATCAATTCCTGGTACAGCCAGAGGTCCATCGGAATTTGCAGGACGGGATAGCCCATGTAGGTATTCCGCTGCCAGCTATCCGTGGCATTGTACCAGATGCGGTGGAAAAGATTCACGATCCGTGTCCGGACGAAATCTTCGACGGGCTCTGGCGTGAGGCGTTTGAATCCGCTATAGAACGAGCGGATATAAGGGCTTATCATGGTGATGTTCCGTGCAGGTAAGAAAATGGCACATACGCTCTTTGGAGCAACAATGTACGCCGATCAAGACGAAAACGCAACCAAGAGTGTAACAACCCTGCCGTTTCGGGGCCACGGTTGAGGAGTTCCTCTCCTCACCGTGCAGGCAGGGGTGCAGGACCGCGAACTCTCCGCGACCGCCCCCTCTTAATCCTTTGCCTTCAACGCCGCACCTGCTCTGTCCTCAACAGTCATACGCCTCTCTCCGGCTGTACCTCACGCCTTCCACGAAATTTCTCCGGTGCCTATTTCTCCCCGGCTTTCGTATATTATGTACCACTGTCGGCCTCCCGGAGGGAACCTCCACCGGGCGCTGACCGTCGTCTCATCATATTCACGTAATGCTGTTTTAACGACACTCTCAACAAAACGCGGCAGAGGAGAAATGGCCTATGAAACACGCGCGCATTACCTCAGAAGAAGAGTATTTCCTCAAACATGAGATGGAACTGAGGAGAAAAACGCAGGCAGAACACGAAAAGAAGCTCAAAGCCGAGGAGAAGAAAAAGCTCAAGGAGCTGCACTATATGCATTGCCCGAAATGCGGGATGGATCTGACGGAAATCGAGTTCCGCGGCATTCGGGTCGATAAATGTTTCTCCTGCGAAGGGACATGGTTCGACGCGGGCGAAGTTGAAGCTGCCACCAATCTGGGAAAGAACACCCTCGACAGTATCTTCACGCTGTTCAAAAAGGACAAAAAGGCCTGATGGGGCGACGGAAACTCCTATCGTGAAGATCAGAATCGTCCATACGGCCGACAACCACATCGGCCTCAAATTTAAGAGCCGGCAATATCCTCCTGACGTTAGAAGCACACTCGTGCAGGAACGGCTGGATGGACTCACACGTGTCGTCTCAACCGCCAACAACCGGGAAGCGCACTTTCTTGTCGTTGCCGGCGACCTTTTTGATTCTGTGAATGTTTCAAAGACCGACATCAAGAACGTGGCGGACATTCTCAGGACGTTCAGCGGCAAACACGTCGTGGTGCTTCCCGGCAATCACGACTTTCTGGAACAGACGGAAGATTCCCTCTGGGGAACCTTCCGCCGCCTGTTGCCCGAGCACCTCCTCCTGCTGCTGGACAGGCCCGAACCATTTGACATCGAAGTGGCTGATCGCCATGTGGTGTTTTTTCCCGCCCCCTGTACAAGCAAACATTCGAAGACGAATGCCATCGGCTGGGTGGCGGCGGCAAAGAAGGATCCTGCACATGTCAATATCGGCGTGGCCCATGGCAGCATTCAAGGAATTTCGCCGGACCTTACCGAAACATATTACCCGATGACCGAAAAAGAACTTCACAATGCCGGGGTCTCCTTCTGGTTGACGGGGCATACGCATGTGAGGATTCCGGAAGCACAACGGTCCGAAGGTGCTCTCTATTATATACCATCCACACACACACCGGATGGTTTCGACTGCTCGCACGAAGGATCCGCCTGGTACATCGAAGTGGACTCCGCCGGGAAGGCCGTTGCCGAGGCGTTCAGGACGGGCACCATGCGGTTTGTTGATTATGAGAAGACGGTGAACTCCGCCGCGGATATTCAGACTCTGTCCAAAGAACTTGCCGCGCATGATCTTCCCAGAACACTGGTCAAGCTGCAACTGAAGGGGCGGTTGTCGGCGGAAGAACGCCAGTCGCTTGATTCCTTCGTCCAGAGTGTGCAGGAGCGAAGTCCGTATTGTGAAGTCGACCTGACCGCTGTCTCGCTGAATGTAAACCAGGACTATATCGACAACACCTATCCGAACGGATCCCTCGCTCACCGGCTTCTGACCACCCTTGCGGGCAAAGGGGAAGACAGCCTCGCTCTTCAATTGGCCCACGAGCTGGTGAAGGAAGCGCGGAAATGATCCTTTACACCATTGCTCTCCACCCTTTCGCCGGAATCAATAACCGGACCCTGAACTTTGTTCCGGGGTTGAATGTGGTCCTCGGCCCGAATGAAGCAGGCAAGAGCACCATCGTCAATGCACTGCGATCCGTTCTCTTCGTCTCTACAAAAATCTCCGACGCACAGTTCAAGAAATCGTTACGGGTATTTCTTCCCGTCGATGGGGGAGACACGATGAGAGTCGGGTTGACTTTCCTGATTGCGGGCACACGCCACACCATCCAGAAATCCTGGGGTGGGACCAGAAGTTGCACACTCTCCTCGGACGGTTCGGGCGAACGAACCGATGCAGGTCTGGTGGACGCCTCTCTCCAGGAACTACTACTTTTTCACCAGGGAACATTCGACAATATCCTGATCACCGCCCAATCGTCTCTGGCAGGGACGGTAGACGATCTCCGGAGAGCGGATGATGTCCGTGCCTCATTCGCGGATATCCTGAGGACCTCCGTATTCGAGGCGGGCGGTGTTTCGGCGGACCGCCTGCTCGCATTGATGAGAGAACATGAAAAACAATACTTCTCCCGGTGGGACGCTTCGGCGGATGGCCCCGAAGGGGGCAAAGGGATTCAATCCAGATGGATCAAGGAAGTGGGCATCATCCTGAGAGAGCACTACGCGTTGAAAGAATGTGAACGTGATCTCATTGCGGCGGAAGAGTATGAACTGAAGATCGACGAATATGTCAGGAAGATCACCGCACATGAACATGAAGTCCGCGGACTCGAACGCTACGTGGAAGTCAGCGCCCCTATCGTGCAGGATGTCCGAACGAGGCTGGAACTGGAATTGAGGCGAAAGGGGATGGAGCGGGAGATCGCCGAAATGAAAGCCGCGCAATCCGGCTGGCCGGGGAACGAAGCAAAAGTCGAGTTACTGCACTCTACAATAACCGGGCTCGCCTCACAACTGGATGGGCTGCAAAGGGAACAGGCTTCGGGAGTGGAACATCAGAAACAGAAGATGTTGAGAGAAAACTACCAGAGAGCCCTTCCTCTCCAACACACCCTCACCGAGGAAGAACGTACGCTCGTCACATTGCGTGAAATCAATGAAGATGATCTCAGGCAAATGGTTCGTACCGCGGAAGAGATCAGGCTCCTCAAGACCCGGCTGACGGCTCAAAAGCTGAGTCTGGGTCTGTTGTCAAAGAAGGGGATCAACGCCGTTTTCCAGGCCGCCCTGAAGGAGCCACAAAAGATTGTGTTGAAGCCGGAAGAGAAGTTCTATGAGACGGCTGAAGGGCGGTTTGTGCTGGATCACGACGGTTGGACCCTCACGGTTACCGCAGGGACCGGCGACATCCAATCCATGCTCACCAGTCTCGGTGAACAGCAGGCTGTTTTCGATGCGCTTCTGCGGCGGTACGATGTTCCGTCCGTTGAAGAGGCGCTAATACGTGCCGAAACCTACAAGAACCAGAAAAAAAGAGTTGATACAAAACGGGCGGCGCTGCAGGCTGTTCTCGGCAATGAAACATTCGAGGCAATTCAGGCACGGGTCAACGCACTGTCCCCCGTTACTGCCGGGCGGCCCAATGCGGAAATCGTGAATGAGCTCACGATGACCAGCTCAGAGCTCAGCACCCGACGTGCGGCCCTGACGGCGGCGGAGACTGAAATCGGCGTCTGGGCGAAAAAGTACACGGATCAGGAAACACTTCAGAATTCGCTGCTTGATAAACTGGCCGAACAAAAGGGAATAGACACGAGGCGTGCAGAATTGAAGCCTCTGCCCGATGGAGTCACGGATGCAGGCGGCTTTGTGTCAGTTTTCGAAAAGAAATCGGAGACGCTGGGCTCCAAACGGGACGAACTGTTCCGGCTGCAAATCGAGCGCAAAGAGTATGAGAAGAACCAGCCGGGAACGTCGCGTGAAGACCTGAGGGTTTTGCTTGATGAGAGGAGAAGGGTCATCACACGTGTCAGACAGGAGGGCGCTGCATACGAGCGGATGCGTCGTGTGCTCGAGGCGATTCTGGAGAGGCTGGACCGGGATACATTCACGCCCTACCAGGCCAGGGTCGAACAGATTCTGGCCGGGCTTACATCCGGCCGCCATACAAGACTGAGGCTGGAGAATGCTCTCCCCGTTGAAGTCCGGGGCGAGGGGAAGGCTCTCTCCCTTGATCTGCTTTCGGCCGGTACCCGGGATGTGGTTTCGCTCGCGGTTCGCCTCTGCATGGCTGAATATTCCCTGAAAGGGAGCGACGGTTTTCTTGTCATGGACGACCCGCTCGTGAATCTTGACCCGCAGCGTCAGCAAGCGGCGGCCGAATGTATCAATCTGTTTGCACGCGACAAACAGGTCATTGTCCTTACGTGCCATCCTTCGCATGCCCGGTTGCTCGGGGGGGCGAAGATCGCGCTGGAATGACTCTTGTACCGATGCCTTTGATGACCGGACAATGACCCTCTCGACGGTGGTGCTCGTGATGATCACAACACCCGTCAGGGCGCCGCTGCCGATACCGGACACATCCCGAGGATCCTTATGCAAAGGGTCACACACATCATGATCACGGCACTCTTCATGGCGGCATTTCTGCCACCGCAAGCTCCGGGTCAGCAAACACCCCCTCCGTATCTCAACCCCTCACTGGCCGTTTCTGACCGTGTTCGTGATCTCCTGTCACGCATGACGCTGGAAGAGAAAGCAGCCCAGTGGGTCCACAATGCACCCGCGATTGAACGCCTGGGCATACCGGCGTACGACTGGTGGAGCGAAGGGTTGCACGGCGTTGCGCGCGCCGGTTATGCAACGGTTTTTCCGCAGGCAATCGGGATGGCCGCCACCTGGGACACGGAGCTCCTGGAGGCGGTGGGAACGGCTATCGGCGACGAGGCGAGGGCAAAGCATCACGATTTTGTCAGGCGCGGTGAACGCGGCCGATACCAGGGACTCACATTCTGGTCTCCCAATATCAATCTCTTCCGGGACCCGCGGTGGGGAAGAGGGATGGAAACATTCGGCGAGGATCCCTTCCTCACCGGGAAAATCGGGGCAGCGTTCATACGCGGGTTGCAGGGAAACCATCCACGCTACCTGAAGCTTGTGGGCACCATGAAACACTTTGCGGTCCATAGCGGTCCGGAGCCGGACCGGCATACATTCGACGCCGTCCCGACCGAACGGGATCTGCGTGAATCGTACCTGCCACACTTCCGCACGTGCGTCACCGAAGCGCATGTCCAGTCGGTGATGTGCGCGTACAACCGGTTCGCCGGAAAACCCTGCTGCGGCAGCAATACACTTCTGGCCCGGATTCTCAGGAACGAATGGGGTTTTACAGGATACGTCACATCGGACTGCGGGGCAATCGGCGATATCTATATGACACACAAGGTGACCCGCGATGCCGCCGGGGCGGCGGCGCTTGCCATCCGGGCCGGGACCGACCTGAATTGCAGCTTCGGGGATGCGGCGCCTCTGGAAGCGGTGCGCCAGGGTTTGTTGAAAGAGGAAGAACTTGATGTGGCCATCGGCCGGCTCTTTCGTGCCCGTTTTCAACTCGGCATGTTCGATCCGCCGGAACTGGTCCCCTGGGCCTCCACACCGATGTCCGTGGTCGGCTCCGATCATCACCGGGCGCTTGCCCTCTCTGCGGCGCGGAAATCCATCGTGTTGCTCAAGAATGACGGAGACATGCTTCCGCTCAAAAAAGATCTGAAGCGGATCGCTGTGATCGGACCCAACGCGGATGATGTCCTCTCTCTCCTGGGCAACTACTACGGCATCCCCGAAAAACCGGTGACTCCTCTCGCAGGAATCCGCGCGCATGTCGGGGGAAACACGGAGGTGCTGTATGCGTCCGGTAGTACTTTTGCAGACGGTGTCCCCCTGCTTGAGGTCATCGGCGCACAATTCCTCCGGCACACCTCGGACACCGCTCCTGCTCCCGGACTCCTGGCAGAGTATGTTGTTGGACGTACACACATGGGGACACCACCTCTCGTCCGGATCGACAATACGGTGGACTTTAACTGGTGTGCCTCTCTCCCGTTGGAGTGCGGTGATTCGACGGAGTTCACTGTGCGCTGGAGCGGTTTGCTCGTGCCGCCGTTGACCGGGACATATCATCTGGGAGGTTTTGGCTTCAGCAGGTTCAGCATTTCCGTGGATGATGCACTCGTCGTACATGCGGAATCCGGGAGCGAAACGCCGGTTGCCGGTACGGTCCACATGCAAGCCGGCAAGCCGTACCGTTTCAATCTCGAGGGGACGTGCGGACAGAGCGGCTCGCTCGTCCAGCTCCTCTGGGAGATACCGCGAACGGACAGAGAAGAAGAAGCGCTGACCCTAGCCCGAAATGCCGATGTTGTGATTCTGACGCTCGGTCTCTCCCCACGCCTCGAAGGAGAAGAAATGAAGGTCGAAGTGGCCGGCTTTCGCGGCGGAGACCGGACGGATATCCGGCTGCCGGAGCCCCAGCAACACCTTCTCCGTTCAGTCACACGGCTGGATAAACCCGTTGTGCTTGTGCTGTTGAACGGAAGTGCGCTCGCCATCGACGATCTTGCCTCTGTGCCGGCTATTCTCGAATGCTGGTATCCCGGCCAGGCCGGGGGAACCGCCGTTGCCGAGATTCTGTTCGGTGATGTGAACCCGTCTGGAAGGCTGCCTGTAACGTTCTACCGCTCGGTTAAGGATCTTCCGGTGTTCGAAGACTATTCCATGAAGGGGCGCACCTACAGGTTCTTCGAAGGAGAACCGTTGTTTCCGTTCGGACACGGATTGAGCTACACCCGGTTCGGGTATTCCGGGCTCCGTCTTGCGGCCGGCGCCGGGAACGTTTCCCGCGACGGTGCAGTTGACCTTGAACTGGATGTGACCAATCAGGGTGCGCGTCAGGGCGAGGAGATCGTGCAATTGTATGTGCGGGCCACGGGAAGCGCGGTTCCCAGGCCGACAAAGGATTTACGGGGATTTCGCCGCGTCTCTCTGAATCCAGGAGAGAAATCGACTGTCCGTTTTTCGTTTCATACATCAGCGGTAGAATACTACGACACCAACACGCGGGCATGGACGGTGGAGCCGGGCAACTACGAGATCCTCGTCGGCGCTTCGTCGGAAGATATACGCCAGAGGCTCATGGTGACGATCGAATAGAAACAAGGCACGGATTCCCGCCGCGGGGGATTCGGGCGAACAACGAGACTGAACAAAACGCATTATCCTGTACACATCTGAAAGGGAAACATAGAGATGCGGCAACACGGGTTACATTTGCCCGGCAGGGCATTGTGGATCATCTGTCTTCTCCTCCGGGTCGCTTCGCCCGAAATTGTCCCCGCACAAATTCCGTACGACTCCGGAGAGCTGAAACTGGCATTGAAGCGACTTGAGGTGCTGGGATCGGTCCTGTATATCGCCGCCCATCCGGATGACGAAAACACTGCATTCCTGGCGACGATGGCCAAACAGCGGCACTTCCGTACCGGGAATCTCTCCATCACGCGCGGAGAAGGCGGACAGAACCTTCTGGGAGCTGAACAGGGCGGGACGCTCGGCCTGATCCGTACACAGGAGCTCCTGGGTGCCAGGCGCATCGACGGCGCCGAGCAGTTCTTTACGCGTGCCATTGATTTTGGCTACTCAAAGACGACTGAGGAAACGCTCGCTTTCTGGGGAAAAGAGGAGACTCTTGCCGACGTGGTATGGGTCATAAGGAAGTTCAGGCCGGACGTGATCGTCAGCCGCTTCACACCCACGCGTGGAGGACACGGGAACCACACTGCCTCGGCGGTTCTCGCGTACGAAGCGTTCCGCGCAGCAGCGGATCCAAAGAAATTTCCGGAACAGCTTAAGCTCGTCCAACCATGGCAGGCAACACGTATTGTTTGGAATGGTTTCCGTTTTTCCCAATCGGCACCCGATACCTCGACAGTCAGACGTGTCATCGAAGATCTTGGCGAATACAACCCTCTCCTCGGGCTCTCAATAGGGGAACTCGCAGGCAAGAGCAGGAGCATGCATAAGAGCCAGGGGTTCGGCGCTTCTGAATTGCGGGGATCATCGACACAATCCTTCGTGCATATCGACGGAGATACCGCCGGCGCAGATCTCTTCGACGGCATTAATACCTCCTGGACACGTATCCCGGGGGGGAAGGCAGTTGAGGAGTTCCTGGGGAAGGCGATACTGGAGTTTGATCCGGAGAAACCGGTTTCGGTACTTCCGCTCCTCCTGAAAGCCAGAATGGAACTGCGAAAACTGAAATCGGATCAATGGGTTGAAGTGAAGGCAGCGGAACTGGATAAAGTCCTGCTTGCCTGCAGCGGACTCTGGACGGGAGCATATGCAGCGACATTCCAGATCACTCCGGGATCTTCCGTTCCCGTGACCGTGGTGATGCTGAATCGTTCATCGTTCCCCTGTGAAATTAAGAGTGTCGCCCTCGCGTTCAGTGCGCGTGACACCGTACCCGGACAGGTCCTGAAGGAGAACATTCCTTTCGATGTAAAGATGGGTATGACGATTCCTCCGGGGGCTTCTTTCTCTCAGCCCTACTGGCTTGATAAACCGGCCGGCCGCGCACGCTACGCTGTGGATGACCAGCATCTCATCGGGATGGCCGAAAACCCGCCCGCAACGGCTGCGCGCGTAACATTCCTCATTGGCGGAG
>Ga0315273_10014788_pt1 | contig 10069 bp, 7 predicted proteins | sample YL17G02_0_MG_FD_205753 | JGI IMG/M metagenome (GOLD analysis project Ga0315273, IMG submission 205753) | Sediment microbial communities from Yellowstone Lake, YNP, Wyoming, USA - YL17G02_0 | ecosystem: Environmental > Aquatic > Freshwater > Lake > Sediment | place: USA: Wyoming | collected... | reverse complement strand
CTGCGACGGAAGTCGTTCCCTGCTGTTGCAGTGGGATCAAGTAGCATGAAAGCCAACCTTGCGGTTGTTCTCGGAATGTTCGAGACCGGTTTGGCGGTAGGTCGCAGTCTCGGAAGAAGTGGAATTAAGGTGTTAGGCCTCGACTCGACGAAGAACGTCGGATTTTATTCCAGGTACATTGATGCCCTGATCTGTCCTCATCCCTTGGAGTGCGAGCAGGAATTCATCGCTTTCCTGTTGCGTGTCGCGGCGAGAGAGAAAATGCGACCCGTGCTTTTTATCACGTCCGATGATTTCTTGCTGCCCGTATCCAGAAACCGGAAGGAACTAGAACAATACTACCTCATGAACCTTCCAAGCCCTCAAATCATCGAGTGTATTGCGGACAAATTCCGGCAGTACACGCTTGCTTTGAATGCCGGCATACCGGTTCCTCAAACGTTTTTCGCCGACAATATGGACCAGGTACTTGAAATAAAAGATCGGATACCCCTTCCAGCTTTTATTAAAGGAGCCGAAGTAACGTTGTGGCGTAGGAAAATGGGGGTGGCCTCCAAAGGATTCGTAGTAAACACCCAGGAGGAATTAATAAACACCTTCGAGATGGTCTTCAGGCGTGGGGCGAACGGACTGGTCCAGGAACTCATTCCTGGTCCGGATACGAATCATTATAAGTCATCGTGCTATCTGTCGAGGAAGGGTGAGGTTCTGTTGGCGTTTGGACTGCAGAAGATCCGGCAGCAACCGGTTGGTTTCGGATTCGGGTGTCTGGTGCAAAGCGTTGATTATCCAGAGATGCTGGCTCTCGGAAAGGACTTTTTTACGAGGATCGGCTACCGCGGCGTAGGATCGGCAGAATTCAAGTTGGACTTGAGAGATAACAAACTGAAGCTCATTGAAGTAAACCCAAGGTATTGGCAACAAAATGCCCTTGCCGAGAAATGCGGTATGAACTTTCCCTTGATGGATTACATGGAGTTGACCGACTGCGAGCCGAAGGCTACCCTCGGTTACCGGCCTGGCATCAAGTGGGTAAATATCTATTCCGATATTGAGTCATTTCGAGAGTATCGACAGCGCGGGGGGTTGTCATTCAGTCAATGGCTCGATAGTCTGAGGGGGGAGAAACTCCTTTCCGATCTGGCCGGGGATGACATTCTACCGGGTTTTCACGAGATTTTGTTTGAAAACATTCTGCGACGATCCGGCAGATATGCGATGAAATTATTGAAGTTTCGGTTTTCTTAGAATCATTGCCAGTTTTTTTGACTACATGGTCGGCGAACGTCCAACAGGAACCAGGGGAAGAGGAACATGCAGAGCCAAAAGATAGCCGTGATCGGTTCAGGATTGGGGGGGTTCGGAGCCTCGCACAGGCTGCGGGCCGAAGGCATAGAGACGGTGTTGTACGAAAAAAATCATTACCACGGCGGGCACACCGCATCCCACCACATGGATGGCTTCATTTTCGATGAGGGTCCTCACGTGTCCTTCACGACGGAGAAGCGGATCCGCCAGCTCTTCGCCGAGAGCGTGCAGGGCCGGTACGAAACCGTCGATGCGCAGGTCAACAACTACTGGCAGGGGTACTGGATCAGGCACCCGGCGATCACGAATCTGTTTGGCTTGCCACCCGACTTGCTCGTACGCATCCTGCGCGACTTCATCGAGCGGCCGAACGGTAGCCCGGACGCGATTCGGAACTACGAGGACTGGCTGGTTGCCAGTTACGGCCGGACGTATGCGGAAACGTTCCCCATGCAATATACCCGGAAGTACCACACGACCACCGCCGACAACATGAGCACGGAATGGGTAGGACCCCGTCTCTACCAGGCCAAGCTTGAAGAGGCGCTCTTGGGCGCGGTGTCGCCCCAAACCCCCAACGTGCACTATGTCCAGGATTATCGATATCCGGCGCAAAATGGCTTCATCTCGTTTCTCGACCTGTTCAAGGCGCAATCGAACGTTCTCCTGAATCACCATGTCGTGAAGATCGACCCGAGAGCCCGGGAATTGCACTTTGCCCATGGTGCAATCGTTCGGTACGACCATCTCATTTCCTCGGTACCACTTCCCGAGCTCATCCCGATGATCGTCGCAGCGCCGAAAGAAGTGATCGAGGCATCGCAGAGCCTGGCCTGCACGAACCTTGTTTTGGTGAACGTGGGTGTTGCTCGCCCGGATGTGTCCAAAGCGAGCTGGACCTATTTCTATGACGACGATATGCCATTCAGCCGGATCAGCTTCCCGAGAACCTTTTCCCTGTCCACCGTACCGGAGGGTACCAGCGCGATTCAGTGCGAGGTGTACTTTTCCAGGAAGTACCGACCGCTGAATCGGCCCCCGGAGGAGTCTATCGAACCGGTCATCGACGGCCTGCGCCGCTGCGGGTTGATTCGCGAGGACGACAAGATCCTCCATCGGAGCGCACAGCATGTTCCGTACGCCAACATTATTTTCGACCTGGATCGCGCCACGGCCCTTCGCACGGTGCATGGCTACCTGGACGACTTGGGAATCGCCTACTGTGGACGCTACGGGGATTGGGGGTACTTGTGGACGGACACATCCTTTATGAGCGGTGAGAACGCCGCACAACGGGTCCTTGACAGAATCACGTTGTAAACCTTTGAGGGCTGAGGAGGTCAGATGCCGCGCGTAAGCATTGGTGTGCCCGTCTACAACGGCGAGCGCTGCGGGAAAAGGCGGACCTCTATCGGTATCTTGGTCGCGAGATGAGGCCGCAGAGGGTACTCCTGAAGAAGGAGTTGGCGGGAGAGATACTGCGGCCGTGAAGGGGACGTTCCAAAATCATTAACTTGCGGATCACGGAAAATCCATCATAATGAGAATGGGGAATATTTATAAATACTTAATATATGCGATTTTCCTTGTTGTTTTATTGTCAATCGTGACAGTAAATTTCAGTAATTATTTGATGTATGTCAATCGAAACTGTTTATATGTACAGTATGATAAAATTTTAGATTCAATTTCAGGAAAATTGATATTGGAAAAGCCTTTGCCTGCAAGTATATCCGAAAAAGGATTAAAAATAAAACCCCTGATTTATGTGCTCGGCGGTAATCAGGATAGCCTGGTAAACCGTTTCCGTAAAGCTGCAAGTTTGTACCATAAAGGTTTTTCGAAAAAGATTCTCATCCTCAGTCGGCCCGGGATTACGGAATTCAGTCCGGAACTGGGGCGGAATTTGACAAATAATGAATGGGCAATAAGGGAGTTGGAAAGATTAAACGTCAGGAAGGAGGACATTGAACCTGTATCCGTGGAAAAAAAAACATTTGGAACTTTGAGCGAAGCCAAGGATCTGTCGGATATCGTCCGCAAGAAAGGATGCAATCGCTTGATATTGGTTACTTCGGATTACCATACACGGAGGGTTTTGCACACTTTCTTAAAGTATGGGTCCGACAATTCCTTCGAACTATATATATATGGATCGGAAGACGAGAAAGATTTCAAAAGGCTCTTTATAGAATATATTAAATTGTTTATGTACGATCATTTCGCATCCGTGTTGATCCATCGTGAACTTTAGGATTTTACGGGCGGCTTTGACGAGTCACTTCAGGTCGCCGAAGACACGGAGTTTTTTCATCGGCTCGCCGGCAAGGCACCGGGGGCAATTATCATGACTCCGCTGATTCGTGTAAGGCGAGGCCACAACTCCCTTGTCTCGTCAAACAACATATGCCGTCTAATATAAGGAGAGAGGAATATTGAATGGTGCCCCCGCGTCAATCGCCTCCCCCGAGACCAGCTTAGACGCAACATTCGTATTGAGCTGCTGGCTCATACTAATAGCCGCCATTTTCGTCAGCCTTTATGCGGCTCTCGAGTTACGCATTCTTTACGCTGATGGATCTAATGTTCTCCTGGGCATGCTGGAAAAGGGAGGATTCCATTTATATGAACCGTCTCGCCGTTATGTGGAATTTATGTATGAATTTCCAGTTGTTTTGGCAATAAAGCTGGGTGTCGATAGCATTCCCGCCTTAATTGTTTGCTACGGTATTACCATCTACCTTCTGCCCCTGCTATTAATTAGCATTTGTTATTTCGTTTTACCGCCTGATAAGAAATCGTATTTTGTTTTTCCTCTGCTCCATTATCTGGCAGGAACGACGAGCTCCTCCTTTGGTGGTTTGGTGGAAGGACCGGTGGCAGCAGCGTATTTTTGGTTGCTCTTGTATATACTTCTTTTCCGCTTCGAGAGGAAAGTGTGGATGGTCGTGTCATTATTGGCCCTCCCTGCAGTCTATTTGCATGAAGTGATGTTTTTTCTGGCTCCATTGTTAGCTGCTGTGGCGGTCTGGCGTGCCAGCCAGGAAAAACGAAAGACCGGTGCAATACAATTCGCGCTGCTGGCCATCTGGTTCTTGGTGATCGCTGCAGTTCAAATCTTCTTCATCATCAACCCGCGGGATCCAGCCAACCGTTCCTCCTTTATTTATGGCTTCACCCATTTACTATGGCTCGTAACAACATCTGGCCAGGTTAATGTTCCAGCCCTCGCGGGTCTTTTGGCCATATTGGTTTTAGCCGGACTTGTCGTTTTTGAGCGATTTAATAATAGGACTAGTCTAGAGAAGGTTCGGCGGTTGCTGGTGATAGGGTTTGCCGTGGTTTCGTTCTCGATGATCGCAGTCACATTCGTCACGGAAAAGTTCATAACACCTTGGATGCAATTCCAAGCGCGCAATCATGCGGCCTTTATATCATTTCCGCTCGCTCTCTTTGCGATACTCTCCTCCATGTATCCCTCGGTGCCGCTCTTGTGGAAAAAACGATATAATATTGGAGTAATCACCATATTGGCGGTGACTGTCCTGTCGTGGCATGTGGCGGCAACCCATCGTTGGGCAATTTATCTTGACGATTTCCGATCCATTCTGTCGACAAGCCAAGGTTTGATCCCATATAAGCAGGCTTGCGGGAACCTGCCCGATGGCCGAAAGAGCAATTTCCAAAATATGACATGGGTTCATACCAATCCGACGTTGAGTTTTCTCCTATCGCCTAAAGGCCGCGTAACAGCGGTAATCGACAATCCTGATCGTGGCGGCCGCTGGAAGCCGTTTGATCCAAATAATCCGAATTCTTTGCCCCACAGTCGGTTTTTTGATAGCGGTCCCTATCGGGAGACGATTGAGGCGGCCAAATAATGATCTTGGAATCAGGAAATATTTCGGTGATGCGGAATGACACTCAGCGGGACGGAGATGGCGAGCCATGAAGCTGTCCGTGGTGATTCCGGTTTACAACGGAGCGGCCACGATCCGACGATTGGTGGATGATATCATCCGTGAGCTTAACTCCAGATATGACCTGGAAGTAGTTCTGGTCAATGATGGCAGTCCGGCGGACAACTCGGCGGAGGTTTGCCGGGCTATTGCCGATAACGCACCGCAGGTGAAGTTCTTGGATCTTTCCCGAAATTTCGGCGAGCACAACGCGGTCATGGCCGGCTTCAACTACTGTACGGGCGATGCCGTTGTGGTCGTGGACGACGATTTTCAGAATCCGCCGTCTGAAATCGTGAAGCTCGTGGACAAGCTCAACGAGGGGTATGATGTCGTGTTTTCCCGCTACGAGACAAAGAAACACCATGCGCTGCGAAACCTTGGGAGCAGGTTCAATAACCTCGTGGCGAGCATCCTGATCCAGAAACCATTGGACCTGTACCTGTCCTCTTTCAAGGTCTTAAGCCGTTTCCTCATCGACGAGCTCGTCAAGTACACGGGTCCGTACCCATACATCGATGGACTGATCCTCAGGGTCAGCCGGAACTACGCGACGGTCCTGGTTCGCCATAGTACGCGCGTGGAAGGGCGGTCCGGCTACACCCTCCGCAAGCTTGTCTCCCTGTGGCTGAACATGTTCACCAACTTCTCGATTTTGCCGTTGCGCCTGGCAGTAATGACCGGATGCCTGCTTGCCTTGGCCGGAATGGTTGTGGCCGCCTTCTCCTTCATCGAAAGGTTGCGCAGGCCGGATCTGCCCCCCGGCTGGGCGTCGCTGATGATCTCGATCCTGGTCGTATCGGGCGTTCAACTGGTGGCGATCGGCATGGTAGGGGAGTACCTTGGGCGGATGTTCATGAAAGACAACGGCAATCCGCAATTCGTGGTCCGACGTTCGGTCAACTGCGAAAGGCGCGTTGATAAAAAGAGCTAGCAGGGCGGAACGTTGCGCAGGCAACCGCCTGATGGCCACAGGCGGTAGGGATTCAATAACAGCAATAATACAATCAAGTTCTTCCGGAAAGGTAAACGAAAACATGGAAGGGGATAACTAGGATGGGAATGGAAAAAGGATTTTCGGGGAAAAATATCTTGATCACCGGGGGACTCGGATGTATCGGCAGCAACCTGGCGATCCGGCTGGTGGAGGCGGGCGCGAAAGTCACTCTTCTGGACGCCATGATCCCCGGACTCGGCGGCAACGCGTTCAATATCGATCCGATCAAGGATGACGTTTGCGTCAACTTCAGCGACATCCGGGACGAGAACAGCATCAAACATGTGGTGCGGGACAAGGAGTACATCTTCCATCTTGCGGGACAGAACGATCATACCCTTAGCTTGACAAACCCCTTCCCCGACATCGACATCAACATAAAGGGATCCCTGGTATTGCTCGAGGCGTGCAAGAATTTCAACAGGCAGGCCAAGGTCATCTATACGGGAACCCGGGGGGAATATGGATCCGCCGTGAAGTTGCCGGTGAGGGAGGATGCTCCCTTGTATCCAAAGGGTATCTATGAGCTTTCCAGCCTCACGGCCCAGAAGCTCTTCAAGATCTATCACGACAACCACGGGATCAGGACGATCACCCTTCGCCTGACAAACATCTACGGCGAGCGGGCGCAGATGCAACACCACCGATTTGGGGTAGCAAACTGGTTCATCCGGCTTGCGATCGATCGGGAGACGATCAAGGTCTTCGGCGATGGCTCCATTTTGAGGGATTTTCTGTATGTCCAGGATACGGTTGACGCGATCATGATGGCCGCCTTGCGTGAAGAAGCCTACGGGGAAGTCTTCAATGTCGGGGTAGATAAGCCGATCTGTTTCCTCGACCTGGTGAAAACCATCATCGATTTGGCAGGTGGCGGAAATTGGGAATTCGCCCCGTTTACGCCAGAGCGGGCAGTCCAGGAACCTGGGGATTTCTATTCGGACATCTCAAAGGCCAGGGCCGTGATCGGATGGGAGCCGAAGACGGGCATCAGAGAAGGAATCGCCGGGACAATCGATTACTACCGCAAGAACAAAACCTATTACTGGTGACAAAGTGATGATCGCATTCGGTGATCTTCGAAGGGAATATACGGATTTATCCGGGGAGATCGATGAAGCCATTCGGTCCGTCTGCCGGAATGGATGGTTCGTGCTGGGAAAGAAGGTCGAGGAGTTCGAGGCGGCTTTCGCCGGATATATCGGCGGCGGTGTCCATGCTGTCGGTGTAGGTTCCGGGACCGAGGCGATCCACTTGGGCTTAGTGGCCGCCGGAGTCGGGAATGGGGATTACGTGATCACCGTTCCGAATACCGCCGTTCCCACCGTGTCGGCCATCAACCTTGCCGGGGCGATTCCCCTTCTGGTGGATATCGATCCGTTGAGTTACACCATGGATCCTTCCCTGCTCAGGGACCTGGTGAAAAAGGAGAAAAAACAACTGGGGAGCAGGCTCAAGGCAATCGTTCCGGTCCATCTCTATGGCCAGAGCGCCCATATGGAACCGATTCTTGATGTTGCCAAAGAGTTCGACCTCAAGTTGGTTGAAGATGCCTGCCAGGCCCACGGGGCCTTGTATCAGGGAGGCAAGGCAGGTTCAATCGGGGATTATGCCGCCTTCAGTTTCTATCCCAGCAAAAACCTCGGTGCATATGGGGATGGAGGCATGGTGCTCACGAGGGATGCCGATGAGGCCAAGAAATTAAAAATGCTTCGGAATTACGGGCAGGAGAAAAGGTACTTCCACCGGATTAAAGGATTCAACAGCCGCTTGGATGAACTGCAGGCTGCAATTCTGCTTGTAAAATTGAAATATCTGGATCGATGGAATGCCCGGCGAAGGGAAATCGCCCGTATTTATTCGGATAATATACGAAATTTGCAGATCGCAAAGCCACAGGAAATGCCCTATGGGAGGCATGTCTTTCATCTTTATGTTATCCGGCACCCAAGGCGGACGGATCTGCAAGCCTATCTCGAACATGAGGGCGTCCAAACCGTGATTCATTACCCCGTCCCGATCCATTTGCAGGAGGCCTATCATGATCTGGGGTATGGAAAACGAAGTTTCCCTGTCGCGGAACAATGTGCCGAGGAGATTCTTTCCCTTCCGATCTTCCCTCAATTACGAGATGAGGAGATTCAACGGGTTGCGGAACTGATCAATCATTTTGATGGGAATTCCTGAAGAAGTCCCATTCGATGAAGAACCGGCCTTGGACGGTAATCATGATGGGCAGAAACGATGCTTCCTGGAATACCAAATGTCAATAAGGAAAAAGAAGGCGCTTCCGAAGGATAAGGATCCGGACAGTAGGGAGGTTGATCCACAAATCATGGAGAAACGAAAACTCTCGCTGGGTTCGGGAAAGATTGTCTGGTGTCGCCTTGCGGCATTCTTCATCTCCATTGTTTCCGTTACGCAGATCGGACTTTTTTTACTAGGCCGGCGGAACATGCCCGGATGGGAGGCATACTGGATCGCTCAATCTCTGGTTGCAGGTAAGGGCTACAGCTTTCCATTTGGGCACAGATGGTTGTTCGATTTCGTCGACAGCAATCCCGCTCTCAGTTTCGATGGTGGCGTTTTTCAACCGACCGCCTGGGCTGATCCCCTCTATACCTTCTGCCTGGCAGGGCTGATTTGGCTTTTCGGGAGCTGGCATCAGCTGGCTGCAGCAGGTTTCAATCTTGTTCTGCTGCTTGTTTTGTATGGACTCACCTATCGTCTGGGCGAGCGTTTGATTTCGCCGCTGGCCGGTGTTATGGCGGTCTTGGTACTGGTGTTGGGCAAGATGGTTATATATGCGACCTATGCGATGATCAACACGATGCTGGCATCCGTCCTGATGGTTCTTTCCGCACTAATGCTTGTGAAGTTCCTGGAGGGGCCAAGCTATCCTCGTGCAGGTATGCTTGGACTGGTGTTGGGGTTGACTGCGCTCGGGTCTCCGGGCGCACAGTTATTTATCCCCGTCTCCGCAGCCGGGATTGCAGTACGGGGCTGGAAGAACCTGCGTCCCGCCGTTTCGCAGGCGATTCTGTTGCTTTTCGTGGCAGCATTGATTGTGATGCCCTGGACCGTCCGTAACTATATGGTATTCGGGGAGTTTGTTCCGGTGCGAACCGGGTTTGGGCAGATCGCGTTCGTCGGTGTGGTTGCAACGGCGGGAACCGTGGCGCCGGACAGTTTGCGCTCCCAGGTCAAGCCTCCATGGAAGTGGGAGACACCTCGCCAGGCCTTGAGAAAGATCATCATCCCTCCACATAATGAGCTGGCGGATCTTGAACGATACCAAATGGACTACGCGAGGGAAGTCGGAGGAGCGGAATTCGCCGCCATGAATGAAGCACAGCGCGACTCCTGGTTCCTCAAAGAGACAAAGGCGTTTCTGCTGGCTAATCCGGTTCTGTCCTCCAAACTCGCGATAGCGAAGATCGAGGTCTTCGCTCGCCTCATTGCCGGCTCCTTTGGATGGCGTGTGTGTCTGTTTGCCGCGTTGGGAGGTTTGTTGGCCATCGGGAGGCCTGCGGCCCTGATACTGGCACTGTGGATTGGAACATATGTCGGGCCCTTTCTGCTTGTCGTCTGTTACTATGAACGCTATCGCGCACCCATAGAGCCGCTTCTTGTGGTTCTGGCGGTATTCGCCGTTTGGCGGGTGTTTGAGATCGGCTCTCGTAGGCTGCGCACCGGCGGAGCATGATTCCGTGCGCAGCAGTTATGCAATCGGGATTCATGTCGGGTTTTGAGGCGGAAATCTCCCGGCACCCATAGAGCCGCTTCTAGTGGTGCTGGCGGCATT
>Ga0315273_10014787_pt1 | contig 10069 bp, 8 predicted proteins | sample YL17G02_0_MG_FD_205753 | JGI IMG/M metagenome (GOLD analysis project Ga0315273, IMG submission 205753) | Sediment microbial communities from Yellowstone Lake, YNP, Wyoming, USA - YL17G02_0 | ecosystem: Environmental > Aquatic > Freshwater > Lake > Sediment | place: USA: Wyoming | collected... | reverse complement strand
CCTACGCCTAACCCAGCCTTCCCCATTGCTCAATCCAAAATGAAGCCGCGGCCACCGAGTCCGCGCTGAACGGCGCGATGCGTCGTCCTCGGTCGCACCCGTAGCGCCGCTACGAGCGCTCGCTCGAGTCCTAGCCTCACGCGCGTTGATCGCGTCCTGTCGGCGGAGCTTCATTCCGGATCGAGCTTGCCGGATTACTTGGTCTCTTTGTGGACGGTGGCCGTATCGCACCACTTGCAGTACTTGCGCAGCTCGATCCGCTCGGGATCGTTGCGCTTGTTCTTCATGCTGGTGTAATTACGGCGCTTGCATTCCTGGCAAGCCATCGTGACCTGAACCCGCATTACTTCACCGCTTCCTAGTCATTTAACGCCCGTGCATGCTACCACAAACGAAGGTAGCGGCGAGAGGACTCGAACCTCTGACACGCGGATTATGATTCCGCTGCTCTGACCGACTGAGCTACGCCGCCCCTAAGGACCCGTCCTATGGAGCCCCCATTCGGATTTGAACCGAAGACCCCTTCCTTACCATGGAAGTGCTCTGCCAACTGAGCTATGGAGGCCCTTCGAGCCGGCCGAGCCGATATGACTGCTCCGGCTACCTGTCTCCGGTGGATCGTGGAGGTGGCGGGGCGAGGATTTGAACCTCGGTAGGCATCGCCGACAGATTTACAGTCTGCTCCCTTTGGCCACTCGGGCACCCCGCCACGCGCGAAACCCCACGCGGAGGCGAACTCGCATGATACCCAAAGGCCCCTGCCATTTCAACTTCCCGTACGCCGTCACGCCACCTATCATCGTCGCGCCCCCGCATCCCGGCGGGCGCAAGCGCGTGCCGCTATCCGGCGCTTCGCGGCCGGGGCACGGTGATGCTCGCTTCGGTCAGGAACAGTACTTCCGCGCCCGGTCCCTGGCAGACGAGAGCCGCGTCGACGGCCTCCTGCACATCGCCGAACGGCCTCATGAACATCGACCGGACCTGCTCCTCGGGCAGTGAGGTCACCGCCCAGATGTCGGCCCGCTGTAACACTCCGGCGATCCGGGTCGCCTGCTGCATCCCCAGCCGGTATTCTTCCTGATCGGCGCGCTCCAGTGCCTGACCGGGCGATCCGGCGGCCGCGAGCAAGTCGTAGAGGGTCTGGTTCTCCCCCAGCCCGAAGGGGCATTCCGAGACGACGATGAGGACTCCCCCGTCCCTGACGGCCACCGCGCCGCTCTGGATGGCTTTGTTGGTCTGGTAGAAGTTGCAGTCCATCGGGTGAGGGGCGGCCGCGACGACCACTTCGTAGCGCCGCTCTATGTCGAGGACGAATTGGCGGTCGGCGACCTCGACCGCCCCGCGGAAGGTGTCTTCCAGGGAGCCCGCGGCCGCGAAGCCCACCCGGTGGTCCTTGTCCAATACGAGTTGGATGGAGAAGACCTGCTTGCCGTCTATCCCGATGGCGAGAGCCTCCTCAAGGTCCTCGTGCACGGGGTTGCCCTGGAGGACCAGACTCTCCGACCCGCGCTTCATCGACAGCGCGTGATTCCCCCAGACGGTCTCGTAGCCTGCCAGCCCCGGGAACAGGGACTTGCGCCCGCCGGTATAGCCGGCGAAGTAGTGGGGTTCCACCGAATTGACGAGGATGACGCTCTGCGCCTCCGCCAGCAGGCGGTTCGCCTGGATCTCGGTGCCCCGCGAGGTCCGGCCCAGGTGGACCAGCCGTTCCTTGTCCTTGGCGTCGTGCGACGACACCCGGCCCGCGTGACCCTCGAGGAACTCCTTCCCGAAGATGTGCTCCAGCTCATGCGGGAGCGCGACGCGATGGGTGCCGGTGGCGACGACGAAGGAGAGTTCGCGGCCGGCAGCCTCGGGCCGATCGCGCGTCTCGAGCCACTCCTCCAGGTCTTCGCGGATCACCCGTAGCACTTCGGCCGAGGGCGTCGGTCGAGTGGCGTCGTTGACCACGACCAGCAAAGGCGAGGCGGCCTGGCGGAGAAAGGCCTTGAACCCGGCGCCCGGCGCCTCCAGTGCCCGCCTCAGCACACCCTCCGGATCCTCCTCCGCCCTATCGACGTTGGCGCCGAGCACGCCTGCCACGCGGCGCTCGTCGACCTCTACTGCTACCCTGCCTGTGCCCCACGGGACCTCGACCTGCATGTGCCGCTCCGTCCAGTCTCGTCCGTGTCGTCGCGCTCCCTTGCCAGTGCCACATGGCTTGCCGGTGCCGGGCGGCTTGAGAATACCCCACGATCATGGCGGGCAGGGGGCGCGAAAGTCTTTTCGGGTAGAATCGGGGAAAGGCCACCGCAGCGCGTCGCCACCCACGACAGAGGACCGGGATCAAGCCATGGAATACCGCAGCTACAGCATCTCCCCCGAAGTCTTTGCCCGCTTCCCCGGATATGTCCGCGGCGTTGTCATCGCCTATGAAGTCACCAACGGAGCCTCCCCTCCAGAACTGGTCGAGATGCTGCGCCACGCGGAAGAATCGGTCCGCGCCCGGGCGGCGCTCGAGCAGATCGCCGAGGAGCCGCGCATCAAGGCGTGGCGGGAGGCATACCGAGCGTTCGGGGCTAAACCCGCCGAGTTCCGCTCCTCGGTGGAGGCCATGGCGCGCCGTGCTCTCCGCGGCGACGAGTTGCCGGCCATCAACGCCCTCGTCGACATCGGCAACGTCATCTCGCTGCGCCATCTGATCCCCGCCGGCGGGCACGCCATCGACGTGCTCAAAGGCGACATCGAACTACGGTTCGCTACGGGCGACGAGGAGTTTGTCCCCTTCGGCACCAACGACCTGGAACACCCGCTGCCCGGCGAGGTGATCTTCGTGGAGGGGAGCATCGTGCTGACCCGGCGGTGGACCTGGCGACAGGCCAATCACACGCTGACGACTCCGGAGACGCAGGCTATCGAGTTCAACGTGGACGGGCTGCCGCCGGTGACCAAAGACGAGATCAGAGAAGCCTGCGAGGAAGTGGCCGACTTGATCGACTCCTTCTGCGGCGGGACCAGCCGTGTCGACTACCTGACGGCAGACACCCCCCGCATCTCCCTGGCTCCGTAGCGCGACCAAGAGTGCGCCGGCGCGGGGCGCCGGCCGCCCACGCAGCACGCCCGTCCGGCGCGGCGCGGCCGCGGGGCGCCGGCCCAGCGGCCCGCCCCAGTCAGTTTCGATCGCCCGTGTTCCTCTTCCCCACCAGCGCCGCGACGGCCTCCGCCGTTTCGTCGGTGCTGTTGCATACCGTCACACCCGCCCGCTCGAGTGCAGCGATCTTCTCCGCCGCAGTGCCCCGGCCTCCAGACACGATGGCGCCGGCGTGACCCATGCGGCGATCCGGGGGGGCGGTCTTACCTGCGATGAAGGCGACCACCGGCTTCTTGACCCTCGTGGCTATGAAGGCAGCCGCTTCCTCTTCGTCGGACCCTCCTATCTCACCGATCAACGCGATGGCCTCCGTCTGGGGGTCCTCCTCGAAGAGAGCCAGGATGTCGATGAACGTCGTGCCGATGATCGGGTCGCCGCCGATACCCACGCAGGTGGACTGGCCCACGCCAAGATCGGTCAGGGCGCCCGCTATCTCGTAGGTCAGGGTGCCGCTCCGAGACACGATCCCGACCGGACCGGGCGTGAAGATGTTGCCGGGTAGGATGCCCATCTTGCAGCAGCCGGGGGTCATGATGCCCGGGCAGTTGGGACCGACCAGCCTGCACCCCTTCGACCGTACGTGCGCGCCGATCCTCACCATGTCGAGCACAGGGATCCACTCGGTGATGCAGACGATGAGCGGTACGAGATTATCGGCGGCTTCCACGATCGCATCTCCAGCAAACCGGGCCGGGACAAAGCCGACTGTGGCGTTGGCCCCCGTAGCCTCGACGGCCTCCCTGACCGACTCGAACACCGGGACGCCTTCGACCTCCTGACCCCCGTGTCCAGGCGCGTTGCCGGCGACCACCTTGGTGCCGTAGGCCAGCATCTGCCGCGTGTGGAAACGCCCTTCATCACCCGTGATGTTCTGGACCAGCACCCTGGTGTTGGCGCCGACGAGGATGCTCACCCTCCGGCCTCCTCTCCAGCAGCCACCGAGGAGGTAGGGCCGGCGGCGAAACCGGCGGACCCTGTGGCGGCAGGGCCGGCGGCGGATCCCGCGGCGGTCGCGGCGGCCAGAGCAACGGCCTTCTGCGCCGCCTCGGTCATCGTGCCGGCGAGCACGACTTCAGTCCCCTCGAGTATCCGGCGCCCCTCGGCCGCGTTGGTCCCCACCAAGCGCGCCACGACCGGGACCCGCACTTCCCCCGCTGCGATCGCGTCGACGACCGCCTGGGCGACTACGTCGCAGCGGGTGATCCCGCCGAAGATATTCACGAGCACCGCCCGGACGCAGGGATCGTGGAGAAGGATCCGCAATGCGGCACGCACCTGGTCTATGTGAGCTCCTCCGCCTATGTCGAGGAAGTTCGCGGGCTCGCCCCCGTACAGCTTGATCACGTCCATCGTTGCCATGGCAAGCCCGGCTCCGTTCACCAGGCAGCCCACGTTGCCCTCGAGCTCGATGTAGCTCACCCCTACGCGTCGCGCCTCGGTCTCCGCCGGTTCTTCCGCCTCGGGATCGAGAAGAGCCGCAAGCGACGGCCGGCGAGACAGAGCGTTGTCGTCGACCACCATCTTGGAGTCGAGAGCCGCGAACTCGCCGCCTTCGGTCAGCGCGAGTGGATTGACCTCGAGCAGCGAGCAATCGCACTCGAAGAAAGCTTGGTAGAGCGCCCGCGTGATGCTTCGGAACGCCGTCGCCTGGTCGCCGGCGAGACCGGCAGCGCGCGCGAGGTCTCGAGTCTGGTAGTCGGCCAGCCCCAGGAGAGGATCGGCAGAGACCCGGGCGATGGCGTCGGGCGAAGTCCGGGCCACCTCCTCGATATCCACCCCGCCCATGGCGCTGGCCATGAGCGTCACCCTCTTCGCCGAGCGGTCGAGAACGGCGCCCAGGTAGTACTCCCGCGACACCGGGACCACCTGGGCAACAAGGACTTTGCGGACGGGATGCCCTTTCAGCGAGGACCCGAGCAGCGCGGCCGCCGCATCCCGGGCTTCTTCGGGAGTGCCGGCCCGCTTGATGCCCCCGGCTTTGCCCCGCCCTCCGACCAGGGCCTGGGCCTTCACGACGACCTTGCCGCCCAACTCGCGGGCGATGGCCTCGGCCTGGTCGGAAGTCTCCGCGACGCCTGCCGGAGGGAATGGGATCCCATAGCCTTTCAGGATCTCGCGCGCGTGATATTCGTGGGTCTTCATCCCCAGCCCTTCCCGGCCGCTTCGACCACGGTCGCGATACCCTGCCCTCCGGCGATGCACAACGTGGCCAACCCGTAGCGGGCGCCACGCCGGTGCATCTCGTACAGCAGTGTAGTAAGGATACGCGCTCCGGAGCATCCCAGAGGATGCCCGAGGGCGATCGCTCCTCCGTTGACGTTGACCCGAGCCTCGTCCAGGCCCAGTTCCTTGATCACCGCCAGGCTCTGGGCAGCGAAGGCCTCGTTCAACTCAACGAGACCGATGTCGTCCAGACTGAGCCCGGCCGCGGCCAGCGCTTTGCGGCTGGCCGGCGCCGGCCCGATCCCCATGATCTCCGGGGGGACCCCGGCCACTGCCTGGCTGCGGATGGTGGCGAGCGGCGCGGCGCCGCGCCGCGCAGCCTCCGCGGCCGACATCAAGACCAGGCAGGCGGCGCCGTCGTTGCGCCCCGACGAATTGCCGGCGGTCACGGTGCCGCCCTCCTTGAATATGGCCGGGAGCTTCGCCAGTTGTTCCAGGCTGGTCTGCCGCGGGTGCTCGTCGGTGGCGAAGACGACGGCCAGACCCTTCTTCTGGGGCACCTCCACCAGGACTATCTCCTCGACGAAACGGCCGGCACCGATGGCCGCAAGCGCCTTCTCCTGGCTGGCGAGGGCGAAGCGATCCTGCTCCTCGCGGGTGATGCCGTACTTCGCCGCGACGTTCTCGGCCGTGAGCCCCATGGTGAGGTTGCCGTAGATCTCGAAAGGCTGAGAGCGCGGTTGGCTCTCGGTGTTGGAGTCGACCAGCACCGCGTTGCCGGCCCCGTAGCCGAAGCGGGCCCCTCTCAAATAATAAGGGGCGTTGCTCATGCTCTCTGTGCCGCCCGCTACGACGATGTCGGCCAGGCCGCACATGATGGCCTGCGCGGCGTTGTTCACCGCCTGCAGACCGGAGCCGCACTGCCGCATGACGGTGTAGGCAGGGACCTCGGCGGGCAGGCCCGCCCGGAGCGCGGCGACGCGGGCCAGATTGGCCGCGTCGGCGCTCTGCTTGGCCTGCCCGATGATGACCTCGTCTACCGCCTCCGGCTCTACTCCGGCCCGCTGGATGGCCGCCGCGATGACGACCTTCGCAAGATCCTCCGGCTGCACGTCCTTCAGGCTGCCGCCGATCCTGCCTCCCGCGGTCCGGGCCGCGCTGACGATGACGACTTCGTTCACACCAGTCCTACGCTCGCATTGTCATGGGGCTACGCCCGCTCTAGGACGATCTCACCCAGGTTGACGTCCTTGTGGGTAGTGATATCGAAGACCTTCGGCGCGTAGCCGTCAAGTCCCACCGTGATCTTGTACGCGGTGTTCCTCTCCAGGTCCTCGAAGTCGAAGTCGCCGTAGCTGTCGGACTTCGCTTGCCGCTTGACGCCAACGCCCTCGAGCGTGATCGATACTCCTTCGGCGCACTCGCCGCGCACATCGTCGCGGACGACCTCGCCGGCCACGAACCTTTTCGGGATGCCCACGTGCATGACTGCCGGCTTGGTGCCGTATTCGGGGTGGTAGGCCTCGATCTTCTTCTCGGCCACCAACTTGGAGATCGCGCTATCGGGGTCGTCCAGATCACCGAAGGCCAGGGCCCCGGTCGGGCAGGCCTCCACGCACCGGGGCTCTTTTTCGCCCTCATCCAGACGGTGAGCGCACATGGTGCACTTCTGGGGGATAGCCAGCTCCTTGTTCCAGAACACCACCCGGTAGGGGCAGGCGTTGACGATGGCCTGCTGGCCCTTAGCCTTCGTCGGGTCGATGATGACGATGCCGTCTTCGCGCCGGTACACGGCGTTGTCCGCAGCCACATCTATGCAGGGGGCATCCGCGCAGTGCAGGCAGGGGACGGGGATGTAGTCGAGCTTGGGCTTGGGATAGCTCCCCCGCTCCACCTCTTTGACCTGCATCCAGAACTGACCCTCCAGCGGCTGCGGAGCGGAGTAAGGACTGTAATCGTTATCGTAGTACTCGTCGCGGCAGGCCAGGAAGCAGTTATGGCAGCCGCTGCACTTGGTGACGTCTATGAGCAGACCGGGGCGCGCCACGTCTCAGCCCTCCCACTTCTGGATCTCGATGAGGCAGGAATTCGGCGTCATGCCCGGAGCGTTCTTAGACATCATGCGGGCAGGCGTCAGGATGCTGACACAACCGCCCTTGTCAATGGAGGTCGGGTCCCCCGGTTGGAGCGGATCGTAGAGAGCCGAGGAGGCGTAGCTGTGGATGATGCCGGGACGCACCCGCCCGGTGACCACGGCGATGCAGAGGACCGAGCCCCGGTCGTTGTAGAGCCGCACGATGTCGTGGTTGTTGATGCCCCGCTTGGCCGCGTCTTCGGGGTTGATGCGGGCCGGCCACCAGGCGTAGCCGTCCTTCTTGATGCGGTGCACCGGGATGTCGTTCAACCAGTCGGTGTGCTTGTCGTAGTGGCAATGGAACGACATCCGTGGGTGCGGCGACACCAGAGCCAGCGGGTACTTCGAGAAGAGCTCCTCGGTGTGGTGCCCTTCCCAGCTCGGGATGTAGCGCGGCACCACCGGGCGCTCCTCGTCATCGGGGAAGTACTGCTTGAGGCTCACCGACTCGAACTCGATCTTGCCGCTGAAGGTGCCCAGCTCGCCGCGCTTCTCGGTCAGGCGTTTGGGGTTGCCCAGGTCGGGCGTGTCGCACGGCCGGCCGTCGTGGAACCAGCGCAGGCCCGGGGTGGGCTTGTAGTCGTCGTTGATGTTGATGATGTGGTAGCCCTTGCGGTCGAACTCCTCCCAGCTGACTTCCTTGGGCAGGTCGGAGATGTCGAAGAAGCCCTTCACCCAGTCGAGGTCGGTCTTGCCGCCGTCGGTGAACTCATCTCTCAGGCCCATCTTCTCGCAGACGAGGGCGAAGATCTCGTAGTCGGACTTGGATTCCCACAGGGGCTCGATGCACTTCTGCTCGCGCACGATGTACCGGTAGTTGCAGCCGCTGCTGGCGTGGACGGTGTAGCCATTGATGGCCGCCCACTCGCCGATGTCCTCACGCTCGAAGTTGGTGCAGGCCGGCAGGATGACGTCGGCCATGCGCGTCTCGCTCTGCCACCAGATGTCCTGGTTCACGACGAACTCGAGCTTGGGGCTCTGGTACATGCGTACCCAGTTGTTGGTGTCGCTCATGGTGCCGATGAAGGAGCCGCCGTACCGGTACCAGAGCTTGATCTCGGAGTGGCCTTCCATGGGGTAGACGTAGTGCATGAACTGCTGCTCGAGCGACTTGCCGCAGAAGCCGTCTCCGTACCACTCGGCGTGGCCGTCCAGGATGGATTCGGGCACCGTGAGGCGCCACAGCCGCTGCTTGGTGGGGTTCTGAGGGATGTATTTGGCGACCCTGGTGGCCATCGACATCCGGCCTTCAGGCTCGCCGTAGCCTGGGAACCAGCGGGTGGTGTCGGAGGGGGCACCCATGGTCGTGCCCCAGATGCTGCGGCCGGGGGCGCCGAGTCCCTGCATGGCCTGCAGGAGCACCATCATGCGGGCCCACTCGGTGCCGTACGCGGTCCGGCACGCGCCGCCCTCGCCCCCGCGGGAGCCGCCGGACAGGATGGTGCGCTTAGCGGCCCACTCGCGGGCCAGAGTGCGAATGACCCGGGCCTCGACGCCCGACTCCTCCGCGGCCCACTCCGGCGTCTTGGGAACGCCGTCGGTGTCGCCCAAGACATACGGCTTGAACTTCTCGAAGCCGATGGTGCGGTCGGCCACATACTGCTTGTTATACGTGTCTTCCGTGATCCATACGAAGGCTATCGCCATGGCGATAGCCGTGTCGGTGCCCATGCGCGGGGCGATCCACTTGCCGCCCATGACGGCGTTCGTGTAGTTGTGGAAGGGGTCGATGAATACCATCTTGACACCCTTCTCCTTGAGCCACTGCCGCCACAATGCCGAGTCCTGGCCGGAGTAGGTGCCCCGCGTGCTGTCCGGGTCGTTCGACCAGTAGACGATCATCTCCGCGTTCTGCAGCGCGTCTCCCAGCATGTCGTAGGGCTCAGGCATGCCCAGCCGCCAGAAGAAGCCGTAAGTGTGAGCCGCTCCCCAGTGCCAGCCTTCCCAGCTGTCGGGGTTATCGAGCACCGGGGTGAACTCCATCATGTTCATGAAGCGGGCGAAGGGACCCATCTTGTAGCCCACGATGCCCCAGTTGTGGTGGGACGAGGTGATACCGCTGATGGCCGAACCCCCGTACGTCTCCTTGACCCGCATCAGTTCGGAGGCGACAAGGTTGGAGGCTTCATCCCAGGAGATGCGCTCGTACCGGGACTTGCCCCGGTTCTGGGGGTTGCGGTCCCCATTCGGGTCGAAGTCCACCCGCTTCATGGGGTACTGGATGCGCTCGTCCGAGTAGATCCGGCGCCGCTCGGCGTGGATGTAGGGGGACAGGGTGGCCTTCTTCCAGGGGGAGTACTTCTTGCCCCCGGCTTCGATCGTCCAAGGCTTCATATCGCCGTCGGCCACGACCAGGGGGCGAACCCTGACGATCTTCCCGTCCTTCACATACACCGAGACGGGACCGCTGTTGGTGAGATTCGCGTACACTTTTTCAGCCATTTTGCTCGCCCCCACGTGATCGAGGATTATCACCGGCCCCTGGGACCAAAACGATATCTCGATATTGTTGAATAATATTGCTAGTATCGTAGGGTAGGCAGTGGTGATTTGCAAGACGCGGGCGTCTGCCGACGCGTCAGTTCCACGGGGGGGGCATGGCGACTAGCAAGGAATCGCGGGAGGCGGACCCCTTTTCTGTA
>Ga0315273_10014786_pt1 | contig 10069 bp, 7 predicted proteins | sample YL17G02_0_MG_FD_205753 | JGI IMG/M metagenome (GOLD analysis project Ga0315273, IMG submission 205753) | Sediment microbial communities from Yellowstone Lake, YNP, Wyoming, USA - YL17G02_0 | ecosystem: Environmental > Aquatic > Freshwater > Lake > Sediment | place: USA: Wyoming | collected... | reverse complement strand
TTGGATCGCCGGGCTGGCTAACCTTTCTGCGCGGCGAGTCCCTGCGCTCGGAGCGCGTCGAGTGAAGCGTTGAGCGTGAGCGCCTGCGGATCGAGTTTGAGGTGTAGCAGCGCGGGCTTGCCGCTCGCGAGTGCACGCTCGAAGGCGGGCGCGAACTCTTCGGTCCGCATGACGCTCTCGCCGTGCGCGCCATAGGCACGGGCCAGCGCGGCGAAGTCCGGGTTGACGAGATCGGTACCCGAAACGCGCGCCGGATAGTTGCGCTCCTGGTGCATGCGTATCGTCCCGTACATGCCATTGTCGACGACGACAAAGATCACTGCGAGTTCGTACTGCACGGCGGTGGCGAGCTCCTGGCCGTTCATCAGGAAGCAGCCGTCGCCGTTCCACGAGACGACCATGCGCTCCGGATGCACGGCCTTTGCCGCGACTGCCGCAGGCACGCCATAGCCCATCGACCCGGAGTAGGGCGCGAGTTGCGTGCGAAAGCCACGGTAGCGGAAGAGCCGATGCAGCCAAGTCGCATAATTGCCGGCGCCATTGGTGAGGATCGCATCGTCGGGCAGCCGCCCGTCGAGCCAGGTGACCACCTGCCACATGTCCAGTTCTCCGGGCACCGGGCGCGGTGCCCGCCACGCCAGAACGTCGGCGCGCGTGGCGGCGAGCGTGCCGCGCCAGGCGCCTGCGTCGAGCCGGGATTCACGATTCATGGGGGCCAGGAAGGCGCCCGGCGTCGCCGCGATCGCGAGCGCAGGTTGGTAGACGCGACCGAGCTCGTCGGCGCCCGGGTGCACGTGAATCAGCTGCTGCTTCGGTGTCGGTGCCTCGAGCAGCGTGTAACCGGATGTCGAGATCTCTCCCAACCGCTCGCCGACGACGAGCAGAACGTCGGCGCCGCGGATACGGGAGGCGAGCTTCGGATTGACGCCGACGCCGACGTCGCCGGCATAGTTGGGGTGGCGGTTGTCGAAGAGATCCTGGTTGCGGAATGCGCAGGCCACCGGCAGTTCGTTCGCCTCGGCAAATTGCCGCAGCGCGACGCACGCGTCGACATCCCACCGGCTGCCGCCGACCAGCACCAGAGGTCGCCTTGCACCGGCGAGGAGCGCACGAACCGCCGCGACTTGCGCGGCGTCGGGCGAAGCACGGACCGGATCCACTCGGGGCCCGTCCGCGCATTGGGCGTGCGCCGTCAACATGTCCTCCGGCAGCGCGAGCACGACCGGGCCAGGCCGGCCCGACATGGCGACACGGTAGGCGCGCGCGACGTACTCGGGGATGCGCTCGGCACGATCGATTTGCGCGGCCCACTTCGCCACGCTCGCAAACATGCGGCGGTAGTCGATCTCCTGGAAGGCTTCGCGATCGACGAAATCGCCGCCGACCTGGCCGACGAACACGATCATCGGGGTCGAATCCTGCGCCGCCGTGTGAATGCCGATCGCGGCGTTCGAGGCGCCCGGCCCCCGCGTGACGAAGGCAATGCCGGGGCGACCGGTCAGCTTGCCATGGGCTTCGGCCATGTAGCCGACGCCGCCTTCCTGCCGGCAGACGATGAGTTTCAGGCGATCGCGAGCGTCGTGAAGGGCGTCCAGCACCGGAAGAAAGCTTTCGCCGGGAACGCAGAACGCATGGGTGGCGCCCTGCGCGAGGAGGTTTGCGACGAGGATCTCGCCGCCGGTGCGGGATATGGCCAAGGATGCCTCCAGAGCGCCGGGACCACGATACGCGGCCGGCCGGGCAGGCCTCATTCTATAATCCGATTGCGTTCGCGTCACCGCGTGCAATGTCCGATGCGGCCCGGCACCCGAATGCGCGACTTGCCATGCCAACTTCCGACCTGATCAACGACGCCGCGCTGTTCGTGGCCGCGGGCCTCGCCCTGGCGCTCGCCACGATCTGGCTGCGCCGCGACTTGCGCAAGCGCACGGTGCGCATGGCGATGGTCATGCTCGTGGGGCTGGGCGGTCTTGTCCTGCTCGCTGGCTTCGGCGCCGGAGTGCCCGACGGGCCAATCGGTCACGGGCTGCGCGAGCTGGCCCTTGTCATGGTCGCGATCGGCGTCGCGCGGATCGCGGTGACGTTCGCGTTCCAGGCGGCACTCCGAAGGGTCGCGCCGCCGCAGATCCTCGCCGAAGTGCTCATGGCGCTGGCGCTGATCGTGTTCGCGCTCCTGCGGATGACCGTGGTCGGCGTGAATCTGGCTGGCGTCGTCACCACATCGGCGGTGGTCACCGCCGTGCTCGCGTTCTCGCTGCAGGAGACGCTCGGCAACCTGTGGGGCGGCATCTCGCTGCAGCTCGACAATACCTGCCGCATCGGGGACTGGATCCGGGTGGACAACGTGATGGGGCAGGTGATCGGCATCCGATGGCGGTATGTCTCCATCGCCACCAACAACGGCGAGACCGTGATCATCCCCAATGGCTTGCTCAGCAAGAGCCGCGTGATGGTCGTGGCGCGGCGCGGCGACGAGCGGATCCCGTGGCGCCGTGACGTCGAATTCACGGTGTCCTACGAGACGCAGCCGGCACGGGTGATTGCCGAGGTCGATGCCGCCTTGACCCGGGCGGAGATCCCCCATGTCGCGCGCAACCCGCCGCCGGACGTGCTGTGCACGAACTTCGGCGAAAGCGCATTCCACTATGTGGTCCGCTATTGGCTCACCAATCTCGCCGAGGACTTCTGGACCGACTCGCAGGTGCGCCTGCACGTCGCGGCAACGCTCGCGCGCCAGGGGATGGAGATCCCGTATCCGCACCGCGTGCTGATCAGGGGACGAACGAAAGACCCCGGCCACTCGCATGAAATCCCGGCCCGCGAGGCCACGCTGGCGCGGCTGGAGCTCTTCCTGCCGTTGACCGACGCCGAGCGAAGCGCGCTGGCGGCCGACCTCTTCGATTGCCCTTATGTCGCCGATGACGTGATCGCGCGGCAAGGCGAGCGGGCGGATTCGCTCTTCATCCTCGCCCGCGGCCGCGTCGCGGTTTTCGATGACAGCCGGAGCGGCACGGGCGTGCGCGACCGGCTCGCGGTGCTCGAGGCGCCTGCATGCTTCGGCGAGATGGGGTTGCTGACCGGGCAGGCCCGCAGCGCGACCGTCGTCGCCGAGAACGAAGTGCTCTGCTATCGCCTCGACAAGGCCGGCTTCGATGCGATTCTCAAGGCGCGGCCTGAACTTGTCGAAGTCGTGTCGCTGGTGGTGGCGACCCGGCAAGCGGCCAACGATGCCAAATTGCAGACTCTTTCGGCGGAGGCGCGCGCACGGCAGGCCGTCGGCCGCACGGCGGACCTCGTCCGGCGGATGAAAGGTTTCTTCGCGATATCCTAACGGGATGCGGCCAGATCTTCGCGTTTGAGAAGGAAGACGCTGTCGGAGGACGCCTCGGTCTCGAGCCATACGAACGGGATCCGCGGGAACGCGATCTCCGTTGCGGAACGGTTTTGCCCGACCTCGACCACGAGCGTCCCGCCGGGGTTCAGAAACCGCTGCGCCACATCGAGGATCGTGCGCACCGCGTCGAGGCCGTCTTCGCCGCCGGCGAGCGCCAGCGCCGGCTCGTGCCGGTATTCCGGAGGCAGGTCGGCCATCGCCACCGCGGTGACATAGGGCGGGTTGCTGATGATGAGATCGTAGGTTTTCCCCGTGAGGTTCGTGAACAGGTCGGAGCGGATCAGATTGATGCGGTCCGCAAGTCCATAGTCGGAGACGTTGCGATGCGCGACCGTGAGCGCGTCGGTCGAGATGTCGACCGCGTCCACGTCCGCGTCGGGGTACGCGTGCGCCAGCAGAATGGCCAGACATCCCGATCCCGTGCCGAGGTCGAGCGCCGTCCTGGTCTCTCCAACGTCGACGTAGGGCGCGAGCCCGCCGGGCAGCAGTTCGGCGATGTAAGACCGCGGAATCAACACGCGCTCGTCGACGTAGAAACGAAACTCGCCCAGCCAGGCTTCATGGGTGAGGTACGCCGCCGGCACGCGCTGGTCGATCCTCCGCTGGAGAAGCTGCGCGACCTGCGCGCGCTCGGCGTGCGTCAGCCTCGCATCGAGGAAGGGTTCGAGGCGGTCGACGGGCAAATGCAGCGAATGCAGCAACAGGTACGCGGCTTCGTCGTACGCATTCGTGGTGCCGTGGCCGAAGGCGAGCCCCGCTTCGCCGAACCGCGACACGGCGTAGCGCAGCCAGTCTCGCAGCGTCTCGAGATCGTTCGCCGCCGTGCTCATTCGCGCCGTTCGGCCACCAGCAGCCGCTCGAGAATGCCGCGGTAGATCGCCGAAAGCGCGGCAAGATCGGCCACCTTCACGCGCTCGTTCAGCTTGTGGATCGACGCATTGACGGGGCCGAGCTCGACGATCTCGTTGCAGATGTCCGCAAGGAAACGGCCGTCGGAAGTGCCTCCGGTGCAGGAGAGCTCGGGGGCGATGCCGGTGACCGCGCGCACCGCCCCGGTCACGACGTCGACCAGCGTCCCGCGGCGGGTGAGGAACGGCTTGCCCGACCCGGTCCACGCGAGGTCGTAGTCGAGCCCGTGCTTGGCGAGGATTGCTTCGAGCCGCCGCACCAGCGACTCGCTGCTGCTCACCGGGCAGAACCGGAAATTGAACATCGCCTCGAGCCTGCCTGGAATCACGTTGGCTGCGCCGGTTCCCGCGTGGATATTCGAACACTGCCACGTCGTCGGCGGGAAATGGGCGTCTCCTTCGTCCCACCGGGTTGCCGCGAGCTCGGCCAGAACGGGGGCGGCCAGATGAATCGGATTCTTCGCGAGCTGCGGATACGCGACATGCCCCTGAACGCCCTTGACGATCAGCGTTCCCGACAGCGTGCCGCGCCGGCCGTTCTTGATCATGTCGCCGAGCCGGTCCACCGACGTCGGCTCGCCGACGACGCAATAGTCGATCGTCTCGCCGGCTGCCTTGAGCCTCTCGACCACTTTGACGGTGCCGTCGATCGACGGGCCTTCCTCATCCGACGTGACCAGCATCGCAATCGAACCGCCCGCCGCCGGGTGTGCGGCGACGAATCCCTCGATCGCCGTGACAAAAGCGGCGAGCGAGCCCTTCATGTCGGCGGCTCCCCGGCCATAGAGCCAGCCGTCGCGCTCTGCGGGCAGGAAGGGATCCGATGCCCATTCGGCGAGGGGACCGGTGGGCACCACGTCCGTATGGCCTGCAAAACAGACCAGCGGACGGGTGGTTCCGCGACGCAGCCAGACGTTCGTGACGCCGTTCGAAACGAGCGTCTCGGCGCGAAAACCCATCGGCACGAGACGCGACGCGATCAATGCCTGGCAGCCGGCGTCGTCCGGAGTCAGCGAACGCCGTTCGATCAGTGCCCGTGTCAACACGAGCGTGCCGGCAGGTAACGGCGCCGAACCGCGAACGGAGGCGAGGTTCATGCGTGCAATGTCGGCAGGCGTGAGGGGCCGGTTCTTCGTCGCCTGGACTTCGCGAATGGGCGAAGGGCCTGGTCGACTAATGCGGCCGGTCGAGCAGTTCCGGCTCGATCTGCAGCGCCGTGAAGTCGCTGTGCGTCCGGTGAGGCGTCGGCTCGGCCTCACCCCGGTCCAGGCTGTCGACGCGCGCGGTCGGGGCATTCTGGTTGATGAGCCAGGCGAGGTTCGTCGAAGAGTCGGACGCGACCATAGCCTCGTCGTAACCGATCACGCCGTCGATGTAGAGCCGGCAGAGCGCCTGCTCGAAGGTCTGTGATCCGGGATACAGCGATTTCTCCATCGCTTCCTTGATCTGCGTGATCTCGCCGTTCTTGACGAGCTCGGCGATGAGCGACGTGTTGAGCAGGATCTCGACGGCCGGCTGGAGGATGCCGTCCTTGGTGCGCACGAGTCTCTGCGAAACGATCGCCCGCAAGCCGATCGAAAGGTCGGACAGGAGACCCGAACGCGCGTCGTACGGAAACATGTTGATGATCCGCGAAAGCGCGTGGTAGCTGTTGTTCGCGTGCAGCGTGGTGAGGCAGAGGTGGCCGGTCAGCGTATGCAGCAGCGCCTGCTGCATGGTTTCGCGATCGCGGACCTCGCCGATCATGATGAGGTCCGGCGCCTCGCGCAACGCGTTCGCCAGCGCCTTAGTGTAGTCCTTCGTGTCGACATGGAGCTCGCGTTGATTGACGATGCTCTTTCTGTGCCGGAACAGGTACTCGATGGGGTCCTCGATGGTGAGGATGTGTCCCGTCCGGTTGGCGTTGCGGTGGTCGATCATCGCCGCCAGCGTCGTCGACTTCCCCGAGCCCGTCGCGCCGACGACGAGCACGAGCCCGCGCTTTTCCATGACGAGGTCGAGCAGGACGGGAGGAAGCTTCAACTGCTCGAACGAAGGGATGTCGCTCCGCACGTAGCGAACCACGATCGAGATCGTGCCGCGCTGGCGGAATATGTTGATCCGGAAGTTCCCGACGGTCGGGTCGAGATGGGACAGGTTCATCTCGAATTCGTCCTCGAACGTGCGCGCCTGGCCGTCGGTCATCAGCTCGTAGGCGACCCGCCGGACCGTGTCGATGTCCATCGGCCGGTCAGCAAGGGGCACGACGACCCCGTTGATCTTGAAGCTGATCGGCGCGCCGCAGGAAATGAACATGTCGGACGCCTGCCGCTCCGCCATCATCTTGAACAGTCGGTCGAGGTACATGTCGTGGGTCTCCCGGGCTACAATATTCGGTGGCGCCCGCTTTGAGCAAGCGCCGCAGGTTTCCATGATAATGTCATGAATTGACGGAGAGTTCCAGTTTCGTCGGGCGACAGACCGGCGGGCCGCGACAGCGGCAATATTTTCGCAACAACCGGCCGGGTTTCCCGCGCCGGCGCAAATCCCCAGGCACCCCGGCAACGTCCATGCTCGCGATCATCGGTGGCAGCGGTCTCACCCGTCTTTCTACCCTCGCCGTTGCGCGCCGCGAGGTCGTCCGCACGCCGTACGGCGAGCCCTCGTCGGCGCTTCTTTTCGGTCAGATCGCCGGCCGCGACGTCATTTTCCTGGCGCGACACGGTCATGGCCACACCATTCCGCCGCACCGGGTGAACTACCGCGCAAACCTGTGGACCCTCAAGAATCGGGGGGCCACGGCGATACTGGCGGTGGCGTCTGTCGGGGGCATCCGCGATGCGGCGCCGGGCGAGCTCGTGCTGCCGCGCCAGCTCATCGACTATACGCACGACCGCCAAGCATCGTTTTTCGACGGCGGCGATCAGCGGGTCGTGCATGTCGACTTCACGCACCCTTATACGCCGGAGCTGCGGGCAAAATGCCTCGCGGCCGCACGTGTGGCCGGCATACCGCTCGCCGATGGCGGCGTCTATGGCGCGGTGTCCGGCCCGCGGCTGGAGACGGCGGCAGAGATCGACCGGATGGAGCGCGATGGCGCGACGCTGGTCGGGATGACCGGCATGCCGGAAGCGGCGCTCGCGCGCGAACTGGCGCTGCCGTATGCGGCGATCGCGGTCGTCGTCAATCATGCAGCCGGTCGCGGCGATTCGTCGGAGCAGATCTCGATGGAGGGCATCGCGAAAGTGCTGGAAACCGCGATGGACAAAGTCCGGGCGCTGCTCGAGCATGTCACACCCCTGATCTAGCCAAGAGGTGATCCGATGATCCGCGACGTCCTGCGCATGGGCGATCCGCTGTTGCTGCAACGCTCGGCGCCGGTGGCGGCGTTCGGCATACCGGGCCTCGACACCCTTCTCACCGACCTTCGCGACACCATGGCCGCGAAGAATGGCGCGGGCCTCGCGGCGCCCCAGATCGGCGTTCTGCTGCAGGTCGTCATCTTCGGTGTCGACCACAATCCGCGCTACCCGGATGCCGAGCCCGTGCCGTATACCGAACTCGTCAATCCGGTCCTGACGCCGCTGTCGGACGAGCGGGACGAAGATTGGGAAGGATGCCTGTCGGTTCCGGGCCTGCGCGGCGTCGTGCCGCGTTATCGGCAACTGCGCTACGAAGGATTCGACCCGCGTGGTCGACCGATCCGCCGCGAGGTGACCGGTTTCCACGCGCGCGTGGTCCAGCACGAATGCGACCACCTGCTGGGTATCCTTTATCCGATGCGGATGCGCGACCTTTCCAGGTTCGGCTTCACCGACATCATCTTTCCGGATAGCGCGCCGAACGAGGAGTGAGGTTTCCGGGCCGGCGCCCGGCGCGGGTCACAGGCGCAGTTGCTCGTACAGCGTGGTTTCCAGGCGGAGCAGCGCCTGTTCGTCGTGGAGACGCGCGCCATCGATCAGAAACACGTCCTCCGCGCGGTCGCCCAGCGTGTTGATCTTGGCACTGACGATGTTGATGTTCGCCTGAGCGAGCGTGTAGGCGATCCTCGCCAGCAGCCCGGGCCGATCGCCGGCGACGATCTCCAGGATGTAGTGCGTCCCCTTGTCGTCGGGGAAGATCGTCACCTCCGGCGTGAGCGGAAAGTGCTTCAGATGCCGGCTGGCGCGTCCTACCACGGGCGGCTCCAGCGGCTCCTGATCCTTCAGCACTTTCGCGAGCTCGAATTCGACCAACTGGATCGCATCCCGATACGCGGCATCCGGGTCCGCAGGGTCGTGCACCGTGAAGGTGTCGAGCGCGTAGCCATGCCGCGTCGTGTGGATCTTGGCCTCTACGATCGACAATCCACGGCGCCCGAAAAAGCCGCTGATGCGCGCGAACAGATCCTTCTGGTCGGGCAGGTAGACGGCGACCTGCAGCCCCGCCTCGGCACGCGAGAGGCGGGCCCGGACGACCGGCGCCGTGCCCTCGACGCGCCATTGGAAGTGCCTTGCGTGCCACGCAATCTCGTCCGCGGTGTGGCGCTGGAAATAGACGTTGTCGAGCCGCGACCAAAGCGCGCGCTCGGCCCCGTCCGCCACCGCGTAGAGACGCAGAAGCCGCTGCGCTTCCCGCTGCCGGGCAAGCAGGCTGTCGGCGAGCGTGACGTTCCCCGCCGCGCCCGCCAGCCGCGCGCGGGTCGCCAGGAACAGATCCTCGAGCAACTGGGCCTTCCACGCATTCCAGACTTTCGGGCTGGTGCCGCGGATATCGGCGACGGTCAGCAGGTAGAGCGCCACCAGCCGCCGCTCGTTGCCGGCGTGTCGGGCGAATGCCGCGATCACCTCCGGGTCCGAAATGTCCTGCTTCTGCGCGGTTGTCGACATCGAGAGGTGGTGCGCGACGAGCCACGCGACGAGCTCGACGTCATCGGCGGGCAACCCGTGGGCGCGGCAGAAGCGCCGTGCCTCGATTTCGCCCAGTGCGGAATGGTCGCCGCCGCGGCCCTTCGCGATGTCGTGGAACAGCCCGGCGAGGTAGAGCACTTCCTTGCGCTCGAAGTCGCCGATCAGCCGCGAGCACAGCGGGTATTCGTGCGCGTGCTGCGATTCGGTGAAGCGGCGCAGGTTGCGGATCACCATCAGGATGTGCTCGTCCACCGTGTAAACGTGGAAGAGGTCGTGCTGCATCTGGCCGACGATGCGGCCGAACGCCGTGACGACGTGCCCGAGGATGCCGTAGAGATTCATCCGGCGCAGCTCGTGCGTGATGCCACGCGGCTCGCGAAGGATCTGGACGAATCGGGCGCGGTTCTCGGGGTTGCGGCGGAAGCGGGCATCGACCCGGTGACGATTTCGCCACAGCGCGCGCAACGTCCGCGCCGACATGCCCTTCAGCTCCGGATGGCGCTGCATCGTCAGAAACGCGTCGAGCATCGCGGCTGGCCGCCGCTCGAACAACGCTTCGTCGCGAACGTGCAGCAGCTCGTCGATCGCCTGGAAATCGCCGTCGATCGCGACCGGCTCGGTGGGGATCGGAAAGAGCCGCGCGTGCAGATTCTGCAGCACGATGACGTTCACCTGCCTGACGAGCTTTGCCGCCCGGTAGTAGCGCTGCATCAGTTGCTCGCTCGCGCCCTTCGCCGGGGTGTCGACAAGGCCGAGCTCGCGCGCAAGCGCGTTCTGATGGTCGAACACCAGCCTGTCCTCGCGCCGCCCCGCAAGGTAGTGAAGCCGAACGCGCAGCGCGCCGACGAGCCGCTCCTGGCGCGATACGGTGCGCGCTTCCTGCATCGTGATGAGCCCGG
>Ga0315273_10014785_pt1 | contig 10070 bp, 4 predicted proteins | sample YL17G02_0_MG_FD_205753 | JGI IMG/M metagenome (GOLD analysis project Ga0315273, IMG submission 205753) | Sediment microbial communities from Yellowstone Lake, YNP, Wyoming, USA - YL17G02_0 | ecosystem: Environmental > Aquatic > Freshwater > Lake > Sediment | place: USA: Wyoming | collected... | reverse complement strand
TCTCAATGGGTGGAAGAATGATCAGGTAAGCGGATTTGAAGTATTCATTAACGATTTCGGCAAACTTGATGAATTGACATCGGCAGTCAGAGATGCCATAGGCTATAAAATAGCTGAAGAAGACACCAAGTTTAAAACAAGCAATATCAGGATGCGATATCCCCAGATCTTTGACTGGCTGAATTTTCAGGATATCAATGTTATTATAATCATTTTTCTAATGCTAATTGTGGCAGGATTTAATATGATCTCAGGTCTGCTCATCCTCATTCTTGAGAAAACAAATATGATTGGCATCCTCAAATCTCTAGGTGCTGAAGACATTACAATACGCAGGATGTTTCTTTATCAGGCTGCATATCTGATAGGCAAGGGCTTGTTCTGGGGTAATTTCATAGGGATAGGACTCGCTTATTTCCAGTTGAAAACCGGGGTGATAACACTCGATCCCTCTTCTTATTATATTAAAACTGTACCTGTTAACCTGGAGTTAGCCCATATTTTGCTGTTGAATGCCGGAACAATGGCAGCTATCATTATTATGCTTCTTGTCCCGTCACAATTAATCAGCAGGATCTCACCTGTAAAAGCGATAAGATACGATTAGAAACTCAGGCAAAACACAGTCTCCTTATCCGGTACTGATCTTACTTTCAGATTTCCTCCATGCACCTTCATTATTTGCCTTGAAATGCTTAGCCCGATACCGGAACCGTTTTGCCGTGTAGTAAAAAACGGGACAAATATTTCATCAATATTTTCTGCGGGAATTCCCGGACCATTATCTATAACACAAATGTCAGGATGGCTGTTTGTCCCTTCAGATGCAATAATCCATACCTTCCCGTCGCTATTATTTTCATTGGCTTCCAGAGCATTTTTGACAAGGTTGATCAAAACCTGTGAAATCAGATTCTGATCTGCAAAGATTTCAAGTTCAGGATTTTTTAGAGAAACAGTAAGATCAGTTCTTTCACTCTTTTCAAGGGAATTATAAAGAATCTGTACCCGACTCATAAGATCGGCCACTTTGAATAATTTCTTTTCCGGCTCCGGTACACGGGTCAGCTTTCTGTAAGATTCAACAAAAGACATAAGACCTTTCCCCTGTTCTTTAATTACATTCAACCCCTGCAATGTTGTTGCTATGGTTTTAGTGTTTACCTGCTCCGGTAAGACTGGTTTTCCTCCTGTGCTATAAATATTTGAAAGACTTTCCGACAATGATGTTATGGGTGTTATCGAGTTCATTATTTCATGCATTAATACCCTGATCAGTTTCATCCACGATTCAATCTCTTTTTCATCAAGCTCATTCTTAATATCCTGAATTGAGAGAATCACCAGTTCATTCTCATTAGTTTTAAAGGAGGTGGCTTTGAGGGAGAGCTGGATTTCACCACCTTCGGTATTGATTGCAATCAGCTTCCGCTCAAATGGTTTCATACTGTTTATTGTCTCAAAGAGTTTCTGGTCCTTTCGTTCAATCTGCTGCAAATGAGTAAGAACCTCTATTGAAAGCAGTTTTTTTGCCGATGAATTGGCATTAAGAATATGTCCTTTGCTGTTATATGTTATAATCCCGACAGCGAGATGCTCAAGTAGTATCTGAAAGTATTGTTCCTGCTGCCCATTCATGATTTTAAGATGCTGAATCTGTTTATTTACTCTGTTCATGCTCTCGTATAATTCATCAAAATTCTTATCATTTGTATCAATAGAAAATGAAATATTTGAATCATCATTTTTGACAGAATCAAAGAAGAATCTGATCTTTTTGTTGACCTTGTTAAGATATGATATGAGTCCTGTTGTAAGAAATACGATTAACAGTAAACAGATAATTGAAAACCGTATTGAATGAAGTGTAAAACTAGAATATGCCAGCAAAAGAGACATTATCACAATCAAGATCACCCGTAATATTATATTAAAATACAGCTTTTTGCTTATCATCGGTCAGATTTTTTAAGTCTGTTATAGAGAGTCTGCCGGGTCACACCAAGTTGTTCTGCGGCAGCAGTGAAGTTGCCATAATTTTTATCAAGAGCCTGCTGAATCATCTTTTTTTCCATCTCTTCGAGTGTAGTAAAGGGGCCGGCACCATTAAGCGAACTGCTATGCTTCAGATATAGATCATCAGGTTTGATAACAGATGATTCACTTAATATTACAGCTTTTTCTATAGTGTGCTGAAGTTCACGGATATTACCCGGCCAGGAATACTTTAGCAATTTATCATGAGCCAGCTGGTTGATTCTCAGGCCGGGTTTATTGTATTTATAAGAGTATTTTTTCAGAAAGAATTCTGCCAGAATAAAAATATCATTACCACGATCCCTCAAAGGGGGCATTTCGATTTGGATTGTGTTTATCCTGTAAAGAAGGTCTTCCCTGAACAGACCTTCTTTAACCATATTTTCAAGATTTCTGTTGGTTGCACATATCAACCTAATATCTGTGGGAATTTGCTGGTTTGAGCCAATACGTGTAAACTGGCGATTCTCTATTACTGCAAGCAATTTAGCCTGAAGGTGGAAGGACAGGTTACCAATTTCATCCAGAAACAGGGTTCCTTTATCTGCAATTTCAAATTTTCCCTGGCGGTTTTCTCGGGCATCTGTGAAAGCCCCTTTTACATGCCCGAATAATTCACTTTCAAATAGTGTTTCGCTCAGTGCGCCCATATCAACACTGACAAGGACCTCTCCGGCTCTGTTTGACAGCCGGTGAATTTCCTGTGCAATCAATTCCTTGCCCGTTCCATTTTCTCCTGTTATCAGTACGTTCGCATCGGTTTTTGCAACTTTCCTGACCAGGTTAAGCACACTCATAAGTTGTGCCGATGAACCTATAATGAATCTCTGATCACGGTTTATTTCTTTTTTAAGACCGGTCTCCCTTTCTTTAAGCTGCCGTACCTCCTTTTTTGAAAGATTAAGCTGGATTGCAAGTTTCAGGGTTGCAAGTAATTTCTCGTTGTCCCATGGTTTGAGTATGAAATCAGCGGCGCCTGATTTCAGAGCCCTGACTGCAGTATCAATATCACCATAAGCGGTTATCATTACAACTGATATTTCAGGCTTAATCTCTTTAATTCTTTCGAGCCAGTATATCCCCTCATTCCCGGTATTGACTCCGGCCTTAAAATTCATATCAAGGATTACCAGGTTGTAATCTTTTTTTGACAATTCGTTAAGTATCTGATTCGGATTAGACAATAAAGTAACCTCATGAAAATCAGGCATGAGCAATATCTCAAGGGCGCTGAGGATGCTTTTATTGTCATCAATAACAAGAATGTTGCCTTTCTGGTTTTGCATTTGTTTGAGTATTGATCCTTTTTACTTAATTTTTTGCCCCCTTCCCCCTAAAGGGGGTATAGTTCAGTTCGATTTTTAGCTCCCCTTTAGGGGGAGGAGCAAACCTTCCCATTTTGGGGTCGAGATTATGAAGGTAAATGTATTACATTCCAAAGCCAATGTCAACAAACTGTAAAATAATTTTACGTTGTATTGTAAAATATCTTTACAATTTATCAGGGAATATCTTTTTATAACACTGTTTATTAACTACATACAATAATGGCATCATTATGGTATTATTTAAGACAAATAACCATAACTATGATAGCCACAGACTTTAAAATTGCAATCAGGAACATTTTACGAAATAAAGTTCAATCAACAATCAGTATTCTGGGATTGGGAATCGGGCTCGGATCAATAATCCTGCTACTGGCATTAATAATTTATGAAACATCATTTGATAAGTTTATTCCTGATTATCATAATTTGTACAGGGTCAATTTTGGACAAAACTGTTTTACCCAGTATCCATTAGGTGAGGAAATGAAAAAAGATTTTCCTGAGGTTAAGAATTTTTTCAGGTTTAATTCAACAAATAGTTTTGTACTAAGAAATTCCAGGAATGAGCTTGTTTATGAGGATAATTTCGGGATAGCAGACCCATCAATTTTTAAGATCCTGGGAATAAAGTTTATCGCAGGACTTCCGGCAAGTTCATCAGGTGAAGTTGCAATCTCAGATAATATGGCAAAAAAATATTTCGGTGCTGAATCACCGCTGGGGAAAGTCCTGCAGATGAAATGGTTCAATGATTACCTTGATCTCATTGTCACGGGGGTTTATAAGGATTTCCCTTCTAATTCAACACTTCATCCTCATTTTGTTTCAGATTTGAAATTATCTGAGAAGATGATGGCAGCTTTCCAAAGGGCCATCTTTAGCGTAAAAGATTTCAAAATGACATTAAACTGGGAATCACAGAATTTCTATACATATGTTGCTCTCGACAAAAAAACAGACAAACAGTTGCTGCTTTCAAAAATAGAGAAATACAAGGATAATCTTAGGGATCCTAAAGCTAAAGCAAATATCTATTCCTTGCAACCTATAAGTGAAACCCATTTAAAATCAGGTGCTTTAGAGAGAAGTGATGCATTCGCAAGAACAGGAAATCCAGGTGAACTAAAATACTACTGGTCAATCTCACTTGTTATTTTACTTATTTCAATAACTAATTATATTTTCCTGACAAGGGCCTCCATATCTGGCAGGTTGCATGAGATAGGAACAAAGAAAGTATTGGGAGCCTCGCAAGTCAAAATACGGAGTCAGATAATAATTGAATCAACTCTGGTGACTATTCTGAGTCTTATTCCGGCATCATTTCTTATTAATCCTGGTATGTCGTTTATTAATAATACGTTAAACAGAACCTTAAACAATGAAGTGTTTTCGTACCCTCTGATGTGGATTGTCCTCACCTTTATAGTAATATTCATTGGTACTTTGTCAGGAATGTTCATAGGTTACAGTATTTCACGGACACCTGCGCTTTTGTTGTTATCGGGGAAAAATTCACAGAAATCTCATTCAGGAAAATGGGATTATTCCTTCCTTATTTTCCATTTCAGTATATATATCATCCTGGTAATATGTGTATTGACCGTAAATAAACAAATCAAATATTCTACTAAAAATATTAAAGGTTTAAATACTCACAACATCATTATTTCAGGACTTTATTCTGACGCACTAAAGTCAGGCTTCGCAACAATTAGCAACGAAATCGAAAAAGTGCCGGGCGTAATAAAAGCTGCAGGAGCAGTCACTTTACCTCCATCATCGACTGGAATTTCAACCTTCACGCTTACTCCACTTGAAATTGGAGAAGCTAACACATTCGAGTGCCTGATTTTTGGTGAAGGAATGGCCTCTATACTGGGGATGGAGTTTATTGATGGGTCTGATTTCAGATCAGAGGAGTCTGCCACTGATGTTATTTTCAATGAATCAGCAGCGAAAAAATTCAATATAAAAGTCGGTGATAAATACAGGGAAAACTATAAAGTTGCAGGAATTGTTAGGGATTTTAATGCATTTTCTTTTCATGAAGCAATCGGACCAATGGTTATAATTCAATTTAACCAGAGAAAAATGAACCGTATTGCAATAAAAACTGATGGCAAAAATGATCAGACAGTATTAAAAAAACTCAGGAAGTTATACACTCAAATCGACCCGAATGAAATATTTCAGACAAGATACTTTGATGACAATATGTCGGGAATTTATACAGATGATAAAAATCAGGGCAAAATAATCGGTGCATTCTCGATTCTGGCCTTGGCTCTTGCGATTATGGGTTTATTTGGAATTGCATTAATTAGCATTACTAGAAAAAGAAAAGAGATCGGTTTAAGAAAAGTCAACGGAGCTTCAATCAGTGAGATACTTGTTCTTATCAATTCAGGCTTTGTCAGATGGGTGTTTTTCTCAATGATAATCGCGATTCCGGTTTCATATTACATTACCACCGAATGGCTTAAAAGATTTGCGTACAAAACAGAATTGAGCTGGTGGATTTTCGTGATTGCGGGTCTGTCAGCCATTCTGATCGCAGTGCTGACTGTCACCTGGCAGAGCTGGAGGACAGCAACAAGGAACCCGGTAGAGGCGCTGAGATATGAATAACTTAACCACTAAAAAATACCTCCCACAATGATAGCCACAGACTTTAAAATTGCAGTAAGAAACATTATACGAAACAAGGTTCAATCAGCAATCAGCATTTTGGGACTGGGAATCGGGCTCGGATCCATAATCCTTTTGCTTGCTCTGATAGTTCATGAAACTTCATTTGACAAATTTATCCCTGATTACCGGAATGTTAACAGGATAATACTCGGTCAGACATATACTACGTCTTTCCCTCTTGCAGAAGAGCTGAAGAAAGATTTTCCTGAGGTGAAGGAATTTTTCAGATTTTATCAGGCTTATAATGTGGCAGTAGGAAAAGCTAAAAACGGAATGGCGTTTGAATCGAATTTTTCGTTTTCCGATACCTCTATTTACAAAATCCTGGGGATTAAACTTATTAACGGACTACCGGCAAAAACTGTGAATGAAGTAGTAATCTCGGAAAAAACAGCTTTAAGAATATTTGGCAACACTTCTCCTCTCGGTGAGGTGTTGTTTGTAAAACTTAATCCCGTTGAAGTTTTAAGTCTTATTGTTACCGGAATCTATAAGGAATTTCCACCTAACTCAACTCTTTTTCCTCAATTTATAGCTAATATAAAGCTTTCTGAAAAAATGTTCGTCAATTTCAAGGCTCAGTTAGGTCTGTTTGGAGATGGTCTTACTAATACAACTCTGAACTGGAACAACCCAACTTTTTTCACATATATTGTTCTTGACAAAAACGCTGACAAACAGGCTCTTGTATCAAAAATGGAGAAATACAAAGAACTCCCGACAGAAAAGTATTTAAAGGAGTTGAAGTATAACCTGCAACCTGTAAATGAAATTTATCTGAAATCGGCAGGGTTAACAGGAGGGAATACTGCGGTAAGGAGAGGAAATGCAAATGAGCTTAAATACTATTGGGCAATTTCTTTTCTTATCCTGCTTATCTCGGTTACGAATTACATTTTTCTGACCAGGGCAGCCACATCCGACAGACTTCGTGAACTTGGAACCAGAAAAGTGATGGGCGCTTCCGGAAGTACACTTCGGGAACAGATATTGCTTGAATCAAATCTTGTTACAATTCTAAGTCTTATTCCGGCATCATTTTTAATTGATTCAGGGATGACGTTTATTAACAGCACTCTGAACAGGACTTTATCAGGTGATGTTTTTTCAAATCCTTTAATGTGGTTGCTTTTACTTTCTGTTGTAATCATTACGGGAACAATATCAGGGCTACTGATTGGTTCCAATATATCCAGAACTCCGGGTATTTTATTACTATCAGGAAAAACTTCAGAAAAAGCACAGTCGAAAAAGTGGGACTATTCCTTTCTTATATTTCATTTCTGTATATACATAGTTCTGGTCGTTAGCGTTTTAAGTGTTACAAAACAAATCAGATATTCTCTGACAAATATAAAAGGCATAAATCCGCAGAATATTTTCACAAGCTCTCTCAACTCTCCCAAGTTACAAGCCGGGTTTACAACAATCTGTAATGAAATGGAAAGAGTACCGGGGGTTATAAAAGTTGCAGGGGGATCCTTTATTCCTCCTTTCAGCTATTTTTTGCCTATAACACTGGCTAATCCGGAAGGCGAGAAAGTAAAATTTGACGGATTAATAATGGGTGAAGGTATGACAGAGATGCTTAACATAGAGGTAGTAGAAGGTTCCTCATTCGGCCCTTATCAAACAGCAAGGATGGATGTCATTTTTAATGAATCAAGTGCTAAAAAATACAACATAAAAGTTGGAGATAATTTCCTTAATGTATTCTATGTAAAAGGTATTGTCAAAGATTTTCATTCACATTCACTTCACAGCCTGATTCAGCCAATTGTAATCATGCAGCAGAGCCCGGATAAAATGGGACTTGTTGCAGTAAAAACAGATGGGACAAATGATAAAGTAGTTAAAGACAGACTCAGGGAAATATTTTCGCAGATTGATCCTGACGAGATATTTGGTGTAAGTTCAATTACCGACAATATGAAGTCTTTCTACTCAGCCGAGAGAAACCAGGCTAAAATTATGGGTGCCTTTTCTTTGCTGGCTACGGTTCTGGCTATAATGGGGCTTTTTGGTATAGCGCTGATCAGCATGGCCAGGAAAACAAAAGAAATAGGTCTCAGAAAGGTTAATGGAGCATCGATACTTGAAGTGATGTATCTGTTAAATAAAGATTTTGTAAAGTGGGTATTTTTATCCTTATTGATAGGGCTCCCCGTTTCATATTATCTTATGTCGAACTGGCAAAACCGTTTCGCTTATAAGACTGAACTAAGCTGGTGGATCTTTGCTCTTGCAGGTATTTCAGCATTAATGATTGCTGTGTTGACAGTGAGCTGGCAGAGTTGGAGGGCGGCAACAAGGAATCCGGTTGAGGCACTGAGATATGAATAGTGAGGGGTGAGGAATGAAGGGGTGAGTGGGAGAATGGGAGAATGGGAGATTTAAAACAGAGAAACTCCGTGTAAATCTGTGGTTAAGAAAATTAATAACTCAAAACGAAATGAATATTAAATGTTAAATTAAAAGAAAAGGGAAATGAAATTTCTTTTAAAAACAATCATAAGAAATTTTGCCCGGAGACCGGTAACCAATTTGATAAACCTTCTTGGTCTGGCTATAAGCTTTACATTGGTAATCATTCTTTCTGTTTATTGTTACAGTGAGCTTACCACCGACAGAAACCATAAGAATGGGGACCGGATCTATTTGTACCTTCCTTCTGCGGACAGGATCTATACACCTGGGATACTTAAAGAAAATATTGATGCAAAGGTTCCAGGGGTAGAATCGGTCATCAGGATCGTAGGAACCTGGGAACCTCCTGTATTTCAGGCTGAAAATGGAAATCCCTTCACTTCTCACCTGTTATTTGCAGATGAAGATTTTTTTAAGCTTTTCAGCTACCATTTTATTAAGGGAGATCCGCAATCTGCGCTGAAAGATCCAATGACTGTTGTGATCACAAAAAAATTATCTGAGCAACTTTTCGGTACTACCGAATCAGTAGGGAAAACAGTAAGATTCAATAATGGCAGAAGAGAACTTAGTGTGGGTGCAATTATTGAAGAGCCGGAGCAGAATTCCTGCCTTTCCTTAAGTGCAGTTTCTTCTATGGCCACCCAAAAAATTATTCAGGGCGAGAGTGGAGAATTTACTGACTGGGGATGGTGCGATTTCCAGACATTTCTCCTTTTAAATAATGGGATAAATCCGATTGAAGCAGGAAAAACCATTCTGAATATTATCCCGGAAGATTATCAAAAAGAGTATAAAGACGCAAGACTTGTTCCATTAAATAAAGTTTATTTTTCAAAATTTGCCCTTTTAGGGAATGACTTTTTAGTAACAGGAGATAAGAAGAAAGTTATGATCCTGCTAATGGTAGCTACCCTGGTACTTATTATAGCATTGGTCAATTTCTTCAATATCTCCTCATCTCAATGGCTTGAAAGAATCAGGCAAACCGGCATTTTGAAGATCATCGGAGTCCGTCGGTCAACGATTCTGCTGAATGTGCTCGCGGAGGCATTTATCTTCTTTCTGGCAGCTCTCCTGATTGCAACCGATCTTGTAAACATAATCAGTTCCGGAATCAGGAATTATACAGGGATACACTACAGTTCATGGCTGACGTCTTCTCCGGGATTTATCATTATCTCGTTAGCAAGTATCCTTGTTCTAAGTGTAATATTCAGCATAATACCTGCACTTAGGATTTCTTCATCCAAAGCAATTGACAATCTAAAGAGCACTTTAAACCCTATTAAATCAAGATTTTCATTCAGTGGTATTCTTGTAACAATGCAATTTACAATAGCAATTATTTTAATTGCCTTCACATTGCTTGTACAAAAGCAGGTCAGATTCGGTAGCTCCAACCTCGGTTTTAATCAGAAAAATATAATCGGTATAAAACTAACTCCACAGATTGACCAGAAAAAAGAAGTATTAAAAAAACTCCTTCTTGAAAAACCGATAATCCGTGAGGTATCATTTTCACAATTTTACCCTGGGAAGGATAATTCATACAGGACGGTCCAAATGGACTCTAATGGA
>Ga0315273_10014784_pt1 | contig 10070 bp, 4 predicted proteins | sample YL17G02_0_MG_FD_205753 | JGI IMG/M metagenome (GOLD analysis project Ga0315273, IMG submission 205753) | Sediment microbial communities from Yellowstone Lake, YNP, Wyoming, USA - YL17G02_0 | ecosystem: Environmental > Aquatic > Freshwater > Lake > Sediment | place: USA: Wyoming | collected... | reverse complement strand
CCTCGCCGCTCTACGAGAAGCCGCTCACGCTGACGAAAACGACCGAGGTGCGGGCCGTCGCCTTTCGCGCAGGCAAGCCCGCCTCGCTGGTTGGGAGCGGCACCTACGTCCTTCTGCCACCGAACCCGCCCGCGCCGAACGTCTACCTCTCCGAGCTGCCACCCGTGAAGCGGCAGTACCCGCACGCCATCTGGCACTACTGGCCGAAGGCCGACCAATCTTACGAGGGTGCACCGCTCACCATCCGCGGGCGGACCTTCAAGAAGGGCCTCGGCATGCGCGCACCGGCCAACGAACTATACGAGCTGAAGCCGGAGTTCGACCGCTTCGTCGCCCTTGCCGGCGTGGACGATGGGGTGCTGCGGAAAGCTGAGAACGGACGGTTCTGGGCGATGCACGCGAGCGTGCAGTTCAAGGTGTTCATCGACGGTGAGCTGGCCGCCGAAAGCCCGATCCTACGGATCTCCCAGGAGCCGTGGCCCTTCGACGTGAAGATCCCTGCCGGCGCCCGCCGAATCGACCTGACCCTCACCGACGCCGGCTCGCGCTCCCCCTTCGATCTCGGGAACTGGGTCGAGGCCGGCTTCATCGCCAAAGGCTCGGCCAGCCGGCCCATGGCGACGTTCAACACCGCGAAGACCGAGGCAGGCCTAGGAAGCGTGCCTCTGGAGGCGCCGCGGTGAGAAGCAGCACGGCGTGTCGGCGATCTCGAAGGGAAAGGAGGTCGTGATGAAGTACATGAAGCTACGGGGGTGCCTGCTCGGAGCGATGGCCCTGGCGGGTGTGGGGGCAGGGGCCGCTGAGCGGGTTTTCCCGCTGAATCTCGTGACGCAGCACGAGCCCACGGACAGTGTGACGGTCGAGGCCGTGGGCGCGAACGAGTACGAGTGGTCGCTCTCGAACGGTCTTCAACAGACCCTTAACATCGACCTCCGCAGGCTGGGGGTGGACCCGCACGACTATGACGAACTGCGGTTCGATATCAGGCCGCTGGGTTCGCAGGTGGCGCTGCACGCTCTGGTCTTCAGCATGCCGACGGCGAAGGAGTTGTGCAGCTGGTACCTGAAGTTCAGGACCCTCCTGAACCTGTGGACGACGGGGCGGTTCGACCTGCGCGTGGACGATGACGGCGGCCTGTATCCTGAGCGCTTTCCGGGCTTCCGGGCGGGCGTCCTGCGGCTGGAACTGAATCGGAGGATGCTCGGGTACCCCGGCGAACCGCAGTGGCGCAAGGCCGTGTTCCGCAACCCGCGGCTGATCAGGTGGGTCGTGGCCGCTGACTTCGAGCCGCGCGACGTGAAGATCACGGCGAACGACGCCGAAGTCTCCTACACCTTCGGCCTGCGAGTGAAGAACCGCACCGACAAGCCGGTGGCCGCCACGATCGAGGCCGACCCGGAACACACCCTGAAATCGTTCCGCGCGGAGCCGGCGGGGACGCTGACCGTCGACCTGACGGCCGGCGAGGAGAAGACCATCCCGATCCGCCTCTGGATCTCGGCGAAGCAGGCGAAGGAATTGCGGCCGGGCTATGCCGAACCGGCCTGCCCGAAGGTCTGGGTCGCGGGAGTGGCCGACTCGGAGGTTCAGCCGTGGATCGGCTATCGGAAGATGCCGATGTGGGCGGTGGTCCCGGTCAGCCGGCCACCCTGGGCGCCGGCGACGTTCCAGGAGCGTGTGGCGGCGGCAGCCAAGATTATGCCGGTGGATGGGTGGAAAAAAGACGTCCTCCGCAGAGTCGACGAGACGCTGAAATACGACTTCCCGGCTTATGACTGGTGGCCAACGCCGGGCACCAGGCCGCGCAGCGCGCCCCACTGGGGCAACTCCTACCGCTGCCCGGCCTGCAAGGGCGACATGCGCCAGGAAACGCCGAACGACATTCACCACCACGTCTGCCGGCAATGCGGCAAGAAGTTCGAGAACGACGCGTTTCTCGACCAGTGCGCGCGCCAGGAGTACTTCGCTGACCGGTTCGCGGACGCCCGCCGCCTCGCCGTCGCCTGGCTGCTGACGGGCGACAGCAAGTACGCCGACAAGGCCATTGCCATCATGCTGGCCTATGCCGATGCCCATCCGACCATGTCGATCACCGACTACCGCTCGACCGCGGGCGGCTCGCGGCTGGGCTACAACACGCTGGTCGTGACCTGGTGCCTGCCGAACCTGGCCGAGGGCTACGCGCTGCTCGCGTCGTACCCGGGGCTGGACGCCGAGAAGCGCAAGCGGATCGAAACGCTGCTGATCGACGAGGGGCTGCGCGTGGCCCGCCACGGGTGCGAGTTCAACAACCAGCAGGCCGAGCATATCCGCACCTACGGCAGCGTGGCGCTGGCGGCCGGCTATTGGCCGCTGCTGGGCGAAGCGGTCTCCGGCGATTTCGGCTGGCATGCGATGATCGAGTACGCCTACTCGGAGGATGGCATCGGGCACGAGGGCCAGGCGTACCACCATGCCCAGTGGGCGGCAATGAACAGCTTCGCCTTCTTCGCTGCCGATCGAGGACTGGACTTGATGACCCCGCGGTTCAAGCGGGTCTACGACGCCTCGCTGTCGCTGGGGATGGACGCCGGTTATGAGCTGGCCTATCGCCAGTATCACGAGCCTGCCTACCTGGTCAGGCTCGAGGCCACGCGAAAGCACCCCGGGGAACAGTCGATTCTCTACGGGGTGCTGGATTTGCCCAAGGCCACGGACGTGCCGATGGCCTCGAAGCTGATGGACGGGATGGGCTACATCTTCCTGCGGCGCGGCACCGCGGCGGATTTCTCGGAGATCCGCCTGAACTACAAAGAGCAGTTCGACCGCGGCGAGCATGACCGCTACACGACGTTCTTCTACCGCAACGGTCGGCAGGTGGATTCCTGCATCGGGCGGTGTCGCTACAGTGATCCCGGAGCCCGGTTCATGGCCGATACGGCCGCGCACAACACCATCGTCATCAATGGGCAGGATTCGCGCGATGTGACGGGCGATCTGCTGGTCTGGCAGGGTGACGGTCCCACGCCGCTGGCGGTGGTCGCCACCGATCCCAAGGCAACCCTCTACGAAGGCGTGCGACAGTTGCGCGGCATCGCGCTGCTGGGCGATGCCTACGTGGTTTTCGACCGCGTGGTCTGCGACGGGCCGCGGACGATCGACCGCTACCAGTACGGCCAGGGCAAGGCGGCGCTGGCCTTCAAGACCGAGCCGCCAGCCGCGCCGCTCCCCAAGCTGCCCGAGCGGGGCCGGTTCATCGAAGTCGTCAGCGGCCCGGCAGGCAAGGAACTGCGGATTGACTTCGGGAACGACCTCAAGATGCGGCTGGTTTGCGACCGGGACATGACAGGCGGCAAGGCGCGTACCCACGGCGGCTACCAGCAGATGATGATGGACGTCACCTGGGCACGCGTAGACAACGCCAGGGAGGCTACCTTCCTCGCCACCTTCTCGCTCGGCAAGGAGGCCGATCCGCCGGCCGCGACGATCGTCAAGTGCACCGACGACGAGATCGTGCTCGAAATCAAGGCCAAGGATCGGGCGTGGGCCATCACCGTCCGCCCGAAGGACAAGAAGGCGGAGGTGGTTGCGAGGTGAGGTGTTAGGAATGGAACCTTCCGCGGCAACCTGTGCATGCCTTGACCGCAGGTCAAGCGGACAGGAATGGATGAATTCCAGGCTGAGGAAGGGTGGGGAAAAGCAGCCATCCTGAATGATGTGAGGAACTGACGTGAGTAGTCCTTGCACAACGGAGAACACGTCGATGCGACACTGCGGCAGCCTTGTGAGGCTCGGTGTGTGGGTGATTGGCATGCTGTGGCTGACTTCGGTGAGTGCGGCCGAGGTGCTCTACGAAACGGCCCTCACCGACGGCGCCAAGGACTGGACGGCGGTCAACCATGCGACCGTCTCCGACGTCGCGCGGCGGGCGGGCGGTAAGAGCCTGCTGATCCGGCAGACGAAGGATGAAGAGGCCGACAGCGCCTGGCTGGGTCCCGTGCTGAAGAACCCCGGCACGCCCCTGCGGCTGAGCGTCTGGGCAGCCGACAACTACGATGTGCAACGGGATTTCTCCTATGCTGCGGCGTTTGAACTCGTCCCCTGCGACAAGGACGGCAAGTGGACGCCCGGCGCCGACGCTACGCCCGTACCTTGGGAGGACAAGCGGCAGGACCCGGTGTACCACCACAACTTGACCCGCGACGGACTGCGCTGGAAATACTACAGCGGCGCGCCGAAAGCCATGGCAGGCGAACACTTCCGCATCCGCCTTTTCTGGCCGAAGACGCAGGCGCGCGGCGACTGCTATTTCACCGACGTGCGGGTCGCGCCAGCCGTGGCCGCGGCACCCTCCACGAATGCCCCATCCGCGGCGCGGCGCCATGCCTTGGAGATCAGCACGCCGGTCACCTGCAATCTGTTCTTCGCGGATGATCCGCTCCGTTTTGAGTTTGTGCTCTACACGACCGACGGCCAACCGGTCGGCGAACTGAGTCAGCCCGTGCTCCGTTACGAGATCACCGACTACGAGCGATTCCTGGTGGCCTCTGGCACGATCCCCTTCGCGGCTGCCAAGCCAGCGAAGACACCCGTGCCCCGGTACCGACAAAGCCTGCATCTCTCGGCGTTGATTCCCGATGCCGCCGCCAAGGCGGTCGGCCGGGAATTCTTCATCAACGCGAAGCTGATGGAGGGCGACCGCGTCCGGGCCGAGGACACCGTGACCTACGCCGTCGTCAACCCTCGAAAAACCGCCCCGGCCGACTACGCGAAGTGCCGGTTTATGACCATGCACGAAGGCGGCGGATTCCGCAATACCGAGTCCAGGCACGAGCGGCAGGACATTCTGGGGAAGATGGGGACGTCGCTCCAGCACAACTGGGACTACAACGGCTGGCCGGCCGCCCAGCCGGTCAAGGGCGGGCCGATCACCATCAAGCCCGGGCCGGACTTCCCCAAACTGGTCTATTGCCCGAACGTCGAGCAGATCCGGAGCATGGGTGCCGACCTGAAGAAGTGTATCCCGGAGTGGGCACTGGTGGACGACCCATTGAAGCCGGGGCGCAAGACGTTCGACATCGACGCCTACGTGGAGTACATCGTAGCTTATGTGCGGGCCAACCGAAACCGCATCGTGCAGGTCGTGCCGTCCGGCCTGGAGCGGGTCATCGACGCCCGCACGCTCGAACTGCACCGCAAGGCCTACGCGGCCATCAAGAAGGAGTTCCCCGACTTGCTGGTGGGCATGATGCTCTGGGGGGTGAACGACAGTCCGGAGATGGCGGCGCTGCTCCGCAAGGAGAAACTCAACGAGGTCGGCGACTTCTTCGACACCCATATCTATCTGTCCCGGATCAACTGGAAGGAATGGGACGGATTGCAGGCCGAGCTGCGGAAGCGCGGCATCGAGCGTCGGCTGATCTCCACCGAACTGGCCTGCGTCGGCGGCACGGACCAGGTGCAGAGCGCCCGCGACCAGATCGCGATCACGCTCGATGCCCACGCCCACGCCATGGACCGCATTACCCACTTCAACATGTTCGCCAACATGATGTCGTCGGCCCGCCAGCCGATCCTGCGGGGGGACTACCCGGGCGACGGCTTTGAATTCATGCAGTATGTGGACCGGCCGAGGGTGTCGACCGCGATCCAGGGCGAATGGGGCGGCGGCGCCTGGGGCAGTGAATCCCGCGGCCGAACGCTGATGCCCCTCCTGAAGACGGCCAGTTACTACAACCTCGTCCAAAACACCGAGTGCGCCGACTTCAAGTGCGCGTTCAAGCCAAGTGACCGCACGGTCGCGTACGTCTATGCGCGCGAGGGGAAGACGATCTGCTACCTGTTCCTGAACGAGCCGAATCCGCCGGTCACGCTGGCCTTGGCGGCTTCTGTGCCCTACGTGATGCAGGACTTGTATGGCCGGACGGACCGGGTCGTGCCTGCCGGCGGCTCGCTGGTGGTTGCCACGCTGGATCCGCTGGCCCTGCTCTTCGAAGGCCAGGTGCCGGCGCTGTACAATCCGCAGACTGCTGCCGGCGCGCTCAAGCCTGTGACGGGTGGGCTGGATCTGCCCGCTATCGCCCGCGGCGGCTCGGCGACGGCGAAGCTCGCATTGCCGCCGGTCTACAATAAGGCATTCAATGCCCGGATCACGGCCACGGCGGACGGCACCTGGCCCAAGGTCGGCGAGAAGAGCGTGGCCGTGGCGGTCGGCCAGGCTGCTGAGGTCGAGTTGCCCATTGCCGTAGCGACGACCCAGGCGGCCGGCAGCTACATGCTCACCACGCGGATCTTCGATGGCGAGACACTGGTCACCGTCCTCAAGCGGCCGCTCCGGGTGGGCGAACTCCTGACGGCCGAACTCGCCGGCATTCCGCTGACCCGGAAGCATGACCCCGCGGTCGTCGTCACCCTCCGCAGCCTCGCGGACCAACCGATGTCGGGCCGGGTGCGGATCGAGAACCGCCACTTCGGGCAGGGCTTCGAGCCGGACGCGATGGAGCAGGAGTATCGTGTGCCACCTCGCGGGACCGCCGAGGTCCGGTTTCCCGTGCCGCGCGAGCAGGCCAACCTGACCACGAGCTACGAGATGCGGGCGACCATCGCCGATGCCAGCGGCTTCACCATCGCCTGCGACGACGACATGAGCTTCCAGGCCTGCGTGAAAACGAAGACGCCCATCACGGTCGACGGCGACCTCTCGGACTGGAAACTCGACGAACTGCTGCCGATCACGGGCGGTATGCGCAACCTGCTGCGCCTGAACAAACCTACGGACTTGAGCGGCCGGCTCTACACCCGATGGGACGACGCGAAGCTCTATTTCGCGGCGGAGGCGATCGACAGTACTCCGGTCGTCCAGGGCGTGGAACGGCCGCACTGGAACGACGACAACATTCTGTTCCTGATCTATCCCTGGACCTGGCACATGGGCGAGCCGCTGAATTCGGGCTACTACCGCGAGCACTTGGGCCCCAGGGTTGGTGGGAAGGCGGGGATCTGGCGGATCGGCTACGTGCCGAGCGGCCCGGCAACGGCCGAAGGCTCCGAGATCGCGGTGAAGCGGACGGCCAACGGCTGGGTCTACGAATGGGCCTATCCCAGAGCCGCCCTCTACCCGTTGGAGTTGAGGACCGGCGGCGGCTTCCGCCTCGCGTTCAGCATCTACAACCAGGTCAAGGCCGATAAGAAGGGGGAGGATGACTGGGGCCAGTGGGAACTGTTGACCTTCAGCGGCTTCAATTATAGTATTCTGGCGGTGCCGAGTCTGTGGCGGCAGTTCCGGCTGGTCGACGATTGAGGAGTTCCACCGCGCCGCGGCGCGGGAAAGTGGGACGAGGCAGAGACCCTCGCGTTCGAGGCAGAGATGACGAGCCTCGCCACCGGCCGGCGATCGCGCCAGCATGCACTTCCCCCGCTGGATGGCGACATCCTCCTGAGCCATGCCCTCTCAAGCGAATCATCGAAAGGACAGTGAGGGAACAGAGCTTGTGAAGGATGAGAATGGACGTTGCAGGCGAGAGGCCGTGGCGGATGCCGCCCGATGATTGGAGGAATTACCGATGCAGCTGGGGCAGCAGGATCGCACCCCTTTGCCCGCAAGGATTCCGATGGACGGACGAAAGGAAGCGCCGGGGGTCGAGTACGTGCCGATTGCGCCGGCGACGCAGGAGCATCCCCGCAACGACTCCGCTTCGATGGTCGAACTGCCGGACGGCACGTTGCTGATGATGTGGATCCAGATGCACGCCAGCCAATGGGGCGGCTCCGACGAGGCGCCATCCAGCATTGCCTCGATGCGTTCGCACGACGGCGGCCGAACCTGGGGTGACTACCGCATCGAGGTGGCGCCCGGGCCGGGCGACCAGAACGTCTACAACCCCAGCTTGATTCTGCTGCCGAGTGGCGATCTGCTCTTCTTCGTGCTCGTCTACCACCACCTGGAGTGGGACAAACCGCTCGACGCCTCGGGGCTGCTGCACCGCTCGCACGACAACGGTCGAACCTGGTGCGCGCCGGAGCCGATCTGGTCGCACCTGCCTCGGGGCAGCGCCAACCATACGTTCACCCGCCTCGCCAGCGGACGCCTGCTCAAGTCAGTCGAAGAGGTCCCTGTCTGGGGCTCATTCCCGAAATGCGTATCCAGTTCGAGCTGCTACATCAGCGACGACGACGGGCGGACCTGGCAGGCGCCGAGGAATTGGATCACCCTGCCGCTGCGCGGCACGATGGAGAACCACATCGCGGAAACGCACGGCGGGCGGCTGGTCATGGCCGTGCGCATACAGCTCGGCTCGGTCTTCCTCAGCCGCTCCGAGGACCAGGGCGTGACGTGGAGCAAGCCGCAAACCTCCGGATTGAGTTGCGGTGAGTCCATGCCCTGCCTGACCCGCATCCCTACGACGGGCGACCTGCTGCTGATCTGGAACCACTCGGAGTACGACCCGGCCTTCGACCACATGGGCCGGCGCTCGCCGCTCACCTGCGCGGTCTCGCGCGACGGCGGCCGGACGTGGAGCGCGGGCCGAAACCTCGAGGATGACCCGGCCATCGAGTTCACCAACATCGCCTGCACCTTCACGCACGACGGGCGGGCCATCATCACCTACTTCACCTCGCCCTATGCCAATCCGAGCCCACCGGGACGCCTCGGACGCGCTGCTATGTCGCTCAAGGCGGCGATGGTGGACGTCGCCTGGTTGTATGGGGCGGAGTCGGCCAAAGACGCAACGCCCAGAGAGAACTGAGAAGAAGCATGCACACACGCGAAAGCCTGGCCGCCGACGCCTGTCGCCTCGGGATCGAGGCCGGCGACACGCTCTTCGTCCACTCGTCCTTCAAGAGCCTCGGCCCGGTCGAGGGCGGCGCCGGCGCCGTGATCGGAGCGCTCGAGGACGTCCTGGGCACCGCGGGTCTCCTGCTCATGCCGTCCTTCAACCTGGTGGCGCACGAGCAACGGGCCGCGACCTGGAACATCGCCACCACGCCCTCGACCGTGGGGTACTTGACGGAGTTCTTCCGGACGATGCCGGGCACCGTGCGCTCCGACCACTACTCGCACGCCGTGGCGGCGCGAGGCGAGGGCGCGGCCGCCTTCGTGGCCGATCATCTCAGCCTCGAAGGGATCGAGAGTCCCTGGGACCACGCCCCGTGGGGTCGCACCTTCGGCCTTCAATCGCCCTTGTTGAAGGCCTACCGCTGCCCCAGGGGGAAGGTGCTCATGCTGGGCACGGACCACCACTCCTCCACCTACTGTCACGTCGTCGAGACCTTCTTCTGGGCATGGCGCAAGACGCTCAAGCACGACGCGGTCTTCAACCACATCAACCGGGAAGAAGTCTTTGTCTTCTGGGATACCCTCAACCGCCAGCATCGTGCCCGGATCGGCGATGCCGAATGCTGCCTGTTCCCGATCCGCGAGTTCGTGGATACCGTGCTCGCGGCCGCGAAGCAGGACCCGAGGCGCTTCTTCCAGTGGTACCAGGAGTAGCAGGCCGCGAGCGAAAGAACCAATGCGGCGAGGATGGAGAGGTGGCAGTTCATCTCACCTTCCTGGGCGATGGCGGCGGCGTGAAAGCGACGCCTTGACGCGGAACGGGAACGGGACTATTACTATGGGCAGGCCGGCGCCTTCATCCCCTTGAGGCAGGGCCAGGAGATTGCGCTCCATGTCACGGTGGGCCTCGCTGTCGCTCGTGTCGATGCTCCTCGCTGTTGTGTTCGCCGGCCCCGTCCGGGCCGCGGAGGCCGTGCCCATTGAGTTCCTGAAGAACGGCGGGTTCGAGGAGCTGGACAAAGACGGTGTGCCCGCTGGCTGGCAGGTGAACAACGCGGGCAAGCTCCTCGCCGTGCCGGAGGCCCGAAGCGGGGCACGCGCCGCCAGGTTCGAGGCGATCGAGCATCCGTGGAGCTTCTGCGCGTTCGCAGCGGCCGGCCTTCGGGTGACGCCGAAAGCCACATTCCAGCTCTCGATCTGGGCCAAGGGCAAGGGCGATGTGGAACTGGCCGTGTACCAGTCCTCGGCCGCCGGCTTTATCGGCACACAGTTTCTCAAACCGCACTTCACGCTGAGACCCGAGTGGCAGCAACTG
>Ga0315273_10014783_pt1 | contig 10070 bp, 7 predicted proteins | sample YL17G02_0_MG_FD_205753 | JGI IMG/M metagenome (GOLD analysis project Ga0315273, IMG submission 205753) | Sediment microbial communities from Yellowstone Lake, YNP, Wyoming, USA - YL17G02_0 | ecosystem: Environmental > Aquatic > Freshwater > Lake > Sediment | place: USA: Wyoming | collected... | reverse complement strand
CGAAGGAACTGGGGCGGACGCCGGCGCCGGCACCGTCCCGTGCCACGGCCTGCAGTGGCTGGCGGCAGCATGAGGCGCTGCCGGCGTTGCTCCGCCGAGGTCCCAGCGGGTCTTCCGGCGTGCCCGGCATGCGGCGAGACCATGGCGGCGCCCGCGGCCGCGACCGAGGTCGTCGCCGATCACGGTGCGGCGCCGGACGCAGCCGGGCCCGGCGGCGTCGCGGCGCCCCCCCCTTCGCTGCCGAACGGCACGGTGCTGGCGGAACGCTTTCGCGTGCTGGCGTTCGCCGGGCGCGGCGGGATGGGGGAGGTGTATCGCGCCGCGGACGTCAAGCTCGATCAGGTCGTCGCGCTCAAGTGCCTGCCCGAGGCGCTCTCGCGCGACCCCGAGCGGCTGGCGCGGCTACTGCAGGAGGTGCGGATCGCGCGCCGCGTCTCGCACCCCAACGTCTGCCGCGTCTACGACGTTGCCGAGGCCGACGGACGCCACCTCCTGACCATGGAGTGGATCTCGGGAACCGATCTCTCGATGCTGCCGCGGCGCCCCGGCGGGCTCGACCCGGAGCGCGCCGTGGACCTGGCACGGCAGATCTGCGCCGGTCTCGCGGCCGCCCACGATCAGGGCGTCATCCACCGCGACCTCAAGCCCTCGAACGTCATGGTCGACGAGCGGGGCGTGGCGCGCGTCACGGACTTCGGGCTGGCGGAGGCGGCCACTGCCGTCCGCGGCGGGAGAGCCGCCGAGGGAACCCCCGCCTATATGTCCCCGGAGCAGCTGAGAGGGCACGAGGCGACCGGCGCCAGCGACATCTACGCGCTGGGGCTGATCCTCTTCGAGCTGTTCACCGGCGAACAGGCGGGGGGCGGCAGCAGCCGGGAGGAGATTCTGGCGCGGCGCAGCGAGCATCCGCCCTCGCCGCGCGCCATCGCTCCCGGCCTTCACCCGGCCATCGAGCGGATCGTGGTGCGCTGCCTCCAGGCCGATCCGAGCCGCCGCCCACCCTCGGCGCGTGAGGTGGCGGCGGCGCTGCCGGGCGGCGAGCGGCGCAGCGACGCGCTCGCGGCGGCGCAGCAGCGGGCCGACCGCATCGCCGCCTTCCGCGACGAGCTCGCCGAGCTGCGGCGCGCCGGTCTGGTGGAGCTGCGCGAGGGCGAGCTGGCGCAGATCGACGCCTTCCACGGCCGGGTCCTGCGTGATCTCGTCGAGCGCTACGACGTCGACACCTCCGACCGGGGCAAGCAGCTCTCGCTCGGGCTTCGGCTGGTGTCGCTGGTCGGCGCACTGGCGTTTGCGGCGTCCGCCTTCTTCCTGCTCTACCGCATCTGGGGGCTGATCACGCCAGCGGCGCGGGTCGCCATCCTGGCGGTCGCGCCGATCGCGAGCGTCGCCGCCACCGCCGTCATCGGGGCGCGCGAGCGGTCGCGGTACTTCACCGCCATGGCCGCGATGTTCGCCTTCGCCTGCATGACCCTGAACGTCACGCTGCTGGGCGTGACGTTCTCGCTCCAGAGCACGCCGCTGACGCTCCTGGGGTGCGGGCTGTTCGCCACCCTGCTGGCGTACGGCTGGCGGCTCAAGCTCCTGCTGACCACCGGCCTGCTGGCGTTGGCGTGGTTCGGCGCGGCACTCATCCAACAGGCAGCCGGCGGCTACTGGGCCGAGGCGCTGGCTTACCCGGAGAGCGTTCTCATTCCCGGTGCCGTGCTGCTGGCTCTCTCGTTCGTGCACCGGCCCGCCGCACCGGGCTTCTCCCTGATCTACCGGCTGCTTGGGATGGTCCTGGTGCTGGTACCGATGGTGCTCCTGGCGCACTGGGGCTGGTTCTCCTACCTGCCCCTCGGTGAGCGGACCATCGAGGTCGCCTACCAGGTGCTCGGGTTCGGCGCGAGCGCCGCCGCAATCTGGCTCGGCGTGCGTGATCGGGCGCGGGAGGTCGCCTACTTCGGCGCCGTGCTCTTCATCGTGCTGCTTTACCTCAAGTTCGTCGACTGGATGTGGGACTGGATGCCGAAGTACCTGTTCTTCCTCATCGTCGCGGCGGTGGCCACCGGCGCCGTCGTCGCGCTCAACCGGCTGCGCGCGGCGCTCGACTCGACGCGGGCTGGGAGCTCGCAATGAGACGCAGGGCTGTCTGGCTCCTGATCGGTCTGGTCGTCGTCGCCGATGTCGCTATCGTCGCTCTCGCGGCCTTGAACCGGAGCGGCGCGCCGGAGTGCGTGCTGACGCTCACCGAGCGCGAGCTCTCGCTCCCGATCTATCGCGACGAGGACAGCACCGGCCTCGCCGTAACCCTCGCCAACGCCAGCATGCCGCCGCCGGTTGTTCGGCGTACCGCGTGGCGTCGGGGCACGCCGCCCAGGCGTGCCGAGCTGACCTGGCTCGACGACGCCAGGCTCGCGGCACTCGGGTTCCGGACCGACTGGAGCGACAGCGACACCGCGGCGATGGAGCGCTATGCGGGTCGCGTGGCGCGGCCGGCGTTCGTGGTCCTCGAGCAGGACGGCGCAGCCTTCACGCGCTTCCTTGCCGGGCGCGAGGCCGAGCTGGCGCAAGCCCGCGCGCGGCTCGTAGCAGGAGCGGTCGACGCCGCCGAGGTCGCCGATCTCGAGGCGCTGCTCGCGATCGACCGGACGATGCGGTCGCGCCTATTCCCGGTGGATGCCGGCCGCGACCCGCGGGCGCTGCGCGCGCGCTACCCGGACCGCGGCCGCTACTGCGTGGTGCCCGGCCTGATCCGGCTCGAGCTCGACCGCCCGAGCGGACAGGAGCCGAGAATCCGGGGCCGCGTCGAGCTGCTCCTGGCGGACATCGACGTGCCGCTCCGGCTGCGCTCGCGTCTCGCGGGGTTCCTGCCCGGGGAGACAGCCGACGAGGGGATCGCGCGGGAGCGCAAGCAGGAGAAGCCCCCGTGGCCCACCCCCGTGCAACCCCGCTACCTCGTCAAGCTCGCGTTCGGTCGCTCCTACGAGCCATGGGTCGTCGACGTCACTCCGGTTGACGCGTCCGGCTCGAGCGACCCGGTTTCACATTGACCGGCTAGACTGACGTCATGAGCGGCACAGGTGACCAACGCCGGCGGGCTCAACCCGGTCGGGTGTCGCGACGAGGTGTTCCGCCTGGCCCGCGAGCTGGGCATCGGCGGCCTCAAGGTCGGGATCGTAGTCGGCGACGACCTGCTGCCGCGTATGGCCGGGCTGCGCGCCGCAGGGCACCACCTCGCCCACATGGACACCGGCGAGTGGCTGTGCCGGGTGCCGCACGCCAAGGTGCTCTCGGCCAACGTCTATCTCGGCGCCAGGCCGGTGGCGAAGGCGCTCGACGACGGGGCTCAGATCGTGCTTGCCGGTCGCATCACCGACACCTCGCTGGCGCTCGGGCCGCTGCTGCACGAGTTCGGCTGGCGCGAGGACGACTGGGACCGTCTCGCTGCCGGCACCATCGCCGGCCACATCATCGAGTGCGGCGCCCAGTGCACCGGAGGCAACTTCACCCGCTGGTGGGAGGTGCCGGACCTCTGGGACGTCGGCTATCCGGTGCTCGAGTGCGCGGCTGACGGCTCTTTCGTTGTGACGAAGCACCCGGGGACAGGCGGACTCGTGTCGACGGCCACGGTCTCGGAGCAGCTCGTCTACGAGATGGGCGACCCGCGACGCTACATCACGCCCGACTGTATTGCGGACTTCACCAGCGCCCGTCTCGAGCAGATCGGCGGGAACCGCGTGCGGGTGAGCGGCGTCCGGGGCGCGCCGGCGACGCCGACCTACAAGGTCTCGGCGTCGTTCCACGAGGGGTACAAGGCGTCGGGACAGCTCGTCATCGCCGGGCCGCGGGCCGTCGAGAAGGCGCGCCTGGCCGCCGAGATCGTCTGGAAGCGCTTGGAAAAGGCGGGCGTGCGCTTCCCCGAGGAGGACCGCCTCGTCGAGTTGATCGGCACCGGAGCGTGCCAGCCGGGGATCGCGCCGGCGCCGGCCGATCCGCCCGAGGTCGTGCTCCGGCTCGGCGTCCGGGGCAAGGACCGCGACGCGGTAGCCCGCTTCGGCATGGAGCTGGCGCCGCTGATCACCGCGGGCCCGCCCGGCGTGACCGGGTTTGCGGGCGGCCGGCCCAAGCCGCAGGAGGTCGTCGAGTTCTGGCCGGCGCTGATCGAGAAGGATCAAGTCGACCCGTTCGTCACGGTCGACGTGAGCTCGGTCTGACGAACGGCGGCCAGGACGTTCGCGCGCGCCGCCGCCGTGCAGCGAGGATCTCAGCCTCGGGCACGAATCGGGTTGGGTTGTGCGCAGGATCACAGAGCTGGCGCCGGAGCATAGGCTCTTATTCTCCATGGGAATCCGAGACGCCGACATACGGCGCCCGGGCTCGGGGGAGAACGCTGAACAACCATGTCGGCACCGGCATCCGCAGCGCTGACCGTCGCGACGTGACGGGACGATCTTCCGCGGCGGCAGCGGACCTGTTTGCACGGGAGATCCCGCGTTTCAGGAGGTCGGAAAGGGCCCTCCACTGGGCGATCGCCATCCCTTTCATGGTCTGCCTGCTCAGCGGGATCGCGGTGAAGCTGTTCTTCAACCATCTCCACCCTCAATTCTTGGTGCACACGGCGCTGTACTGGACGCACCGGCTCTCGGGGGTTTGCCTGCTTCTCCTCCCGACCTGGGTCGCCTGGCGCCACAGCCACGACCTCTCGCTCTACCTCTACAACATCAAGCGGGCGTGGAGCTGGACGCGCGACGACCTCAAGTGGCTGGCGCTCGCGGGCCCGGCCGCGATGAGCCGCCGCATCTCGCTCCCAGAGCAGCACAAGTTCAACGCGGGTGAGAAGCTGAACTTCATGGCGCTGACGTTGACGTACCCGGTGCTGGTTGCAAGCGGCCTGGTCATCCTGCTGCCCGGAATGTACTTCCTCACTTGGATCGTGCACGTGTCCGTGGCGGCGCTGGCGGCCCCACTCATCTTCGGACACGTCTTCATGGCGGTGGTCAATCCGGACACGCGCATCGGTCTGAGCGGGATGTTCTCCGGCAACGTGGACCGCGAGTGGGCCAAGCACCACTACGCGAAGTGGTATCGGGAGAACTTCGACTTGGATCAGGTGGAGGAAGCGGACAGCCAGGAGACCGTCGCAGCGCTCGGAGCCCGGACCCTGGTCCGCTGCTCGTCCTGCGGCGCCGAGACCATCCTGACCTCCTGGGACGCGGTGCTCGCGAGCGTCTCGGAGCTGCGGCCGCTCGACTGCCCGTCCTGCGGCGCCCCTTCCGCGGTGGTCTCGGCCGTCGTGAGCGCGGAGGAGATCGGGTCGATCCTGGAGGGCCTGGAGCACGCCGGCGGTGTCTCGCGACGGCGGGATGCCGCTCCGAAGGACAGCCTTCCCACGGCAGCTCCGTCTGCCGACGCACTCAGCCCGGCGTTACCGTCATGCCCCGAGAGCGCCTGACCGTCGGAGATCTGCTGGTCAGGAACGCGGGGCGCGTGCCGCATCTCCTACGTGGGCGCGACGCGCGCCGCAGGCGGCGGCGAACACGCCGACCACACCCGAGTAGAGGAGCCGGAGAAGCAATTCCCTTCAACGCCATCGCATGGGCACCACTCCTGCGCAAATGACGCAGTCGTCACTTGATGGCACAGCGCTACACTCGCGCTGCGCAGCTCGGTGTAGATGTTCCCGGGAAGAGGAACGTGGAAATTCGATCGGGCAAGCATGATGGCATGATCTCCTGGCACTGGGTATGGCACGATCGGTTCCGGGTCAAGCGAGCAGCGTGAGGTCGGTCTAGCCGAGGCGCCGCCGGCGCGCAACGATAAGTACCGTTGCGACAATCAGGACAGCCGCGGCCGCCGCCAGCCATGTTCCGAACGACGCCATGGGTCTGCCGCCGGGGAACGGGACGAGGTCGCCGTTGCCCCAGAGCGCGAAGCTCGCCCACGCCGCCGCAGGCTGTCCGCCGGCGATGGCCGCCCGCTGCTCGGCGGCCAGCGCCGCCGCCGCCGAAGCGCCACGCCCGAGCCGGCGGTAGAACGCGGTCACGAAGGAGGCCGCCTCATCGTCCCGGATCGGCCACTGGCTCGCGACGACGGCCTGAGCGCCCGCCTGGAAGAAGGCGCGCGCGAGGCTCATCACGCCCTCGCCGCGGAGCAGCGCACCGCCTCCGGACCTGCACGCCGAGAGCACGACGAGCCGGCCCTCGAGATCGAGCCGGACGATGTCGCGCGCCTGCAGCAGACCGTCCTCCTGAGGGCCGCCTCTGGCGAGCACGATTGCGGATCGGCCTGGGTGCTCGTCGTCGATCAACGCATGCGCGCCCAGATGAAGCACCGCAAAGCGGCCGAGATCGGTGCTCTTCAGGACGGTCTCGCTGGCGTCGCGGCCGACGATCAGTCGACTGCCGCCGCCCAGCGCTCGGATCAGCGCGCGTGCCTCGCGACGGGCGTTCGGCAGCGGGCCGATGTGCCCATTGCTCCCGGAAATCGAGCGCTGCCTCAGCAGGGCCGGCGCTGCATCGACGGGGTCGATCTCGGGGTCGGCGAGGGCGATGGCAGGTGCGCTCGCAGCAAGTCCGGGGCGTGTTCGCCAGCGCAGCCAGAGCGCGGCTGACGGGGCGATCGAGATCTCGAAGCGGGCACCGAGCGGCCGCTCATTCGGGCTCTGCCGCAACGTCGCGAACGGAAGCCTGAGAAGGCCCTCGTCGGGGATGATCACGAGGCATCGGATCCCCCCGGGCAGGTCGTCGATGGCGTCCGCCAGCAGCTCGCGGTACAGGCGGGCGGCGCCCGCGAGCTCGCTCGAGTCCCGCCGCTCGATCAGCCCGAGGAAGAGCGCAATGGCAGGCGCCAGCGCCTCATGGTCCGGGACTGGATAGAGGCGTACCGAGCCGCGTGTGACGACGTACAGCCACGAGCCGTGCGCCGCGGGCAGTATGGGGCTGGCGGCGTCGCCGCGCGCGACGACGAAGGCGAGCAGCGCCTGATCGTCCGCCAGCGCCTGGCGCACGCCGGCGAGCGTCGGAACCTCAGGCTGGTGCAGCTTGGCGAAAGACGGATCAGCACGCGCCAGCACGCCGCGTAGCGCCGCCTCACGGGCCTCGAGCCGGTCGAGCTTGGCGAGCGCCTCGGCCCGGGCGGCCGCCGGCATCCCAGGGTGAAGCAGGCTTCGCTGCACCTCGCCGATACGGTCGAGCACGTCGCCCCGGAGCGCCACGTCCGGCCCCTGTCGCGCCGCCGCCCCGGCCGCGCCGGCGGCATCGAGCGCGTCGAGGAGGACGCGTCCGCGTAGCCTTTCCATTACCGCAAAGCCGCGCTCGAGAGCAACATCGTCGGCCGTGCCGCGGCCCAGGAGCCGGGCGACGACGCGGTGGTAGAAATAGGTCCACTCGGCGATGGTGCGGGCGCGGACGAGCTCGTCGCGCTGCAGGTCTCGGATCTTCTCGATGGCGCCGAGCGCCGCGAGCGCCGCCGCGAACGCTTCGTCGGTCGTCCCCGTTCGCCACTGCAAGTCGGTCCGCAGAGCGAGGGCGCGCGCAGTCTGCAGCAGGCTGGCGTGCTCCCGCGCGATCCGTTCGGCCTCGGCAGCCGCCGCGTACGCACCAGCGGTCTCCCCCGGCGCGGATTCGAGCTTGAGGGTCGCGAGCGCCTGGAGTGCATCGCAGGTGTTGTCGAACTGGTGATCCTCCTTTGCGATCGCGAGGGCGCGCTCGGCCTCGGCGAGCCTGACGAGCAGGGAAAGATCGGGGTTCTCGGCGATGAGGATGCGCGACGACGCCTCCGCGCTACGGTTGCCGCCGCGCAGGGCGGCAGCGAGCGCCTCATCCTGCAGCCGGTGACCCTCGGCGTCCGTGCCAGCGCCTTCGCGCTGGACCTCCCTCGCGAGCAGCGCCACGTTGTAACGCTCGGCTGCCTCCGCGAAGAGATCGCCCGCCTCGCGGTGGCGCCGCGCGATCTGCTCGTAGGTGGCAAGCGAGTCGGCGTAGCGGCCCATTGCCCACAGGGTCGCGCCCAATCCCGAGGCCGTGGCACCTTTGAGGTAATCGTCGCCGCTCTCCGCGAGGTCGGCCTGCAACTGCAGGAATCCCTCGAGCGCGACGCCGAGGTCGTGACGGCCGCACGCCAGCCAGGCCTCCTCGACCCGAACGTTGACGAGGAAGCGCGGGTCCGGCGCCGCCTCCGCAGCCTGGCGCGCCAGGGCGGCCTCCGCCGCGGCCTCCTCGATCCGCCCCGCCATCCGCAGCATGAACGAGAGCTCCAGGCGGCTGTACACCTCGCCGCCGACCCGGCGCGCGGCGGCGAACCCCGCAGCCGCCCGGCGGAAGAGGTCCTCGGCCCCGAGCCGGCCGCGATCGCGCTCGATGCGCGCGAGGGCGAGGAGTGCGAGGTAGTTCCCGGGCTCACGGCGCAGGACGGCCTCGAGCCTCTCGGCCGCGGTCTGCAACTGCCCGGTGCGGCGCGCCGCGGTCCAGTAGCAGTGGTACGAGGCGTACTCCTGCGGCTTGGCTCGCACCATGGCGTCACACGCATTCAGGTCGGAAGAAGCAGCGACGGGCGGGAACCCGGCGGCGGCGAGAAGCGCGGCGGCGGTCGCGACCATGAGCCACATCGAAGACGCTACTTTATCTTCAGGAGAAGGGACCGAGTGGTGATCCGGCCGCCGTCGGGCAGCAACGCCTCGACCCGCCAGACGATGGTCTCGCCGGGGCGGACCCGGGCCAATGCGGCGGCGGTGACCCGATACCTGGAGACGTCGAGCCCCACGGCCGAGGCGATCGGATCGAGCCCGGCGGTGGCGACCCAGACGCTGTAGCGGGTGCCCGCGGGACCCGGCGACCAGGCGAGCAGGCAGTCGTCCCGCGACACGGCGCGCCCGTCCTCCATGAGCGGTACGATCGCGACAAGCGGCTCGCCGCGGAACTCGCTGGGAGGACCCCGGCGCTCGAGCAGGAGCGGCACGGCGGCGGCCACCATGATTACTGCCGCAGCGGCCGCAGCGACCCATGCCCAACGCCGTCGCATCGGCACCACCACCCCGAGCCGAGGCGACGTCTCCGTGCCGTTCTTCGTCTCGGCCGCCGCGGCCGCGACCTCGCGCCCGAGGCGCCACGCGAGAGCGCATGCCGGGCAGGTCGCCGCGTGATCCACGAGGTCGTGCGCCTGCTCCGCAGCGAGCTTGCCAGCGATGGCGGCCCAGATCCGCGAGGCGGCCGGGCAGGCGGGCGTGACCCCCGCCGCTCCTCCGGACGTTGCGAGGGCGGCGCGCAGCCGATCGCTGATCGCCTCGTCGCTGCTCACGGTCGCACTCCCTTTGCCTCCAGACATCCGCGCAGGTCGGCCAGCCCGCGATAGGTGAGGTTGCGCACCCGCTTGAGGTCCCACCCCAGCACCTTCCCGGCCTCCGCACCGACGAAGCCGAGGAGGTGCAGCGTCACGGCCAGGCGGCGCGGACGGATGAGGCGCAAGAGACATCCGCGAATCGCGGCGGCCAGCTCGGTGGCCGCGGCTTCCTGCTCGGGGTTCGGCGAGCGCGCCGCAAAACCCGTTTCGATATCGATGTCCTGCAAGCTCACCTCCTGCCGGCGCGTGGCGCGCCTGATCTCGTCGACGGTGGCCGTGTACGCCACCTGCCATAGATAGGACGTGCTTCGGATGCCGGTGTGCTCACCTTTGCGCAGCACCTCCGCGACGCGGATCAGAGCCGCCTGAACGATGTCGTCGCGCCGGGAGACGAGGGACGCGGGGCACACGCGAGTTACGGCGCGAAGCAGCCCTGCGCGTATCCGCTCGAGGTCATCCTCTGCGGGCCACGCAGTTCCGGGGGCGTAGGTAGCTGTAGGGTCAGGTGGCCGCGGGTTCGTCGGCGCCATCGCTTTGTTGGGTATTCCCCTGTAGCGATTATACGTGCGGCCCGACGGGGCCGCTGACCGCAGGCAGTGAGCATGTCGCAGCCCGAGGAACGTCTTTGAGACAGGCGGCTTCCCACGGAGCGCAGGTCGCTAGGAAAAGCGGAGGTGGTTAATGCAACGCTCGGGCGGTGTCTCGACGGGGCTTCCTGAAGGTCGGTCGGCAGCGACAGCTCTCCTCGCTCT
>Ga0315273_10014782_pt1 | contig 10071 bp, 13 predicted proteins | sample YL17G02_0_MG_FD_205753 | JGI IMG/M metagenome (GOLD analysis project Ga0315273, IMG submission 205753) | Sediment microbial communities from Yellowstone Lake, YNP, Wyoming, USA - YL17G02_0 | ecosystem: Environmental > Aquatic > Freshwater > Lake > Sediment | place: USA: Wyoming | collected... | reverse complement strand
CGCCTGGTCGGCAGCGATTGATGCGGTTTCGTTGGCGCCGACGTTGGCGGCGTGGACGGCGAGGTCGCGCATTGAGCGCAGCAGGTTGTGGACCTCCTGCATCGCGCCTTCCGCGACCTTGATCAGGTTGATGGCTTGCGATGTGTTCGACATCGCCTGCGCCAGGCCCTGGGCCTGCGCGCGGAGGCCCTCAGAGATCACGATGCCTGCCGGGTCCTCGGCCGCGACGTTGATGCGGTACCCGGACGAGAGGCGCTCGATGGACTTGCTGAGGGACGAGTCGTTGACGCCCAACCAACGGTGGGCGTTCAATGCAGCGGTGTTGAGGTTGATGCGAAGTGCCATTCAGACAATCCTCCTTGATGGTTCGCCTGGCCTGGGAAGCCAGGTGCGGCTTCATGCCTTGCTGAGGGGGAGGTGAAGCGTTCTCCCCGTTGTCGGGTCCGGCCCGCTGCTGTTGGCTGCCCGCGCGGGCTCAGGCGAGATCATGACCGGATCTGGGCAGTGCCGTACCTCCTTTCGGATGGGCATCCGGCTGGGCGCTGTCGCGCGCCGCTACTCCATCTATCGGCAGATGCCGGAGGGCACTTGAGAGCGCCCTCCTCCTTCGCTGCCGGCCGCTTTCCCAGCATGGCCGGGGCTTGCGCGGCTGCGCGGTTCTCCTCGCGCACCTGGTCGAGCAGCTCGCCCCGGACCACGGAGATGTCCCGGGGGGCGCGGATGCCCAGCCGAACCTGGTCGCCCTGGACTGCGAGCAGAACCACCTCGACATCGTCGCCGATGCGTACCACCTGTCCTCTCCGCCGCGTTAAGACCAACATGCACAACCTCCCCCCGCTAGGGCGCCTGCGATTTCCGCGTGGCACTGGCCAGCCGAGCGCTCACCTGAGCGACCAGGTGCTTGGTCGAATAGCGCGCGTCGTCCAGCACGATCTGCTTGCCGCGCCGGGTGATAACGTTGACCACGATCGGGCCCGCGAGATTCGCCGTGATCGCGTGTGCGTCGCGTGACACCGTCAGGAGAGACAGCAGCGTGGCATCCTCAGCCTTCGCCAGTCCCAGAGCCGCGGTGTCGCTGTCTGATAGCATGACCTCGTACTCGGCGAAGAACAGATGCGGCTCGAGCGCGAGAAATGCCACCTCTGGGTCGTCCGCCGACTGGAGCCAGCAGAGCGGCATCTCGTCGTCATAGGGCAGGACAACGAAGCGCCGACATTCGGGAAAGCCCAACAGCCCGTCCGGCAGCGTGACCAGCACGCTCTCGGGCAGCTCCAGCATGCCGAAGCGAAGTGTGTCAATCACCATGGGCACCACCACGTGCGCGAAAGACTGGTCCGGCTCGCGAATGCAGCACCGGACGTGTCACCGGATGTAATCCAGAAGGCTCGCCCGCCCCAGCAGCGCGGCGGCTGCGGCCGCAGCCTGATACGCGACTTCCTCCTGCTTCAGATCGGCGATCACTTGGGTGAGGTCAGCGCCCTCGGTCTCGCCGAGCAGCACAGTGCACATGCTCGCCGTCTCCTCGAGGCGGCTGCGGTCGAACTGCACTCGCTGCAGCCGCGCGCCGATCTCGCCGCGGATTCCCGTGACCCGAGCGAAGTGAACATCGAGAGACCGGATAGCCGCGTCTATCGCCGCGTGGTCGCCCGCTCGCAGCGCGCCCTCGAGGTCACCCAGCGTGGTGAACACGTCCTCCAGCGCCGGATCCGCGGCGCTGTTGAGGTTGAGCAGCTCAGCCGCGTTCACGTTTGATACCACCGTCATCCTTCTGCCCGTCTGAAGCGGGAGGTCGCCCTGGTCTCCCTGATAGGAGATGGGGGGCGGCGGGGCGGCGTTCGTGACCAGCGGCGGGGCTAGCAGCTTCTGGCCGGCGAACAGGTACCGGGTGCCATCGTGGGCGTTGCCGGCGAGCAGGATCTCCTGTGATATCTGGCCGATCTCCTCGGCCAGGGCCATCCGGGCCGTCTGATCGAGGCCGTCGTTGATGCCCGACAGGGCCACGGTCCGCGCCTGTCTGAGGGCATCCCCTATCTGCGCCACCGAGACCTCGGTGAGCCGCAGCCGGGAGTCGGCGATGTCGGTGTTCCGGATGTACCGCTCGACCTCTGCAGCACTCGAGCGGAGGCTGGCGGCGCGCACGGCCCCCGCGGGGTCCTGGGAGGGCAGGCTGAATCGAAGGCCGGAGGCGGCCTGCTCCTGCACGCGGAAGAGCCGCTCCGACGCGCGGTTGATCCGGTAGACCATGTTCGAGGTGATCATCCTGTCAGAGACGCGCATGGTTGTGGTCCGATCACGACACGCCGAGGCGCTCGATCACCGTTCTGAGCATCTCGTCGCCCACCTGGATGACGCGAGCCGAGGCCTCGTAGGCGCGCTGGCACTGGATGAGATCGGCCAGTTCTTCATCGGTGGAGACCCCTGAGACCGACTGCTGCTGGATGTTGAGCTGCTCGCGCGAGGCCTGGTAGGCGGCGAGCGCGCCCTCGGCCGACTGCACGTCGCCTCCCACCTGGCCCAGGAGCGCGTGCGCGAAGTCGTTGAGCGAGCGCCCGGTCAGGACCGGGGAGGCGCGCAGATTGGCGATCTGGAGCGCTATCCCGCCGTCGCCCGGCGTGTCCGGCCCGGCAGCGGCGGCAATCGCTCGCACATCGGCCTCGATGGCGGGATCGAGCGTGATAGTGCCTCCCTGGCCGCCGGCGACGAAGAAGTCGCGCCCGGTGATGTTGTCGAGCCCGCAGCCAGCCTGGTGCAGCGCGTTCACCTCGCCGATCAGGGTCGCCGCCAGCGTGTTGAGCTGATCGAGGTAACCCGGGACGCACACGTCGCGCGCGTTGAGCAGGCCGCCGATTTCGCCGTTGCCGATGGTGACTGGTTGCCCGTCGTACGCGCTGTGGATCTCTACGCCGCCGGCCGTGGTGGTGAATGAGAGCGGGAACGCCGAGCTGCCCTGGATGATCGGGCGGCCGTCGAGGTAGACGATCAGGTTGCCGTCTTCGCTGGTGAAGGGCATGGCGCCGGTCAGCTCGGCGAGACGGTTCAGCAGCATGTCGCGGCGGTCGAGATCGTCGTTGGGGGCGCGCTTCTCAGCCATCGCCACGGCGACGACGCGGTTGAGGTCGGCCACCTCAACCGCGATCCGGTTCACCTCCTCCACGCGGCCGGAGATCGCCACATCCGAGCTGGTGCGGATGGACTGGAGCCGGAGCTCCGCCTGGTGGAAGCTATTCGCCAGGCTGGTCGCCTGCTCGCGTAGGGCGTAGCGCGCCCCCATGTCCTCGGGCTGAGCGGCGACGGCCTCCCACGCGTTCCAGAATCGGTCGAGTTGGGCGCTCAGGTCTTCGCCTGGCGTGGGCTGCAGGATCGTCTCCACCTGCTTCAGCGTGGTGGCGATCGAGCCCCAGCGGCCGATGGCGGCATCCGTGATGCGCTGCTGGAGGTCGAGGAACGATTCGTGGGAGTGCCTGGTCGTGGCCGCCCACACGCCCGCGCCCCATTGACCGCCCAATAACGCGTTCATGTTGCCTGCCGGGGGCAGGCCCGGGACGGCGTGCAGGATCGCCTCCTGCCTGCGGTAGCCCTCGGTGCTCACGTTGGCGATGTTGTGAGCACGGACATCAAGCGCTTGCCTGTGGGCGATGAGGCCGCTGATTCCGATGTTGATGGTGTTGTAGAGTCCACTCATGGCGACAGCTACTGAGCCTTGCACTCCAAAGTGGTGTTTCGGGATTTCTAATCCCGAGACACGGGGTGGGCCCCCTCACTGACACGCTATCCGGGCGCTGGGCGCTTCGCCGGGCTGCTTCGTCCGGCGAAGCCTGCTAGGACAGCTTGTTGACAGCATGCTCCGACTGTTCCGGCTGCGCGTCAGCATCCACAACGAGCGAGAGGGAGAAGTCCGCGTACTGCGCGCCGCGACACGCAAGAAGGTAGTTGGCGCGGCTGATGTGGCGCAGCTCCGCCGCCGCGCGATGCACGTGGGCCAGCTCTGCTGGCTCGAACGCCTCACAGCAACCATCCAACTCACGCCTGAGATGCTCCTGCTGCTCCAGCAGGCGGTTGAGGAGCCGGTTCGCGCGTTCCAGCTGAACCGCGTCGCCGTTGATCAGATGCTCGCGCTGCTCGTGCATGGCCCGGAGCATGCACTCGAACAGCGCGCGCTGGCGAGCCAGGTAGCCGGCAGTGTCCGCTCTGCGGCGCACGCGTGGCCCAGTCACTTCGCCTATCCCATCAGGTCGCGCAACATGGAATCGGCCACCGCCCGGGCGGGAGGCTGGTACCGCCCAGCGGCGACGTCGGCGCGCAGGGCCTCCACCGCCGGGTCCGCGACATCATCCGTGGCGCGCGCCGCGGCCAGCGCGGCACGGAGGTCGTCGGCGCGGGCGGAGAAGCTGACCCTATCCGGGTCGCGCCGGTCGATGCTGAACTGGCGAGGTGGCTGGGAAGCGCGATGGATGCGCTCCAGACGCGCTTCCAGCAGACGCCCGATATGTTCACTGGTGATCTTCATCTTCGCCTCCTCCATCCACGCAGGGACTGCAGCGCCCGCTGTCTGGAGTCGGGGTTTCGGGATTCCCAATCCCGAAACCCGGGGCCCAGATGGCTCGGCGGCCCGGGCGATCCCGCCCTGGCTTCATCGCCGTCTCATTTCTCTCTTCGGCATTGGGAAGCGGCGGCCTTAGCGGTCGGTGGGCATCGGGTCGGAATCCGGCGCAAGAGCCTGCATGGCGAGGCCGGAGACGCCGAGTGGGCTCGAGCGAGCGGCAGCACGGCCGACTTCCTGTGCCCACAGCGTCCGGTAGATGTCGCCTGCGGCGCCCAGGGGAAGCAGGCCGGTCCTCGGCACGGTGGCCTGCATCTCGCGCAAGAGCATGCTGAGAAACAGCCCCTCGAGCTCCTGGCAGGCCCTGAGCAAATCCTCGCGCCCGGCAGGAGCCACGCCGACCGAGGGCGCGGTGGCAGGTCGCATCACATGACCTCCAGCTCTGCGTTGAGCGCGCCCGCCTGCTTGATCCCCTGAAGGATGGCGATGAGATCGCGAGGTGTGGCGTGCAAGGCGTTGAGGGCCCGCACGAGATCGTCAACGGTAGCGGCCTGCACCGGCGCCAGCGCTGCCGTCTGCTCGGCCGCGGTGATCTCAGTCTGCGGGGCAACCACGGTCTGGCCAGGCGAGAGCGGCGGCGGCTGAGAAACCGCGGCCGTGGTGGCCACTTCCACCGTCAAGCTGCCATGCGCGATGGCGATTGGGGAGATGGTCACGGGTCCCCCGACGACGATGGTGCCCGTACGCTCATTGATGACCACTCGCGCAGGCGCGTCAACGCTGACGGTGAGGTCGCCGATGAGGGCGAGGAACTCCGTCTGCCGGCCGAGATACGTGTCCGGTATCGGCACGGTGACCGTGCCCGAGTCCGATGCTCCGGCGCAGGCGCCTGCGACCGCCTGGTTGATGGCGCGCGCGATCCTCACCGCAGTAGCGGAATCGGGCTGCGCGAGGCTGAGGCTGAGGACTGGTGTCTCGGGATTTCCAATCCCGAGACTGCCTAGGCCTTCGGTGGCTAGGCCCACGGGGCCGCCATCCCGGCCTTCAGGCCTAGGGACCGCCATGGCGGTCGGCTTCGCCGACCTAGCCACAACCCGCGCGGCGTCACCTGGCGGCGCGGATTCGACCAGGGCGCCGCCCGGGACGCGCCCCACTGTGGGATGGTTCTTGGTGATCTGCGCTCCCGCGCCGGCGGCGGCGAACCCGCCCAGCGACACTGGGCCCTGGGCGACAGCATAGACGTTGCCGTCAGCGCCCTGAAGCGGCGCCTGGAGCAGAATGCCGCCCTGGAGCGAGCGAGCATCGCCCAGCGATGACACGACGACGTCGATGCGATCGCCGGGCTTGGCGAAGGGCGGCAGATCGGCCGTCAGCACCGCGGCCGCCACGTTCTTCGTCTTGATCTGGGCGCCGACCTCCGGCCGGTTGCCGAATCGCGTCACCAGGTTGCGCACCGCCTGGTTGGTGAAGGTCACCTGCGCGCTGTCGCCAGTGCCCTCGAGTCCGACCACGAGGCCATACCCGACGAGCTGGTTGTGGCGGTCACCCTGAACTCGCGCTATGTCCTTGATCCGCACAACGGGCAGGCCGCCGAGCGCAGGCGCGGCCAGTGCGATGAGGACGGCGAACGATAGGCGGAGTCTCATCTCGCTCACCAGAGCCAGGAGATCACGCTCGAGAGCAGGCCGGGCCGCTGCTTCTCGGGGATGGCGCCGCGGCCGGACCACTCGAGGCGGCAGTCGGCGACGTGTGTCGAGAGCACGGTGTTGTCGGGGCTGACGTCATCGGGCCGCACCAGCCCGGTGACGGACAGCGTGAGTTCGTCCTTGTTGATCTTGACGCGGCGAGCCGCCTGGATCTGGAGGTTGCCTTGCGGCGTCACCCCGATGACGAGCCCCGAGACGCGGTCCACCAGGCTGGTCGCTTGAGCGGTGCTGCCGGAGCCGGAGGTGGAGCGATCGGCCTTCACCGAGAGATCGGGAAAGAAGCCGAGTATGCCCCCTCCCGGTCCGCCGCCGGCGGACAGCTTCTTCTCCGTCTCGTGCGCGGCCTGGTGCGATGCGGAGGACTTCTCGACCACCAGGATGGTGATGATATCGCCGGGGCGCGCAGCACGCCGGTCGCTGACCAGCGGCCGCGATGCTGGGGTCCAGAGAGAGCCGGTAGCGCAGGCGAGGGGCGCGGCGAGGCAGGTGTAGAACGCGGCAGCGAGGATGACGCAGATCACGATTGCTCCCCTCATGGTGACACCACCTCCACCTGGCCCGGGCCGGCGACCCTGGCGGCGAATTCCGAAGCGTGCGCCTGCTCCGCAGCCGTTCGCCCTTGCGGGCGCACGGAAATCACCTCTCCCACCCCTCCGTCGCGCAAGGCCGTCACGCGCGTTGACGCGGTCACGCCGCCTGCCCTCGCCGTTGCAGTGACCGTCTCCCCCCGCCGGACCACCGGAACCGGCTCCACCCAGTCGCTGGTGAGGACGGTCCCCGCCAGGGCGGGCCGCGCCGCTCGCCGGCTCTGCAATTCGGCAGCGCTCCGCAGTGGCTCGCCGCGAAGCGCCCCGAGATCACGGCTTTCGCTCGTGACATTGGCCTCGGTCAGCAGCTCGCCCCGCCTCACCGCGCGCCGGGTGACCAAGACGTTGGCTGTAGTGCGAACACGGAAGCGGATGGTGGTCCGGGCGTCCCAGTCGTCAGCGCGTGCGGTCACTTCCACACTCCACAATCCCCTGGGCAGCGATGGCGGGCGAACCGCGGCATCGAGCGTCACCGGCGTCACGGGGGCCAGTAGCGATTGCGGCGCGAGAGCCGGCGACACGCTCGCCTCCGTACCGGGTGCGAGTGTCAGGCGCTCTCTGATCGCCTTCTCGCCGGCAGCGACGAGGTCAGCGGCGGGAAGGACCCGAGACCGCCGCCGGATTGCGATGGCCTGCCTGGGCGCAAGCTTCGGGTCTAGGCTCAGCTCCACCAGCCGGGCGCTGAGCTCGGCCGGGGTGAGCACGCGCTCTTCCCCCGGTCTCAGGCCATCTACAAGCGATGCCCCGAGCTTGTCGGGCGGCACGGTACCGGCGGCGCCGAGCACGTCCCGCAGGTGAGCCGATGCGCCCGTCACCTCGATGCTGACGGAGTCACTGCCCAGTGCGGGCCCGAGAGTGAGCGCGACGGCAAGGAGGAAGAAGAGCGCGAGTGGCCAGAATAATCGCATGGGATAGCCCACCTTTACCATTTGTCATTCCGAGCAGAGCGAGGAATCCAGATGACACCTCACCCTTACCGGTGCAGGTTATTGGCCATGGCGAGCATCTCGTCGGCGACCTGGATGGACTTCGAGTTCACCTCGTACGCGCGCTGCGCGACGATCATGCTCACCATTTCCTCTATGATGTTGACGTTGGACATCTCGATGATGCCCTGCCCGATGGCGCCGATGCCCTCGGTCCCCGGGGTCGCGACGACCGGGTCGCCCGAGGCGGCCGTGGGCAGCAGCAGATTGCGGCCGATGCTGCTCAGGCCGGCTGGGTTCAGGAACTTCGCGAGCGTGATCTGTCCGAGCTGCTGCGGCTGAGATTGGCCCGCGATGGTGACGCTGACCGTGCCGTCGGAGCCGATGCTGACGTGTGTGGCGTCGGCCGGGATGGTGATCTCGGGCTGGAGAGGATGGCCGTCGGAGTTCACCAGGCGCCCCTGCCCATCCAGCTTGAGAGCGCCGTCCCGAGTGTAGGCGGTGCGGCCGTCCGGCAGCATCACCTGGAGGAACCCGTCTCCCTCGACGGCGAGGTCAAGGTTGTTGCCGGTCTGCCGCAGCTCGCCGGGTGTGTACAAGCGCTGGATCGCCGCGTACCGCGAGCCCAGGCCGACCTGTACGCCGGTCGGGAGCTGGGTTGACTCGGTTGCTGCTGCGCCCGGCTCCCTGATGGTCTGGTACACCAGGTCCTGGAAGTCGACGCGGCTTGCCTTGAAGCCGACCGTGTTCACGTTCGCCAGGTTGTTGGCGATGACGTCAATGTTCATCTGCTGCGCGGTCATGCCGGTTGCGGCAGACCACAGTCCTCGCATCATTGCAGGTATCTCTCCCCTCTCGGGCTCGTGGGTGGAGCCCCGCCCCGGCTAGACGCGGCCGATCTCGTTGATGGCCTTGTCGAGCGTCTCGTCAGTTGCCTGGAGCGCGCGCTGGCTGGCCTCGAAGGAGCGGAGTGAAGCGATCATCGCGGCGAGTTCGGTGACGGCGTTGACGTTCGGCTCCTCCAGGTAGCCCTGCCGGACGCGGGCGCCGGTGGCCACGACGACTTGCCGCACGGTCGAGCTGGGCTTCAGCCCGAGCAGGCCGCTGCCCAGTTTCTCGACCTGCGCGCCCGGCGGGAAGTCCACCAGCCTCAGCCTGTCAACCACGCGGCCATCCACAGCGACGTCGCCGCGCTCGGTGATCTCGACCGAATTGCCGGCGATGCGGATCGCCCCGGCCGTCCCCAGCACCGGCTCGCCGGTCGTGGTCGCCAGGCGCCGCGATGGATCCACACGGAAGGCGCCAGCGCGGGTGTAGGCCTCGCCGGCCGGCGTCTGCACGCAGAAGTATCCGGGGCCATCGAGCGCCAGGTCGAGGCGGCCGCCGGTGGCTCGCATCGAGCCGGGCTGCAGGTCCACCGTGGTCGCCAGCGACAGCAACGCGCTCGGCCCGGCAAAGCCGGCAGCCCCCTGGCCCGCGAGGTAGTCCATCGCGCGGTCGAAAGCGCGCACGGTGGGGATCTCCCGCCGGAAGGCAGGAACGCTCAGGCCGGCAAGGTTGCTGGCGATGACATCGGCGCGTGTGGATTCGGCCAGCAACCCGTTCGCGCAAGAGTAGAGCCCACGGATCACCCCGACCCCCCAGCTAGGCAGGTTGGGCGGCATCACTTCCGCCCATCGCGATTCTTCGGCGCGCTCGAGGGTTGACTTGAGCCGATGCTCGGTCAGTCCATCAGGAAGGTGGTGAACAGCACGTCCTCGACCGTGACCTTCCGTTCGGCCAACGCCTTGCCCACCTCGGCCCCGATCTGCTCCTTGAGCGCCTGCTTCCCCTCGGTCGAGAGCAGCTCGTTGTACGCGTGCTGGCTCATCACCATCAGCACCGCGTCCCTGATCTGTGGGTCGCACTCGGCCGCCACCTTCTCCGGGTCGGGGCCCTTGATGGCGAGCGCGATGGAGGCGCTGAGATAATGCGGCCGGCCGCTGTCCGCGAGATTGACGGTGAGATCCGCGAGCGCCAGCGAATAGGTCTTCTCGGGGGCCTTATCACGATGATGCCCGCGCAGGAAGACGAACGCCGCGCCGCCCCCTGCGATGAGGATCACCACCAGAATCAGAAGAAGAAGCGCCCTACCGCTGTTCCTCATTGCCCCCCTCGCTGGACACCGGAAGCGGCTGCGGCTCGCGCCCACCCAGCGCCTCCTGGCCCTGAGGCGCGCCCTGAGCCAGGATCACGAGGTTGACGCGGCGGTTCCGCACCCGTCCGTCCTCGGAGTCGTTCGGCGCGATGGGTCGGCTGTCACCATACCCCGC
>Ga0315273_10014781_pt1 | contig 10071 bp, 11 predicted proteins | sample YL17G02_0_MG_FD_205753 | JGI IMG/M metagenome (GOLD analysis project Ga0315273, IMG submission 205753) | Sediment microbial communities from Yellowstone Lake, YNP, Wyoming, USA - YL17G02_0 | ecosystem: Environmental > Aquatic > Freshwater > Lake > Sediment | place: USA: Wyoming | collected... | reverse complement strand
CTGGGGATACTCCCCGATGGATTCAATCGTCGTGATCGTGTGGCCACCGGCCTGCGCCGCCAGCAGGACGCAGGCACTGATCGGCCTGCCATCCAGAAGCACGGTGCAGGCGCCGCACTCGCCGCTCTCGCACCCGTGTTTGACGCCGTGGAGTCCCAGCGTCCGGCGCAGCACGTCGAGGAGCGTGGCTTCCGGAGGGGCCTCGAGCTCGGTAGGGCGACCGTTCAGGCGCAAGGAGATGCGCATCAGACCCCCACCTCCCCCGCCAGCCGACGCACGAGCGTGGCGGCGAGATGCCCGCGAAATTCGCCGCTCGCCCAGGCATCGCCGGCTCGTGCAAAGGCCTCGCGGGCCGCCTGGGCCGCGCCGCCGGGGTCCCCGGCCGCGAGGGCCAGCTCCGCCTGCTGGACAAGGATCGGCCGTTCCCCGAAGCCCCCCACAGCAACACCAAAGGAAGGAACACGTCCCGCCAGCCGTGCGACCGCGGCGCAGACGATCGGTTGATCGGCCGGGGAGCGTGCCACACTGGCGAAGGCCATCGCTCCCGGAATCTGGAAGAGGATCTCGGTCACCAGGCGAGAATCAAGCCCGGCGTGACGCCGGTCGAGCAGGTCATCCAGGGACCATTGATCCGGCCCCGGTTCAATGCGCACCTGGGCATGCAACGCCAGCATCGCCGCCGCAACTGCCGAGCGCCCCGAACAGGCGATCAGCGCTCCCGCCACGCTGGTCATGTTGCGCAGGTTGAGCGCCGCTTCCAGCCGGCAGGCGTCGATCAACCCGCCCGGGAGGCTGCCTGCCGCTTCGACCAGCTGCTGCAGCCGCAACATGGCGCCCAACCGGACCTGGCCACGTTCGACAGCCAAACCGTCGAGTCCAAGGTCCTGCAGGTCCACCAGGCGCGTAAGGTGCCGCGCTTGCGCGGCGAGCGTCGTGCCGCCGGCGAGCGCCGTCCCGCCTCGCAACACCTTCAAGGCGTCCGGTATCGTCGTGGGTCGCACGTACTCGGGAGGCGTCATGTCCGCATCCTTGGTCTTCAGTCCGGGTAGACGCGCCAGCCCAGGCGTTCGAGATCCGAGGCCCCGTCGAAGCTGTCGGGGATATCGGAGAGCATCGCCTCGGCCTCCGCGCCCAGGCTGCCATCCGGCAGCCAGATCTCGCCCCGCACGATCGTCAGCCGGCCACGGCGGCGCTCCAGCCGGCCGACCAACCTCAGCCGCTGCCCGATCGGGATCGGCTTACGGTAGCGGATGTCGAGCTTGGCAGTCATCATGAAGCGCGTCACGTCCCCTTGCATCGCTGCGCGGCCGGCGACCTCATCCAGCATCGACGCTACGATCCCGCCGTGAACAACGCCCGGATAGCCCTGGTAGCGATCCGGCAAGGTCACCTCGCACATTACCTCGCCTTCTGCGTGGTCGTAGAACGCCAGGTGCAGGCCCACCGGGTTCTCGACCCCGCACACGAAACAATTGCGGGAATTGGGCTGCTTGCAGGGTGCAGGGGCGACGCCGTCAGTCATCAGACCTCATCCTCGAAGTCATCCATGGTGCGAAGAACGCCGGCCAGGGGGCTGCCGATTCTCCGACCCACCTCGGCGCGGACCCGGCCTCAGCCCCGCGTACCAAAGGTCTCGATGAGAAGCCGCGGGTCACCGCTGACGTCATACAGGATCGGGCAGGTCGCCCCGCGCCGCAGGTACTCCTGTACCTTGGCCCGCGCTTCGTCGGGCGTGCCTGAAGCGGTGATGCGGTCGATCAGCTCATCGCTCACCAGGTGCTTGGCGCGCTGGATCTGCTCATGCGTCGCCGGCCAGCCCAGGATCGACTGGATCTGGGCCACAACCTCTGGCGCCACGCCGCTCGCTTGGGCTATGTGCGGCTGCTGGGCGAGGTACTGCGCGAGCAGCTGGCGGGTGCTGTCCAGGGCCTTCTCCCGGTCGTGATCGACCGAGCACACGATCAACTGCGGTCGATCGATGTCCTCCAGCCGGCGGCCGGCCCGCCGGGCTCCGGCCTCCAGGCAGGCCAGCGCCTCATCGTTGTACTCGGGCGGCACGCAGTAGTTGAGCACCACGCCGTCCCCGATCTCACCGGCCAGCTCCATCATCTTCAACCCGGTCGCCCCGATCAGAATCGGGACGTTGCGCGGTTCGCGCCGCCCATGTACGACGTCCAGCTCGATCCCATCGACATTGTGGAACTCGCCGTGGAAGGTCACTCGCTCCATGCGCAGCAGCCGGCGCAGGACCTCGATCGTCTCGCGCATCGCCTGCAGCGGCTTGCGCCGCTCGATGCCCACGTTGCGCGCCAGCGGGTCCCACCAGGCGCCGATGCCGCACAACACGCGGTTCGGTGCCAGGTCATCCAGGGTCAGGAAGGTCGCCGCCAGCAACCCGATGTTGCGGGTCCAGTTGTTGATCACACCGGAACCGACCTTCAGACGCTCGGTCACGGCGGCGTAGGCGGCCATCGGCACGATGGCGTCACGTACCAGGCGAGACTCGGCCTGCCACACGGCCTCGAAGCCAAACTGCTCAGCGTAGCGAACGTAGTCCAGCCCGTCCCTGAGGTCGTGGCTGTCCTGCAAGTACAGGGCGAGGCGGGTGGCGGTCATCGGTTGCTCCCCGGAGGTTCGAATGGCGGAACGGCGGCGGCGCGCAGCACGTCAAGGTCCTCCGGCAGATCGATGTCCAGGGCCAGGCCGGGTGCCGAGCAGACCTCCAGCCGAGCGCCGGCGGCCTGCGCCTGTGCACAGTGCAGGGCGAAGCTGTCGACGCCGAATCGATATTCTATCAAACCCGGTGGCGCGCACAGCAGGGCGTTCGTGCCCCGGCCATGCCGGTCCGGCGCCACAGCGACGAGCGGGCTTCCGTCGATGTGGTTCGCCATTGCCTCCAGTTCGGCGGCCGTCACGCGCGGCAGATCGGCGTGGACGATGAAGACCGCCTGCGCGCCGTTCGCCTGCGCCGCGTCCGTTGCCGCCTGGAGGGCGCGGTTCAGGTCGGGTTCCCCTGCCTCGTGCAGAACCTGGATGCCCGCGCCGCGGCACCACGCCTGGACGCCCGGATCGCCGGTGACCACGAGCACTTCGGCGACGGGTGGCACCTGCCGAAGCGTGTCGATCGTGCGCTCCAGCAGCCGCTGTACAAGCGCGATCCGCTCTTCCGGCCCTAACGCACCGGCCAGGCGGGACTTGGCCTGGTCGAGCGGCTTGACAGGCACGATCGCCCACAGGCTCATTGCATCACCCGGCCAGCTGCCGGGCGAAGTGCAGTACGTCGTCCGCCAGTCGGCGCCGATCAGCCCGGCGCGTCATCCGCGTGCGTGCCGTCATCGCCCGTGCCCCACTGGCCTCCACTCGCGCCAACTCCAGGTCGTCCTCCATGTCGATGACCATCCCGGTCAGCAAGCCCCGGAAGTGCTCGGCGACGGCACCGGCGGCCGGCTCAATCCCCAGCTCGCGCGCCATCTTGGCCGCCGGTCCCTTGAGCGCCCGCCCGCCGATGATGGGCGACACGCCGACGACGACCTTTCCGCCAAGCGCCGGGCGCAGGCCGGGAACGGCCAAGATCGGATCTAGGCTCACCCACGGGTTCGACGGACATAGCACCACCCCATCGGCGGCGGCCAGTGCCTCAAGGACGCCGTCCGCGGGTCGGGCAGACTCGATCCCCTCAAACCGGAAGCCGCGGACAACGGGCTCGCAGTGCCGTTCGACGAAATACTCTTGGAAGGCCAGCTCGTCGTCGCCGGTCAGGACCATCGTGCGAACGCGATCGTCCGTCATAGGAAGCACGGTTGCCTTCACCCCCATCCGCCGAGCCAGGTCGCGGGTGATGGCACTCAGACGTTCGCCCGCGGCCAGCCGGCGAGTGCGCTCGTGGTGCAGAGCCAGGTCGCGGTCCCCCAGTTGAAACCAGGTGGGCCCCCCAAGCCCGCCCAAAGTGCTGAGGAACTGCCAGGTCTCGTCGGCCCTTCCCCACCCGGTGGCGTCGTTGGACATGCCGGCCAGCGTGTAGCACACGGTATCGAGATCCGGCGAGATGTGCAACCCAAGGTGATCAAAGTCATCGCCCGTGTTGACGATGACCGTCAAGGCATCGGGCGCGAGGATCTGGGCCAGCCCATCGGCCAGCTTCGCCCCGCCAACCCCGCCGGCCAGCGCCACAACCTTCATCGCCACAGAGTCACGTCTTCCAGCGGCCGGCGATCGGGCGGGGCCGGTTCGTCCTCCGGCCAACCGAGCAGGATCACCGCCTGGGGCTCCCAATCATCCGGCAGATCGAGGCTATCTCCGACAGCTCGCGGCGCGAAGAGCGGGCCGCACATCCAGCACGCGCCCAGCCCCTCGGCATGCGCCGCCAGCAGCAACTGCCCGCCGGCCAGGCTGACGCTTTGCAGCGCCATAATGCGCTCGGCTTCCTGCCGGCGCGCCTCCGGGTAGGCATCCATGCCAGCCAGCGTGCTGCACAGGATGATCGCCGCCGGCGCCTCGACCAGGCGGTCGATGGCGCGGGCCGCGCGCGCCTCGGCCTCGGCGGGTGCCCATCCGTCGGCCTGCAGGTCGTGGCAGAACTCGGCAGCCATCGCTTGCGCCAGGGCCATCCGCCGCTCTCCGGAGGAGACCACGGCAAAGCGCCAGGGCTGGCGATTGTGGGCCGAGGGGGCGGCGCAGGCCGTGTGCAGGACGCGCGCCAGCACAGGGCGCGGCACGTCCTGGCGCCGGAAGCGGCGCACGGACCGCCGGCTCTCAAGCCACGCCAACAGGGCATCAGGCGCCAGGTTCATCCCTGCGCGCTGACGCGATCCGGCCGGATCCGGAAGGTCACCCGCACCTGCCCGGATGGGACGTCGAAATCCGGAGTGCCTCGGTACTTGCGGCTGAGCCGGCGGATGTGTTCCACCGCGCCTTCCTCCAGGGTCTCGACGACGGTGCCGCGAATCTGCAGGAAGCGGTACGGGTTGGATGGGTCCATGATCGCCAGCGCCACTTGCGGCCGGGCGGCCATGTTACGCTCCTTGGTGCGCCCGCGGGCCGTGTTCACACACACGAACTCACCCTCGACGTCGAACCACAGCGGCGTGACCTGAGGGCTTCCATCGGGCATCGCCGTCGCCAGAAAGGCGAAGGCCTTCACGTCATCGCCTAGCAGATCGCGATACGACTCCGGAATCCGCTTTGACACTCGTACCTCCAGCCGCCCGACAGCGGGCGGATCCTTGCCTGTGCTCGTTTAGTCCTTGAACAGGTCCTGCGACTCCGGCCGGATCAGATCGCGCACCGAGCCGTCGCCCAGGGCATACGGCACCCCGCGCATGTGGATCACGGGCGTGCCCTCGCCGGCCTGGCCCATCAATGCCGAGGCTGCCCCCGCCAGTTCGTCAGCCAGTCCAACATCCGTGGTCTGCAGACGGTAGCCGAACAGGTCCGGCCGCCCGCGCAGATCGAGCACAGCCGGGACGCCGGCGATGCCAATGGCCACGCCGACCGTCCCGATGCGCCAGGCGCGGCCGTGCGAGTCGATGACGAGAACGCCCATCGGCTGGCCGTGGGCCTCTTCGAGACGCTGGCGCAATCGGCGGGCGGAGGCGTCGGGGTCTTCCGGCAACAGCAGCACCCAATCGTCAGGCTCGCCCCAATCCCCGCGCACGTTGGAGTGGTCGATGCCGGCATTGGCGCACACGAACCCCAACCGGTGCCGCACGATGATCAGGCCGGGGCGAACGCGCAGAACCTGCCGGCTCTCCGACAGGATGGCTTCGACGAGACGCGGGTCCTTGTGTGATTGCCCGGCCAGCTCGCGGGCGCGTGGCGTAGGGATGATGCTCGTCAGGTTGACTAGCCGGCCTTCTGCCTTGGAGACCACCTTCTGAGCCACGGCGATCACGTCGCCGGCTTCCAGCCGCAATCCCGACGCCTGCACCCCGGTCAAGATTGCGCCGGCCAGGTCGTCTCCGGGGCGGATCAGCGGCAGGCCTTCGAGCGCGGTGAGGACCAAGGGGTTGGGCAATGGATGCGCCTCAGGTGCGGCGTTCCGATGGTTCACCGGTGATGCGAATCCCGGCGCCGCGGATCTTGTAGCGCTTGTTGATCCCGAGCAGGACGGACGTCAGCCCCTCGACGACCACGGCGTTCTGCAGCGGGCCGGCATCCCAGCCGGTGAGCCCGGCAGCCTCCACCAGCTGCAGGACCTGCTCGCGTGCCGCCTGGCTGTCGCCGCATACCAGCACATCGCAGGGAACCGGATGGTCGTCGCCCAGATGAACACTGGAGATGTTCTGGAAGGCCGCCACGACCTGGACGCCGGCGCCTAGGATTGCTTGGGCTTCCTGGCTGGCGCTGCCGGTCGGCGGCATGCTGACGCGTGTGATCTCGGCGCCCAGTGGGACGGTGACGTTGACAAGGACCTTCCCTTCGAGAAACGGGCGCAGCGATTCGAGGGTCGCGCGCTGTGCGCTGTAGGGGACGGTCAGCACGGCGATATCGCAGGCGCGTGCGGCCTCCTCGTTCGTCAGCCCGCGCACGAGTTCACCCCCGAGGCGTTCGTTGAGCACCGACGCAGCCGCTTCGGCCTTCTCCAGCGAGCGTGAGCCAATAAGCACGTGGTACCCGGCCCGTGCCCATCGGTACGCCAAGCCGGGCCCCTCCTTGCCGGTGCCTCCGAGGACGGCCAGCGTGAGAATCAGTCGGTCGGTCATGGTCCTCCTACCCGCCCCGAGGGCGGTTCAACCCGGCGGCACAAGCCGCACGTATCGATCCCACACGGCCGCCGCGCGTCTGCGCGAGTCCGCGGTGATCGCGCCTTCGTCCAGCGCGCACAGCTGGCGATCGCGCATCAGCACTCGCCCGGCGACGATCGTCGTCGTCACCATCGACTCGTGCAAGCCGAAGAGTACGTGCCACGGTAGGTTCCCCGGCGTGAGAGGTGTGATCGGGTGATAGTCTACAAGGATCATATCAGCGTGGGCTCCAGGGATGAGCCGCCCCAGAGGCGCCTCGGGGAAGAACAAGCCGGCCAGCGCGGCGTTGCCCTGCCATGCGATCTCCGCCACCACGTTCCCCGGCATCCGCCGCGGGTCCCGATTCCAGAGCTTATGGACCAGGTAAGCCGCTTTCCATTCCTCCCACATGGCATTGGAGAAACCGTCATTCCCCAGCGCCAGGTGGACACCGGCGGCGCGCATCTTCTCGATCGGCGCGACGCCGACCCCGTTGTTCATGTTCGAGCGTGGTTGGTGGGTGATCCAGGCGCCCGTTTCTGCCAGCAGCTGGATCTCGCTGTCGTCGACATGTACGCCGTGTGCGAGGATCGTTCTCGGGCCAAGAATCCCATGCCGCGCCAGGCGAAACGCCACCCGTTCACCGGTCTTCGCCAAGCTGTCGATTTCATCGACCTCGTGTTCGGCCAAGTGCATGTGAAACGCTGTGTCCTGCGGCGCGGCGGCGCGGCATGCCGCCAGGGTCACTTCCGAGAGGGTCAGGCTGGCGTGCATTCCGAACGCCGCCGCCACGCGGCCGCCGGCGACCGGTTCCTTCCGACAGCGCTTGAGGAAGCGCATGTTCTCGTCAATTCCCGCCCGCGCCTTCTCTGGACCATCGCGGTCGGTGACCTCGTAACACAGCACGGCGCGCAACCCGGCTTGGTCGACGGCCTCGGCCAACACGTCGAGCGAGCCGTGGACGGCGTTCGGGGAGGCGTGATGGTCGATCAACGTCGTCGTCCCGTGCCGGATGGCATCCACCAGACAGACCAGCGCTGAGGCGCGTACATCCTCCAGGTCCAAGGACTTGTCGAGAGGCCACCATAGCTTGTCGAGGATGGCCGGGAAGGCGTCCGGCGCGGCGCCGGGGATCGCCATCCCCCGGGCGAAGGCGCCGTAGAAATGTGTGTGGGCGCAGATGTTGCCCGGGAGGACGAGTTGCCCATTCGCGGAAAGGCGCTCAGCCGCGGGGCTTTGTTGCCGCAGTACGCTCTCGAGACCGATAGCCGCAAGGCGTCCCCCCGAGAGCAGCAGCGCCGAGTGCGGCACGATCCGCGGCGCGTCGTCGCCAGTGATCAGGACCGCGTCCGTAATCAGCAGGTCCGGGGTCACGATTGCCTCCTTCCTGGGGCGCGGCTCAATCGAACACCGTCGGGCGTGCGGGGTCGTGCTGCGCCTCAAGTGCATCGGCGATGTGCCGCGGCGTCGTCCGGTACTGGGATAGATCCTCGGGCAGCGCGTCAACCGGGAAGTATCGCACCTCGGACGTCTCGCTGCTGGTCGTCAGCTCTCCGCCGAGGGCTTCGCACAGGAACAGCAACTTGTAGGCATGGAAGAGCGGCAGCGAGCCTTCGACCCGGTTGGCGTCGTACACCCCAACCAGGCGCACGGCACGCACGCGCAGTCCGGCTTCCTCGAAAACCTCGCGCTCGACGGCGGTATGCGGTTCCTCTCCCACATCGGCCCACCCGCCGGGGAAGGTCCACCCTCCGTCGATCGCCTCGCGCACCAGGAGCAACTCGCCGTCGTGAAAGACGGCGCCCCGGACGTCGACCTTCGGCGTCACGTATCCCGGCTGCGCCGTGAAAGCCGCTCGCACATCGACTTGCGCCAGGTTGCCGTGGTCGGCGACGATCTCGGCCGCCAGATCGAGCAGCTTGTCCGCTCGCTCGCGATCGTATTCGTTGCGCGCGTAGTGACGTGCCGTCTGCGCCAGCGCCTGCAGGCGGCGAGCCCAGTCGAGCCAGGGGTGGGCGTTCATGCGCCGCCTCGATGGGCAAGTTGCAGCGCCAGCCAGTCCTGGTCTACCGGGAGACGGCGGACCCGCACCCCGCAGGCGTTGTAGATGGCGTTCGTGATCGCCGGCGAGGTCGGGATGCTCACGATCTCACCAACGCCCTTGGCCCCGTACGGCCCGCTCGAGACCGGATGCTCGACGACAATCGAGACGATCTCGGGCGTCTGCACGATGGACGGCATGCGGTAGCGGGCCAGGCGGTCGGTGAACACCACGCCGTCGTCGACGATGAACTCCTCGGTCAGCGCATTCCCGATGCCCATCATCACGCCGCCCTCGACCTGCCCCTGCAGCCCGAGGGGATTGAGAGCGCGGCCGACATCGTTGGCGGCGATCACCTGTAGCACACGCACCTCCCCGGTCTCCACATCGACCTCGACTTCAGCCGCCTGCGCCGCGAAAGCGTAGGCGAAGTGGATGTCACCCCCGGACCCGAGCGGCTGGGTTTCGGGCGCCCAATACTCGTAGGCCGTTCTCGGCTTTCTACCTTCCGCCCGCATCCAGCCCGCCACGGTACCCAACGGGACCCGATGGCCTCCAACCTGCGCCAGACCCTCGACGAACCGGACCTGCTCCGGCGGGCAATCCAGGTGTTCGGCGACGGTCACCGCGGCGGCCTGGCGCAACGCGCGCGCCGCGTGCAGGACGGCGTTGCCCGCCACGAACGTCTGACGCGAGGCTGTCGTTGGGCCGCCGTCGGGGGTCAGGTCCGTGTCGGAGAGCAGGACGCGCACGCGCTCGACCGGCACGCCCATCTCCTCAGCGGCGATGAGCTGCAACACGGTGACCAGCCCCTGGCCGACCTCTGTCGACGCCGTGCGGACTTCGAGGCGGCCGTCGTCATACAGCTCGACCTCGGCGCCGGCCTTGTCGGGCGCGCCGCCTCCCAGCCCTGTGTTCTTGAATCCGGCGGCGAAACCCCACGCTCGGCGCTGCGCCGGCGCGCCGGGCACTGTTCGAGCGCGGAACGGATCCCCGTCCACGCGGCGCCGGAGCTCCGCCTCCAGCCGATCGATACATTCCAGCAGACCGACACTCTCGGTCAGCCGCTGCCCGGTGTTCGTCTCAGCCCCGACGCGCAGCGCATTCCGGCGCCGGATCTCGATGGGATCCAGCCCCAGCTCTGCCGCCAACTCGTCGATGACCGACTCGATGGCGAAGCACGACTGCGTGACACCGAACCCGCGGAAGGCTCCGGCGGGCGGGTTGTTGGTGTACATGGCGTAACAGTCGGCACGGACGTGCGGGATGACATACGGCCCGGCGGAGTGTGTCGTCGCCCGGGTCATG
>Ga0315273_10014780_pt1 | contig 10071 bp, 7 predicted proteins | sample YL17G02_0_MG_FD_205753 | JGI IMG/M metagenome (GOLD analysis project Ga0315273, IMG submission 205753) | Sediment microbial communities from Yellowstone Lake, YNP, Wyoming, USA - YL17G02_0 | ecosystem: Environmental > Aquatic > Freshwater > Lake > Sediment | place: USA: Wyoming | collected... | reverse complement strand
CTGGTCACGCAGGGCAATGGTATTCGGGATACGGGCATCTATGATCGGCTCAAGGCCGCAGAGGAGGTGCTGGTATGAGCACCCAAAGACTCCTACTCGACAGCTACCTCAAGACGCTGAAATTACCAACCATGCGAGCCGAATACGAGGCCATCGCCCGCAAATGTAGTGAGGCGGACGCCGCTTATGAAGACTTCCTGCAGCAGTTGGCCGAACTGGAGGTCCAGCGCCGGACGGCGATGGCCATCGAACGCCGGCTCAAACAGGCTGAGTTCCCGATGGTCAAGGAGATGACATCTTATCGTTTTGCCGATGTGCCCAAACTGAACAAGAAGTACGTCCTGGACCTGGCCCGATGCCAGTTCATCGAGACCCGGACCAATCTGGTCCTCACTGGCCCGCCGGGGGTGGGCAAGACCCACCTGGCCATTGCCTTTGGCCGGGAAGCCTGTAAACGCGGCTACAAGGTGAAGTTCTTTACCGCCTCAAAGCTGGTCAATACCTATATTGAGGCCCGGCAGGAACGAATGATCCTGAAGCTGGAGAAAAACATTCGGGGTTGCGACCTGATCATTATAGATGAACTCGGCTATATCCCGCTGGATCGGATGGGGGCTGAGCATCTGTTTGGCTTCTTCAGCCAATGTTATGAACAGACCAGCCTGATTGTGACCACGAATCTGCCCTTTGCGGACTGGCCCCAGGTCCTTGCCGACGATGAACGACTGGCCGGAGCCCTGCTGGACCGACTCACACACCATGTGCACATCCTGGAGATCATGGGCGACAGCTACCGGCTCAAGGCCAACTTGGACAAGGACAAGGGAAAGCAAGAATAGACATTATGGGACCGCTCACCCTTAAGGGTGAGCCTGGAGGATCTTGTTGACAGCGTCATACCAGACGTTACTCTTTATCCCGCATATTTCACGGGGGTGGCGGGCCTTTGGATTTGGGTGGATTTTGAGCTGTCTTTGGGTTGGTTTAGGACTTTTGACCTTGTGGGCGCAAAAACCCCCTTACCCCCACATTTTGCCAGGATGTCATCGGCGTCAGCCGAACGCTATGGATTTCACCGACAACTCGGATAGACGGCCAAGAATCCGGGCAAAAAGATCCTTTAACGGATAGCCGCCAGCCAAATGGAACACAATACGGCGCACGGAAGACACCACTCTGGCTCCAATCTTGAGCAGCTTCAAGCGAATCGTCCCGACCTGGGCATTGGCCAACTCAGTACCTACAAGGGCCTCTCGACGAAGGGTATCCACCAGAACATGCGCCGCCGCTGACAAGAGCACGCGGAACTGATTCGCCACAAAATCATGACAACTGGTCCGGTCGGCAAACAAACCCAACTGCTGCTCCTTGATACGGTTTTCAGCCTCCCCTCTCAGGCAATAGACCTCATCGTAAAGCTGTTGCGGCTGGCCCGCAAGGTTGGTAACGAGAAATCGCGTATTGGCCCCCTGTTCAAGATGCTCGGCCTTAACGATAATGCGACGCTCTTTATCCCAGGTGGCGGCAGCATAACGGAATTCCCCGAACAAACGCTGTTTTTGGCCGGTCTGAGCAAACTGCTTGGCGGATGAATCCGTCCATGGGTGGGCCAGCTTCTCCAGGACACTATTGCGGATTATGCCGATGATATAACCGACATTATGCTTATCACACCATCGCATCAATCGCCAGCGACACAACCCACTATCCCCACGAAACACAATCTTAACGTTTGGCCATTGCCGGCGAAACCGCTCCACCAGCAGCTTCAAAATCGCCCTGCTGTGCAGGGCCGGGTCGATATTAGAAGGACGAAGATAGGCAACCAGCAACTGACCGTCACAGAACACGTACAACGGCAGGAAGCAGTAATGATCGTAATAGCCGTGAAAGAATCGCTTCTCTTGATTGCCATGTACAGGATCATCGGTCGGGTCAAAGTCCAGAATCAACTCATCCGGCGCTGTAGCATGGGAACTGATGAATGCCTCGACAAGCACCTCGGCAATTCTGGCCAACGCCTCACGGTCCACTCGGTTTTCCAGGCGGCACAAGGTCGGCGGAGAAGCCAGAGGCAGGTCATCTTTGATACCGCGTTCGGAGAGTATCTGGAACAGCGGATCTTCTCGAAGGCTCTGATGATCGTTAAGGTCTTCGTAGCCCAGAGCGATGCCCAGGATGCGTTGGGCCAGCATGGTTCTTTGGGAGTGGACGGTATAAAAGGGGTGGCGTGGGTCCGGGATGCAGTTATTGATCGCATCGACCAGACCGAGCCGCTTGTCCACCTCTCGCAGCAACAATGCCCCAGCATCCGAGGTCAGGTGGCCGCCTTTGAAGTCGGCCTGAATTTTCTTGCGTCCGAGGCTTGAAAACACCAGTTGGTTTGTGGTACAGTCTGTCATAGCAATGGCCTTTCTGTTTGCCTGTTGAATGTTACATAACCTGTTACAATACAAACAGTTAGGCCATTTGTCTATCGAAATACATAAGATTTCGGTGAAATATGCGGGTTATAACTTAGGTGGCCCCCATTTGGGCGCTTCTACTGGCCCCCTTTTCAGCGCTTTTCACCAATCCTCGGGCTGGCGGCCAAAGACAACGAAACCCTGGTCAATGAGAGCCTGCGGTTCTTAATCAATCAAGGCAGCGAAATACATTTTGAGATTGTAGAGGCAATGGTCAAATCACAGTTGGAGCCGCCAGCGGTTACGGATGTGAAAGTTGAGCAGGTTGACCTGAGAATCTATGACCAATTGCTTGAATATCAGGAGGCCTTGATGGTATGAAGCCGAATCTGCGTAAACAGCTGACCGAGTTGCTCAAAGAGCTTCATCTGCCGACGTTCCGTGAATATCACGCTGAATATGCCGTCAAAGCGACCAATGAAGGGCTCAGCTATGAGCAGTATCTGCTCGAATTGGCCCAGATAGAATGTGACGTTCGCAGGGCCAACAAGATAGCCAGGCTGGTCAAGGCCTCCCAGCTTCCCATGGAAAAGACCCTGGAGAACTTTGATCTCAAACGTATGCCGCTGAGAATACGCCAGCAAGTCAAGATACTCTTGGAGGGCTCATTCGTCGACAGGAAGGAAAACCTGCTTGCTTTTGGCAGTCCCGGCAGCGGCAAGACGCACTTGTTGTGTGGAATATGCCATGAATTGGCCCGCCAAGGTCGGCGGGTGTACTTTAGTACCTGTGATTCGATGGTCCAACAGCTTCTGCGGGCCAAGAGGGACCTGGAGCTGGATAAGCTGCTCAAGAAGCTCTCACGCTTCGATGCCCTGATGATTGATGACTTCGGCTATGTTAAGCAGGATAGAGACGAAATGGAAGTGCTCTTTACGCTGCTGGCCCATCGGTATGAGCGGGGCAGCATGCTGATCACCAGTAACCTGCCGTTCTCAAAGTGGGAGGTGATCTTCAAGGACCCTATGACCACGGCAGCCGCGATAGACCGGCTTGTGCACCACAGCGTCGTCCTGGAGTTGAATGTGCCCAGCTACCGGGCCGAACAGGCCACAAAGAAAAGAAAACAAGACACGTAGTATCCAGAATCCTGCCCCCTATAGGGGGCACCCCAAAGGAGCTTATACTATACGAAGGATGTTACCAGTAAACGGTAGAAATGGTTGTCGCCAAAGGGAACTTATACTTGACGCCAGACAGCTCCCGTATTACGGCAAATACAAGAAGGAGGGCGATGCGTTTGCAGCGGCAAGTACCGATGCGAAAGGCCACTATGAACTTCTCGTGCCGCCCGATTTGCCCGACGGTTTTGTCTACAAGCTGAGTTTTTCGGCACAGGGGCGGTACAGGCAATACATCGCTTTGGATACGAGTCAAGTGTCAGCGGGACAAGTCGTAACGAAAGATGTCGTACTGAAGTGAATGCAATAGCAGTTGGTGAGAGAGAAATATCCAAGTTATTTTGCGTGGCGCATTCGCGGGTGAAGTAAAACAAGGTGGGAAACTGGAGCTCCCAACCTCCGAACTACAGTATCTATAATTGAGTTCGAACCACTGGCAAATCTCCGTTGTCTCAGTGTCACTGTAAGGTATCTGCATTAAGTAGTCAATGACCGGGGGTTAGTTGTTGACCAACCACTGCATCGCGCCGACACACGGATTTTCAGTCCGATTATCTCGTTTGTAAGTGCTTGTCAATAAATGGTTTATACTTGTCAAATAAGGACTTATGATGCTGACCGAAGCGCAACCGTAGCCCAACAGTAGCCCAAACGAACATGGCTGTTGCAAATACTGTTGCAAATCGCCGGCTCGGATTAACCCTTTTCTCCAACCATAAGTCTTTCGCAAAGCGGAAATACAAGCTCAAATCATACGCAACGCGTGGTTTCGTGGTTCAGGCGTTGCCAGGATAACGAAATCCCTGCTCTTGGCTCAGAATCGATGAAATATGCCCAAAAACCAGGGGAAGAACGAAGTAGTCTGTGTCAGACAGCGAAAATCCCCACCCACAGTCTCCAGACACGGCCAGACCACTGACGCGCCGCCCGCCCTGCCCCACATGCCATCCTTGTTCAGAGAGCGTTTGCGGCGAATTCGGCTGCTACAAAACGGTCCGATTCCCGCTTGACAAGCGCACAAGGTGCCATTCTTGATTGAAGCGGTAATGTCGAGGCGCTGCTTGGTCGCCGCCGCCATGGCCACCGCGCCCATCAGGGTTCCCTTCGGCACAGCTTGGGTGAATTCCCTGGGTCCGCTCACGTCGGCGGCGAGCATGTCGAGGCGTTTGCCGAGGGCCTCGGGATGCTTTTTGGCCAGCAGGCCGCCCGCTGATCCGCTGGGGAACCAGAACTCGTCGTAGAGGCACATCTTCATACCCAGCTTGCCGGCCGCATCCACCGCAACCTTGTAGTGCTTGAGAAACTCCGGGCTCATGAAATCAACTCCCATGCCGTTGCAGGGCAGGATGCCCATGCCGTAGTAGCCGGCCGCTTTACAGGCTGCCACCATGCCCTTGGTCTTGTCTGCATCCAGCTTGCCGTTCCAAAACCACAATGGACGGGATTGCCAGCGCAGCGGGGGATCCGCAAACTCCCGGCGGAGTTCCGCGTCATCCGCCGAAGCCTCTGACAGGGATGCGACGAGCAGCAGCGGCGAGTGTTTGCTGATAATCTTTGATACAGCGGCGACACGTTCTGCCGGCGTGCCGCTAACCTCGTGGACTGACTCCATTGCGGGCTTGCGACTGCAAGCAGTCATCAAGCAAAGAAGTAATAACGCGAGCGCATTCATCAGTGTTGTCATAAGAGTGTACGAGCGATATCCAACGAGGGGCAGTGATAGTATATTATGCAACATGGAGGTGTGCTTTCTTCATTTGAGTTCTTCCTTAATTTCAGCCGGGGCGGTGACCGATAGACTGGGAAAATAGAGGTCTATAATATTCTGCATCGCCGTTTGTGCTGCAATGCCGTGAGATTCGTTATATTTCGGAAGCCAGACATAATACCAGCCTTCGGCATAATCCGGACTTTCTCCCGCAGTGATAGTTCCAGGATATAGAACATGAGCATGAGCAGCGAACTGGGCATTATTCATCGGAATGATAGATTTGTAATGAATAAGTCGCTCATAAATTTTACGAGACGGCAGTAGTCCTGCTGCAGTAATTCGATCTTTAAGAAGAGCATTGTTAACCGGTTGAACACCCCAGAAATGAATCAATGGCCGTAAATCCACACCGGCAGCTTTAGACATTCGTAAAATTCTACTATCGGTAGGTGAAAGCCCGTCGCTTGGAGTATTTGCAATATAATCAAGATTCTCCTGATAATAAAAAGCACACAATTTATCCCATCCAAAAAGAGCAGCAATTTCGATATATTTGGCATAACCACGATGTTGATATCGAACTTCATCATGGGTTGTATTCGATATATCCATCGGATTTCCGGCTCTAAAGTTCGGGGTAACCATCCAGGTGAGAGCGGCTTGATCTCGATTCATTTGAGGCATAGAAAATGATTTGCCAAATGCCAGATCAAGATCCATGCCATACTTTTTGTTATAAATATAGGCAGACAGTAAATTGACCGCAGCTTCAGTTTCTCCATCGAACTTACTGAACATCTGTGCATGTCCGAGTTCATGAAATTCGTCTTCCAAAAAATTTATATCATTGGTTAAAAACCAATGCTTTTTATTCCCGTCTTCCACATCCCGCGGATTATAGGTATTATTTACCTGAGGATACCCGATTCCAAGCCCTCCAAACATGATGTCAGTGTCTATTTGAACATATAAGATGTAGTTGTTTCTAACCAGTGGTTGCCCCATCAATTCGGAAACACCATCCATCTCTTTATCCCAGTTTCGCATGAGTGTTACCGGATCGGCAAAATTATAGATCCAGCTGGTAGGAACTTGCATCATGAATTTATCGGTTACAAAATCAGCCCAAGGACCTGGATTATTGCGCTGAGTATTCTGCCATTCCTGTAAAGTTGTCTGGTTAAAGCTCGTTGCCGAGAAAAATGGAGATGGCACGGCATTAGCTATTTGAACATCCACGATACCAAGGTTTGCTTCGTAAGGTGTAACAATATATATCCCGCCTCCGAAAGGATTTGCGATACGGGTGGTCGTACTTGTTATGGGAAATGTTTTGGTTACCCGGAAAAATCTCCTTACAGGTGAACGCCCTGTCTTATCCATGGTGTGGGCACCAACAAGAATCTTAAACCCTATATTTACCACGGATGCCGGAACTGTTACTGTACCAACACTTCCGGGTGCAAGATAATATCCGGTTGGTCTTCGAGCCGGAGTTTGTGAAAAAGCAGTAGGTTTTCCCAAATCTTTGGGCATAGAGGCATTGATTTTTGCCGTATAAGTCGTATTTGGGTTTGCTGGTGTTGCAACCGCACCAGGAAACCATGTTGATGTCAAAAATTTCTTTCCGTCCAGCAAGGTCTGATACTTAGAAATATTTTCAGGTGTATAAGCATAATCAAATATTCCTTGTTGAACCATAAAAACAGCCCGCACCTCTTCAAAGCCGTCAGTTGCTCCAGGGGAATTAGGAAATCCACCATTTGTAGCTGAATTTTTAAAAATCGGACCTTTATTGGTTTCGTAATAGCTCACTACATCAAAAGCTTTGGCCAACACAGCAGCATTATCGGCGATTAAATAGATATTAGCCTGAATGATTGCTGTTTGTTCGTTGATCTGGGCAGCAGTTAAAGTGGCGATTCCGTTCAGATGACCACGAATTTTGTCCATGGCAGCAGATAGTACAGTTGCTGATTCATTGCCGGTAGCAATCTTGTAGTATCCTGACTTATATGTTCCAAAGACTGGGTCACTGCCAAAAGTTTCTGCATTAAAGGTTATTGTGCCAGTCTGATTAAACAAGTAAACATAATAGCCATTTGCCCCGTATGCCACATGGCTTTTAGCACGAAGTGTGAAAGATTCGCCTTCATTTGCACACTTTGTATATCCTGCCGGACTTTGAGCAAACGCTGCTTGATTAAATAGTAGTACAAACGCCATCACACCGCTAAGCAGAAAACATGTCAGATGGCTAGTGGATTCGCCAAGGTGCAGTTGGTTCATTTGTGTGATCACAATCTTGGTCCCTTCTTCATTCTCTCGTGTATTATGCCATTCTTCTTACCGTGGTGTAGGCAAGCGGCCTTCGTACCGACGATGGATGAACGCCTGCCTTCATGGCCATGATCATGCCCGCAGCCTCGATGTAGTTTTCAACATAGATGAATTTCGGGTGTTCGGGATGGTTGAGGCAGCTGGTGTTCTCGCGCACCACGATCACCGCAATGTTCGCGTCAAGGCACGCCTGGTGCGGCGCGCCGAAGCAGCCGTACGGGGAGACCATGCAGTCAATTTCCCTGTAGCTCATGCCGCTCTCGCGGCTGAGCCGCGGGGCTTTGTGCAATCCTTTCAGCAGGCAGTGGATGAAGTTCTCCGTGATGATTTCCACGGCGATTCTCGGGTCAACCACTTCCTTGAACCCGGTCAGCGCATAGTCCACCGGGCCGTGGGCGCACGGCTTGTCCAGCGCCTCGCCAATCAACCGTGTGGCCAGGGCCTCGACGCCCCCGACGGGATTCACTCCGCCGCAACGCCAGTAGGTCGCCAGGGTCTGACTGTCGATAGTAATGGGGGTGGCGATGCCCAGAGCGTCGTACTCGTGTTCCTTGACCTGCGCCACCAGTTCCTTCCAGTGGATGACGTCGCCCGTGGCAATGCCATTTTCAATGCGGGCAATCAGTTGGAGCGGCACCTTCAGTTCCAGAATCTCAGCCTCGAGCCCGAGCGTGGCGCGGGCGGCCGAGACAGCGTTGATGGACTGGTAATCCGGCTTGTTGACGACCACCAGCACCTTGTTGGACTTGACTTTCTGCAGGAAGAGCTTGCCCTGCAGGAACCGGTCCAGGTGGTTGCCCTCGACATACAGTGCGTTCGGGGGCATCTCGTTGATGTCCGAGGCGTTTACCACATTAGGATGCAGCACCAAGGTCTCACAGCAGGCCCCAAGCAACCTTGCCGGCGCATTCCCGTCGCCGCAATGGCCGCCGATCTCACATCCGATCCCCGTGGGGACTATCATGACTACGTTCATTTGTATTCTCCTGCTTGTCGTATCACCTGGCGGGCGGAACACCCGCGAATCACTAGGAACTGATAAGCATTTGCTTTTCGCGCGCCCCATTGTGCTGAGCTCTGCGCGGGTGAATCAGGCTCGAAGGTTCATTCAACGCGGCCCCGGAGGTAAGTGTTCAATGAGGTAGCGGGCAATCAACATGCGCACGTGAGCGAGCGATCCCTTACCCTCAGAGAGCCCGTGATCGCGATTGGGATAGACGAAGTAGTCGAAGCGTTTGCCCAAGGCGATGAGCCGGTCCACCAGCCCTTCGGTGATCTCGATGTGCGTGTTGGATTCACCCGAGCCGGTGATGATCAGCAGGTCGCCGCGCAGGCCCTCGGCGTAAGTAATCGGCGCACAGGTACGGTAGCCCTCGGGATTGTCCTTTGGCGTGCGCATGTAAATCTCCTGATACCCGGCGTTGTAATATTGCGGCTGAGGCTTCGGCACGACGGCGATGCCCACGTGATAAACATCCGGCTTACGGAACATCGCGTTCAGCGTGTTCGAGCCGCCGCCGCTCCAGCCCCAGATGGCCACGCGAGAGATGTCCACGAACGGGCGGAGACGCGCCAGCGCCTTGAGGCCCGCGGCCTGCTCCTCGGTCGAGAGCGGCCCGAGGCTGCCAAACACCGCCCGCCGCCACGCCGCCCCCTTGGGCGCAGGCGTGCCCCGATTGTCCATCGTAATCACGATATAGCCCAGGTCGGCCACCGCCCGGTGAAAGAGGGCTTGCCCGCTGCCCCAGTCGTCCAGCACCGTTTGTCCGGCTGGCTCGCCATAGACGTACACCAGCACGGGGTACTTCTTCATGGGGTCAAAATCGCGCGGTTTGATCATCCAGGCGTCCATCACCACACCGCCGCCGATGTCGAGTTGGAGGAACTCGGTGGGCCGCGCGATCAGCGGCTTGACGCGGGCGGCCGGAGTGGCGTTGTCCTCCAGCACGCGCACGCTCCGGTGTTCCGGCAGTTGCACCAGGTCAGTGACCGGCGGCTTGTCAAAGGTGGAATAAGTGTGAAACGCCCAACGGCTGTCGGGAGAAAACACATAGCTGTGCGAGCCGGGTTGGTCCGGCGGCGTCACGCGTTCGGGCGTGCCGGTTCCATCCAGGCGCGTGCGGTAAAGGTAGCGTTGCGTCGCGTTAGTCGGCGAGGCGAAATAGTAAAACCATCCGTTCTTGTCATCCACCTGGCCGCGCGCGATGAGGTCGCAGCCCGCCGCTGTAATCGGCTTCATGCTGGAACCGTCCCGCGAGACGACATAGGCGCGCCGCCAGCCGTCCCGCTCACTGATGATGACAAAGGCCTGGCCGCCGCGAATCCACTCCAGCCCTTCGTTGGCCGACGGCTCCATATCCACCCAGGCGGGATCGGTTTCCGCGTAAGCCTTGGCGATGGCGCCGGTGCGATGGTTGGCGAGCAGGAATTCCCG
>Ga0315273_10014779_pt1 | contig 10072 bp, 10 predicted proteins | sample YL17G02_0_MG_FD_205753 | JGI IMG/M metagenome (GOLD analysis project Ga0315273, IMG submission 205753) | Sediment microbial communities from Yellowstone Lake, YNP, Wyoming, USA - YL17G02_0 | ecosystem: Environmental > Aquatic > Freshwater > Lake > Sediment | place: USA: Wyoming | collected... | reverse complement strand
CGGGTATAATACCATTCGGTATATTGTCCATCTTCTGTTTTCTTAGAACTTATGAGTATATATTGTCTTTTATCCGCATATATGAGGAGTTTTACATCAGACTTATCAATAATTACAGGTATCCTGTTTTTAATACCTTCCATTGCTGTTTTCTTAACTGCTTCATCAAAATCTTCTGCTTTTCCATTTATTTTCTGCCTTATAATAGGGACTCTTTGTGCTTCGGTAGCTATAATTTCCAATATTTCTATTAAACGACCAGGTGAATGTATAGAACCTATCTGGATTCTATCATTTATTACATCATAAAATCTTCTTCCTTCATATTTTTCAGCCATATCATTCTCCTTTTTTACTTAAATTTTAAACTCATTGCTGTCCAAATTAGGTGTCATACCCCGATACATCGGGGCGATAGTCCCCCATGCCTTGTTTTACAAAGTAAAACATTGGGGGGTATCCAGATTGTTAATGAATCCTAGTTTCCCGCTAACAATCTGCGGGAATGACAACAAGGGACAAGAAGAAGATGGATTCCCCGATTTTATCGGGGAATGACAGCAAAGGCTTATTCAAATCTCTAAAAAGCATTCCGACGGAACATGCTGTCCAATTTGGACATATATGTTTTAAACTATATGTTAACTGACATCCTCCATTTAACCCCTAGTGCTCTGTAACATAAAAAGAGATTTTCTCCTGATATCATGTCTCATGTGTTGAATTATGCCCCAATTTATCTCAGTTGTCCACAAAAAAATCATCAAATTTTGGCGGCGCATTAAAATAAGTTGTTTTTGAAGCTCTTTGAAAATTAAAATAGCGAAGCATATAATAATACCGGATATGTCTTATAAGTCTGCCACCTGTCTTTATCAGTTTGATGGGTATTATGCTCATTTTATTAAGTTTTATTTTTTTGTAACATTCTGTTTTCAAGCCAGGCAAGCGGTGCCATCAACAATATAAACTCAACCGTAATCACAAGATTATACACCGATTCTGTAAAAAGTGTCACCCCTGCAAGCATAAGCCACAAACCCAGGTACTGCGGATTTTTCAGGTATTTATAAACGGAACGTTTGACCACCGGGACGTTTTCTACAAAAAAATTAACCTGTGATGACCTGTCCGTGCCAAGAATCAAAAAAGCCCATGTTGAAAGAACAGCCCCGGCAACAATTGGTATTATGCCTGAATATTTTATGAAATCACAGCAACAAAACCGGACATGTTTAGTTGTCTGCAAATACAGGAACATGCATCCGATGATTACTCACAAAAATATTACCGTGATTTTATAGATATTAAATGCTTTTTCATGAAACATATTTGTAAGCAGTTGCCGTTTTAATTGAAAATAAAGCATTAAAAACTCAAAAACAATTGCCAGAAATACAGTTACTGCCGTCACCTTAAATAAAAAATGCCTCATGGTTACATCCCTCTAATTGAACCCGTTATTTTTTCATTAAATTATACTCTAGTGCATTGTTACTGCCATAATTTCTTTCTTAGTCATCCCAATAGTTAGTGCCATTACACACGCAACGGAAACCTACGTCGTTGTCCCCACCGTTTGAACCGAACCCAGCCCAGTCACGATTAGCGGAAGTAAAAAAATCAGTGTATCCATAGCCCCAAGCCCCGCCACGAGCAACATGACGTTCTCTGCTATCAGGCCCCTTCGGATTCTTATAGGGACTGTTTTTATAATAATTATCATCATACCAGTCAGCGCACCATTCCACGACGTTCCCATGCATATCATATATGCCCCATGCGTTTGGCTTTTTCTGGCCAACTGGACGAGTATTTCTGCCCTTTACATTCCAATAATACCACGCATAGTCGCCAAGTTTTGACTGATTATTCCCAAAACAATATTTGCCTGTTGACCCTGCTCTGCATGCTTTTTCCCACTCTGCTTCTGTCGGCAATCGTTTTCCTGCCCAGCTTGCATACGCATACGCCTCATACCAACTAACACCTACTACGGGCAAATCCGGTCCATTAGTTGCTTTATATCCAAAAGCTAAATCATTCCAGTAAATCGGTTGTTTGACACCATTGTTTGTTTTCCATGTCCATCCGTTTGTTGTCCAGTAAGCGGAATTATTATATCCACCAGTATCTATGAACACTTTATACGCACCATTAGTTACTTCATATTTGTCTATGTAGTATGCATCAAGATAGACCTTGTGTGGCGGTTTTTCAACTTCGCATTCATTAGAACCCATCAGATATTCCCCTGCAGGTATTAAAACCATATTAGTAGTATCAACATGAACTACATATTTATCAGCAGAATTGGCAGGAATGGATAGAAAAATAACTAAAATAAGTGGCAGTAGTTTTTTCATGGTAAAATTATTATACCACAGTAATAGTGTTTTGACAAGGATTTAGAACTCTCCAACCATCAAACAGGTTCTAACCTGGTCTACCCAGCCCTCCCTGAAGGAGAGGTTTACAACCACCCTGGCTGGATTTCTAGAGGAATCTAGCGCTACCCCAACCCTCAATTCGGTTCGAACTACGTCCACTCAGCCACCCATTTGAGCAAACACACAAATAGAGCGATGGACTTCCGTTGAGGGGGAGGATTGGGAGTTAGTTATTATTTAAATTTTATCACTAATTCCTTATTATACACATGTGCAAGTTTTTGTAAAGTGCCGACAGTTATACTCCTGTTATCAGGATTTTCGAGCCGGGAAATATTTTGTTGTGATGTATGAAGCAGTTTAGATAGCTGTTTTTGTGTAAAATTGTTTTTTTCCCTGAGCTTGGCTACTTGTATAGCAATGCGAGCAATCACCTCTTCTTCATCAAAAGCCTTTTTAAATTCTTTGTTTTTTAACTCCTCTTTAAGCCGATCATTAAATGTTCTGAGTTTGTTCATTTTCTTATCCTCCATATCTGGTTATATGATCATTCATCAACCTTATTGCCCTTTCAATATCTTGTTCAGAAACTTCGCTTTTTTTCTTTATAAAACCATGTACCATAACTATAGATGTTCTATTCCAGAAAAAATATAATAACCTTATTTCCAAACTTCCATGTGAAACTCGCAATTCCCTGATTTTATCACGCAGTGTATCTGAATATGGCCTTGGTAAAGTGGGGCCATTTTCTTGTAATTTCTGCATCCATTTCTCAACTTTCGCCCTTACTTTAATCTGCAAGGAATCAAGAAATTTATCAATCGGCGAATCTCCGCGATGAGAAGTGTAGAAAACAATTTTATACATCTAATAACTCCTATCCTGTTATTATTATACATTATTTTTAGTGTATTGTCAAGTATTAAAATGTTATTCTGGGGGTTCTTCAATGTCCTTGATTTCTGATGTATCTGTAATTATTGGTTTTGATTTTGTTCTGATTGTTATTTGCACATGGGCGTTTAACAGGATGAAACTGCAGGAAATTATTTTATCAGATGTAGACTTACAGCCATTATGAGCATACCCAGTATGATTCCAATAATAGAAAGGTGGCTTTCCCCGCATTCACCATAGCACAGCGGCAGTAGTTCATCAAAACTTATAAATATCATTATTCCCGCCACAAATGCGAACGATAACGACAATATTAAAGGACTAATAAATGGCATGAGTATCACTATCCCTATTATTGCTCCTATCGGTTCAGCTATTCCTGACAACAAAGAATACCAGAATGCTTTTTTTCTGCTTTTTGTAGCGTAAAATACAGGCATTGCAACAGCTATACCTTCCGGGATATTATGAATCGTAATTGCAAATGCTACCGAAATGCCAAGATTGACGTTTCCTAAAGTGCTGACCAAAACAGCAATTCCTTCAGGAAAATTATGTATGGCTATGCCGATTGCGGTTAATACTCCGGCAGTCATAATTTTCTTGTTCTGGGGACTGGTTTTTATGTGTTCTTCAATGTAGTCATGCGGAATCAGGAAGTCTATTATCATTATAACAGCCATGCCTGAGAAAAATGCAAGGTTGGACTTTAAAAATCCTATATTCCTTATGGCAGAGGATAAAAGCTCAACAAAGGATACGTAAATCATTACCCCTGCAGACAAACCGAGAGAGAACTTTAAATAACTTTTTTTTAAGTCTTTGATGGAAATTGCTATCAATCCGCCAATGCCTGTTGAGATTCCGGCAATTACTGTCAAAAGTATAGGAAACCATATTTGATTTAAACTCATTTGTGTTGTTACTCCCTATTTTGTCTCCACGGAAAATAGTGGATTCCCACCCAGATATGTCGGGGTGGAACTCTGCTAAGTCGGTTAGATACTGTGTATATCTTTTGACCTTTTTGGAATCGTCAGCGACTTGTATGTATGCTTATTATACCACAAGTATGGTGGTTTTGCAATAACTATAATCCTGAGCAGCATTATGGTGAGCTTGTAGTAAAACCCTGAGCGTAGTCGAATGGGTTGAACCAGTAGAAGGGAGGAGATTGAGCATATAATACTATCTCCACACCCCGGGGGTGTGGAACTGTTGAAAACAACACCGCCCCTAGAGCGGTGTTGTTAGAATGTAGTTGATAGTTTGATTCCAACGCAATTATAACTATTATCATGGTTGATATTTATCCCGATTTCCAGAAAACCATGGGTGCGATAGTCCCCCCCAATATTTTGCTATGCAAAATAAGACATGGGGGACTACCCGCCCCATGTCTTGTCCCCGTTTTCACGGGGACATTGGGGGGTAAACCCGTGGGGCTCCATAGCGGTTTTTAAGTATTTGTTCATTTCACCTTGAGCAAAATATTGAAGAACAGGAATTTCCACACCCCGGAGGTGTGAGAATTTATATCCGCACCCTTCTTCCCTGCTTCAATAATTCAATTGGATAAAAAGTCCCCCTCCAGTACACCCCACGCCTTAACGTGCCGAGCAGTCCCGCCCTGAAAAAACCATACCCCACAATTACGGCAATGACAGGCAGCAGGATTATGGGCAGCAACCTGAAGTTCAGCCAGCTATTTACCATTATTGACACCGTTATTTCAATAAAAATCAGCACAATTCCGGCATACTGCACAAACGGCATCCCTGTCGCCAGCAGCGCAACAACAGGCGCCAGTTCCATTCCCGTTAAAAAGATGCTCAGTATTGCAGCCGCAATGAAACTGAAATTCGTTGAGGTGAATGCCCCCCTTTCGGAGGCAAACAGGACGTCTTTTATGCTGTTATAAAATACTAATGTTACATAGCCCCTGCCGTTAACGAACGAACTCCTGCTCCCTGATTTCTTCAGCATCTGGCCGAAAGCTACGTCGTCACCCAGTTCCATCTTTAGCCACTCAAACCCCCTTGTCCTCTCGTACGCCTGTCTCTTAACAAGGTTGAAAGAGCCTGAACCGGCTCCCACGCTGGATTCAGTGTCCTGGACAGCCCATACCCTTAAAGCCATGCAAATCAATCTCATAACCATTGAAATCAGCGCATCAAGTATGAAGTTTACAGGCAGCATCTCCGGTATGACAGCAAGATGTTCAAGGTTATTATCATTACAATAAGTTATCACCTTTTTCATCGTGCCTTTTCTTATATGAACATCAGCGTCGCTGAACAGGAACCAGTCGCCTTTGGCAGCTTTTACTCCCTCGTTCATCGCATTCAGTTTACCCAGCCAGCCTTCCGGCAGTTGTTTAATGTGGACAACCTTTATGCGCCTATCCTGAAAGGCAAGCCGGTCAACTATGCCGGGCGTGCCATCTGTGGAGCGGTCCTCAACGATTATCAGTTCAAGCCCCGAATAATCATCTTCAAGACGGGACCGCACAGCAGCCTCAATTGTATTTTCTTCATTGCAGGCGGTTATTATTACCGACACTTTCGGCCATTGTTCCATTTCGCCTTCCCTTAAATCCTCTATAAGGGAAACCTTCTTCCTGATCCTTAGAATCATAACAAGCTGAAACAGCCAGTAAATGCCCCCGATAATAATGTATATAAGAAAAATTGTTTTCACCGTTCCCTCCTTAAACCTGTTTATTATATCAATGAACGGCATAAATGACAAGATAAAACCTGATTGACTTAAACCTGATTGACTTTTGATTGACTTTTCAAGGATTTAGCTGTATAATGGATTTTGCAGCCTGACAGTCATAATACGGAGGAATAATGAACAGATTTTTAATATCTCTATATATCCTGCTGTTAACAGTTTCTACTGATGTTTTTTCAGCAGATGTCAATAAAAACATCAACGCTGATGCCCCTGAAAAAGTGCTGGTGGTATATTATTCAAGAACCGGCAATACACAGCTTGTTGCAGAAATAATCGCATTGGCGCTTAAAGCGGAAGTAAGAAGAATAGAAGAGGTAAAAGAAAGAAAGGGTTTCATATCGGCTTATCTGTTCGGTGGTTACTCTGCCATAAGAGAAAAATGCAGCGACATCAAACCAATGGATTTTAACCTTGAAGGCTATGACCTGATCTTCCTTGGCTCTCCCGTATGGGCGTTAAAGCCCGTGCCCGCAGTAAATGCTTTCGTTTCTAAAGCCAATTTTAAGAACAAGAAGGTGGTTCTGTTCTTTACGATGGGCGGGACAAATTATCAAAAAGCTGCAGATATTCTTACTAAAATAATAGAGGAAAAAGGCGGTATTGTAAAGAGTTCGTTTGGGATACAGTCAGGCAAAAAAGAGAAAATGTCTGAAAGCACCAGAAAAGCATTGTAGGTATCGTTACGATGCTTTCCTCTTAACGTTGTACCTTATTATGGTCCAGTAATCTTTAGGGCTCCTGAATATATTCTCCGGGCCCCGCAGGTATTCTTCTTCATGAGGGCCTGCTATCTCATAGCCGTTGTCTTTAATATATTTCATAAGTTTTTCTATTGAAGGCGTTTCTTCGCTATACGAACCGATATGCAGTATTTCCGCTACTTCCCCGTATGCCCATTTATCAAGCTTTACCATGGGCTCTTCCCGTTTCTGCGCAGGAAGTTCAGAGATGCTGTCCGGAACCGGTATGCCGTAAATCCCGATCATTCCATCTTTTGTTTTACCAATGTTCAGCCACCTTGCCCTTGGACAAGCCGGCTTTATTTGGCTGTTTTTACTTTTCAACTGATAATAAGCTCCAAAGAGCTTTGAAAATATTTGTTTGCCGGATTTATTCGGGTCGCCCTTAAATTCCACTACAAGCATGTTCTGAACCGGCTTTGAAGAAATCTGCGGATTTTTCAAGTTCTCATATTCCTTTAAATTTGGCCCGGGCTTGAAAAATAAAAACACTAGCATAACCACAATAAGAATTCCCAAAACCAATAATACTTTTTTCATTCCCTAATCCTTTCTCCAACCGACTTAGCAGAGTTTTCCCCCCAATGTTTTACTTTGTAAAACATTGTTAAATGGGGCGGGTAGTCCCCCAATGTCCCCGTTTTCACGGGGACATTGGGGGGGACTATCGCATAATAACAAACTTATCCGTCTTTTCAGCTTTTTCACTGCCCCGTACAGCTTTTATTTTGTAAATGTATAAACCATTTGCCAAATCACCGGCACCGTCCCAACGCTCTTCATTTTCACCTATATTTTTAGAAGCTTTTATACTGCTTATCAACCTTCCTGACAGCGTGTAAATCGTTATTGTTACGTCGTCCGCATTTGCAGTAAGCCCGTAAACAAAGGCCGTCCCGTCCTGCGGGTTAAACGGGTTCGGATAATTATAGGCATAACTGATTCCCATTATATCCGAATCTACCACCATCAGGCAGTATTTTGAAAAATGTTTTGCCCCGAACATGGCTGCGCGTTCACTCTTATTTACCTCAGGCCATTCCTTCATTTTTTCCCATACTCCCGTTTCCTCATTATAAAGATATGACCTCACGTAACTCGCCTCTGCAGGCAATCCAATCCCGCCGTCTATTATCCCATCTTCGTTATCATCGGGATAAGGCAGGGTTATCCGTATCGGATAATTATTCTCTTCCCCGGAAACATAGTTGCTCGTAGAATACTCTATAACCTGCCAGAATGCATGATATGTACTGTATTTAAGAGCTGTAAACTCCCGTAAGGTCCCGGGTATAAACTTCGCGCCAACAGGTTGTTTCTCATAATCAAATGTTCCCGTTGATATGTTTACGCGTATTGACAGTTCATTGCCATAGCCAATGCCGTCTGCCACAAATGTCTTGGCGTTTATTACCGCTTTTGTTTTGCCTTCATCATCACCAAATAACACCTCACCGCCATCCGGATTAAAGCATGACACATCCAGTTCAACCGTCCCTGCCTGTAACCCTGCTGATTCGCCTTTTATTAACATCTTCCCTGCTTTTTCAGGCTTATGACTCCAAACTATTTCTCCGCTTACCGTATCGGTGGATTCCTCGTAAAGCAGCTTGTTACCTGTCATAACCTTAAAAGTTATCGTCCTGCTGCCGGTAACCAGCTGGTTGTATGCATCAAGTATCTTCGCATGCAGAGAAATATTGTCCTTGTTGCTGTCTACTGTTACATTCGGGTCTACCATTTCAAGCAATACCCTGACCGGGCTTCCGGAAATGACAGTAATAGCTGATTGCCCTGTTACCAGTCCCGGTGAGGCTGCGGTTATTGATACCGTCCCTGTCACCAGACCCGAAACAAGCTCAACTGTGGCTATTCCACCTGCCGCAGATACCAGCGCCTGGTTAGTTGTCCCGCCTATTAATCCCTCTCCCGTTAAGTCAAATGTTATTTCTGCAGTTGAGCCTGTAACAGTGCTCCCAGCCGCATCCTGCACTTTTGCTTCAATAACACATGTCTCTCCGCCATCTCTTATCGTTTGCGGAACTGTCAACCCTATCTTATATGCCGTGCCAAGCGGTGGAGGTGCCTGAATGTTTACAGCATTGCATAAATCTGTTGCTACAGCTTCTGCATTCTTCGCTTTCACCGTATAACTATATACAGTTGACGGGGTCAGATTCCTGTGCGTCATTTCAAAACCTGTTGTCCAGTACGCGCTGCCCGACAAGTCGCCGGTTGCCTGCAAATACTGCCCTCCAACCATTACCGCCTGCTGGGTGCCGGCAGGATTGCCTATCTGTGAAAGCGCAATGTCTACGTGATGATTATTTGCGGTATCATAATCCCCCGAACATACCGGCTGATACGGAACATTCGCCTGCGTGTATTTTCCGGCAGAAACAACCGCATAATCACTCTCTCCGCCGCTCGTGTAAGCCCGGACCCTGTACCAGTACTGCCTGTTCGGCGCAAGCCCCGTATCCGTATGACTGCTCACGTTTACCCCCACGTCCTTTATCCATGCATAATTGGCACCGTCCTGCGACCTCTCAAGCTCATACTCGTCCTCGTTCTGCGAGTTGTCAGTCCACCTCACCCTCAGCGAGTTCGTCCCGAGTACGTCTATGGTAACATTTGACGGCGCAAGCGGCGTGTCCTTTATTGTCGTGAAGTTGTCAAGGTCGCTGTACTGACCCGTCCCGTATACGTTTGCCGCCCTTACCTTCCAGTAGAACTTCATGCCCGTATCCATCCCGGTCCAGTTCCTGTACGTGGCGGTGCCCACGGATACCGTCCCCCTGCTGGTCCCGGCTGTGTCGGTGCCGTAACTGATGGTGTAGTTCGCCGCCGGGCCGGTAACGCCCGCCCAGTGGCTTACCGCGGATGTCTTCGTCAGGGCATCCGTGTAAGTGCCTGAAGGTTTGCTGGGAGGCGTTGTATCCGACGCGGAACCGGATTCCGCCGTCTCAATCCCGTCGCCGTTTCTTGCAATGACAGTGTAGGAGTATTCCGTGTTCCCCGAAAGGTACTTGTGCACCCTTGAACCCAGCGCTCTCCAGTACGGGCTGCTTGACATCGTCCCGTTTGACTGCAGCCATTCCGTCCCGCTCTTTATCCCGTACTCGGTCCCCGCCGGGTTGCCGTTGCCGTCAACCGTTATATCGCTGTGGTTTGAAGAGCCCGTGTCAAAGTCCCCGGACACTGTCGGCACCCCGGGCACGTTTGCAAGCGTGTATTTTGCTTCTGCCGCTGCATATCCGCTGTCTCCCGCCGCGTTATACGCGCATACCTTGTAATAAT
>Ga0315273_10014778_pt1 | contig 10072 bp, 7 predicted proteins | sample YL17G02_0_MG_FD_205753 | JGI IMG/M metagenome (GOLD analysis project Ga0315273, IMG submission 205753) | Sediment microbial communities from Yellowstone Lake, YNP, Wyoming, USA - YL17G02_0 | ecosystem: Environmental > Aquatic > Freshwater > Lake > Sediment | place: USA: Wyoming | collected... | reverse complement strand
GGGCACCGTCGTGCTCGTCGACGACCCCGCCTACAGGGACACCTACGACCTCTGGGTCGACATCACGCTCAACTGGGGGTTCCCCGCGGACCGGCCGCTCTCGGTCAGGGTCGCGGTCTCCGACCTTAAGGGCCTGCGCGTGGGCGGCGACTACGGCGGCCTGGGACGCGTCGTGGGCTCGCTGGCCTTCGCGGGCGGGCTCACCATGATGGGCGACCGCCAGGGCCCGCTCGAGGACGGCGCCTGGGTGCGCGGCTCGGAGGGCATCGACCTCACGGGCTTCGTGGTCGGGTACGACCTAATCGGCGCGGGCGTCCCCGCGGGGACGGCCTTCTACCCGCCCCAGGGCACCTTCGCGGTGGTCGCCAGGGACGACGTGGGCGGGGAGTGGGAGGTCGCACCAGGGCAGGGCGAGCCCGTGTCCGTCCGCGTGGTCGCGCCCGCCGTGTCGAGGACTGACCTCGTCTACACGGTCTCGCTCGAGACGCCCGACCACACGACCGTCTTCCGCACGCTCGCGGCGCACCTGAGGGTCGACGCCACGCCCGTGCGGTTCGACAACCCCGAGCCCAGCGCGACCGTCGCGAGCCTCAGGGACACCGCGAGCGTCGTCATCACGGACCCGCTCGGGCCGGGCGTCGACCGCGCGTCGGTGCAGTACTGCATCAACCTGGCGGGCGGCGACGACTACTTCGGGCACTGGCAGGACGCGTCCGTGCGGGACGTCGGCGAGGGGGTCGTGGTCGCGGAGGCCTACGAGCTGTTCACGGAGGGCCGCAACTACATCATGTGGAGGGCGCGCGACCTCGCGGGCAACGGGCCCGCGGTGTCGACGGCGTTCCCCGTCGTGGTCGACCTCGGCAACATCACGTTCGCCTCCCCCGCGCCTGCCGACACCCTCTGGTTCAACACCCCCATCGTGACCGCGGGCATCACCATCGAGGACAGCAGGGGCAACGCCATCGACCTCTTGCACATCCAGTACCGCACGTCGACGTCCCCGGGCGCGTTCTCCGACTGGCTCACGGTCCCCGAGCCCTCCTCGGGCACGGCATCGCGCGCGACCGTCACCGTCGACATGGTGCGGCTCGCGGAGGGGCGCAGCAACTACATCCAGTGGCGCGCGAGGGACCTCCAGAGGCGCGAGTTCATCACGTCGCCGCTCTACAGGATCCAGGTCGACCTCTCCGGGCCCGTGTTCAGCGACCCCGCGCCCCCGCAGGAGAGGTTCGTCGGCGAGAGGCAGGTCATCGCGGTGAGCGTGCTAGTCCGCGACGGGCTCTCGGGCGTGGCCGAGGGGAGCATCCGGTACCGGGTCGTCGGGGAGCTGGTGTGGCGGGTCCCCACGGTCGTGCGCGAGGGGCCCGGCTTCGAGTGCACCGCCATGGTCAACCTCCCCGAGGGGCCCGACAACTACATCGCCTGGCAGGCCGTCGACCTCGCGGGAAACGTGTCCACGCCGTTCTCGCAGCGCATCATGGTCGACCGCACCCCGCCCACCCTCACGGAGTTCTCCCCCCCCGCGGACTCGGTCGCGCGGCAGGCGACGGTCGAGGTCTCGGTGCGCGTCGACGACCGCGACGCCAAGGGCGGGCGCGGCTCTGGCGTGGACCTCGCGACGTTCGAGTACACCGTGAGCCGGCCCTCCACGGGCGGCTACTCAGCGTGGGTCCGGCCCGATGGCCTCGCGGCCAGGGGCGTGGTCCCCTTCTACATGGTCACGTTCACCATAACGGTCGACGGTGGCGACGAGAACCTCATCGTGGTGCGCGTGTGGGACGGCACCGGCAACAACACGGTGACGTCGGAGCCGTACCGCATCACCGCGCGGCTGCCCGTGCCGCCCCTGGAGCTGCCGCCCGTCATCCAGGGCATCGACCCCAAGGGCCCCTCGGTGCGCTACGGCCAGGCGACCTACTTCGACGTGACCGCTTACTCGCCGCAGGGCCGCGACCTCGCCTACCAGTGGTACAGCTCCATCGACGGCCCCCTTAGCGCCATGCCGGGCTTCTCCGCGCTGCTCTCCAAGGGCCACCACACCATCACCCTGACCGTGAAGGAGGTGGACGGGGGCAGGCTCTCGACGCAGAGGGTGTTCGAGCTCGACGTCGAGCCGCCCGCGGGGCCGCACCCGCCGCTCTCGGGGCTGGCGGAGCGCGTGGCCATCGTCCTCATCGTCGCGTTCGTCATCGTCGCGGCCGTGCTGCAGAGGTACAGGATAAGGGAGTGGTGAGCGGCCCGCCGCCCCCCATCCGTCCCCCCACCTTCGACCGGGGTCACTTCATGCCCATGTCGCGCTTGAGGTAGGGTATGAGCCCGCCCGCGGCGGATATCTCCTTCTCGAGGCCCGTCAGCGTCGTGCACTTGATGGTCTCGCCGGTGGTGACGTCCTTTATGACGCCCCTGTCCGCGTCGACCTCGAGCAGGTCGCCCTGCTTGACCCTCTTGACGGCGTCCGACTCCAGTATGGGATAGCCCAGGTTGACGGCGTTCCTGTAGAAGATGCGCGCGAAGCTCGGGGCGATGACCACCGAGACGCCAGCCTCCCGCAGCGCGACCACCGCGTGCTCGCGGGAGCTGCCGCAGCCGAAGTTGCCGCCCGCCAGGAGGATGTCCCCGGGCTGCACGCGCTTGGAGAAGTCCTCCGAGCCCTCGATGCCGGACATCGCGACCTTCCCCATCTCCTTCTTGTCCGTGAGGGGCAGGTACTTGCCCGGGTAGATCTGGTCCGTGTCGATGTTGTCGCCGAAGAGCCACGCCCTGCCCTTGAACACCGTCATCTCCTACACCCCCCTCGGGTCCGTTATCTCGCCGTAGATGGCCGACGCCGCGGCCGTCTGCGGGGAGACGAGGTAGACCTCGCCGCCCTTGCCGATCTTGCCCGGGAAGTTGCGGTTGCTCGTCGAGACCGTCACGTCCTTTGGCGCGAGCACGCCGGGGTGGCCGATGGTGCACAGCGCGCACGACTGGTTCGTGATGACCGCGCCCGCGTCCATGAAGACCTTGTAGAGGCCGGCCGCCAGGGCCTGCTTGGCCACGTGGCTCGTCGCGGGCGTGACGATGAGGCGGGTGCCCTTGGCCACCGTCTCGCCCCGCAGGACGTCCGCGGCGGCCTTGAGGTCCTCGAACCGGCCGTTGGTGCACGAGCCGATGAAGGACTGGTCGATGTGGACCCCCTTGAGGGTGTCCACGGGCGCGACGTTGTCGGGGGAGTGGGGCTTGGCCACCATCGGGGGCAGGTCCTTGACGCTCCACTCGCGGCGCGCCTCGTAGGTCGCGCCCGGGTCGGCGTCCCACCGCCGCTGCACCTTGCCGGTGCGCTTCCGGAGGAAGGCCATGACCTCCTCGCTGGGGGGCGTGAACCCGATCTTGCCGGACATCTCTGTGACCATCGAGAGCAGGGTGATGCGGCCGGAGAGGTCCATCCTGTCGACGGTCGGCCCCTGGAACTCGACGGCCTTGTACAGGAGGCCCTCGGTCTTCACCTCGGAGAGGATGTGCAGTATGAGGTCCTTGGCGCCCACGCGCCTGCCGAACCGCCCCGTGACGGTGTAGAGGTGGGTGTCGGGCACCCGGAACCAGAGCTTGCCAGTGGCCATCGAGGCCACGAGGTCCGTGGTGCCCGTGCCCGTCGCGAAGGCGCCCACGGCGCCGAGGAGGTTCATGTGCGAGTCAGTGCCCACGATGACGTCGTAGGGGCGGACGTGGCCCTCCTCGAGCAGGTTGTGCTGGCCCACGCCGGTCTCGATGTCGAACAGCAACGCGCCCGACGCCTTCGCGAACTCCCGCAGCGCGCGCTGGTTGGTGGCCACGGTCGTGTCGCGCGCGGGGAGGTGCAGGTCGAAGGTGATGGCGACCTGCTTGGGGTGCACCAGCGGGCGGTCGCCGAAGGCCTCCTTGTAGTCGAGGATGACGTTCGGGCCGCCGAAGTCCCTCATCACGGAGAGGTCGACCCTGCACCACAGCTTGTCGCCCGCGGCGACCGCCTTCTTGGAGGCGGCGCGGGCTATTATCTTCTGGATGACCGTCTGGGGCATGCGATGACACCTGCTTGGGGCGTACCGTCGAGCCCGGGATAATACCTTTGCGGCCGAGGATGGGGCTGGCCGGGGGCGGCCTCCCACCCCACCCCACCCCACCCCGTGGGCCGGGCCCTAGGGCGGGCCCAGCAGGCGCGAGACGGCCTCGAACAGGCCGTCGCCGTCCGTGTCGCGCGTGACGTAGTCGGCCGCGGCCACGAGCGCCGCCACCTTGCGGCTCACCGCCACCTTGAGCCCGCACACCCCGAAGACCGAGAGGTCGTTCTCGGAGTCGCCGACGGCCATGGCCTCCTCGGGCGGGACGTCGATGAGCTCGAGCGCCCGCAGCACGCCCGTGCCCTTGGACACGCGGGCGTCGATGATGTGGATGGCCCATCCCGTGTCCTCCACCCTCACGGGGAGGTCGGCCACGGCGTCGCGGACGTTCGCGATGTCGACGCCCTCCTCGATGGCCACCTCGGTCTCCCGCCAGCGGTCGGTGAGCAGCCTCCTGGCCCCTGGCACGAGCGCGGCGACCTGCTCCCAGGCGCGCAGCGCGACCGCCGGGTCCGCGTGGCGCTCCACGACCTCCTTCCACTCCTCGCCGCGGTAGAGCACGATCCCGCCGTTCTCGGCCACCATGGGGCCGCTCGCGCCCACGAGGTAGGCCACGGTCCGAACCGACGGCAGCACGTTGCCGGAGGCCAGCACCACGGGGATGCCCACCGCCTCCAGCCGCATCACGGCGGCCTGGGCGGACATCGAGAGCCGCCGGTCGGGCGTGGTGATCGTGCCGTCGATGTCGGCCACGACCGCCCGGACGGGCCGGTTGAACGGGGGTTTTGGCGAGAATCTGGCCATGTGCCCACCCCCCTCAGCCGCGCGCGCGGCCCCCCTTGCCTCCCCTGCCTTCCCAGCCTTCCCCGCCTCCCTTGCCTTCCCTGCCTTCCCTGCCTTCCCCGCCTCCCTTGCCTTCCCTGCCTTCCCTGCCTTCCCTGCCTTCCTTGCCCCCCTCGCTCGAGTTGCCCTCCGGCCCCTCCGATGGACCGCACCCGGACGGTGCCGGCACGTCGCTCACGACGCGGCCGTCCACCATCTTCAGCAGCCTGCTCGCGCGGCCCGCCACCGTGATGTCGTGCGACACGACGATTAGCGTGAGCCCCCGGTCCCTGTTGAGCGCCGCGAGGATGTCCATGATGCTGTCCGACGTGTGCGAGTCCACCTCGCCCGTGGGCTCGTCCGCGAGCAGGATGGCCGGCTCGTTGGCCAGCGCGCGGGCGATGGCCACGCGCTGCTGCTCGCCCCCCGAGAGCTGGCTGGGGAAGTGCCGCATCCGCGTCCCCAGGCCGACCATGGACAGGAGCTCCTCGGAGCGCGCGTGGCGCTTGGCGCGGGCCACGCCCGCCTCCCTCTGGGGAAGCTCAACGTTCTCGATGGCGCGCAGCGTGGGGATGAGGTAGAACTGCTGGAAGATGAACCCGATCTCGTGCAGCCGTATGCTCGTGAGCTCGCGGTCGTTGAGGCGGGAGACCTCTCGGCCCATGATGCGCAGCGACCCCTCGGTGGGGCTGTCGATGCAGCCGACGATGTTGAGGAGGGTGGACTTGCCCGAGCCCGAGGGGCCCATGATGCTGACGAACTGGCCCGTGGGGATCTCTATGTCGATGCCGTCCAGTGCGCGCACCAGGGTCTCGCCGGTGTGGTAGACCTTTGTCAGGCCCTCCATCCGGACCGCCGCCACGCCCTGCTCGGCCACGTCCAACCCTATATCCCTCCGCTGATTTTGCCCTTTCGCCGCCCCTTTCATCTCACGCTCGTTATGGCCCCCACGATGTTCATCCGGGTGGCGACCGCCGCCGGGTACATCGCGAACAGCGAGCCCACCGCGAGCACGAGCGCCATCGCCTTGAGCATGTACGGCAGCGAGAACGCGAGCACCAGCGTCAGCCCGATGTCCGCGCTGATGCTCCCCGCCGCCCAGACCGCCCCGTAGTATCCGGGGGCGATGCCGATGAGCGCGCCCACGAGCACGAGCACCATCGACTCGATGAATATCTGCAAGAAGATGGACCGCCTGGAGATGCCCAGCGCGCGCAGCATCCCGATCTCGCGCGTGCGCTCCATGACGGACACTATCATGATGGTGGCCACGAACAGCAGCCCGATGAGCATCGAGACCGACCCGACCGCGAGGTAGAACACCTCGGCCACCACGGTCTCCTGGCGCTGCTTCTCGAGCTGCTGGGCCCTGGTGTGGACGTAGTCGGCGTACTCCGGGTAGGCCTCCTTGAGGCGCGCGCCCACCGCACCGACCGCGCCGGCCCGGATGGCCTCGGGGGTGAGGGCGACCGAGACGCCGTTGGCCAGGTCGGTCACGACCGCGCGGCCGCCCGTGCCCATCTCCAGCGCCAGCCCCGACATGGCCTGCATCTCGCCCAGGTGCATGACGACGATGGCGAGCTCCTTGTAGAACCCCGACCCGCTCAGGTCGAGCTCGAAGGAGCCCACCACGGTGAAGTTCACGTAGGGCAGCCTGACGTCGCCGCGCTGGAGCTCCCAGACGGGCAGCCTGTCCCCGAGGACGTCCGCGCCCGTGGCGAGCCTCACGGGCAGCGCGCTGCCGACCGAGATGCCGTACTTGTCGACGAGGTTCTTCGACACCATCACCTCGCCGGTGAAACGGCCGTCGTAGGTCCCGTTGCCGTAGAACGGGTCCCTGGGCTCCTTGAACCAGCCGCCCCTGTAGCGGTCGCGCTCGGTCCTGCCCGCCATCGCCCAGAAGTCCTCGGGCACGATGCCGGTCGCGTAGACCGTCTTGTCCCCCAGGCCGGGCGTCGCGGTCGTGAGCTCGTGGTAGGCCGCGGCCGTCGCGAACGCGACCTCGCTCCACCGGGAGACGTTGGCGACGACCGCGTGCGCGCCCTCGACCAGGGCGCCCTGCTCGGGGGCGATGACGAGGTCCTCCCGCGACTCCACGACCGAGAGGAGGGCGGTGTCCTTGATGGCGTTGGAGACGGAGGCCATCGAGACCAGCAGCGCCATCGAGATGGCCACGGCCGCGCCGGTCATGACGGACCTGGCGGGCCTGCGCAGCAGGTTCCGCAGCGACACGACGAACCGGCTCGACTCCGCCGTCTCGGCCAGCTCCCTGCCCGTCTGCGCGAGCTCCCTCCCGCCCGGCCCCAGCGACACCTCGGCCACCTCTGCTACTCCTGCCGGAGCGCCCGGGCGATCTCGACCCGGGTGGCCCAGTGTGCGGGGATCAGCCCCGCGACAGCGCCGATGAGCAGCCCCACGAGGGTCACCTCGAGGATGACCACTGGCGTGATGTGCGTGACGTGGATGCCCGCGGGGATGCCCATCACGGTGGCCTTGATGTAGGTGTCCACGAGCCACGCGTCGAGGAAGCCGAAGGCCATGCCGAGGGCGAACCCGACGGCCGAGATGATGAAGCCCTCGGTGAGCACGAGCGTGAAGATGGAATCCCGCGAGAACCCGATGGCGCGCAGCGTGCCGATCTCCCGCGTCCGCTCCTTGACCGAGATTATCATCACCGTCGAGATGAACAGCATCGCCACGACGATGGTGATGACCGCGATGAGGTCCGCGAACCCCTGGAAGGTGTCGTAGATGCCCGCGAGCGAGCCGTAGAGGTCGCTGTCGGTGAGCACCGAGATGAGCGGCGAGTAGGGCCTGCCCGCGGTAAGGGACGCCTTCGCCGTGCCCGCGGACACCCCCGGCGCGAGGTCGATGAGTATCTGCGACGCGGGGTCGTCGAACCTCTTGAGCATGTACTGCAGCTCGGAGAGGTGCATGTGGAACGTCTGCGTGTCGAGGCTCTCGAAGTCGGCCCTGTAGACACCGCGCACGACCGCCGTGGTGGGCTCGCTGAGGTTGTAGTGGGCCGAGAGGAGCACCGCGTCGCCGGCCCTCACCCCCAGCTTCCTCGCCAGCGCCTCGTTGACGAGGACCTCGTCGGTGAAGGCCGCGAACGCGGCGGGCGTGTAGTTGCCCTCGATGAAGTGCGGGTCCCCCGAGAACGGGTCGCCCGTCTCCAGGAACGGCCCGCCCTCGAAGATGCGGTAGCCGCTGAGGTTGCCCACGAGGGACGGCACGAGGCCGTTGGGGTAGGCGCTCACGGGAGGCCCCCCGGGCGCGTCGGCCCTCCTCAGGTACATGCCCCGGTCGGGCTCGAACCGGGGGCACACCGTGTCGGCCTCGGCCCCCAGGTCCGCGCGGATCTGCCCGGCGAGCTGGGTGCTGTCCACGAGCTCGCCCTTCCCGAGCAGGTACGTCGAGCCGTTGGCGATGACGAACAGGTCGACCCGGGTGTGCGCAACGAGGCTGTCCGTGGACAGCCTCAGCCCCTCGCCGATGGAGAACATGGTGACGGTCAGCGCGATGGAGAGCGCGACGCCGAGGATGGTGAAGGCCACCCTGGTGAGCCGCCTGCGCAGGTTCTTGAGGGCGTACACGCTGACCCGCTGGGAATGGGGCGCGCGATATAATAAGGTAGCGACCCCGAGCGACATCTGGCCGGGGTGGGAGTGCGGGGAGCGCTCATCGCCCGCCGAGGGCCTCGCCGACCGGTCCATCGACGGCCCGCGTCAGCCCCGTGCCCGCGGTGGCCGTGCCGATGTCCGCGAGCAGGTCGCCCAGCCCGCTGTCGGTCGGGGGCAGCACGATGGTGCTGGTGCCCAGCCCGTTGCCGCCGCCTCCGCCGCCGGAGCCCCCGCGCTCGGGGAAGACGCGCACCTCGACCTGATTCTGGTCGAGTATGTCCGTGTACTCCCCGTCCTGGTCGTCGTCGCTGAGGAGCGTGTACGTGATGGTCGTGACGGACCTGTCGCGCACGTCGAGCCTCACGTAGCGGGTCCACGTCTCGCGGGGCAGCAGGGTGTTGGTGACGTTGATGAACCGCTCGTCGTATACGATGCCGTCCTCAGCCATCGTGATGTCGACCTGCAGCGTCCCGCCCTCGACGGCGAGCGTCTCGGACCTGATGAACAGCGTCGTGTCGACGTAGTAGTTGGGGAAGACCGTGCCCAGCTTGATGACCGAGACAGAGGGGTCCTCGGAGAAGTGGGCGCCCTGGACCGGCTCGACGGTCACGTCGAGCACGATGAGGTTCGTGCCGAAGATGATGACGGAGGCGATGAGCAGCGCCATGATGCCCGAGGTCTGCCAGCGGGAGTAGTGGCACTGCTGCTTGATGAGGGGCATGTCGCGCTCGATGTCCTCCGTCGAGGACGAGATGGCCCACATGCGCCACAGGCCGCGCGCGGGGATGTAGTATCCCGCCGCGAGGACGCCCCAGATGGCCCCCACGACCGCCCACAGGGCCGTTGTCGAGTACAGCTCGGTGAGCGAGGCGTTGGTGAAGATGAGGTAGTAGAAGCTGTAGTCTACGATGAGCGCGCCCGCGACGATCATGACCAGGGCGATCTGGAGGCTCCTCGCGATGCCGAGCCGGACGGGCGGGGTCTTGACCTTGGCCTCGCGGTCCTCGATGTAGTCGTTGGCCTGGTTGCCGTACTCCATCGCGTAGTGCACGAGGGCGAACCCGCCCGCGAGGATGAGCACGAATGTCGTTATCTCGCCGGTCGCGATGTAGTAGAGGAACAGCAGCGGGATGAAGAAGATGGACGTGCCGAGCGCGACCGCGTGCCAGATGGAGCCGCGTTCCTTGAAGTTGAGGGGCTTGACGGAGTAGCCGATGCCCAGGAACACGCCCACGAGGACGAGCGCGTAGAGGCCCCATGAGCCCATGCGCCAGGAGATGATGGCGCTGAGCGCGAGGGCGACGGCCACCTGCGCGACGGTCAGCTGCAGCAGCCGCCTCGCGCCGATGACGCCCACGGACCTCGATATGTTCCTCTTGAAGCTGTCGTAGCCCTCGTCGAGCTTGCGGTCGGTGTAGGCGTTGATGGTGAACCCCGAGAGGAACAGCAGCAGGAAGGCCGCGAGGCCCATCATCAAGTTGAGCGAGAACATGTCGCCGATGGAGGTCGCGGTCAGGAGCAGGGGCACCAGCATCGCGGGGGCCTCCCCTG